>Ga0255058_10000285_pt1 | contig 30451 bp, 29 predicted proteins | sample Cases_109_9_MG_FD_188637 | JGI IMG/M metagenome (GOLD analysis project Ga0255058, IMG submission 188637) | Seawater microbial communities from Amundsen Gulf, Northwest Territories, Canada - Cases_109_9 | ecosystem: Environmental > Aquatic > Marine > Gulf | place: Canada: Northwest Territories... | reverse complement strand
TCCTGGAGCCCCGCACCGATATCCGGATCCAGTCGCGACAACAACGTGCTGCGCGCCAGCACCGTCACGTCGCTGCCCAGGCGCCGGAACGCCTGGGCAAGCTCGAGGGCCACCACCGACCCACCGATCACCAGAAGATGCTCGGGCAACTCCTCGGCGACCAGCGCTTCGGTGGAGGTCCAGTAAGGAGTGTCGGCGAGCCCCGGGATTTCGGGGACTGCCGGCGAAGCGCCCGTCGCGATCAGAACGCGATCGGCAGTGACGGTTCGGCTCTCTCCGTTCGCACCGCTTACCGTCAGCGTGGACGCATCCTCGAAGCGCGCACGTCCACGAATCAGGTCGATATTCGCGTTGGCATCGAGGATCTGCTCGTACTTGGCGCTGCGCAGCTCCGCCACCAGCGCCTGTTGCTGAGCGACCAGCGCGGCACGGTCCACCGTCGGATGACAGTGCCCGAGTCCCTCGAAAGCGTGCTCGCGTTGCAAATGCGCAATGTGGGCGCCGCGAATCATGATTTTCGATGGCACGCAACCGACGTTCACGCAGGTGCCACCTATGGTGCCTTCTTCGATCAGAGTCACCCGGGCGGCATCCTCGACGGCGCGGATGGCCGCGGCGAAGGCACCGGACCCGCTACCGATGACAACGATATGTGTCTCCATGGAGTAAAGATCCCTCGTTGCAGGCGGCAGTGGCTGGTGGCGCACACAGCGTCCGGGCAAGCCGATCCGCGTAATTGATAATGTTAGCGTCCGTACTCGAGTACGGAGTCAAGGACAATTCGCGGCGGGGTGGGATCAGTCGCGCTGCGGGCGCGCCAGGGTCTCGACGATGGGGCAATGGGCATCCTCGCGCCCGGCCCGGCAAGCGTTGATCAGCGTGTCGAGGGTTTCGCGCAGAGCCTGCAAGTCCCGAATCTGCCCGATGATCTGGGCCCGCTTGTCCTCGGCGCGGGTCCGTACATCGGCGCAGTGGCCATCGCGAAGCTCGAGCAGCTCGCCTATCTCGCTGAGGCTGAAGCCGAGGCGCTGCGCCCGCTTGATGAAGGTGATGCGATCCACCGCCTGCGACGGGTACAAGCGATATCCCTGGCGGGGCTTTGGCGGCTCGGCTACGAGCCCCACGCGCTGGTAGTAGCGAACCGTCTCGACGTTGACGCCCGCCGAGCGGGCCACGCGGCCGATGGTCATAGGCGCTTGCCTGGTGGCGCGGTCAGATGAAACGGCCATGGCAATACCTTAACTCCGTATGTGGGTACGGAGTCAAGTCATGCCTCGCGCTCCATATTCTGCGCAAGCTGCTTACCCACCGAGGATGCGTTTGCGTTCCTCGAACTCTTCCTTGTCGATCTCGCCGCGGGCGAAACGCTCTTTGAGAATGTCCAACGGCGTCTTGCCCGGCGCGGCGCCCAGCGGCAGCATGTGTGCATCGTGGCGCGAACCGCCCAGCCAGCGCACGATGAGTACGATGACGGTCACCGCGATACCGAGAAACAAGAGCATCATCAGCGGTCCCAGGAACACTCCGTACCAGCCACCACCCCACATGTGCTCGTGACCGCCGTAGTAGGGCGATCCCTGCTGCTGTGCCCACGCGGGCATCCAGCCAACGACGGCGGTAATCGCCGTACAGGTTCGGAAGACTTTCATGATTTCGATCCCCTATCGCCAATGTCTGGTGCCCATCGCTTCAATTGGAGCGGCGGGCACGTTATACGGATCATATCAGGCTGACATGGGGGACGTTCAGCATGCCGCTACCCCGAGAACGGCTGCAGACTCGAGCTGGGCCGACTCCGAATCCTGGCCTATCTGGCGGGACCATTGGCGGCGAGGCTGATCCGGCATGCCTGCCCTGCCCCGGCCCAGGCGCCCATGCACCACTTCGCAACAGAGTCGATACCGGGCAACATGAGCATCGCCGCGATCCGCTCGGGGTCTGTTGACGAGGAATGAGCGGAGAAACCCATGACACACCGATCTGGCTTCAACACAGCACGCGGAGTGGGTGTCTTTGCGGCGCCGGTGCGCTTCGCTTTTGCAGGCCGTTAAATCGATTCGCTAGGGATCGCTGGCGCGATACTTCTTGTGACAGCCCTTGCACGCGTCGACGACCGCGCTGAGCTTCACTTGCAGCTCTTCCTGGCCGCCGGACTCGGCGACCGCCGCCAGCTCCCCTGCGACCGTCTGCACGCGGCGCGCGGCTTCGTTGAAGACGTCGAAATCCTCCCAGATTTCCTCCTTGGCGCGGGTCTCACCGAAATCGGAATCCTCCGGAAACACGTTCATCAGAAAACCTGTCAATGTGTGCAGGTTCCTGGCGTGAACGGGTAGCTGAGATCGCAGCGCCACCCCGCCATTGATGATCTGCACCATGGCGCCCAGATGTCCCGCCTGCGCTCTCATCAGATTCTGGCGATACTTGATGAGGTCCTCGGGCTCCGACTGGGCGGACAAGCCAACGGCGCCGAACAGCAGCGACACGCTCAGCAGCATAACCGCGGAAACTCTGGCCTGCGGGAACGCCATCACTCAATCGCCTCGCGCGCGATACCGTCGAGCAGTGAGAATATGTCGAAGGCGATGCCGCTGTCGCCGCCGACGGGTTGGGGGCGGCGGAAGGAGACGAACACATTGTCCGGGTCATCGGCCCTGACGTAGACGGCAATGGTGAACGGGCAGACGACGATGTTGACAGGATCGACGGCGATCATGCGATGAGAAATCAATGCACTGCAAAACTCCAATGACACGGCCTGCAGGTAGACGCTGCGCGGAAAGCCCAGATCCGGACCGGTGCGATCGAGCATCTCCCTGGCGTGCAAGGTCCGCCCGATGACCATGCCCCGCTCGATGATGGCGCTCTCGACGTTCTCCTTGACGCTCTCGAAAATGTCGGCCGTCTGGTACGTCATGATGGACGGAACCGCGGATGCAGGGGCATCGGCCCAGGACCCGAGACTCCAGCCGAGGCAGCAATAGATGAGGATCGCCCGCTTCACTAACAGTCCTCCCGGTTACCTGTTGTGCCGTTCGCGTTCATCGGGCAGTTATTCTCATAGACCGCTGCCTGAGGCAAAAATTCCACCAGGACGAGGTTCCTGCCGCTGGTATCATCATGCGCTATAGGTAGCGCGCCTTCGCGAAAGTCTCTATCAGAAAATCGATAAACACGCGGATTTTCGGGGGCACCTGCCGTTGATGCGCATGCACAGCATACACCGGGCTGGTTGCGGGAATAGCGTCGTAATCCTCCAGTACAACGCGCAGCTGCTTTTCCCGGAGCTCAGTGCCCATATTGCAATCGGGCAACAGCGAAAGGCCCAGACCTGCGACAGTGGCGGCTACTATCGCATCGGCGTTCTTTGCGAAAAAATTCCCTGATACACGCACCTTCGAAATGCCGTCAGGTCCGCGCAACGTCCAGGTATTGTGCCCGGGATGGTCACGCCAGGTAATGCAATTATGACTCTCGAGATCTTCGGGTGTTTTCGGAATGCCGGCTTTTTTCAGATACTCGGGGCTGGCACAGACAACCCGCTTACTCTCGCCAACCCTCCGAGCTTTGAAGCTCGAATCCTGTTGACGCCCTACCCTGATCGCCACATCGATGCCGGCATCGACTATGTCTACGATACGGTCCGTCATCGACAAGACAATTTTGACGGCGGGATACTTATCGAGAAAGCCGGGAACTGCGGACACCACGAGTTCACGGCCGATACCGCTTGGCACCGTAACACGAAGAATTCCACTCGGCGAACCGAGCTGAGATAGCGCGAGCTTCGCCTCGTCTACCTCGTTGATGATGTTGGAGACCCGCTCATAGTAGAGCTGCCCCGCCTCGGTAAGGCTCAGCTTCCGGGTCGTGCGCGCAAATAGTCGTGCGCCCAGGTCCTCTTCCAGTTCGTTGATCTGACGAGACACGGACGACGGGGCAACGCCGAGCTGGCGTGCTGCTGCGGAGAAACTCCCGGAATCTACAACCCGCACAAGCATGCGCATCGCCACGACACTGTCCATCATTCAACCTTTAGTTTTGCGTATTTCGCATAAATCCTTCTCCGATTGCCTAGTTTATCAGAAAAGCCTGCTAGCCTATCGTGGCAGCCATGGCTTCCCACTAACGAAATTTTCGAGACTACGGAGCAATACAATGAAAGCAACACACCAATACGGAGCTTTTTTGCGTTTCCTGTCACGAAATGCGGGACAACGTGTTCGAGGAACTGAAAGGCACGATTCATTACACTAATCGCTCCGGTGTTCGCGCCACTTGCCCGGACTGCCACGTGCCACACGCTTGGACGGACAAGATTGCCCGCAAGATGCAGGCGTCGAAGGAAGTCTGGGGAAAAGTTTTCGGCATCATCAATACCCGCGAGAAGTTCCTCGCCCATCGACGTACACTGGCCGGGAACGAGTGGGCCCGGCTCAAGGCGAACGATTCCCTCGAGTGCCGAAACTGCCACAACTTCGCCTTCATGGATTTCACCAGGCAAGGTAACCGAGCCGCCAAAGCCCACGAGAAGTTTCTGGCCAGCGGCGAGAAAACCTGCATCGACTGCCACAAGGGAATTGCCCACAAGCTTCCGGACATGGCCGGCGTCGAGGGTTTCTGAGACGGCGGAATCTTCTACCAGGAATTACGGGGATCAGACCTGCGCGGTCAGGGAAACTCCTCATAGGCTGGCTGGTTCGGGGAGGACGGCGAGGTGCCCGGCGTTGGTCTTACGACACAGGCGGCCGGGCTTTTGCCGCGGCGGGAAAGACGCGGCCCGTGTGCCGTCCCAGCCTGAACCCCGTCACCGGGATCGGCCGGGATCAGGGGCAGGCTCTCGGGAAGGCCGCTGGCCACGCGCTTCGCCACAATACCTCCCGTGGGTCAGCAGAATGTGGTCTGGTGAATCGCTCTACAATGGGTATTTACGCAGGACCAAAATCCTGACACGATAAGGGGTTAAATAAGAATTCTCACCTGCGCCGGTGGGCCCGGTGATCGACTCCGCAAATCGGTCGCGGGCATCTCCACCGAAGCGGGCTCGATTGGACCTGCCGGGCATTTTCGGGGATATTGAAGCACCGCCGAAGACCCCTCGCGTCCGTCGCAAGGGTGAGAGCAGCGAATCGCTGTGGGGCCACGCGGACGCAGTGGCTGATAACGTGATAACAATCGATAAATAACGATCCAGGAGGTTGGAGAAATGACAGTCAGAAAATTCACATTGCTACCGCTCGCCGGGCTTGCGCTCGTGATGCTGCAGGCCGGCACCGTAACCGAAGCACTGGCAGCTGCCTGTCCGGCCGTTACCGTGGCCAAGGATATGGGCATCAAAAGCAAGTACCCCCAGCAGTTCGAGCTGGCGGAATTCGAGAAACTAGCCGGTTGCAAACTGACGTTCTCGGAAAATCCGGATATCGGTAAATTGAACGGCCGCATTCGCGGCAACCCGGCGCTGCCGCCGCTTGCTAAACGTATGCCTCAAGAGCCGCTTGTTGTGGCGCCCTACGATGAAATCGGAAAATACGGTGGCACATTCGACGTGCTGTCGAACGCGACGGAAGCGGGCACATCAGACTTCCTGTCAGTGCGCCACGTGAACCTGGTGCGCTATTCGGATGACCTTCAGACGGTTGTGCCGAACGTCGCTAAGGACTGGAAGTGGAATGATGATTACACTCAGCTGACTTTCTACCTGCGCAAGGGTCACAGGTGGTCGGACGGCGCGCCGTTTACCGCTGAAGACGTGAAATACTGGTATGACAGTATTGCGCTTAACAAAGACATAATGGAAAAGGCAAAAGATTATGTTCTGGTAGGTGGTGAGCGGATGGAGGTTGTAGTTATTGATCCGCAAACCGTGCAGTTTAATCTGCCGGCACCGAAGCCGGGGTTGATCGCGCACTTTGCAACCTCTTTCGCACAGGGTTTCCAGCCCAAGCATTTCCTCGGTAAGTGGGACCCGAAGCTTAACCCGGATGCAGATAAGATGGCGCAGGCGGCCGGGTTCAAAGATGGCCTCGAGGTTCATTCGAACTATTACGGTAATTCGGACTGGACGGATACACCATCGCCACTGCTGAGAAGCCCGAACAATGTTAAAAAGCTGCCAGCGGATGTTGTGCCGACACTCGAGTCTCACATCACCATCACGGATACCACCGAAGGCCGTCACCTGGTCGCGAACCCGTATTTCCACATGGTCGATACCGCTGGCAACCAGCTGCCGTACATCAGTGAGCAGGACGAGGTCTACATCAACGAGAACGAAGTCCGTATCCTGAAGCTGGTCAACGCCGAAGTGGACTATAAGGAGCAGTCGCTGCAGTTGGCTTCGGCGCCGCTGTTGCTGGAAAACCAGGAGAAGGGCGACTATACGATCGATTTGCGGCCGGAGATCACGATATCGACCTTCGCGTTCAATGTGACTTCGGAAAATCTGGAAAAACGTAAAGTCTTCGGTGACCTGCGCTTCCGTCAGGCGATGTCGGTCGCGATCAATCGTGAGGAGGTCAATGAAGTTGCCTACTTTGGTATGGGTGAACCAAGACAGTATATCGGCTTCTCACCCGCACCCGACTTTGTTGATCCAAAATGGTCGCAGCACTTTGCCCAGTTCGACCCGAAAATGGCAAATTCGCTGTTGGATGAAGTCGGCATGAAGGATACTGACGGCGATGGCTTCCGCGAACTCCCGAATGGCGACAAGATAGTTATAAACCTTCAGTTCTCGATCCAGGGGATCCCCGGACCGGTGGTCGAACTTGTCGGGCAGCACTGGGCCAATGTGGGCATCCAGACGACGGTCAAGGAAGTAACGCCGGACGAGTTCCGTTCCGCGCAATCGTCGAACAAGCTCGATGTGACCATGTGGCGCAAGGGTCAACCGCTGGCGATCGTGCTCGGTAACAACGAGCTTTGGGTGCCGCCGTATAGCGACTACTTCGGTAGTCGAACAGGTATGCTGTGGGCCGAATGGGTGGATTCAAAGGGTGCAAGTGGCGTCGAGCCGCCGGATTATGCGAAACAACTGCTTGCGGATATCAACGCGTTCCAGTCGGCGCCGGTGGGCATGCCGGAATCGAACAAGATTGGTGCACGCCTTGTCGAGAACTTGGTGAGCAACCTGCTGTTTATCGGCGCGGTCAAGGCACCGGCACCGATCTACCATCGTAATGCGCTGAAAAACTTCCATTCGTTCACGACGCACTCTTACGAATACTACCGCGCGTACCCGTACCGGGGCGTGCAGTGGTACCTGGACGAATAGTCTCGTTCTGTTGATATAGGACTGGCCGCGGGCAACTCTGGTTGCCCGCGGCCAAAACGACCAAAGACTCCTTTTGGGTCGAGTAACCCACAGGGAGCACTAGTAGGGGGCGCGGGGGGACCAATGCTTCAATTTGCTCGTTTCGCGGGCACACGCGCGATTTTAGCGATCATCACACTGGTGATCGTTTCGTTCATCGTTTTCACCCTGATGGAACTGGTGCCCGGCGACTGTGCAGAGCGCTACCTCGCCTTCAAGAATACTCAGGGCGCCGGGATATCGGTCGCTGATATCGAGGCCGAGCGCGTCCGCCTCGGGCTGGACAAACCCTATGTTACCCGCTGGGTAACCTGGATTTATCACGCCTTCCAGGGGGAGTTCGGCGATAGCTGTATCCTGCGGGTCAGCATCTCCCAGCTTCTGGGTCAGAAGTTCTGGTTGAGCCTGGTGATTTGCCTGACATCCCTGATGCTCGCTTACACGATTGCCATCCCCGTTGGAATCATCTCGGCCACATCGAAAAGTGCCGTGCTGAACAACAGCCTGCGTTTCGTCAGCTACCTCGGCCTGGCGATGCCGAACTTCCTGCTGGCGCTGATGATCATGCTGTTTTCAACGATTGTTTTCGGTGACACCCTGACCGGACTGTTTTCCAAAGAATTTCGCGATGCGGCCTGGTCTTATGATCGAGTCATTGATTTTCTGTCTCGCGCCTGGTTGCCGGTATTCATCCTCGGGTGGTCGGCAACGGCCTTTGCGATTCAGACAGTCCGCGCGCTGATGTCCGATGAGGTAGGCAAGTTGTATGTCACAGCCGCGTCTGCCCGCGGTGTTACAGGTCGAAATTTGCTGTGGCGCTATCCTGCTCGGCACGCACTTGGGCCGATCATCAACTCGCTGGGTTTCGATCTGAATCGTATATTCAACGAGTTGCCGATTGTCGCCTTGATTTTGACCTTGACCGAAGCTGGATCGCTCTTGATCGAGGCCCTGGCCAGATCAAATGACCAGCAGTTGGCCGGTGCGATCATCTTCATGCTGACCGCCAGTATCGTGGGCATAAATTTTGTCACCGATATCATCCTGGCCATAACCGACCCGCGCGTTCGCCGCAGCATCCTGAGTTAAGTGCCATGGCCATGACAGATACCGCAAACGTCGACGTCAATGTGGACCAGAAGCGCAAGGAGGCCTATTTTACCGCCTCTCAAGGCCAGTTGATCTGGACACGGTTCAAGAAGCAAAGAGCTGCCATGGTGGGCGCTCTGGTTCTGATCATATTGATCTCGGCGGGATTCTTTTCACCGTTCCTGTCGCCCTATGATCCGACGATCGCGGGCCGGGATGAGGGCTATGTAAACGGCGCGCCTCAAATCCCGAAGTTTTGGGATGAAAATGGATTTTCTCTGCGACCGTTCATTTATACTTACGAACGAACCCGCTCGATCAAGACCAACTTTCGCTGGGTGACGGAGGTCGACAGGGAAAAACGCCGGTATGTGGTTCTGTTCCCGCAAGGGGATCCATACAAATTCCTCGGCATAACCTTCACAACCCATTTGTTCGGAGTCGATGAGGGCAAGATCCACCTCTTCGGCACCGATGGCACGGGCAAGGATATCTTCTCCAGAACGCTCCATGCCATCAATACCTCTATGGCGGTGGGCACGATTGGGGTCTTCATCGCCTTTGTTCTGGCGCTGATGATCGGTGGAATCTCTGGATACTACGGGGGTTGGATCGACTCGGTGTTGCAGATGGCAACCGATGCGGTGCGAACGATCCCGGCAATTCCACTCTTCATGGCCCTTGCGGCGTTCGTTCCGGATACGTGGAGCGCCGAGATGCGGTTTTTCTTCATCTCGCTAATCCTTGGTTTTATCGGTTGGCCGACCTTGGCAAGGCGGGTTCGAACCCACCTTCTGACCGAGCGAAATCAAGAATACGTGCTGGCCGCGCAGTTATGTGGAGCCTCCGCGGGCCATATCATCCGGCGCCACCTTTTGCCGAGTTTTACCAGCTACATCATCGTCGATCTCATTATTTCGTTCCCTTACATGGTTCTCTCCGAGACGGCTCTCAGCTTTATCGGCCTGGGCTTGAAAGATCCTGTGAATTCACTCGGCGTGATGCTGCAAAGCGTAACGAGCGCGGATGTCCTGCTCAATTACCAGTGGTATTTCATACCGGTAATTTTCTTCATCACTCTAGTGCTTGCCTTTGTTTTTGTGGGTGACGGACTGCGTGACGCCGCTGATCCATATGCAGATACCAAAAAATGACGAAACCGTTGATTTCAGTAAAGGACCTGACCATCCGGTTCAAAACCGACGAAGGTCTGGTGACTGCCGTCGAAGGAGTGTCCTTCGACATAGCGCCGGGCGAAGTGCTCGGCCTGGTCGGCGAGAGCGGCTCGGGCAAGTCGGTGACGGCCAAGGCGCTGATGCTTTTGAATCCGGATAACGCCGTCTACGACGCCGAAAGCAGCATCACACTGAACATCGGCGAAAAGCAAGTGGATGTGCTTTCACTGACCAATCCGAAGGATCGTATGGTTATCCGCGGTGGTGCGGTTTCCATGATCTTTCAGGAACCTATGGCAAGCTTTGCCCCTGCCATCTCCATTGGCGGACAGATGGTCGAGCAGTTGCTGATCCATTCGGACATGAACCAGGCGAGGGCCAAGGAAGTTTCCATCGAGATGCTGGCGCGGGTGGGAATTCCGGACCCGGCGCAGCGCTTCGGCCAGTATTCGTTCGAGTTCTCCGGCGGCATGCGCCAGCGCGCGATGATCGCCATGGCGCTTTCGACCAAACCAAAGCTGCTTATTGCCGATGAGCCGACAACCGCCCTCGATGTGACCATCCAGGCCCAGGTCATCGACCTGATGAAGGATTTGGTGAGCGAGTTTCACATGGCGATCCTCTTCATCACCCACGATCTGGGTGTGATTGCCCAGACAGCAGACCGGGTGGCCGTGATGTATCTCGGCAGACTGATCGAGAAAGGTACCGTGCGCCAAGTGCTCAGCAAACCGGGCCACCCTTATACGCAGGGACTCCTGCACGCTTTGCCGAGGCTCGACGACCTCGGCACACCTTTGACGCCGGTGAAGGGCGACATTCCCTCACCGCTCGACCGCCCATCGGGCTGCGTCTTCAATACACGCTGCCCGGTCTCGCTCGGGGCAGAATGCCAGTCGCGAATTCCGGTTTACACGACTGCGGAAGACGGGCATCAGGTCGCGTGCCTTCTGGCGGAGAAAGAAGGAACACCGGCATGAGCGAGACAATCATTTCCGCCAGCGATTTGTCGGTTCACTTTCCACTGGGGGGCAAGCTTTTCGGGCCACGACCGGTGGTACGCGCGGTGGAAGGCGTCACGGTTCACATCGAGAGGGGCAGCTTCTACGGACTCGTGGGTGAATCGGGATCCGGCAAAACGACGTTCGGACGCGCCCTGTTGCGCGCGGCACCAATCACCCGGGGCTCGGCAATTTACTCCGATAGTGAAGTCACCTATGATCTGCCATCGCTCAAGGGCGATGAGCTGAAAGAGTATCGCAAGCGCGCACAGCTCATTTTCCAGGATCCTTACGCCGCGCTCAGCCCACGCATGACGGTGCGCGACATCATCGCCGAGCCGCTGGAAGTCATGGGGCTGACAAAGACGCGCGCAGAGACCGACGAGCGCGTGCGTGAAATCGCCGCCAAATGCCGGATCAATCTCGAACATCTGCGGCGCTTTCCCCACGCCTTTTCCGGGGGCCAGCGACAACGTATCTCAATCGCGCGGGCGCTGGTTTCACGCCCGCACTTCATCGTGGCCGATGAAAGCGTTGCAGCCCTCGACGTGTCGATCCAGGCGGATGTGCTGAATCTTCTGAAGTCGATCCAGCAGGAAATGGGCCTGACGTTCCTCTTTATCAGCCACGATCTGAGCGTCGTGGCGCATACCTGCGACCATGTGGCGGTGATGTATCTGGGGCGGCTGGTGGAGACGGCGCCGACACGGGAACTGTTCGCCGGCCCCCGGCACCCCTATACCAAGGCATTGCTGTCGGCGATCCCGTCGCTCGATCCCGATGACCGGGGAAATGTGCAGAAGCTGGAAGGTGAGATACCCTCACCGATCAACCCACCGCCGGGCTGCAAATTCCAGACCCGCTGCCGCTTTGCCATCGACATCTGCCGCAAGGAAGAGCCGAAACTCGATAATTTGGGATTTGAGCATGATGTCGCCTGCCACCGCTGGCAGGAGCTCGCGGATGGGCCGGAAGCGTTGGTGGCCGATCCCGCCTAGGGTTTTTCCGGCCTTGATTGAACCGTTCCGTCGATGTTGTGTCGCCGCGCCTCTCGCGGTTGACCTGAACCTTTAGAGTCAGTAAATAGCACTTTAATTTGGACAGCCACTCAGCGTAGAATCCTGGCGCTGCTCCGGTTACCGACACTATTGAAGGGGGCCAGCGATGAGCGCACCGATGAACGTCCTGTTTATCACGGCGGACCAGTGGCGCGGGGATTGCCTCTCGTCGCTGGGTCATCCGTGCCTGCAGACCCCAAATCTCGACCGTCTCGCTGCCGACGGGGTGCTGTTCGAGCAGCACTTTGCCCAGGCGACCCCCTGCGGTCCCAGCCGTGCGTGCCTCTACACGGGGATGTATCTGCAGAACCACCGCTCGGTGAACAACGGCACGCCCCTGGATGCCCGCCACAGCAACATCGCTCTGGAGGCCCGCAAGGCCGGCTACGACCCGGCGCTGTTCGGCTACACGGACGTGAGCGCTGACCCACGGCAGCACCCACCCGACGATCCGGCGCTCCGCACGTACAGCGGCGTGCTGGCCGGGATGACACCCATGGTGCACACCGACGACCACGCTCTGCCGTGGCTCGCCGATCTGAAGGCCAAGGGGTATGAGGTGCCCGAGGGGTTCTTGGGGGTGTACAAGCCCAAGGATGCTGGCGCCGAAGCCAGCGAACGTGGTCTCACCTTCGCACCTGCGCAGTATACCGTGGAGGACAACTACACCGCCTTTCTCACCAACGAGCTCATCAAGTACCTCTCGGTGCGCGCGGACAGACCGTGGTTCGCGCATCTGTCCTACCTTGCCCCGCACCCGCCGTTCGTCGCACCGGAACCGTACCACGCCATGTACGACCCGGGTGACGTGCCCCGACCGGTGCGCGCGGCCACGGTGGAGGAGGAAGCCGCGCAGCATCCCTATCTGGACTTCTACCTCCACAACCAGAAAGGCTGGGGCATCCGCTACGATCACTTCTCGAAGAACAATCTCCAGCTGGACGACAGAGATGTGCTGCAGGCGCGCGCGACGTATTACGGGATGATGAGCGAGGTGGATTTCCACATCGGCCGCCTGCTGGCGTTTCTCGAGGAGACCGGCGCCTATGACAATACCATGGTGGTATTCACCTCCGACCATGGCGAGCAGCTCGGCGATCACTGGCAGTTCGCCAAGTACGCCTACTTCGACCAGTCCTTCCGCATTCCACTCATCGTTCGCGACCCCAGAGCGGCAGCGCGCAACGCCCGGGGCCGGCCCGTGAGCGCGTTCACCGAAAGCGTGGACGTCATGCCGACCATTCTCGATTGCCTGCAAGTGCCCATACCGAGCCAGTGTGATGGCGAAGCGCTGGCGCCGTTCTGCGCTGGTGAGACCCCCGCCGACTGGCGCACAGAGGCGCACTGGGAGTTCGACTTCCGTCGCTTCGTCGACAGCAATGGCGACAGCGTCGAGGGACTCAAGCCGGATCAGTGCGCGGTGAATGTGATCCGCGGCGAACGTTACAAGTACGTTCACTTCACGGCGATGCCACCGCTGCTGTTCGATCTGGTGGAGGATCCGGGCGAATTCAGGAACCTCGCCGAGGATCTCGCTTATCAGCCCATAATGCTCGAATACGCCCAGAAGATGCTGAGCTGGCGAATGAACCACGATGAGCGCGTGCTCGCGAACACGCTTCTCACACCCGATGGCGTGGTGGAGCGCAAAATGCCGCGAAGATGATCAAGTCTCGAAACGGTGACTCCTTAGGCACGGGAGTACAGAAAGGGGAAGTTTCGGCCCCGTACCGGCCCGCATAGATTTTCTTACCCTTCGCGGATTCGCCCGCATTGGAATAAGCGTTATTCTTCGGGAGGGTGTATGAGTAACACAGGAATATTTGTTTTTTGGGCTAACGTATCCGCTATATTCCTGAAAAAAAAGCGAGTTACGCCTACGCGGGCACGGGTAGACATGGCTACGAGATTGATTTTACTCTCCGCGATTACACGCAAAATTGCTTCGACCGGATCTTTGCCAAACCCCACCACAATTGAGACCTTATAGCCCGCCTCCTTGAGACGGTTAGTAACCGGCATCAGCTCGGTCTCGACGTGGGCTTTAATGCTATCTTGCGCCTGGGTAGCATAAATGGGGTGGAGTGTTGGTCTTACCGGTTCATCACTAGGCATCGGTACATAACCAGCCGCCAGGTCGGGTTCACCAAAGCCCACGCCACTTGGTGGCTTGGTTACAAAAAATAAGATCAGGTCATTCTCGTTGGCCGAAACAAATTTTTCCACATAAGGCAATATCTCCTGGCTAAGCTCAGATTGGTTCAGCGGAATCAAGACTTTATTGTTGGGCATGGCTAAATCCTTCTGAAATAATTAACACAAATGTGGTATGCACCCTGGAGCAGGGATTATAAGCCAGAAGTGGACCCCGAATCTTGTGCAAAAGCTTAAGTGAAATCTTCACCATGTGTATAATGTCCCCGCAATTTTGCCCGCAATTCTGTGAATGGGGCGACGGATGATTCAACTTCTGGCCGATGGTCGCTTTGCGCTATTCCTTCTAATACTGTTTGCGCTGATGCTTTCTTTGACTCTCCACGAGTTCGGCCACGCGCTCGCGGCCAAGCTCTATGGTGACGACACCGCACAAAGGGCGGGGCGTCTGACACTGAACCCGATCCCTCATATTCACCCCGCGGGATTGTTGATGGTGGTGCTTCTGGGCTTTGGTTTTGCAAAACCGGTCCCAACGGACCCTCGTAATTACAAATCACGCTCGGGTGTTCTGGTCGTATCGGCCGCCGGCCCGGCGATGAATCTGATCCTCGCTGTAGCAACCGTCAATCTCTACTTGTTGGGGAGGAAATGGGGATTTGAGCCATTGGCTGAGCCCGGCCCTCAGTTCTTCTTTTTCTACCTCGCACAAATCAACCTGCTATTGATGGTATTCAATCTGATCCCACTGGGGGCGCTCGACGGGCACTATATCCTGCCCTACTTCCTGCCCGGCCCTCTTGCACTCCGATACCGATACTACAACGCACGCTACGGTAACTACGTGCTTCTGGGCCTTGTCGTTTTGAGCATCATGGGACTGCCGATCTTCGAGTACGTGTTCGCCGTGAGCCAAAGCCTGCTACCTCTGATCGTCTTCATATGAGATAATTCTCAGCCGTCATCGCAGGAAGGAAGATGGGAGGTTTGATGATGCCCAAGGGATTCAAGGATTATCTCGCCGAGGCAAACGCCGTGGTAGAGTCATGCTCGGTTCAGGATGCGCTGCGCTTGCACGCCCGCGACGAGTGGGTTTTCGTCGATGTCAGGGACGGCAACGAGCTGCAGAAAGAGGGGAAAATTCCAGGTGCAGTGCACGCCTCGCGCGGATTACTGGAGTTTCGAATCGACCCCACATCTCCCATGCATGATCAGGCGCTGGCGCCCGACGCCGGTAAGCGGTTCGTCTTCTACTGCGGCACAGGGGGGCGCTCCGCCCTCGCCGCGCTGCGTGCGGCTGAAATGAGCATCGGGGAAGTGGTCAGTATGACCGGTGGATTCAACGCCTGGAAAGCGGCGAGCGGACCGATCGAAAAGTGACCCCGGGGCGGCTAGAACGCCCATCGATCTGACTCGCCGTCAGACACGGAAGTCACTCAATTTCGATATCGTGCGTAACTCCGCCTCCATGCCTGTAAGGCATTTTCCTGCTTGGCGCGTTCCGCCTGCTCGGACCGCTGGTGACGCAGATTCAGGCGGCGCTCCTGACGCTCGAGCGCGAATTTGTACGCGATATAGTACTTGTTGACATTGGCCACGTAGTCAACAGTCTCGCGACCGATCGACTCAGATGCCATATGCTCCACGTTGTTGAACCACTTGTTGGGGTCGTATCCGCGTTTCGCAGCTCTCTTGCGCAACCTCTGAATCCTTGTTGGACCGGCATTGTAGGCAGCCCAGGAGAAATCGATCCGATCCTCGAGGGCGATGGCGGGATCGTTGAAGTAAGTCTTGCGTACGAAACTCAGGTACTTGACCCCGGCGTGGATGTTATTTTCGACCGACTTGACGCTCTTTATGTTGATCGGCTTCTGCGCGGCCGTGCTCGGTAGCAGCTGCATGATGCCGATCGCTCCTGCGGGACTGACTTTCCTGTTATCGAGCCCTGATTCCTGGTAGGCCTGGGCGGCAACAGCGATCCAGTCCCAAGTGTAGCGTTCGCCATAGCGCTTCATATGCGCCACGACCTCGTCAAGCTTCGCGAGCTCATTGGGGTCGAGTGGATTTCTCACCCAACGTCGACTCTTGTAGTAGTTATCGAAAGCGATATTTCCTTCCAGAGTACCCTTCTTGATTTTCTTGACGTATGAATTCACGCTCACCATGAACTCAGGTATGTTCTTGCGAACCGCCCATGCGATGTTCCCACCGCTACTGACCACAATATCGGATTTTAGAGTGATATCTGGAAAAATTGGCGCCCACACTTTCGCAATATGCGCATCGGCCACCGTCAAGTCGACGACTCCAGAATTGACGAGCTCGAGAATATCCGCGTGGTCGAGATCCGGCTCGGCTTCGATGATCTCCATTTGGTCCTTCCCCTCGCTGGCGAAACGCTCGTTCAGCGCTTCGAGATGCTCGACATAGCTGCTGCCCGCCAGGATATAAAGGCTGCGGCCGGCAAGATCATCAACGGAGTCAATCGCCGGACCCTCACGATGGGTGATGACAATCTCATCGACTTCGGGCAGATAGGGATCGGCGAAATCGACGATCTGTGCGCGCGCGTCGGTGACAGTGTAGTTGGCGGCGCCAATGTCTCCACGTCCATCGGCCAGCGCCGGCAGAATATCCTCGAATCGCATGGGGATGAAGATCAAATAGTAACGCTCCGAGGCCTTCTTTATTCCCCGATTGATGAACTTCTCGTAGCCCTTGAGAATGTCGTATTCGAATCCTCGGTAACGTCCCTTTGTATCGATAAAAAAATTTGTCTTATTGTAGGCCGTCAAAACATAGATGGCGCGACTTTCAGGGTCGACAAGCGGCTCTCCGAAGTACGGCGTCGTTATGCGCTCATCGAGCGCCTTGAGTTCCTCGTCGCTGAGCTGACCGGCTGCCATGCCGGAGGCCAACAAAAGGGCCGCCGTGACGAACGGACCGATCAGTCTGGCAACGGTGTGCGAGATGGACATATGCATTAACACTTTTCGGCGAGAAGACCCGTAGGATGGAGGCGACACTACAGTGTGGACCTGATCCCGTCTACACTTTCGCCGTGGTTCGCCTGAGCCTTTCCGCGAGGATGCGCATCACGTGCAACGAAAAGTGCGGCGTTTCCTTCACCATTTGCAAAAAGCGTTCCTCGCCCACCGGCGCAATACGGCAATCGGTACGTGTCAGCGCGCTGGCGCTTCTCGGCTTTGATTCGATAAGTGCCATCTCTCCCAACAGATCGCCCGGCCCGAGGGTCTCGACGAGCACGCCGTTGGCGAAGATGTCTACTTCTCCGCGGAGAATGACGTACATGACCTCCCCTGGAGTCTCCTCGTCAAAAATGACCGTACCATCCTCGACATCCGTCGCGTCTTCAGCATCTTTGAATAGATTCAGTAGATCCACCGTATTTCTCCGGAATGCAGTACCTTCGATTAGTCCGCGTAGCCAGGCAGCTCACGGTCGAGTGTCCGCTTCATGGCCTCGAAAAAAAGGCGGGTTCGCTCTCCACCCGGGTGCCGGTCGTTCTCGAGTGGTGCCTGAGCCTTCGCGATTATCTCGTCTGCCAGCGGCGCGAGAGGCTTGCCGGTGCTCATCGCCAGCACCTGCGCCCGGCATACCCGCTCGAGAAAATAGAGCTTCTTATAGGCTCGTGCGACAGTATCCCCGACCACCAGCACGCCATGGTTTTTCATGAACGTGACCGGCTTGTCGCCGATCAGGTGCGCGAGCCGTTCGCCTTCTTCGAGGGTATCGGCGGTGCCGGTGTAAGTGTCGTCGTAGGCGACACAGCCGTGAAAAAAGGCGGCAGTCTGGCTCGCCGGCACCAGACGGTTGTCCTTCAGCATGTTGAGCGCCAGCGCCCAAGTCTGGTGAGTATGAAGGACGACTCGCGCCCCGGTGATGCGGTGGATCGGGGCATGGATGCACTGTGCCGACAGCTCGACGATGCCGTCGCCCTCGAGGGTATTTCCGGCTTCGTCGAAGACCACCATGTCACTCGCCCGCGCCTCCGACCAGTGCAGACCGAACGGCAGAATCAGAAACCGGTCGTCGTGGCCAGGAACCGTCACCGTGAAATGATTGTCGATGCCTTCCTCCAGCTGGTGGAGAACGGCGAGCCGATGGGCAGCCGCGAGATCGATCTTCGCCTGGGTGACCGGATCGGCCGCCCGGGTGGGTGAAAGCACGTGGACCGACATGTCAGATTTCCGAACGGATATGCAATCGGTCGATTATAGCCTGTCGGCGTACAATCAGGCATCGTGAAATGTTCCCATATGAACGAGCTCACCAATCATGACTGACAAGGCAAATCACGAGCGCTGGGGCGAACGCACCCGGGCCGTTCACGCCGGTGAGGGTGTCGACCCCAACACCCGTGCTTCCTCCCCCAACATCGTGATGTCGGCGACCTTCGCACGGGACATCGTGGGTGGCTTCTCCGCCTTGAATCGCGCGCAAGGCGATGGCTTCAGCTACGCGCGGGTTTCGAATCCTACCGTCGGTCAACTTGCGGACAAGATCGCTGCGCTGGAGCACGCCGAGGCAGCGCTCTGCTTCGCCTCGGGGATGGCCGCTTCCCACGCCCTCGTGGCCGGGCGTTTGAGTCACGGCGATCATCTCGTCATCTCCGACACGAACTACGTGGGAACGGCGGAGTTGGTCCGGGACAGCCTGCCGCGCTGGGGAATCGACGTCTCGCCGGTGGATACCTCCGACCTGGCATTGGTGGAGGCCGCCATCACACCGAAAACGAAAATGCTCTGGATCGAAACCCCGGCGAATCCCATCATGCGACTGAGCGACATCCACGCGCTGGCCGAGCTCGCCCACGGCCGCGGCGTCGACGACGTGGTGGTCGACTCCACCTTCGCGTCACCCATCGCCACCCGGCCCCTGGATCTGGGCGCGGATTTTGTCGTGCACTCGCTGACCAAGTACATCGGCGGGCACGGCGACGCCATGGGTGGCGTGGTCCTCGGGCGCAGAGCGGATCTGGACGCCCTCAACCTGGAAGCGATGGTGCACTACGGCGGTGTGCTCTCGCCCTTCAACGCCTGGCTGATCCTGCGCGGGGCGGCCACTTATCCGCTGCGCATGAAGGCCCACGAGGAAAACGCACTGGAGGTGGCCCGCTTCCTGGAGGCGCACCCGGGCGTGACCCGAGTTTTCTATCCCGGACTGCCCTCCCATCCCCAGCACGATCTGGCCCGGCGCCAGATGCGCAATTTTTCCGGCATGTTGACCTTCCAGACCCGGGAAGACGGTAGAAAAGTCGCCGAACGCATGATCGACACGCTGGCGATCATCCACTACGCCGTGTCCCTTGGCCATCACCGATCCCTGATTTACTGGATTCCAACCGAAATGCTCATGCAGTCGACCTTCCGGCTGGCACCGGCTGCCGAGGCCCGCTACCGGGACTTTGCCGGTGACGGCGTTTTCCGGCTCTCGGTGGGCATCGAGGATGCGGACGATCTGTGCGCCGATCTCGATGGCGCGCTGGCTTAGGGGGCTTTTCGACACGGCCCGGTGGGAATCCACCCTCCAGCGGACCGGGTGATGCCCGGCGCGCCCGGAATTGGGTCACATGGCGACCCATTCGGGCTCAAAAGCTCCAAATTTCGGCCGATAGTATAAGGATCGTCCCGCTTTTCCTGCGGGACTCAGCTAACTCGAAAATCGGTGGAGCCATGAAGATTCTGCTCATCGACGACTGCGAAATTACCCTGGAATCCATGCACATTTTCCTCGAGCAGGAGATCCCCGGCGTGGAGATCACGGAGTATCCCAGCCTGCGTCTGGGCAAGCCCCCGCCAGAATTCAACTGGGCAGCCTACGACGTGCTGCTGCTGGACTACGACCTGGGAAACGGCCAGACGGGCACCGACTGGCTGAGGGAGTCCGTCAACCGCCCGGGCTTCCCGCGTACGATTCTGATCACCGGGGTAGGCGATGCCTATGTGGTGGCAGATGCCATCAAGCTGGGCGCCGCAGGCTACCTCAACAAGGCAGATCTGAACCCGGAGCGCCTGGCGGAGGTCGTCTACGAAGTTCTGGCTCACCCCAGTGGCGGTTCCTCCGAGGCGTCACCGGTCAGCCCGCTGGAAGCCGAAGCCATGACCCATGGATTCGAACGCGAGCGGGCCTCGAAAGGCGACCCGGGAAGACCGAGTTACCGCTTTGGAGGCGTCATCGGCCGGGGGATCGCCTGCACCGTGTACGTCGGGGAGCGTGTGCAGGACGGATTGACGGTCGCGCTCAAGATTCTGGACCGCTCCATGGCCCATGACCCGGAGAATCTGCAGCGCTTTATCCGCGAAGGCATGCTCGTATCCGAGGTCGACAGCCTCCATGTGGTGAAAATCTATGAACAGGGATTTACCAACAAGTACGGATTCATCGCCATGGAGTTCTTCGGGCGCGGCAACCTCAAGCAGCGCATCGAACAGGGCGTTTCCAAGCAAGATGCCATCAATTATCTGCGCTATATCGCCTGTGGGCTCAAGGCCGTCCACGATGTCGGTATCGTGCATCGTGATCTGAAGCCGTCCAATATCATGTTCCGGGACGACGACAGCATCGCCCTGGCGGACTTCGGGATTTCAAAGCGGATGAGCGTGGGCTCCGATCTGACCTGTGCCGGGACCGTCATCGGGACGCCCCACTATCTGAGCCCGGAACAGGCACAAGGGGTGCAAGCCGATCGAGGGTCGGATCTCTACAGCCTGGGCGTGATCTTCTACGAGATGCTGACGGGACGGAAGCCCTATCACGGCGACACCGTCAGTGCCCTGATCTTCCAGCACCTGCATGCGCCGATCCCGGCTCTCCCGATGGAGTGCTCCGACATGCAGCCGCTGCTCGCGAAGCTGATGGCCAAGGATCCCAAGGACCGCTTCAAGAGCAGCTCGGAACTCTTGAACGTGCTCACGAAGAAGAGCGACGCGGCCTGACCGGGATCAGCGGGCTACCTGCCTGCGCACCGCCCCCCGGTCGTTCCCGGCACCATGCGGGCTTGTCAGCCCATCTTCGTGAAACGATCCGGCGCGATCTTGTAGATTACCCGCACTTCTTCCGCCTGGCGGTAGGGATATTCGTCCAGCCCCAGGTACTTGTAAGCCAGCTGGTCGATATGCTCGTCGGCGCCATCCTCGGTGATCTCGACAACCTCGCCGCGAATCTCCAGATAGCGATAGGGATCGTCCGGATCGCACAGCGATAGCGAGACCCTCGGGTCGCGGCGCATGTTGCGATCCTTGCGGCGGCCCTTGGCGGAGTTGACTCGCACGTGGACGCCGTCGAAATCGCACCACACGGGAGTCACCTGGGGGCTACCGTCGGGCATCAGGGTGGCCAGGTGGGCCAGGGCTTTCTTGTCCAGTATGTCACGGTGGGATTCCGGTATCGGCTGTGCCATGGTCACATTGCCTCCAACGCTGAAATTTCTCCTAAATATCGAGGGTAACTGTTTGATATCGCGCGAATTTATGTAAGCATTCGCTCAGGGGGCCAGATGCCCGGGCATACCGGTGGGGAGACGGCTTGCTCACGGTTGAATCAGGCCGATTTCGGGTCAGTCGAGGAAATACTTGTGCGAAAGATTGCGTTCATTTGCCTGCTAAGCGTCGTAGCGGGTCACGTTCATGCCCAGACAGAGCGCTATGTTACCGATTCTATGCGCCTGGAGACACGCCAGGGGCCGAGCACCAATCACCGCATTACCCACATGCTGAGCAGTGGCGCCCGGATAACGGTTCTCGAGGAAGACACGGAGACGGGATACTCCCGTGTCGCCCTGGACGACGGCTCTGAAGTCTGGATCCTGACCCGCTTTCTGATGGACGAGCCGGCGGCAAGAGCGCAGCTGGCGGAGGCGCAGGAGAAATTCACCAGGGAGCGCGACAACGCAAGGGATCTGGCGAGCCAGCTGGAGACCATGAGCCAGACGTCGGGCGAGATCGAGCAGAGCAGAAGCGCGCTCGCGACAGACAAGAAACTGCTGCAGACCGAGCTCGCCCAGATCAAGCAGGCGGCGGCCAACACCCTGGCTATCAAGGAGCGCAACCAGAGCCTGGACAAACAGCTCGAGGCGGTCTCCATGGATCTGGATGCCGCCGAGCAACGAAATCGCGCACTGAAAGAGCGTTCGGAACGAGACTGGTTCATTGCCGGGGCTGGAGTATTGCTGGGCGGTATCATCATCGGCCTGGTGATACCCAAGATACGCTGGAAGCGCCGCCGTGGCTGGGGAGAGCTGTGATTCTTTCCCCGCTGGGCTCATGGCGCCAAGCGCCGAGTCTGCCTGCCTGAAGAATCATGGAACACTCTCTGCAGGTACAGCTGGCGCACGAATTGCTCGAGCACATCGATGCCGGTACCACCTGCCTCGCGGACAATGTGGCCACGAATCCCACCGCCAACTACACGGATCTCCATCGGCTGGGTCGCGAGATGCAGATTCTGTTTCGCCGCTATCCATTGATGATGGGGCTCGGCTGCCGGATTCCAGAATCCGGCGACTATTTCACCGACGACGTCTGCGGCGTCCCGATTCTGATAGTGCGTGGCCACGACGGTGATGTGCGTGCCTTCTTGAACGTTTGCCGCCACCGGGGGGCACACGTCGCCCGGGGATGCGGTCACGTGAAACGCAGTTTCGTCTGCCCGTATCACGGTTGGAGCTACGACAGTCGAGGGAAATTGGTGGGCATTCCCGACGACCGGAACTTCGACGGTGTCGATCGCGACGCCCACGGCCTCGTCGCGCTTCCAGCTCGCGAGCGTTTCGGCTGTATATGGGTTCAACCTGAAGCAGGCACGAGCTTCGATATCGGAAAGAAGCTCAACGGACTCGGTCCTGAGCTCGCGAGCTACGGGTTCGACAACTATCACCACTACACGACGCGCATTCTGCACCGTCGAATGAACTGGAAGATGCTCATCGATACCTTCCTCGAGGCCTATCACTTTGCCACACTGCATTCGGAAACCGTGGCACCGATTTTCCTGCACAACGTGTGTTTGTTTCACCCCTTCGGCTTCAACATGCGCGAGACGCTTCCCAGGCGCAGTATCAGCGAGATGCGCGAGCTACCGGAAAGCGAATGGGATCTCGTGAAGCACACGGCGATCGTGTACATCCTGTTTCCAAATTCGGTCATCATCATGCAACGCGATCATGTCGAGATCTGGCGCGTCTTCCCAGTGGACCGCAGGGTGGACGAGTGCGTGGCTTTTCTCGATTTCTACATCCCCGAGCCGGCTACCAGCGAAAGCGCCCATGAGCACTGGCGGCGCAATCTCGACCTCACGCTGCGTACCGTGGAGGAGGAGGATTTCCCCATCGGCGAGGGCATCCAGCGAGGCCTCCTGTCGGGGGCACAAGACCACCTTACCTACGGTCGCAACGAGCCGGCCCTGCAGCACTGGCAGAAGTCCGTGTCCGCCGCCCTGGCCGACCCCGACCGGATGTGACTCTCAGCCGGGCCCGGCCGCAACACGCCTGGAATCGGCCCCATCGACCAGCCCGGTCTCCGGGCGCCTTAGGATTCATTGCCAGAGCCGTCTACACTTAAGTCGTTCTTGTTTTCTTCGTCCGCCGCCGAAGAGCGTAGTGGCAAATCCAGGGAGACCAACAGATGAGCGACTTCCCGCTGTCCGCCAGCGATTGCCAGGTCCTGTTCGCCGGCCTGCCCGCGGGCATCGTCCTGTGCGACGCCCAAGACCAGGTAATCTGGGCGAACGAGAGCTTCTGCGAGCTGCTGGAAACGGACTGTGAGGGGCTGATCGGGTCTGCCCTGTCGGCGGTCCTCGGCCGGGATCCCGATCCGGTCCGGACCCATGTGGACCGCTATGTGATCACCTCCGATTCCGGTGAATCCCGCTGGCTGGAATGCGCCCTCTCCCACATCGATGCCACGAACGGGGCGGTGGGGTCACTGCGTATCTTCACCGACGTGTCCGCCTTCGAGAGCCGTAGTAAGGGGCGCGTGGCCACCGCCGCCGGCCGCGACGCTTCCCGGCTCGACATGAAAAGCGGCATATTGAACCGCCAGGCCATCGTCCAGGAGCTCAGCTCTCAAGTGTCCCGCAGCCGCCGCTACGGAAACGACCTGACTCTGGTGCAGATCCGGTTCAGTCCCGAGAGCGGGGCCGAGGCCTCCGAGGAATGGAACGACACCGCGCGCCGGCGCATCGCCGAGTGTCTCAGGGAAGCGCTTCGCTGGGCCGACTTCGTCGGCGCCCTGTCTGCGGCGGAAGTACTCGTCATCCTGCCGGAGTGCGGCATCGACTCGGCCCACGGAGTCATCAGGAAGGTCCAGTCGGCCCTGGCCGATGAATCGGGTTCTCAGGGAGACGAAAAAATACGCGCCCTGTTCGCCGCGACTACCTGGGATATAGGCGATGATCCCCACGGCATGCTGCGGGGATTGCACAGGGAGCTGCAGGCCACCGAAAACTGATCCTGGTGCCAGGTAGGCACCGGGCGGCGGCGGAGCCGGGGACCGATCTATTCCGGGCCAAGCGCGACCAGCAACTCCGGGACCGATTGAAAACGCTCCATGGGATTCTTCGCCATCAGCCCGTCCAGTACGAACTGCATGGATGCGTGCTCTTCAGGGAGTTTCGGCAGCGGATCTTCCGTGTGCGCGCGCAGCAGGGCCGGGAGCCGCGTCTGAGGATACGGGCGTTCGCCGGTCAGCAGCTCGAACAGAATCACTCCGAGGCTGTAAAGGTCACTGCACGCGGTGGCGGGCTCACCATCGATCTGCTCCGGGCTGATGTAAAAGGGTGTACCCATGACAAAGCCGACCACGGTTATGGCGGTGCTGGCACCGAGGGATTTCGAAATTCCGAAATCCGCGATGGCCAGGGTGTCGTCCTTGCGTATGAGAATATTGGCCGGCTTGATATCCCGGTGCACGATACCCACCTCGTGGGCGGCTCCCAGTCCCTTGGCGATGCCGCGAAAATACTCGAGCGCCCTGCCTTCGGGGATGCCCGCATTGATGCGCTTCCTGAGGTCGCCGCCCGGGAAATACTCCATGGCGATATAGGCACTGTCCTCGGTAACACCACCGGAGTAGATCTTCACGACGTTCGGGTGGCGAAGCTTGGAGAGCATTCGTTGCTCACGCATGAACCGCTTGAGAACTTTCTTGTCGTCCTGCACGTCGGTGGATATGACCTTGAGGACCGCGGGACCGTTGTTCTTCTTGCGTTTGGCCAGCAACACGAGTGACGATGCGCTGCTGGAAAGAATACGTAGCAGCTGGTAACCGGGGATCTCGACGTTGAACGGTAAGGATTGAAGCGACTCACCGAGCTCCTGCAGATTCGGCTTATCGCCATCGGACCCGAAAACATTCGCCAGCTCACTCTCGACTATCGGTTCCGAGCCCTCGTCGTCGTAAAGTTCCAGATCCAACGCCGGCAGCTCGGCTTCGATAACGGCGTCGAGATCTTCCATCTCCACCATATCGGCGTCGTCGTCATCGTCGAGGTCATCGAGGTCGTCGTTGCCACTCGGGCCGGTCCAGGCGCGATTCTCGAGAATGGCTTCGACGGCGCTGGCGAGTAGGCGCGGAGACAGGTCGTGCTTATCGATGTAGTACTTCGCACCAAGCTTGCGTGCAATGGCGGAGGATTCTTCGGATACCCGGTCGGTGAGCACGATGACCGGTGGAAGCTTCCCGTCGCGGCTGAACTCCTTCAGCCAACTGAGACCATCCTCACCGGGAACCCCGAAATGAGCATCCAGGAACACGAAGTCGTAGCGGGACCAGTCAAAATCGGCGTCGGGCTTGCCCTTGGCGACCGGGTCGTACCAATCCACTTCCGCCTGGGGCCAGTTACGCCGCGCGCAATAGCTAAGGAGATCCTGTACGTCTTTGGCGTCGTCGATAACGAGTAATCGGTCTACCATTACCTGGAATTGCTCGCGGCCCCCACGGCCCATGCTAGAGCTTAGCCCCCTTTCCGGTCCCTGACATAGGATAGACCAGTGGCGCCGCCCGAACGCCGGCTGCCCTGAAAGCTGTGATGCAGTACTCTACCGCCAGCGAAAAACCGGCCCCGGACACCCGATCTGGACAGTAAATTCTGCATGGGGAGGGAAAAACCCAGGTTGGGCTGAGCTTATTTTTGAGGGGACAGTTTAAGAGATCAGAGTCCGTTTCGGCTCCGACGCCTTAAACTGTCCCCTCAAAAATAAGCGAAGCCCAACAACCGTGGCCTGGATTTCCGTACAGTTTCCTAACAGACCTCGAACAGTCCCGCAGCCCCCATCCCGCCACCGACGCACATGGTCACGACGACGCGCCGCGCGCCGCGGCGCCGGCCTTCCAGGAGCGCGTGGCCCGCCAGGCGCGCGCCGCTCATGCCGTAAGGATGGCCGATGGCGATGGAGCCACCGTCCACGTTCAGTCGCTCCATGGGAATTCCCAGCCGATCCCGGCAGTATACGACTTGCACGGCGAATGCTTCATTGAGCTCCCAGAGATCGATATCTTCTACGCCCAGCCCATGGCGTTCCAACAGCCGCGGCACGGCGAATACGGGGCCGATACCCATCTCGTCGGGTTCACAGCCAGCCACCGCGAACCCCCGAAAGACGCCCAGGGGCTCGAGCCCGCGCCGCTCGGCAAGCGCGGCGTTCATGATCACGCAGGCCGATGCGCCATCGGAGAGTTGACTGGCATTGCCGGCGGTGACGGCTTCATCCTCTCCACGAACCGGGGCCAAGCCGGCGAGACCTTCGGCGGTGGTGCCGGGACGGTTGCCCTCGTCGCGCGAAAGGGTCACAGCTTGCTCGCCCGTCTCTCCGCTCTCGCCGTCCTTGACCAGCTTGGTCGTCGCCAGTGGCACGATCTCCTCATCAAAGCGTCCGGAACTTTGCGCCGCGGCCGTGCGCTGCTCGCTGATCAGCGCGTACCCGTCCTGGACGTCGCGGCTGATTCCATAGCGCCGCGCGACGATATCGGCGGTCTCGATCATCGGCATCCACATTTCGGGCTTGTGTCGCATGAGCCACGCCTCGGTGAAGTGGTGCTTATTGAGATTGCCCTGCACAAGGCTGATGGATTCGACCCCGCCGGCAACCGCTACCGGGACGCCGTCGAGCATGACCCGCTGGGACGCGCATGCGATCGCCTGAAGTCCGGAGCTGCAAAGCCGGTTGATGGTGGTAGCCGCCACCGTCACCGGAAGACCGGCTCGGATGGTGGATAGCCTCGCGATGTTCTTACCCGTGGCCCCCTCCGGCATGCCGCAGCCGAGAATCACGTCCTCGACTTCGCCGGGTTCGACGCCGGCACGCGCCACGGCATGCGCGATAGCGTGTCCGGCCATGACGGCGCCGTGAGTATTGTTGAAGGCGCCGCGGAACGCTTTGCCGATGGGTGTGCGCGCCGTGGATACGATGACCGCTTCCGATATCGTCATATGAGTCGCTCCTGCCGGCCGTGATAATTCAACGATGTAGCATAATCCGGGAAACGGGCGACGGCCATCGATTGACGCCCGAGCGGGAAGACGGTAATAGACTCCGAACAAGAAGTGATCGGGATATACCCCTCAGGACATAGACGGTGAACTTTTCTTTCTCCGAGAAGCAACTAACGCTCCAGACCCGTCTGGCCGCATTCATGGACGAGCACGTGTATCCGGCGGAGGCCGTTTACCATGAGCAGCTGGAAGATGGCGAATCGCGCTGGCGGCTGCCGGCGGTGATGGAAGAGCTGAAGGCCCGAGCACGCGCCGCGGATCTATGGAATTTGTTTCTTCCGGACTCCGATCTCGGAGCCGGCTTGAGCAATCTCGACTATGCCCCACTCGCGGAGATCATGGGTCGTTCGACCATCGGACCCGAGGTGTTCAACTGCTCGGCGCCGGATACAGGAAACATGGAGGTGTTGGCGCGCTTCGGTAGCCCCGAGCAAAAAGATCGCTGGTTGAAACCGTTGCTGGCCGGTGAGATCCGCTCCGGCTTCGCCATGACAGAGCCTGCGGTGGCCTCCTCCGACGCCACCAATATTCAGGGCTCCATACGCCGGGACGGCGATGACTACGTCATCGACGCCCGCAAGTGGTGGACATCGGGAGCCGGTGATCCGCGCTGTGAACTGCTCATATTCATGGGCAAGACCGACCCACAGGCCGCATCCCACAAGCAGCAATCCATGATTCTGGTGCCCACGGACACGCCCGGAGTACGCGTGCTGCGCCATTTGCCCGTGTTCGGCTACGACGACGCGCCCCACGGCCACATGGAGATCGATTTCGACGATGTCCGTGTGCCGGCCGGGAATTTGCTGCTGGGCGAGGGGCGGGGATTCGAGATCGCCCAGGCGCGCCTGGGACCGGGGCGCATACACCACTGCATGCGATTGATCGGCATGGCCGAGCGATCCCTGGACGCTTTATGCCAGCGGGCCACAAGCCGGATCGCTTTCGGCAAGCCGCTCTCGGATCAGGGTGGTGTGATGGACGCCATTGCCGATTCCCGCATCGCCATCGAGCAAGCGCGCATGCTGGTCCTGAAGACCGCTTACGACATCGACACCCAAGGCGCAAAGGCGGCGCGCGCTCACATCGCCATGATCAAGGTTGTCGTGCCGAACATGGCTCTGGCGGTCATCGACCGCGCCATCCAGGTCCACGGGGCTGCAGGAATCTCTGACGACTTCGGCCTCGCCAGAGCCTGGGCCCGGGCGCGTAGCCTGCGCCTGGCCGATGGGCCCGACGAGGTGCATCGCCGAACCGTCGCCCGCGAGGAGCTGAAAAAGGAGCCTGGGCAGGGGTGGCGGCAGACACGCGAACGAGTTAAATAGTAGCTCTCGGTTGCGCGTCTATCTTTCGAAAAAACTCCGCGGAGTTTTTAAGCTGCGGAGTTTTGGAGTTTTTTTACCGTATTGGCGTCTCGCCTGCGCGCCGAGCGACGACCGCGTCGCCGAGAGGGAAAAGGGGTGGTGGGATTGCTAGCCTGATAGTGACTTAGCCAGCTCTTCCAGGTGCCCCTCGTCGGTTCCGCAGCACCCTCCCAACACCTTGAGATTAAACTCCCCTCTCAACGTCACCATCGCGCTAGCGAAATCCTCCGGCGACTCGGTCTCTATGTGATCGAGACCTTCGAGCTCGGTTTGACTCTTGGGTGACGCGTTCGGCCGGGCCCCGGCGATGCGTTTCAACGCATGCGGCGCATCACGACCTACGCGGGCGAGCCCGGCGTGAATAGCGAGGGAATGCGAGCAATTGGTGAGATAAAACAAGGGCGCTTGGCCCGCTGAGTCGTCAATGGCATCTATTGCAGTCTCAAGCAGAGTGCCATCCAGAAGGCGACCTTCACGATCGAGCACGAAACTGAGCACATAGGGGATATCGGTAGACGCGAAGGCTTTGGCCATGCCGGCAGCCTCGACAAATGCGGGAAGAGTGTAGGCGACAAGCAGATCGACGCCGGCTTCCACGAGCGCCTCGGTCTGCTCAGCGTGAAACCGGGCAGCTTCCTCGGTCGGTAGCGCAGTCTCTGGTCGATAGGTATCGCCCTTCGGCCCAACGCTGCCGGCCAGATAGAGGTGCTCGCGCCAGTCTGTGAACTGGTCCAGCGTTTCGTCCAGGAACTCTACGCAGTTACGATTCACGCTACGCGTGTCTCCGTACGGGGATTGTGGAACGCGCTCTGCGTTGGCGCGCAGCGTCGGAGTCGAGCACATCATCGGCAGCCGGTAGCGAACGGCGACGTCGGCATAGCTCGAGTACACGTCGGCAAGGACGGAGCGGGCGCGCTCATCGAACACGGCAGTCGTGTGAAGCACGTGTGGATCGAGCTCGATGTCCCGGCGGGCCATTATCCGCGCCATGACCCCGCCATTCGCAAGCAGGATCGACATGGACTCGAAGGCTTCTCGAAACGGCATGATTCGGGCGCCGCTGAAATACAAGAAAGTATAACCGCCCGTTTTTGCGTAATCGAGCATTCATCGGTGAAGTTTGGGCCCATATCGAACCCCCAGCGAATACCGCGACCTAATAATCATGGTAGACAGGTAATGCCCTACGCCGGGGATGCGGTGCTTGATTAAGCAGAGCTCCCCGAGCAACTCCCTCACGCCACCGTACCCCCTCCGATTGCTCTGGGACGTGCTTGCCCAGCCTCGCCACACGGCGAACGGCTTGGTCGCAAGGAATGACTCTGGGGAAAAGAGGTCGCCGTCAGGCCGGACGCCCTATTCGAGATTGAATGAGCTGGCCGCCAGCGCATGGCGCCGAGCGGTCTAAACTCAGCGGACGATGCCGTGGTCGGTCATGTGCAGTTTGGAGAAGCTCGCAAAAGTGTCGGAGAATTCTAAGGGCACCGTGCCGGTCGATTTAACGCTTCCACTGGCCGTTTCCAGCATCGTGCTTCCGAAACCCTCCGGCAACACGATTTGTGCCCGATGTGCCTTGCCTGTTACAGGATTGCGGACAGGTTCTATATCGCAGACGACGATTTCGGGAACTTCGCCGTGTGCGGTTCGAGCCTCGACATCGAAATCCAGCTCGATAGGCGCAACAATCGGCTCGTGAATTGTCGTACACATTGCACAGTAGATCGAGTAGTTGGTCAGTAGCTCGTCCGTGTCCTCGTTGTAGACGATGCGCCGAATCGCCTTGCGCTGC
>Ga0255058_10000284_pt1 | contig 30466 bp, 19 predicted proteins | sample Cases_109_9_MG_FD_188637 | JGI IMG/M metagenome (GOLD analysis project Ga0255058, IMG submission 188637) | Seawater microbial communities from Amundsen Gulf, Northwest Territories, Canada - Cases_109_9 | ecosystem: Environmental > Aquatic > Marine > Gulf | place: Canada: Northwest Territories... | reverse complement strand
CCCGGCCACGAACACGACCAGGTCACCCGTGCTCACGGCGTAGTCATCCCGTAGAATCGAGGCAGCCTCCTCATCCACGGCACGCGCGGCCGGTCCCGAGTAACCGTCCTCCGTGCACTTGAGCCATAGGGCACCCCTGGCGCCGGCCGACCGCGCCGTCTCGTTCGCCGCGTCCAGTCTCGACCGGGACAGCGAGGTGCCTCCCGGGATTACTATGCCGCGCACCCGCCCGCCCACCGAGATCGCTCCGTCGAAGATCCCGAAGCCGCGGCCGCCGAGCACGGACGAATAGTCCCTGATCTTCCACTCGATCCGAAGATCCGGTTTGTCGGTCCCATAGACTTCTGCGGCTTCAGCCCAGGTCATGCGCCGGAACGGCACTTGGACGGCCTGCTCCAGGGTCAGTTCGTACATATCCACCAGCATCCGTTCGCATGCAGCGAACACGTCGTCCTCTTCAACGAAAGCCATCTCGACGTCGATCTGCGTGAATTCGGGCTGGCGGTCAGCGCGCAGATCTTCATCGCGGAGGCACCTGGCAATCTGAAAATAGCGGTCAAACCCGGCCACCATCAGCAACTGCTTGTACAGCTGCGGCGACTGGGGCAGCGCATAGAACTCGCCGTGATGGATCCGGCTCGGCACCAGGTAGTCTCGCGCACCCTCCGGCGTGCGCCTGGTGAGGAACGGGGTCTCGACCTCCAGGAAGCCCTGCCGGGCCAGCGATGCGCGAGCAGCGTTCGTCGCCAGGTGGCGCACCACGAAGTGGCTTTGCATCTCGGGGCGGCGCAGATCCAGCACGCGGTGCCGCAGCCGCAGCTCCTCCGAGGGAAGCTCCTCCCCGGGAGGAATCGCAACTAGAATCGGGAGCGGATCCGAAGAGGCGAGGACCCGCATCTCCCTCACCCTCACCTCGAACTGCCCGGTGGGCATGTCCGGATTTACGGCTTCGGGAGGACGCGCCTCGACATCGCCAGTGACCCACAGCACGTCTTCGGGACTCACTTCGCCGGCCCTCGCCAGGACATCCGCTGGCGTCCGTTCCGGCTCGAACGCGAGCTGTACGAGCCCCGTGCGGTCGCGCAGGAGGAGAAACTTGACGCCCCCTTTGTCCCGCCTGCGGTGCACCCAACCGGCGAGTCGAACGGTCTTCCCCACCCAATCGCCATCGACCCTTCCGCATGCCACGTCACGGTAGCGGGTCGGGCCGGGGATCCCCAGAAGGGTCTCCCGGTCGAGCGGTCCTCCCACTCTGCCCCTGCCACTGTCGTTCAGAGTGCCTCCCTGTCTCCTGGCTTGGTTGCCCTGCCTATTCATTCGTCGTCGATCGACTCCAGACCCATATACCCACGGCGAGCCCGATGGTCGCTCCGATCACGTCCGCGGCCCAGTCACCTACCGACGGCACGCGTCCGGGCAACCAGGCTTGATGCGCTTCATCCAGCGCGGCGAACGCCGAAGCCACCGCCAGGGCCACGAGCCCCGCGCGGGCCGTACAGCGCCCCGCCGCGCACATGGCCTCGCCCGTGAGCCAACCCAGCACAAGGTACAGGGTTCCGTGGGCCAGCTTGTCCAGCCAGGACACGGGCGCCCGCAGCACGACATCCGGCACGTGCACTGTCGTGGCCACCAGAATCAGCGCCGCCCAGGCAGCCACAGACCACCAGGAGCCCGCCAGTCTCCTCAAGCGCCGGCGTCCAGGGATTCCAGCGGAACCTTGATACGGTCCTCCGTCAATGGGACGGAGAGCGTCAGGGGCGGACCGGCAGAGCGGGTACTCGTAGCCGAACTCCGAAGGCGGAAAGGTCTAGAAGACGCGCGCCTCGCGGGCCTCCGATTTCGCGGCCGATAAAGATACCGGCCGTCACGGGGAGCAGCAAGCGAACCCTTGCGCCGCGCGATCTCGATCGGGATCCTCGTGTTCATGGTCGAGAATGATGCCCAACCAACGCGAATCGAGCTGTTGAACCACGTGCCGGACGAGTTCCCGGCCGTCTTGGCTCCGACGCTCGACGAGATCGGACAACCGTCATATCGGGCAGGGCAGGTGGCCGAGTGGGTGTACGATCACTATGCGACCGGGTTTGGCGACATGACCAACCTTCCGGCGGAATTGAGGGTCGTGCTCGCCGAGCGCTTCTCCGTGTCCCCGCTCGAGATGGCGTACGAGGCCCGCTCCACCGACGGAACGATCAAGCACCTGTGGCGACTGCACGATGGAGTGCAGATCGAGTCGGTCCTCATCCCCATGAAGGACAGGGTCACGCTCTGTCTCTCGTCGCAGGCAGGGTGCGCGCTGGCGTGCCGATTCTGCGCCACGGGCGACTTCGGGTTCCGGCGCCAACTGAGCGCCGCCGAGATCGTGGCCCAGTTCCGCGACGCCGAGCGTGTTTCCCGCGAGATATTCGGTCGTGGAATCGCCAATGTCGTGTATATGGGGATGGGCGAACCCATGGCCAACCTGGACGCGGTCCTCCAGTCGCTGTCGATCCTGCACGTAGGATTCGGATTCGGGGCCCGACGCATCACGGTGTCCACCGTCGGCCTGATACCCGGGATCCAGGCGCTGGCAGCACGCCCCGAGCCGTTCCGGCTGGCCGTTTCGCTCCACGCCCCCGAACACGAGCTGAGGCAGGAACTTGTGCCGGTCGAACAACGGTACCCCCTTCCCGACCTGTTCCATGCTCTGAGGGACTACCAGGAAGCGAAGGGCCGCAGGATCACCTTCGAGTACACGCTCATCGAGGGCGTCAACGATTCGCCCGAGCTCGCCTCGCGTCTGGCGGACCTGCTGTACGGGCTGGACAGCTTCGTGAACCTCATTCCGTACAACCCGATCCCGGGACGCGACTGGCGTCCGAGCCCGAGCGACAGGATCGCGTCCTTCCTACAGATTCTGGACTCCCGGGGCATCGAGGCGGCGGTTCGTCAACCGCGTGGGCGGGACATCGCTGCGGCGTGCGGACAGTTGCGGCTCCAGCGCGAAGGACTGAGTTCGGACAGACCCGGATAGTCGAGGAACCTTCAGCGACCTGGTGGAGCCTACTCGAGCGCGCGCATCCGGCGGCGCCAGTCACGACCGAGGATGATCGTCGCGTCCAGATACAGATCGGGCCGTGGCTCCGACCGGACCTCCGAGACCCCGAGCGCCTCGGCTACGGATCGCGCAGCACCGGCCCGGTTCGATCGGTCGATCACGAGGGTGCTGTCGTACTCGAAGCTCGAAGCGTTGCCGAACGTCTTCACGTCGAACCCGGCATCACGCAGGGCCTCCGTGATCTGAGCGGCCGCGCCCGACTCTCCCGCACCGTTCAGCACCTCCACACTGATCCGGCGCGCGAACGACTCGGGCGAGATCGACGAAGGCAGGCCCCCGAATTCCGAAGATTGATCCGGCGTCTGCAGCGTCCGGCCACGCCACTCGAAAAGGTACGAGCCCAGTAGAACACCCACCGTTAGCAGGACGGCGACGAGCAGCATGGTCTGCGCCCGGGCGATCACGGCCCCACCAACTGGTTCCATGAGTCCACGGAACACTTCATCAGCGGGCGCCTCTTCTCGAGAAGGCGGGTCAGTCGCTGACCTACCACGACCGCGAGCACGTCGTCCCCATCGGCCGGAAGTCGGTCCCGGAGCGACGCGCGCTCCACGCTCTGAAAGTCCCGTCCCGGCTCCAGGTAGTCAGCCAGGATCAAGTACTTTCCGAGATCGTCCAGGTCCGGGTGACCGATCGGGTGGTATGCGATCGCATCCAGCAATGAGTCATCCTCGACGCCGTCCGCCCTCAGCCGGACCGCGCACGCGGGAGCGTGAGCCACCGGTTCCGGCCAGCCGTCGCCCGCCAGGGCACGGAGATCCTCGTCGGAAGCGTCCTTGAGCGCGTCATGAAGAACACCCGCTGCCCGCCAGCGGATCCGCTCCCCTTCCGGGACGCCGAGGCCGGCCGCCCATGTCAGGAGGAGGTCGCCTACCCGTACGCTGTGCGCGTAGCGCTTCTGGCCACACTGCGCCCAGTCGGGCAATTCTGCTGCGGATCCAGCGCGCTCGACCAGCGTGTGCATTCCGAAACGGCTCCTCTGGTTTCGAGTCGATCGAACGAATCGATGCTCCGTCCGACGGGGCTGTCCCGTGGCGACCGTACAGATAGATATTCATTCAGAGCGGCCGCATCAACGGGTCGGCCGGACCGAGCCGTGAGAACCGTGGCACGGCGGACCGAAGGAACGGAAACGGGGGAGCGAAGCGGTGGCGATTCGCTACGATCCACTTCTCATCTCGGGACTCGCCAGGCAAGCGCGCGAACAGTGGACGGGTCGGCGGGTCGAGGGCCTGTGGCTGGATCGCGACCGCCGCGAGGCGTGGCTGGTTTTTGCCGATGGCGCCGACGAGGATCGAGCGGTGGGCTTTCTGCTCCACCCGACCAGCGGCTTCATCATCGCCGCACCGACGGTCCCGCCCGAGGATCCACTAGCCGGACGGCGGGTTTCGTTCCGGAAACTGTTCGTGACCGCGGTCGAGGCCCCGGTCGACGAGCGTCTGATCGTGGTGGAGCTGGCTGGAGGCCTCCGCGATGTGCACACGGATCTTCCCCCTGTGTATCGTCTGTTCGTCGAGCTGCAGACCAACCAGTGGAACGCGGTGCTCACGCGCGGGAGCGACGACGCGATCGAGGCGGTCCTGTGGCAGCGGACGGCCGGCGCACGCACCATCCGACCCGGAGCCATTTACGCACGACCGGAAGGAGCGCGCGACTGGGCTCGCCGGTGTCCCGACACGCGCGAGTGGTCGAGCCTCCTCCTGGATCACTCACCGGACCAGCGGCGCCGCGTGCTGCTCCAGTCGGCCGCGTTGACCAGCGCCCTCAACGTCGACTGGGTCCTCGGCGACGCGTCCACAAGCGACGACCCCGCGAGCCTGGGAGCGGCGCTCGAGCGCTACCGGAGTCTTCGTGATGCGCCCTCGGACGAGGCCTGGTTGATCTCCCGTGGAGAGACGGCGCAGCCATATCCCCTTCCCCTGGAGGCTGGATCGGGACCGTACGCCGGGTTGCTGGCGGCCATGTACGTCGCGGCGAGCCAGGCATCGGTGTGGCCCCGCGACGACGAGCCCGAAGCCGGTGCCACGATGCCGTCTGACGAAGCCCGGGAAGCAGTGCGACTGGAAGGTGTGCTGCGCGATAAGATCAAGGGGCTCGAGCGACGACGTTCGGCACTTGGTCGCCAGCTCGAGGGTGAGTCCGCCGAACATCTGCGAGAGTTGGGACATCTGCTGCTGGCACGCCAGTCCGATGTTCCGCGCGGCGCGGCCAACGTCTCACTCGAGGGCTTCGAGGGATCCCGGGTCCAGCTCGAGCTCGACCCGAGGCTCAATGCGGTTCAGAACGCCGAGCGGTACTACAAGCAGGCACGCCGGCGTGACCGGGCCGCACGGGCCCTGCCGGGACGCCTCGCGCGCATTGCGGACCGAATTGCCAGACTCGAAGCCGGTCTGGCCAGCCTGCGGGATGTGGGGCCGACGGCCGAGACGTGGAATCTGGTCGGAGGGCGACCGGAGCCAGGTAGCTCGGAGAGCGGACGGCGCGACGGGCAGACACCCGGGATTCTGCCGTATCGCCGGTACCGCACGTCAAGCGGCCTCGAAGTCCGTGTCGGACGATCGGCCCGGGGCAACGACGACCTGACGTTTCGCCATTCGGCCCCGGAGGACATCTGGCTGCACGCTCGCCAGGCGGCCGGCTCGCACGTGATCCTGAGATGGGAGCGGCGCGACCAGAACCCGCCGCACTCGGACCTGGTGGAGGCGGCTGTCCTCGCGGCACTGAACAGCGAGGCGCGGCACAGTGGCGTCGTGGCCGTGGACTGGACTCGGCGGAAGCACGTCCGGAAACCGCGGAAGGCACCCCCGGGAACCGTGGTTCCGGAGCGCGTAACGACACTGTTCGTCGAGCCCGATCCACAGGCCGCCTCACGACTGGCGATGGACGACTGAACGAGGCGGGCCCACCATCCTCATGGAGGCGGGCCCGTTGGCGACCTGGCAGGTCGCTGAACAACTTCAGAAGGCTGTTGCAGGACTTCCGGTCAGTCCGTCGTCGGTCGCTCCACCGGCTTTCGCGGCATCATTTCATCGCGCATCGCCAGGTGATAGGCCGTCGCCGCTACCACCACGGCCGCCTGCTTCAGGTCGTCAAGCATCAACCGCTCGTACGTGTCAGCAGCGGTATGGTGGGTAAAGGTTGCGTACTCGATCGGGTCCTGGATGAAGTTGAAGCCCGGGATTCCCGCCGCGTCGAACGCCAGGTGATCGGTGCCGCCCGTGTTCCCGTGCTTGACGGCAACCACACCCAGGTCACGGAAGGGCCACAGGATCTGCTCGAAGACGGGGATCGCCGCTTCGTTGCTCTGGTCCCAGATCCCACGGAGCCGGCCGGTGCCGTTATCCACGTTCAGGTAGGCGGAGATCTTCGGGTGAAGGTCCTGGTGATTCTCCACCCAGCCCCGAGACCCCAGCAGCCCCTGTTCTTCACCAGCCCACAGCGCAATGCGGATCGTCCGGCGCGGCTGCAGGTCCAGTTCCGTCAGGATCCGCATGGCTTCCATCATCACCAGCGATCCGGCGCCGTTGTCGGTGGCGCCCGTGCCGTAGTGCCAGGAGTCGAGGTGGGCTCCGATCATCACGTACTCGTCGGCGAGATCCGAGCCGGGAATGTCGGCCACCGTGTTGTACGACTGGAGGTCGTCTGAGAAGAACCGGTTCTGGACGTCGATCTCCAGCTCGACCGGGATGCCGCGCATAACGTTGCGGTAGATCTGGTTGTACTGCTCGCCGGACACGTTCAGCTCGGGCGGCGGCTCGGGGTTGGCCGGATCGCGCCCCGCTCCGTTTCCGCCACCGCTCACCAGCGTGTGCTCGCGAGAGGACGGCACGAGGAGGCCGCCGATTCCCTCCTCCGCCAGGAACTCATTGATGGCTTCGCGGACCTCTCTCAAGCGCCGCCATTCGGCGATCCTCCGCTGCCTCTCGGCCGGGTCCCTCTGCGGACGCCCCTCGCGCTCCTCCTCCGGCTCGAGAAGGTCCTCGAGCGGGGTACGCAGGGGACGAGGATCCCAGTCCGGGCTCATCTCGACGGGGGACCTGGAGAGGATCCAGGCGCTGGTCAACTGGCCGCGGTACTTCTCGAGGTCGGCTACGGAGTCGGCCTCGATGATGACGGCCGGACCGGTAACCATGCCCGGCGTACTTCCCGTCCATCCCGACGGCTGCGCCACGAGCGGTTGGACGAATGGAGTAACGATCCTACCGCTGTACGACACGCGCTCCCAACCGCGTCCGAATTCACCCCACGGCTCAATCTGGACATTGGAGAGGCCCCACTCCTCGAACATCTCCGCCGTCCACTCGTTTGCCCTCGTCATCCCGGGCGAATTGGTGAGGCGAGGACCGATCACGTCTGTCAGGTAGCCCGCGAGCTCCTCGATCTCAGAGTTCTCCAGACCCTCGACGCGGATACGCTCGACGGCGTCCATGTCGACGGCTTCCTGGGCGATTTGCGCCGGCGCGGTAGGCGCCATGACCAGAACCGCCGCGGCCGCGACGATTATACGAACCATGCGTCGCTTCACGAGATGCCTCCATTGTGCGGTAGCTGCGTTCGACCGACTTCCGACCGGCCACCCGCCGGATCCGGAATGGTGGAGATGACTCCACCTCTTCTATCTGCAAGCATGAATGCCCGGGACTACGAAAACGTTTAATGAAGGCTGCTCAAGAGCGCCGGGCAATCGCGTCAGTGGACGATCATGAGCCTGCCGGATCGCACCTCGTCAACGAGCTGGAACACGTACAGGTAGGCTCCCGACGCAGCCTCGAGCCCGTCTGCGAGCAGGCCGTCCCACGTTACACGCGGCAGGCTGCCTGTCGGTGAGAGCACGTTCGTCTGACGGACGAGTCGACGTCCCGCTACGTCGTAAATTTCGAACACCAGGGTCCGTCGGTCATCCTGCGCGACCTCGGGAACGCTGTAGGGGAAGGTCATCACCCGGCCGCCGCCCGTCCGAAGGGGATTCGGGAACGGAGGCTCAATCTCGAATCGCGCGTCAGGGCCCGGCGGATCGACCGGCTCGTCCCGCAGCTCCTCCAGACGAGACGCTGCGGCCTGCTCTGTGTCCGCCGCGAGCAGCCAGAATCGGACGGTCCGACTTTCTCCTGCGGCCAGGTCGAACGGGCCGACGCTGAGAAGGGACGCCCTGTCGGTGGCCGTCGCAAATCCGGGGAGGGTGGATGGATCTCCCCCTCGCACCAGGTCGAGCTTCACGACCTCCTCGAACGTGTCCCACAGGACGCCGCTGTCGGCCTCGTACGCCCCTCCCAGCACCGGAGTGCCCAGCGGGACCGATACTCGCCCGACGACATCTCCCTCCGAAGCGAGCACGACGAGCGGCCCTCCCTCGTCTCTCGATTCGGCGATGAGAGCGCGCATCTCGTCCGACCAGCGAACGGTCTCGCCTCCGGTCAGATCCCAATCCGCCAGGAACGCCGGGATCGCATCGGGAATGCGTCCACCGGTCACGTTCCGGAAGGTGGTCGTTACGGTCAGGGCTCCCACCGATGCGACATCGCTCGCCTCAGCAGTCGCACGCACCTCGAGCCCGACCGGACTCAAGGCCTCCAGGTCGTCAAAACGGAATTCGGCCCGCGCCGGCTGCACGTCGGTTTCCGATCGAGACGGTGCCCAGTCCGTTTCCGCGGCGGGGGCTGACGACTTGATGTCCGCCCGGCCGAGCACCGTCGTGTACATGCCATCCGACAGGCGGCCAACTCCCGCGACGGCGAACCCGCCCGCTGGGAGGAGTTCGGTTCCCTGCCACACGAAGCCCTTGAACGCCGCTACGCGCCCGAACCGGCCGAAGTCGTTGCCCCCGGCCTCAAGGTCCCCGGCCTCGAGTATGTAAGCCCCGAACAGGTTGGGGGGACCGCTGACCAGAACCCTCGAGAGGACGATCCCACCGGACGCATCCGTGACTACCACACGAACCTGCCTGAGCCCCGACTCCGGGTCGATCGAAAAGACGAAAAGGGCGTCGTCCGAAGACGCGAGCGCGGGAAGATCGCGGGCAACCGGCGCCCTCCCCTGGGGAACGACCCACAGCTCACCACCGGGCCAGGTCGCCGCTCCCCGGTTCCCGATCGCCACGTACAGGCTGTCGAGCGTCCGGCGCGTGAGGGAGACCTGCAGGAATCCGCCGGCGAAGGACGCGTTGGCCCTCTGAACCGCGCGCGGCACGTCCAGAAGCCCGTACCCGGCGTCGTTGTCCGGCCCGGCGACACCTATGTCCTCCGCGGTGTCGAGCAGAATCCGCTTAGCCTCCTCCGGACTGGCCGCCGGGCGGATCTGCGCTAAGAGAGCCAGGGCACCCGATACCTGCGCGACCGAAAACGACGTGCCGGTCACCTGGAAACCCGTGAGGCGAACTGCCGACGCGCCATCTGCCCTGACCTCGGGGACCTGGCCCGGTGCCACGATCTCGGGTTTGATACCGCCGTTGCACGGAGATGGGCCACGCCCGCTACTGCCGGCGACCGCTATGTTCCCCGGCACTCCCGCCGTCGCACCGACGGCCATGCTACGCAGATCGGGGTCATCTCGCGCACCAGGGGGCGTCACGGATCCAGGGTCAGACCCGAAGTTGCCGGCCGCGAACAGCACGGCGATGCCGGCCGCTTCCGCGGCGTCGATCGCGTCGTACAGGATGTCCGAACATGGGTCGAACCCGTCCGTGCCCGGAATCAGCCCCCAGCTGTTGTTGATCACATCGGGGAAATCAGCCGTCGCCGGGTTCCCGTCCGGATCAAGCGCCCACTGAAACGCCTGCAGCAACACGGAGCGCCGCGTGTACAGGTCACCGCCGAAGCGCTCGAATACGCGGGCGGCGATCCACTCTGCCCGTGGCGCGGGTCCCGTAACGATGTCGATCGGCGAGGAGGCCACGACAATACTGCCGTCGGAGAATTTCAGGGTGTCACCGGTCGCCAGAGCGCCGATCGATGAAACGGCCACCTGCGTTCCATGTCCGATCAGATCCTGCGGCACGGAGGCTCGAAGAAACGGGTCGAACCAGGCGGCGCGGATGTTGGAGTGTCTTCCCCTCCACCGGGACGAGACCATCGCGTTAGTTCCGTCCACCCCGGAATCGAAGAACGCGATCGTGGTGCCCTCTCCCGTGACCCCTTGATCCCACACGGCGTCGGCGCCGATCGTACGCATCGCCTGGGACGTGAAGCTCGGATCGGCGACCGACCCAGCGATCGGTGAAAGGCGTACCGGCAGTCGCTCGTCCAGATAGATCCGAAGCACCGTGGGATCGGAAGCCAGAGCCTGTACCGCGGCCGGCGTGGCGTCAGCCACCGCCGCCGGAACCACCCACAGTCGCTCCCGGATCTTGAGCTGATCTCCCAGACGATCTCGGGCCGAGTCGAGGCGCACCATCGCATTCACGGACCGGACGTGGAGCCGGGGGACGAGATCTCCGGGCACCCCGGCGGGCACAGGCTCCGCGCGGAATTCCACGATGATCGGCACGGTGTCGGTCGACACGGACCGATCCAACCGGGCCGCCAGCGCCGGGGCCAGCCGCGCGCCGGGCAGCGACTCGACGTCCTGTCCGAACATCGCTCCGGGCAGCGCCAGCGTCGCCAGGAAGAGTGTCAGGAGGATGGGTCGACAGCGATCCGCGGACGCCTCGAACCCTCTGTCTGTCGCTCTCTTCGAGCGTGTCCTCATGGTCCCCCTGCGAGCTGCCTGCCGCGCCTCTGATATGCGAAGGCGAGCAACATAGGTGGGGCCGAGCCGGATTCCAACCACACCCGGCTTGCATTTCGGTTCCTGTTCGGGTAGCTTGATTTCGGTTTCCGTTCGGTTCCAGACATTGGCCGGCAGGAGAATACGCCATGGCCCTGACGCGACGGCAGAAGGAAATACTGGATTTCATCGAAGGCTTTCTCGATGATCGAGGCTATTCGCCGAGCTTTGAGGAGATCGCGGGTTTCTTCCAGTACCGTTCCCTCGCAACGGTGCACGAGCACCTCTCAAACCTCCAGGCCAAAGGCTACATCCGGAAAAACTACAACGAAAGCCGTTCCATCGAGCTCGCCCGCACGGAGATGCGACTCGCGGCCGTGGATCTGCCGCTTCTAGGAACGGTCGCCGCCGGACAGCCAATTGAGGCGATAGAGCAGAAGGAGGCGATCTCGGTGCCGGAGGACATGGTATCGGGGCCCGTCGCCCACTACGTCCTCAGGGTGCGGGGCGACTCGATGATCGAGGAGCAGATCCGGGACGGTGACTACGTGATCGTCAGGGCGCGCGACACGGCGAATAACGGCGAGATGGTGATCGCCCTGGTGGACGGCGAGTGCGCCACCGTGAAGAAGTTCTACGCCGAGCCGGACGGGAGCGTGCGTCTCCAGCCCGCCAACCCCGACCTGGACCCGATGTACTACGCGGCCGAGCGCGTGATCGTCCAGGGTATCGTCGTCGGCGTCATCCGGAAGTACTGACTGACAGATCACCGAGAATGAAGCCAACCCGATCGCAGCGCATTTCGACTCTCCGGTAGCTTGCCGCCGTGCACTCTGCAGATGGTACGCGTTACCGCGCTACGGTCCACTACGACGGGTCGGGGTTCTCGGGCTGGCAGGTGCAGCCGGGCGTTCGAACCGTTCAAGGTGAACTCGAGGCCGGGCTGAGCCGGCTGGGCATCGGAGGGCGGGTCAACGGAGCCGGACGCACGGACTCAGGCGTTCATGCCGCCGGTCAGGAGATGTCCTTCGAAGCCCCGCGGCGCTGGGTCATTGAAGAGTTGGCTCGCGCTCTCGATTCCGTGCTCCCTGATGACGTGTGGATCGAGACGCTCCGGGAGGCCGCTCCCGATTTTCATCCGCGGTTCCAGGCCACGGGCCGGAGGTACGAGTACTACGTCGCCCCGGGGCTCGCCGGCCGGTCGCCTCACCGCCGACGCGGCACGTGTTGGATCGCTGAGCCACCGGATCTGGAGGCACTGCAAGCGGTCGCTCGCACGGTTCTGGGTCGTCACGACTTCGATGGCTTGTCGAAGTCCGGGCAGCCGGATGTGGCGACCGTGTGCACGATCGAGAAAGCTGAGTGGGTGGAGACTCCGCTCGGTGATCTCCGCTTCACGGTCGTCGCGGACCGATTCCTACATCGCATGGTACGATACCTGGTTGCCACGATGGTCGACGTCGGAGCGGGGAAACGGCCTCCGCACGACATGGACCGGCTCCTGGCGGGATCGGACGACGTACGGCCTCCTTCGCCAGCGACGGCCTGCGGACTGTACCTTACGGGCGTCCGATACCGGGAGGGTTGGAATCGTCCCCCCGGGGTGCCCGGACTGTGGCCCGTGCCCCGGTCCGATTCCTCGGCGCCGGCCGAAACGTAACCACCTGCGCATGGCAGGCTTCTAAAGAACCATGATCGGAGTGCGGCCGTCTTGACCCGACGCGACTGGCGTGTCTGGATTCCCCTGCTGCTCGTAGCTGCGTTCCCGGCCGGGCTTCTCCTGGGGTCCCGGTTGGACGAACGCGAAAGGGGTCATGCAGACACATTTCCGGAAGTAAGTCTGGCGGATCCGGCGGGCGGCTCGGCCGTACGAGCGTCCGCCGCGTATTCCCCTGCAGCAGAAGGACCGGCGGCAACCCCCCTGCGTGCCGAGCCTGCCGCAGCAGGCCGGGTCCAGGAATCGACCGGCAGTCGCCGCCTGACGCCTATCGTACAGGCGGCGAACCGCGTGGCGCCGTCGGTCGTCAGTATCAGCATTCTGCGGATCGCTCGATCCGGACGCACCAGCCTCTTCGAGGACTTCTTCAGCCGCAGGGCCCCGCGATCCCAGCTGCGGCGTTCCTATGGGTCGGGGTTCGCGATCGACGAGGACGGTTTTCTCGTGACGAACGAGCACGTGGTGCGGGGAGCGGACTCGATCGTCGTGACCGACGCGGAGGGCCGCGTCCACCCCGCGACAGTGGTCGGCGCCGACGAGCTCACGGACATCGCCGTGCTTCGAATCGAAGCAGGCCGGGTACCGCCGGCCCCGCTGGGCACCTCGTCGGACCTGATGGTCGGCGAGCCGGCCATCGCGATCGGCAATCCGTTCGGCTACCTGCTGGCCAACGCCGAGGCGACGGTCACGGCCGGAGTGATCTCCGGGGTCGGGAGGGACATTCGGTCGGCCGACGAGCGGCAGACGCTCCTTGCCGACATGGTACAGACCGACGCCTCGATCAATCCGGGCAATTCGGGAGGTCCGCTGGTGAACGCGGATGGGAGGGTGATCGGAGTCAACTCGTCCATCTTCTCGCGCTCGGGCGGTTCCGAGGGGCTCGGCTTCGCGATCCCCATCGACCGTGCGCTCCGCATAGTCAGCGAGCTTCGAGAGTTCGGCCGCATCCGTCACCCGTTCGTCGGCGTGGATCCGATGGCCGTGGAATCCGACACCCTCCTGTTCTCGGAAACGCTCGTCCGCCGCGTGGCTCCGGGTTCCTCGGCCGAAGATGCTGGCCTGGAACCGGGTGACGTCCTCGTGGCCATCGGCGGTCGTCCGATCGCGAGTCTTCTCGACTGGGAAGTGGGCCTCGTGGACGCCGGCGTCGGCTCAGACGTGGACGTTCGCTACCAGCGAAACGGGCGGGATCAGATCGTCCGGTTGAGGGTCGAGGAACTGCCGTCGGAATCCGCGGAGCGACTGCAGGTGCTGAGCGGTCTCGAGCTCATCACGGTCGATCCCCAGATTGCGGTCGAGCGCCGCCTGCATGTCGACGGGGGGGCCATGATCTCCCGGATATCGGAGCGAAACGCGGCATCTACGGGCATGCGGGAGGGAGACGTGATCGTCGAGGTCAACCGCCGGAGGGTGGAGTCGGCCGAAGACGTTGCCGACCTCTTCCAGTATTACTCCGGACGTAGTAGCATCCGGGTGAGCCTGTACCGGGACGGGAATATCTACATAACCACCTTCTACGTACAGTAAATTGTCAGCCATACAGAGCAGCTATCCGCATCCGCTGATCGAACGCTACGCGTCAGCGGAGATGGCCGATGTTTTCTCGCCGACTCGGCAGGCACTCACGTGGCGGGACCTGTGGATCGCCCTGGCCCAGACGGAGCGGGACCTGGGCGTCGAGATCCCGGAAGCGGCGATCGCAGCCATGCGGGCGACTCGCGACGACATCGACCTCGCCCGGGTCGCGGAACTGGAATCGGAATTGCGGCACGACGTGATGGCGCACATCCAACACTTCGGCGAGCGAGCTCCACAGGCGCGTCCCTATATCCACCTTGGCGCCACCAGCTGCTTCGTGACGGACAACGCGGGGCTCATCCAGCTCCGTGACGGCCTGCTGATCGTGCGGGCCCGCCTCCTCGCTTCGATCGCGGCCCTGTCGGAATTCGCGCACAGGTACCGTGCGCTTCCCACGCTCGGCTACACCCACTGGCAGCCGGCCCAGCCCACCACGGTGGGCAAGCGCGCCTCCCTGTGGCTGCAGGACCTGCTTACTGATCTCGAGCAGGTGGACCTGGTGCTCGACGAGCTCCGGTTCCGTGGCGCCCGTGGGACGACCGGCACGGAAGACAGCTTCCTGCAGCTGCTCGGCGGCAACGACGAGAAGGTAGACGAGCTCAACGCCCGCCTGGCGGCGAATTTCGGCTTCCCGGGCACGTACGACGTCGTGGGGCAGACGTATCCACGCAAGGTGGATCATCGAGTGCTCTCGACGCTCGCGGGGATTGGCGCCAGTACCAGCCGGTTCGGACAGGACGTACGGCTCCTGCAGAGCTACGGCGAGATCGAGGAACCGTTCGGAAGCCGCCAGATCGGCTCCTCCGCGATGCCCTACAAGAGGAACCCGATGCGCTCGGAGCGCATTTGCTCCCTCGCCCGGCACCTGTGCACGCTGCAGCTCGACGCGGCATGGACGGCCGCCGTGCAGGGGTTCGAGCGCACTCTCGACGACTCCGCTAACCGTCGGATCGCCATTCCCGAGGCGTTCCTGTCGGCGGACGCAATCCTGCAGCTCGTAAGCAACGTGGCTTCCGGGCTCGTGGTGCACGAGGCGGTGATCCGGACGCGACTCGACCACGCTCTGCCGTTCCTCGTCGTGGAGCGGATTCTCATTGCGGGGGTCGAGAGGGGCCGAGACCGGCAAGACCTGCACGAGCGGCTCAGGCGCCACGCGATGGACGCCAGGGCACGCCTCGACGAAGGCGCACACGACAACGACTTCTTCCGGCGGGTGGAAGCTGACGAGGCCATCGGCCTGTCGATGGATGAGCTCCAGGAACTGGCCGACCCGGAGGCCCTCGTGGGTCGCGCCCCCGGACAGGTAGAGCGCTTTCTGAGGGATCGGGTCGAGCCGGCCCTGGAAGGTGGCGGTGGCGAGAACCTGGGACCGGCGGAGCTACGCGTTTGAGATCCCCCTGGACGATCGAGAGAATGGACGAAGGAAGCCAATGTCGACCGTGAAGCGATCCGATCTCCCGTTTCCGCTCCTCCGAGAGGGAAAGGTCAGGGAGATATTCGACCTGGGCGACCATCTCCTACTCGTGGCGAGCGACCGCATCAGCGCGTTCGACTGCGTGATCCCGCAGCCGATCCCCGACAAGGGATCCGTCCTCACCCAGTTGTCCCACTACTGGTTCGATCGAACGAACCACATCGTCCAGAACCACTGCGCGAGCGCTGACCCGGACCGGATCATAGAGATCGAGCCCCGATTGGCAGACACCCGGGACCGGTGGGCAGGCCGGGGGATGCTCGTACTGCGTGCCGACCCCTTCCCTGTCGAGTGCGTGGTCCGCGGCTTCATCACGGGCTCGGCATGGAAGGAGTACCGAGCCACAGGAACGCTGACCGGCGAACCCCTGCCCGAGGGCCTGGTCGAGGCGCAACAGCTGGACGAACCGATCTTCTCGCCCGCCACCAAGGCCGAGGAAGGTCACGACGAGAACATCACGTTGGGTCAGGTCAAGAGAATCGTCGGCAGCAAGGTCGCCGAGTTCCTGAAGGAAAGGAGCCTCGAGCTGTATCGGTACGCGAGGGACCACGCTCGCCGGAACGGGATCATCATCGCGGACACCAAGTTCGAGTTCGGCACTTCGCCCATGGGTGAGTTGCTCCTGATCGACGAGGCGCTGACGCCCGATTCGTCGCGCTTCTGGCCGGAAAGTGAATACGAGCCGGGGCACACGCCTCCGTCTCTCGACAAGCAGCCGGTGCGCGACTACCTCGAAGAGCAGGTCCAGGCCGGCGAGTGGAACCGGGAACCGCCGGCGCCGGATATTCCCGAGGCCGTAGTATCGGCGACGACGGCGAGGTATCGAGAAGCATACGAGCGCATCACCTCTCATCCGCTTCCAGAGTTCTGATGTCGGAACGGGCTCGCAGGACCCTCCCCACGTGGCGGGACGACGACAGGGTGCGGGACGAGTGCGGCATCTTTGCCATCAGCGGAATCGAGAAAGCGGCCGATCTCGTATTTCTCGGCCTCTACTCTCTGCAGCACCGGGGGCAGGAGTCCGCCGGCATCGTGGCAATCGACTCGGACGGATCCGCCCGCTCGCACAAGGGCATGGGCCACGTGAGCGAGGCCTTCGACGATTCCATACTGGCAGACCTCCCCGGCGACATGGCGCTTGGCCACGTACGCTATTCGACGGCCGGAAGCTCGAGCCTGCGTAATGCCCAGCCGGTGCTGGTCAACTACCGCCACGGAAGCATGGCCCTGGCGCACAACGGAAACCTGACAAATGGGGTCGAGCTCCGCGATCGCCTCTCGGGCGAAGGAGCCATCTTCCAGACGGAGAGCGACTCGGAAGTCGTGATCCACCTGATCGCCCGATCGAGGCGCGAGCTTCCGGACCACCAGGTGGACGACGCGCTCTCTCAGCTGGTCGGAGCATTCTCGCTGCTTCTGAGTGTCGGCCGCACTCTCTACGTGGCACGCGACGCGCGGGGCTTCCGGCCGCTGGTCCTCGGCCGACTCGGAGACGCCGTAGTCGTGGCGTCCGAGACTTGTGCGCTGGACATCGTCGGGGCCGAGTACGAGCGGGACGTGCTGCCCGGTGAAGTCCTCAGGATCGAGGACGGCAAGATCCAGAAGCTGCGTCCGCTGGAGCCCGCGCCCCACTCCCCGTGCCTGTTCGAGCTCGTGTATTTCGCGCGCCCGGACTCCCGCATCTGGGGCTGCACCGTGGACCGGGCCCGCCGGGCGTTCGGCCGGCAGCTGGCTCGTGAACACCCGGTCGACGCCGACTGCGTGTTCGCGGTGCCGGATTCGTCCAACTCGGCAGCCCTCGGCTACGCCGAAGAGTCAGGGCTCCCATACGAGCTGGCGCTGATCCGAAATCACTACGTCGGGCGCACGTTCATCCATCCGGTCCAGGAGGGGCGCGACTTCCGGGTCCGGGTCAAGTACAACCCGGTAACCGAGCTCATAGAGGATCGCCGAGTGGTCGTTATCGACGACTCGCTGGTGCGCGGTACCACGAGCCGCGGCCTGGTGACTCTTCTGAAGGAAGCGGGTGCCAGGGAGATCCACTTCCGCGTGGCCTCGCCGCCGATCATAGCGCCGTGCTACTACGGCATCGACATGCCCACGCGGGAGGAGCTCATCGGCGCGACCCACACCGTCGAGGAAATCCGCCAGCACCTCGAGGTCGAGTCGCTGGGTTACCTGTCTCTCGAGGGCATGCGCGCGATGGTCGAGGAGCACGGGCCGTTCTGCGATGCTTGCTGGACCGGCGACTACCCCGCTCCGCTCGTGGACCTGGAGAACGGAGCCATCGCTGGAAGTCGCGTACGCTGATTTTGGCACCACCCTCGCGTTCTGACAGGGTTCTTCAGCAACCTGCTAAGAGACGATATTTATGAAACACGTCTACTTCTTTTCCAAGGGCCAGACCGACGGCGACCGGGGGATGCAGAGCCTCCTCGGCGGCAAGGGCGCGAACCTGGCCGAGATGACGCGACTGGGCGTCCGCGTGCCGCCCGGGTTCACCATCACGACTGAGGTGTGCCGGCATCACCTGATCGCCCACGACCTCCCGGATGGTGTGGAGCAGCAGGTCACCGACGCGATCAAGCGTCTCCAGCGCCTCACTCAGAAGGAGTTCGGAGGCGCGGACGACCCGCTCCTTGTATCCGTGCGCTCCGGCGGTGCCGTCTCGATGCCCGGGATGATGGACACGATCCTGAACCTGGGGCTCAACGACCGGACGGTGGACGCGCTGGCTCGCATCTCGGGGAACGAGTGCTTCGCGCACGACAGCTACCGGCGGTTCCTGCAGATGTACTCGGACGTCGTGCTCGAGGTCGGACACGACTCGTTCGAGGCCATCCTGTCGGACACGAAGCGACAGGCAGGTGTGGAGACGGACAACGAGCTGGACGCCGACGCCCTGCGCAGCGTCGTGCGCCGCTACAAGGAGTTGATCGAGACGGAGTCCAATGCCCCGTTCCCCGAGAAGCCGGAGGACCAGCTGTGGGGGGCGATCGAGGCCGTCTTCCGGAGCTGGCGCACCCCGCGCGCCCAGGCATACCGGAAGACGTACCGGATTCCGCACGACCTCGGGACCGCCGTGAACGTCCAGACGATGGTATACGGCAACAGGGGACAGGACTGCGGGACGGGCGTGGCGTTCACCCGCAACGCGGCGGACGGTGAGCCCAAGCTGTTCGGAGAGTTCCTGATCAACGCCCAGGGAGAGGACGTCGTGGCCGGAACCCGGCACCCGCTCTCCATCGAGCAAATGCAGGAGTACCTGCCCGAGCCCTACGCTCAGCTGCTCGAAACGGCGCACAGTCTGGAGACGCACTACCAGGAGATGCAGGACCTCGAGTTCACCGTCGAGATGGGCACTCTCTATCTGCTGCAGACGAGGACCGGAAAGCGAACCGCACGCGCAGCGGTCCGCATCGCGGTCGACATGGCGAACGAGGGCCTCATCACCCGGGAGCAGGCAGTGATGCGTGTGGAGCCAGAGCGCCTGGAGCAGGTGCTTCACCCCATGGTCGACCCGTCGATCGACTTCACGCCCCTGGCCGTGGGCAACCCGGCATCTCCGGGCGCAGCGAGCGGGCGCATCGTCCTCACGGCGAAGGAAGCCGTGGAGGAAGCGGCCGACGGCAATCCCGTGATCCTCGTCCGGCAGGAGACCTCTCCCGACGACTTCGAGGGAATGGTGGCCGCGGTGGCGATCGTGACCGCAAGAGGCGGCAAGTCGAGCCACGCCGCTGTCGTCGCCCGGGGCATGGGCACGTGCTGCGTCGTCGGCACGCGGGAGCTCGAGATTGACGAACAGGCGGGCGAGATCCGGGCGCGCGGCAAGATCGTGAAACGCGGCGATTGGATCACGGTCGACGGGGCCTCGGGAGAGATCATCGAAGGGCAGATTCCGACCGTGAAGCCCGAGCCGGGCGAGGACTTTCACACTCTCATGGGATGGGCGGACGGGTTTCGCAGGCTTCGCGTGCGCACCAACGCGGATAATCCGGCCGACGCTGCCGCGGCCCGGAAGTTCGGGGCGGAGGGCATCGGGCTGTGCCGCACGGAGCACATGTTCTTCGGCGAAGAGCGCATCGACACCGTACGGGAGATGATCCTGGCGGACGACGAGGCCGGGCGGTCGGCCGCCCTTGCCAAGCTGCTCCCCATGCAGCGCTCGGACTTCGCAGGGATCTTCCGCGCCATGGACGGCCTGCCGGTGACGATCCGGCTGCTCGATCCGCCGCTGCACGAGTTCCTGCCGACGGAGGCCGAGGATGCGAGCCGCCTGGCGGCGGGTCTCGGTCGTACGGTGGCAGACATAGAGGGAGCCGTCGCCCGGCTTCACGAGTCCAACCCCATGCTGGGTCACCGCGGCTGCCGGCTCGGTTACTCTCACCCCGAGATCACCGCCATGCAGGCACGGGCGATTATCGAAGCCGCGCTCGAAGTGGCAGCGGAAGGAATGGAGGTCCTGCCGGAGATCATGGTGCCGCTCGTGGGGCACGTGGACGAGTTCACGAACCAGCGCGCCGTTATCGATGCCACGGCGCGGGAAGTGTTCGCGGAGCAGGACCGCGAGGTGGACTACCTCGTCGGCACGATGATCGAGCTGCCACGGGCCTGCCTTACTGCGGGCGACATCGCGGACAAGGCGGAGTTCTTCTCATTCGGGACGAACGACCTCACGCAGACGACGCTCGGACTCTCGCGCGATGACGCCGGCAACTTCCTGCCCCTGTACGTGGAGGCGGGCGTATACGAGCGCGACCCGTTCCAGTCGATCGACACGGAGGGAGTCGGACGTCTGATGCGGCTGGCCGTGAGCGAGGGGCGCGAGCGACACCCGGAGCTTAAAGTGGGAATCTGCGGAGAACATGGCGGAGATCCGGACTCGGTGGTGTTCTGCCACGGGCTCGGGATGGACTACGTGTCCTGCTCGCCGTTCCGCGTTCCGGTGGCGAGGCTAGCCGCGGCCCACGCGGCGCTGGAGGAAGCGCGGTCCGCAGCGGAAGGAGCAGCCTGATGGACGATTCACAGAGGAGCGAGCTGCGGGAGCGCCTGCACGCGATACCGAAGGCGGAGCTGCACCTGCACCTGGACGGATCACTCCGACCGTCGACGATCATGGAACTGGCGGCAGACGCAGGCGTCTCACTTCCGTACGACGACGAACACTCCCTGTACGACTATATGTACGTACAGGACGGTCGTGACCTGGTGGATTACCTGAAGCGTTTCGACCTGACGCTGTCGGTGATGCAGACCGCGGATTCTCTGGAACGCACGGCGCGCGAGCTGTGCGAGGACGCGGCTGCGGAGAACGTGCGCTACCTGGAAATCCGCTATTCGCCGATCCTGCACCAGCAGGGAGATCTGACGCTCGAGGAGGCCGTCGAGGCCCCGCTTCGCGGGGTCCGGCAGGCAGAGGCCGAGCTGGGTGTACAGGCCGGTCTCATCATCTGCGGCATTCGCAACCTGCCTCCCGAAACGTCGGTCCGCCTGGCCGAGCTCGCGGTGGCCTTCAAGGACCGCGGCGTGGTGGCGTTCGACCTGGCGGGTGGCGAAGCCGGGAATCCGGCAACCCGGCACGCCGAGGCGTTTCGAATCGCCCGCGAAGCCAATCTGAATATCACGATCCACGCCGGAGAGGCCGCGGGCGCGGAGTCGATCGCGGAGGCGCTGCACGGCTGTGGCGCCCATCGGATCGGCCACGGGACGCGGCTGTTCGAAGACCCGGACCTGCGGAGATACGTCAACGACCACCGGATCCCGATCGAGGTCTGCCTGACGAGCAACGTCCAGACGCACGCGGTCGAGAGCTTCGAGTCGCACCCGGTGCGCGGATACTTCGACGACGGCCTCCTGGTCAGCCTGCACACGGACAACCGCCTGATGAGCGGCACCACGATGACCGAAGAGTACGTGCGCGCGGCCGCCCACCTCGGGTTCACGCGAGCCGAGCTCGTCGACATCGTTCTGAACGGGTTCCGCAGCGCGTTCCTGCCGTGGGGAGAGAAGCAGGCGCTGATTTCGGAGGTGGAGGGAGCGATCGGCAACCTCGCGGAGTGACTGACGTCCACGCGCGACCCTGGCTAAAGCAAACCAGAACGGATCGTTGCACCCTTGCGGAGGCCCCGGGATACTGGTATTGATTTGACACGCTCTTTCGTTTGCGGAACTTCAAGAAGCAGATACTGCATGTCCGCGTCGAGACAGAGTTCTCCCTGTTCGGTCATGTCCCTGGACGTGTGCTACATCGGCATGCGTCGTTGCAAGCTCGTTCCCTTGTGGAAAGTGCCGGGCCTTCCCGCATCCCCTATACTCCGCTCAACGCCCGGCAAGAGCCATATGCCCGATCGCACTCCTAACCTACCCACCAACGAGGAGTCGTTCATGAAATTTCGGTTGTTTGTCCGGAAGCTGGCCATCGTGGCCGTCGGCCTGCTCGCGTTCGCCACTACGGCCGACGCGCAGGGCGTGACCACGTCGGCCCTTGGCGGATCCGTTCTGGACCAGGCGGGCCAGGCACTGGTCGGAGCGCAAGTGACGGTCACCAACACCGAACTGGGAACGTCGTCCACGACGATCACCAACGAGGCGGGACGCTACTTCGTGGGCCACGTCCTGCCCGGTGGTCCCTACACGGTCGACGTATCCCTGATCGGCTACCGTATCGAGCAGAGGACGGGGCTCATCCTCACGCTTGGCCGGACGGAGGGTGCCAGCTTCATCCTCACGGAATCCGCCGTGGAGCTGGACGCGCTCGTGGTGGTAGCGGAGTCGAATCCGCTGCTCAGCCCGACCCGGATGGGAACCTCCACCACGATCGGGTCCGTGGAGATCGACAACCAGCCGACGATCAGCCGCGATATCACCAACTTCGCGCTGCTCGACTCGCGGGTCTCGATCACGTCGGGCGGGCCGAGCATAGCCGGTCAGAACAACCGGTACAACAACATCCAGATCGACGGCGCGGTCAACAACGACGTGTTCGGGCTCGCCGACAGCGGCATCCCTGGCGGGCAGGTCAACGCGAAGTCGGTCTCGCTCGAGGTGGTCAAGGAGTTCCAGGTCCTGACCGCTCCGTACGATGTCCGCTACTCGGGCTTCAGCGGCGGCCTGATGAATGCGATCACCAAGTCGGGCACCAACCAGACGTCGGGATCGGTGTTCGGGTTCCACACCAACGAGGGATTCCAGTCGGGTCTGACGGTTAGCGACGAGACGATCCCGAAGAGCGAGTTCAACAACTCGCAATTCGGTTTCACGCTCGGCGGCCCGATCCAGAGAGACAAGATTCACTACTTCGTGGGCGGTGAGTTCCAGAAGTTCGATGGCCCCCCGCCGGGTCTGGGCTTCGAGCCGGGCGGATCGCCGACTCAGCCGGGCGCGATCGACCGCGGCATCCACCCGGACTCGGCGCAGCGCCTGATCGACATCATGGGCAATACGTACGGCGTCTCGGAGGATGAAGTCGGCACGACCGCCAACGTCACGCTGGCGAACCCACGCACCAATCTGTTCGCGCGGCTCGACTTCCAGCTCGGGGACAACCATCGGCTCGTGGTTCGGGACAACTACGCCAGGAACCGGGCCGACCGGGCGCCCGGACGTGGCTCCTTCGGCTATGGTTACACATCGACAGGTCAGGACTTCACGAACACGACGAACACGCTGGTCGCGCAGCTGTTCTCGACGATCGGCGGAGCCTGGAGCAACGAGCTCCTGTTCAACTGGGGGATCGTCCGCGACCTCCGCAACCCGCTCGTGGACTACGCGCAGATCGAGGTCGACACCAGCGATCCTGACCTCGGTAACTCCACCCTGGTGATCGGGGCGGAGGAGTTCTCGCAGGCCAACGCGCTGGACCAGGACTTCGTCCAGCTCACCGACAACCTCTCCCGGTCGTTCGGCGCCCACCGGATGACGTTCGGCGCCAACGTCGAGTATTTCAAGTTCGATAACGTGTTCTTCCCCGCCTCGATCGGCGTCTACCAGTACGACAACCTCGCTGACCTCGAGAACGGGGTAGTCGGAGCGTACGAGGTCAACACGCTCAATCCGGCGGTGACCGATGCGGCGGCCAAGTTCGGTGTGTGGCAGCCCGGCTTCTACGCCCAGGACGAGTGGGCGATCAACCAGAACTGGACCCTGCAGCTCGGCCTCCGGGTGGATATCCCGATCATGGCCGACAACCCCGTGGCGAACCCGCTGTTCGAGCAGGAGTTCGGGGTCAGCACGGCGGAAACGCCGTCGGGCAACATCCTGTGGCAGCCCCGCGTCGGATTTAACTGGCAGTCGAACGCAGCCAGGATGACCCAGGTGCGCGGAGGCGCCGGTCTGTTCGCGGGCCGCCCCCCGTACGTATGGCTTTCGAACATCTACACCAACACCGGCGGCCAGCAGGTGAAGCTGTTCTGCGACACCGCGAACGCTCCGGCGTTCAACCGGTCGAACTATCCCGGCAGCTCCCCGCAACAATGCACGGATGGCACGACGGCCGCTGACGCAGGTACGCCCGTGGTCAACATCTGGGACCCCAACACCCGCATGCCGCTCGAGGGTAAGTTCAACCTCGGGGTCGATCAGGTGCTGCCGAAGGGCTTCGTCGTCACGGCCGAGGTGCTGTACACGAAGGCCGTGCAGCAGCTCTTCTTCGAGGACATCAACATCCCGTCCGAGCAGATCGGGACCGATCCGACACAGGGCGACCGGCCCCTGTTCGGCACGCCGACGGCGAGCACGCGGGACGACGCGTTCGCTCCGCAGCGCGTGAGCGAGGAGTTTGCCCAGGTCGTCCGGGTGAAGAACAAGAACGACAACCGGGCGCTCGTCCTGACGTTCGAGGTGAACCGCCAGATGAGCGATTGGCTGGGGCTGAGGGCCGGCTACACGTTCTCGGACGTGGACGACACGCAGGGCTTGTTCTCCAGCCAGGCGACCTCCAACTACGGCCGAAACTCGATCCGGGGCAACCCGAACGATCCCGAGCTCACCAACTCCTCGTTCGAGCGCCCGCACCGGTTCGTGCTGTCGGCCACCTTCCTGGCGGACCTGGGTCGCAACATCCAGCTCGAGGTCACGCCCCAGTTCTTCGGACAGTCGGGGAACGCGTACTCGTACATCGCGCGCGGCGACTTGAACGGAGACGGATACCGCGGGCAGGGGATCAGCCGGGACAACGACCTCATCTACATCCCCACTAACGCCAATGAGTACCTGTGGAGGGACGGCGCAAGCGAAGCCGCGAACTTCCAACAGCTGATCGACGACAACGAGTGCCTGAGCTCGCAGAAGGGCTCGCTGATGAAGCGAAACAGCTGCCGCAACCCGTGGACGAACCGGTTCGACCTCCGCGGTGTGCTGCGGTTCGGCTCTCTCGGGCCGGGGCACTTCGACTTCATCTTCGACTGGTTCAACGTGTTCCGGAACAAGGTCTACCGGACCTCGGACATCGATCGCGGCGTGACCGTCATCCGGTACCGGGGGCGCGAGGGCGACGTCGCTACGGGCCGGATGATCTTCAGCTATGAAGGCTCGACGACCGACTCGAACGGCGACGGCAAGGTCGATGATTTCGAGATCTTCACCAACGCGTCGCGCAGCGCGTTCCAGCTCGGCCTGCGCTACGTATTCTAGCTAAACCGCGTCCCGGCAAGATCCGGGACCCCGATGAAGAAGCCCCCGTTCTCGAAGAGAGCGGGGGCTTCTTCGTGGTACTGGCCATACGGGCCGGTCAACCGGCGGTCGACGCCTCCTTCTCCAGAGAGAGGTACTCGGCGGCGAGATCCACCCAGGCCCGGTTTCCCATGTAGAGCGGAGTGCGCTCGTGCAGCGCCGTGGGCTGGATCGATGAGATGTCCCGCACGCCGTCGGTGGCCCTCCCCCCAGCCTGCTCGCAGATCATCGCGAGCGGCGCGGCCTCGTACAGCAGGCGAAGCTTGCCGCGCGGGCTCTTGCGATCGGCCGGATACATGAAGATTCCGCCATACAGCAGGGTGCGGTGGAAGTCCGCCACCAGGGATCCTACATACCGGTGGGAAAAGTCGCCGCCGTTGCCGTCGTCGCCCCGGAAGTGGTCCACGAGCGCCTTCTGCCCCTCGCTCCACCGCGCGTAGTTGCCCTCGTTGCTGCTGTAGATCTTCATCCCCGGCTCGGGGATCCGGATCTCCCGATGCGAGAGCAGAAACTCCCCGATCGACGGATCGAGCGTGAACCCGGCCACGCCCTGACCGGTCGTGTAGACCATAACCGTGGAGGAGCCATACATCACGTACCCGGCTGCCACCTGCCGATGACCGGGCTGCAGGCAGTCCTCGAGCGTCCCGTCCCGGCCTTCGGTGATGCGACGGTGGATCGAGAAGATCGTGCCTATGGAGATGTTGGCGTCGATGTTGGAGCTGCCGTCGAGCGGATCGAACAGGAGCACGTAGTCGCCCGTCGGAAACTTGGCCGGGATCTGGATCAGCCCCTCTTCCTCCTCAGAGGCCATCACGCAGAGCTGGCCGTTGTGGTCCATCGCGTTGAACATGACGTCATGAGCGTACTCGTCGAGCTTACGCACCTCCTCCCCATGCACGTTTTCCGCGCCCGTCATGCCGAGGATATCGACGAGCCCCGCCTTGCTGACCTCCCGGTGGATCAGCTTGGCAGCGAGGGTGAGATCGTACAGGATGTTGGAAAGGGCGCCCGTCGCCCCGGGGGACTGGCGCTCGGACTCGATGATGAAGCGGCCGAGTGTGACGACGTATCGATCCATGCCTGCCTCCATGGGTAGAGCATACGATACGCTATTTATCACCCCTTTGTGACGTCAAGACGCGTGCCACGGTCGAGGGTTCGCGCCAACCACGTTCTCCACGAACGCGCCACCCCTTTTCGCGGTCCACCTCCAGGCAGAGGGTTCCCTCGCGATCGGTGCGCCACACGCGGGGAACGGATGCCGCCTCCAGCCGATCGAGAACGGAGATATGCGGATGACCGTAGGCGTTGCCACGCCCGGAGGAGATCACGGCGACGGCTGGGTCGACAGCTCTCAGCCAGTCGTCGCCGGTCGCCGTACGGCTGCCATGATGTCCCACTTTCAGCAGATCAGCTCGCAGCGAATCTACGGGCCACACCGAGAGAAGGGCCCGTTCGTCGTCCTTCGTCGCGTCACCGGTGTTCACGTAGGTAAACCCACGGCCGATCGACACCCGGAGCTGGAGACTCGTCTCGTTCGCCGCTCCAGTGATGCTCTCAGTCGCCGGTGCTGGGCCGAGGACCGTGATCGCTACGTCATCTAGGGTCACCCGGTCTCCCCTCTTCGCGGCGAGCCACAGGATCCCGTCCTCCTCCGTGCGAGCCAGGAATCTCGCATACCCCGGCTTGGGGATCGGGTGACCGGAGTCGAGGACGCGAAACACGGGAACCGCCTCGTGAATCGCCTCGAAGCCGCCAACGTGATCGAGGTCCGGATGGGACAGCACGAACAGGTCGATCCTGGAAGCGCCGTAGCGCCGGAGCATCGGAAGGACCACGTCGCGCCCGGCATCCCTGCTCCCGAACCGGGGTCCGGCGTCGAACAGGATCCACCGTCCCGCACCCGTCCTCAGAATTGCTGCATCGCCCTGTCCGACGTCGAGCGTGCACAGGATGCTTCGTCCGTCAGCAAGCCGAATCGATAGGGCAGGTGCGGCGAGGACGAGAGCTGCGGCCGCCCCGAGTGGCACCAGGGACGAGGCCGGGCGACCCCACTTCAGAAAGCGCCACAATCCGATCAGGGCGAGGAGGATCGCTATCCAGCCCACGGTCGAGGGTGGCCGCACGATGAAGTGGGAGCCGGGAATGTCCGAGATCGCGCCGGCGACCATCGTCAATAGTCGGATCACGCTCGCAGCAGCCTCCGCACTCACACCGTCCAGCGGCGGCGGCAGGAGGAGGGTCATCGCCAGGGCGCCGATTGCGGCACCCACGAGGGGAGCACCGGCGAAGTGTGAAAAGAGAGCAGACGGGGCGACGTGCTGGAAATGCGTTGCTGAGATGGGCGCGGTGGCCAGGAAGGCTCCCGTCCCGGCTGCCGCGGCCATCCCCATCAATGAGAGTCGGCGCCTGATCTTCCTCGGCAGGCGGCGTATTCGCCGACGGAGCATCCCCGGAGCAGAGCCGCCCGCGTCGCCGAGATTTCGGGCCACCGTCACGCCGGCTCCAAGTCCGATGAATCCCGCGAACGATAGCTGGAATCCCGCTTCGCCGAGCACCAGTGGATCCGCCACCAGCGCGAGAAGCGCGGCCGCCCCCAGGAGGTCCCAGGAGCGGGCGGGGCGCCCCCGTGCCCGAGCGGCTGCCCATCCTGCGAGCAGGAGCGCCGCTCGCACAGCAGAGGCGGGAGCCCCGATGGTGGCGACATAGAGGGCTACGACCACCGCCGAGCAGATGGCCGCCCGCCCCGGTTGCATGAGGAGTCCGAGCAGCATGGCCACCGTGACGCCGATCAGTCCGACGTGGAGTCCCGAGATCGCCAGAAGGTGCGCCAGTCCGGCCTCCGCAAACCTCGAGCGAAGCGAGCCCGGGATGTCGTCGCGCTCGGCGAGAATCAGCGCGCGCCCCACAGCGCTGACATCCGGAGGCAGGAGGCGGCGAAGGCGATTCGACGCCCTGGCGCGCGCGCCGCTCAGAACTCGCACTGCCGGCCCTTCCTCGCTTGAGATTGACGAACTGGACGCGCGACCGGAGTCCACCACCCGACCCACGACAATCCCCGTGCGTCCCGGGCGTCGGGGCCACGGCGACGGACGTCCGAGCCGCACCCACTCCCCTCGTACGCTGATAGCGTCCCCGGCTGCGAGGATCCTCGGTACCGAATCCGTGCGAACCACGAGGCGTCCCACCCTACAACGGCGAGCCTCGAAGACGTCTGTGACACTCGCTCCCACGAGCGTCAGACGGGCGGGACCGCCGGGCACCGACCTCTCTCTCACCAGACCGTCCACGACGAGGGCATCCCCCGTCTCGAGGTCGTGCGCACACGAGGAGGCTGTTCGCATGGAGGCTGATGAGCCAAGCAGCACTCCGGCCGCGATCGTGAGGCCGCAGATCAGCCAAATGGAGAATTGTCTGCGCTCATCCGGTCGCGATCGGGATCCGCGGGCCAGAAGCGGCAGCGCCAAGACCCCCAGGAAAACGGGCCACAGAAACCCGGTCCCCCCGCCAGAGATCGCCAGGGGAAATCGAAGGCCGAGGGTGATCCCGACGGCCAGGAAGGCAGCCAGGATGGCGAGAGGCGGGACGCGGCGGGGGCTTGCGCCTGGTGCGCGGCTCAGATCTCCTCGTGCGAGCCGCCCAGCGCCTCACGGTAGCGCCGCAACATCCGACGCGTTCGGAGGTCGGCCCGCAGGCCCGCCAGAAAGACGAGGAGCATCCCCAGCAGGACTGCCGCGAAGACGACGACCGGCAGGGAGACCGAGCGGATCGTGAGCACCCCCAGGTACAGCGGTACGCGCACCCCTCCGTTCTGCACGGCGAAGAGGGCCGCCGCGGCGGCGGATGCAGCGACCAGGAAGATACGGACGCTCAGAGGTTTCACGTTACTACCTCCCCGCGGAAGGTCGGTCCGCTGGTCGACGTGAGTCGCACTCGATGGTAGCTGTTCTTCCACTCCGGCGGACCGGCGAACGCGACGACTTTGCCCGTAGCGGTCCGTCCCATGAGGTCGCCCTCCGAACGGGCGGGTCGCTCGACCAACACCTCGTGTATCGAGCCCACTTCCGACTCGTTGATTTCACGCTGGATGCCGCGATGCACAGATATGACCTCCTGCAGCCGCCGACCCGACGTGTCTTCGTCGATGAAATCACTCTCTGGCAAGCGCGTCGCCGGAGTCCCGGCGCGCAGGGAATACCGGTACAGGAAGGCGTCGTCGAAACGGACATGCCGAATCACCGCGAGAGTCTGCTCGAAGTCTACCTCGGTCTCACCGGGAAAGCCGACGATCACATCCGTGCTCAGAGCCACGCCGGGTACGGTATCCCTGACTCGCTCCACGGTATCGAGGAATGCACGGGCTGTATACCGCCGGACCATGCGCTTGAGCACCCTGTCGGATCCGGATTGCACCGGGAGATGTAGCTGAGGACACACGGCGGGTTCCTCCGCCATCACCCGGATCATTTCATCGGTCACGTCGTTGGGGTGGGGCGACGTGAAGCGGACACGCCGGACACCTTCCACGCGCGCCACCGAGCGCAGGAGGAGCGCAAAGTCCCACTCCCCGGACCGATACGAGTTCACGGTCTGGCCGAGAAGCGAGACTTCGGAGTACCCGGCATCTACCGCCGCTCTCACCTCGGCGAGGATCGCCTCGGGCTCGCGGTTCTTCTCGCCTCCCCTCACGTAGGGCACGATGCAGAATGTGCATCGGTGGTCGCACCCTCGCTGCACGGTTACCCAGGCGGTCACTCCCTCGCGGCGGATCGCCTCGACGCCCTCATACCCTTCAGTCTCGTCCAGCTCGAGCAGGGCCTGTCCCCGGGGCACGGTACCGAATCTCAACTCGTCGACCAGGTCTCCCAGCTGTCGGTAAGAGTCCGGGCCCGCCACGATGTCCACGCCAGATGTATTTTTGAGCAAATTGTCGCCCAAACGCTGCGCCATGCACCCGGTAACGGCGAGAACGAGCTCGGGATGATCCCGACGGTATACCTGGAGCTGCCCGATTCTCCCCAGTACCCTCGTCTCGGCGTGCTCCCGAATTGCGCAAGTGTTGATCACGATGACGTCGGCCTGGGCCGGATCGCCGACCGTAACGTACCCGCACCTGGCCAGGGCTCCCGCCATGAGCTCGGAGTCGGCGATGTTCATCTGACAGCCGTAGGTCTCGATGAATGCACGCCGAGTCACGGGGACCGGCGGCGCCCTCCCGACCGGGCCT
>Ga0255058_10000283_pt1 | contig 30556 bp, 26 predicted proteins | sample Cases_109_9_MG_FD_188637 | JGI IMG/M metagenome (GOLD analysis project Ga0255058, IMG submission 188637) | Seawater microbial communities from Amundsen Gulf, Northwest Territories, Canada - Cases_109_9 | ecosystem: Environmental > Aquatic > Marine > Gulf | place: Canada: Northwest Territories... | reverse complement strand
ACAGATGCTCAGTGAAGGGTTCGACGACATCCGTCGGATATTGAACTTCCCATTTTCGTTGCGAGACACGCATGACTGAAGAGCGGAGCGTCGATTACGAATTGCTGGGGGCGCAGCTCGAGGCGTTACTGAAAGGCGAGACCGATACGCTGGCGAATTCCGCCAACTTTGTCGGCCTCGTCTACAACGCCTTGCCGGACATAAACTGGCTCGGTATTTACGTCATGCGTGACGACGAACTCGTGCTCGGTCCGTTTCAAGGCAATCCGGCTTGCGTACGAATTCCGATTGGTCAAGGAGTTTGCGGAACGGCTGCGCGGGACGTGACGACAATGCGTGTTGCCGACGTGCACGAATTCGACGGACACATCGTATGTGATCCTGCATCCAGATCGGAGGTTGTCGTCCCTCTTATCTCGAGCGGCCGCGTCCTCGGCGTGCTCGACATTGACAGCCCGTTTCCGGCGCGCTTCACCGAGCAGGATCAACAGGGTGTTGAGTCGCTGTGCGAGTTGTTTATAAAGAGTATCGGGGACCGGGCGGCGGACGAGTTTATTTGACGCGCGAGACGTATTCTCCGGATCGGGTGTCGACTTTGACTACCTCACCCTGCTCAACGAACAAAGGGACACGAACCACGGCACCAGTCGCGAGCTTCGCCGGCTTGACGCCACCGCTCGCAGTATCACCGCGTACGCCCGGTTCCGTTTCGGTTATTTCGAGTTCGACGAAGTTGGGCGGTTCGACGACCAATGGATTGTTGTTCCAGAGTGTAACCTGGCACACATCCTGATCGGTTAGCCACTTCTTCGCCTCGGTGACGGCTGCTTCGCCGGCTGCAAACTGTTCGAAGGTATCTGGCACCATGAAGTGCCATTGCTCGCCGTCGGTATAAAGGAATTGCATTTCCGTATCCATGACGTCGGCTGCTTCGACGCTATCGCCCGACTTGAATGTCTTGTCGACGACCTTCCCCGTCTTCAGATTCTTTATCCTGACGCGATTGAACGCCTGTCCCTTGCCCGGTTTGACGAACTCGTTCTCCACGATGATGCAGGGGTTCGCGTCGATAATGATCCGCAGACCGGATCGAAATTCATTAGTGCTGTAACTGGCCATTTTTCGTCGGTGCTGCCGTCGGCTGACGGCTCGAATTGATTATTGGCGGCTATGATACCCGTTGCAAGTCCTTCACGAAACAACAACTTACAATGGTCGATGGCTCAAATACGGCGGGCACCCGGCCGAATTGTCCTCATAATTTGATACCCGTCACGGTTTTGGAATCGCGGCAGGGACTAGTCTGGGCGTCTTGGTTAGACTCATCTCTTCTTTACAGAATATCGCGTCTTCGCTGCACAGGCGTAGATCTGGGAAAGTCATTTGAACGAGCAACAAGGCATAACGATCGCGGTCCTGACCGAAAATCAGGATGACGTCGAGATCGTGAACGGCACTCTGCGCGACGCAGGGCACGCCGCACACTGCCATTGGATCGAAAACCCCAAGAAATTTGACAAAGCGCTGCGTGATGAGCGCATCGAACTGATTATCATCAATAGTGAAGGCTACGCCGACACGATTCGTCAGGTGATAAAGCAAAAAGACGGTTATCAACCGGAGGTACCCGTCATCGCAGTCAAGAGTACTGTCGATGAGGCCGGCATTCAGGAAGCGATGGATCATGGCGCCTGCGATCTGGTTTCCATCGACAAGAAAGGCAGGCTCCAGGCAGTGGTGGCCCGTGAGCTCCGGGCCTTCCGCGTCGAGCGTGCCCTGAACTCGACCCTCAACTCCGCTACCGAATACCGACGTCAGTTCAACAATTACATGCAGGGCTCGACGAGTCCCATCGCCTGCGTTCAGGAAGGTATCCTCACCGTAGTTAACAAGGCCTGGATGACACTGTTTGAACTGGCCAAGAAAGACGATGCGATCGGCATGCCGATCATGGATTACTTCGAAGCCGAGAGTCAGGCCGCGGTCAAGGGCGCCATCGTCGCCACCGAGAAAGGAAAGTGGCAACCGGATGAACAACTTGTCGCCAAATCAAGCGTTGGTAAGGCCGACGCAGAGACTCTGGATCTCAGATTTCAACTGGTCGAGTTCGATGATGGATCCTATGTACAGGTTCGTATTGCCCCACCCGAGAAGAAGCCGGAGGAACCGACAAAACTGGTTCATGAAGCACTCAAGCGCGACCCAACAATGCTGTTCTTTCATCGCGCGCAATTTCTGGAACGCGTCAAGAAACGCCTGAAGAAAAAGCCAAGTTCCGGATTACATTTGATGGTTTATATCAAACCCGATGACTTTTCCGAGGCGCGCACTCAGGTCGGCATTCTGAATACCGAGGAAGTGCTGGCGCAGTTTGCCGAAGAGGTCCGCAAGCGTATGCACCCGCGCGATTTCGCGGGTCGATTCGAAGGTACCGTAATAATGGCCCTGCTGGAACGCGGTAACGAGCGCGACGCCGAGGTGTGGGCGCAACAGCTCTGCGATCACATCGAGAAGCATGAATTCGAAGTCGATGGCCTGAAAGCCAAACTGACGTGCACGGTCGGAATCTGTGCTGTTAGTGGCGTCTATTCCAACTTCGAGGAATTGATTTCTGCCGTTGCAAATGCACATTCGACCGCTAAACAGAGCGGCGGCAATTCCAAACATCTCTCCGAATCGACCGATGAAAGCACCCGACTCAGGAAGTACGACAAAATCTGGGTCAAGCGCATCAAGTCGGCGTTGATGGAAAACCGCTTTCAACTTGCACAACTGCCCATCGCGGGCCTGCGTAGCGAGTCGGCACAAATGTACGACATGCTCGTTCGCATGTTAGATGAACAGGGAAGTCCGATTTTGCCATCCGAATTCCTGCCGGCTGCCGAGCGCAACAACCTGATGCAAAACATCGACCGCTGGATCATTTCGGCATCCATGGATTACTGTAACGAAGGCAATGCCTCGCAGGTTTTTGTGCGCCTGTCGAGACACTCGATGCGGGACGCCTCATTGATTGCCTGGATGACCAAAGAGTTGCAGGACCGAAAACTGGATCCCGCCAAACTTTGCCTGCAGATTCCCGAACAGGAAGCGGCGAAGTACATCAAGCAAACAAAGAAAGTCGTTGCCGAATTCCACAAGCTCGGGGTGCGGTTCGCGCTCGAACATTACGGTATCGACCAGAACCGATTCCAGATACTCGATATCCTGAAGCCTAACTACATAAAGATCGACGGCGAACTCATGCACACGCTGACCACAGATACCGACATGCAAAAGAGCGTGCAACAGGTCGCATCCGCCGCAGACCAGAGAAGTATCAAAACCGTTGCCGAACGGGTCGAAAACGCCAACGCGATGGCCGTGTTATTCCAGCTCGGCGTCCATTACATGCAGGGACACTACGTCCATGAGCCTGAAGTGGTATTGCAAGAGCCTGAATTCGGTCCCAGAAAGACAGCGACGAAAGCCTAGAACCTGTCTCAGCAATCCTCATGAGCCGCGTTTCTGACGCACTGGTTCGGGTACGCGACGCGCGCCGCGTCGAATGGCCGTAGCGCATTCGCAAGGCGCGCAACAAAGTAATCCGGGCCAGTGCGTCGAAACCCGTTCGGGAAGCGCCTTTGCGGGCGCGCTGCAGCGTCGCTCGTCGCTTGAGTGGAATGACCACACAGCGCTCCTCACTTCTTGCATCGCATCCCGCAAAGACCGCTTCGCGGCCATGCGGATTGCTGAGACAGGTTCTGGAAATAGTGTGACTCGAGTCACACTTTCGCGCTCAAGAAGGCCTTCGCGGCATGCAAATTCCGGAAACATAGAAAGGGTCGCTTTAACGATATCCGGGCTAGTCCTAATCTGCCCCAATCTCTCTGTTTGTCTGGGGTTCGGAATGTGAAAGCATCGAAAGGAAATAATAAAAAGAACAGGTCCGCTGGTCGGACAAAGGACAGCATCGGAAACCGTCGCAATCAGCTATTGCCGGCCTTAATGGCAGTAGGCGGCGCCTGCGGCATGATGGCCGCTCCGGCGTCGGCGCTCGAGCTCGGCGATCTGAAAATTAACTCGTCTCTGGGTCAGCCGTTGCGCGCGAGCATCGCGTATGCGCTCAATCCGTACGAAGAGCTTTACGATTTTTGTGTCTACCTTCGACCGGGCCTCGCGGCTAACGGCTTACCCGTCCTAAGCATGGCAACAGTCAGCATTGCAGACGGGACGATCTTGCTAAAAGGCAGTCGCGCCATTCGTGAGCCGCTACTGACTCTGCAGATTTCGATCGATTGTCCATACACGGTTAATCTCAGCCGTAAATACACATTGATGATCAACCCCCCGGTCCCGGTGATACGCGAGGGACCGATAGTCGATGCGCCGACGCCAACGAGCGAGCCGCAAGTGGCTGCGACCGTATCTGAAGCGCCGACGCCATCGCCAGCTGAGCAGACGCGTAGAAACGTGGATCTCTCGCCGATTTCCGAAGGCAGTCGATATCTCGTGCAGCGCGGCAACACGCTCTCCGATATTGCCTCACGAATTTCCGATCGATCGATCGCATTGTGGTCGGCCGTCGACCGTATTTTTGCAGCCAACCCTGACGCGTTCATGGATGGCGACATGAACCGGCTGAAAGCCGGTAGCTGGCTCGAGATACCTGACTTGTCGAGCGCCGCGCAGGAAGTGACGGTTGCCGAAGCGGTTGCGACAGTTGCCGACGCCGCACCAAGCGAAGTTGATGAATCCTCGGCTGATACCGGATACGAGGCACCCGTCGTCACCGACGAGGCGCCAGCAATCGCCGACGAAGCTCCTGTTGTCAGCGATGCCGAAGTGCCGCTGGTTTCCGAGACGGTCGAAAGCGCTTCTGAGTTCGCCGACCTGCAGCCAGGCGATGTCGTCGTCGGCAGTGACAGTCCGTTCGTCGTGCCAACTGATGCTGATGCGAACACAAGCACAACGATCGATATTCCCGACACTGAGATCCTCGAACCGGCAATACAGCCGGTGCCCGTGGTCAGTACCGGGCCGACCAGTGAAACCGCTGGCAAGACCAACGGCTCATGGTCCTGGCTTATCTGGCTTGGCGGAACCGGGCTCGCACTGATACTCGGCCTGTTATTGTTCGGGCAGAGGTTCAGGCAGCGCTTCGGATCAGTTGCCGTTGGCGATACGCCCGAGACATTACCGAGTCGGCGACGGACAGACGCGCGCGCGCAAGAGACAGAAACATTGGAAGACGTCGATTTCCAGGTTCCGGATTCATCGGCGCATTCGATATCCATGATACTCGATGCAGACTTTGACGACGGTTCCGGCCTGCAGGATTCGTCTGATGTGGACGTTGCGCAGGACTTCGGATTCTCGGCATCGACCACTTTCGACGAAGAACTCGACATGGTGCTTCCGGAGGGTGCGGATGCCGAAGACGACTCGGGGCCGACTGACATCATTGGACCGTCAGAGCGGGAAGCCGATCCGCTCGTTCTCGACAGCGAGGTCTTGCCGAGCGAAGACGGTGACGCCGACTACGATCTGTCGATGATTGTAGACGTGACCAAGCAGGACGTGGTCGAGTCGGATGCCACCGAAAAGGACCTGCAAGCTGTGCAGGTTGACTGTGAAAGCGAGCCTGGATTGGACGACAACACGATCAACCATGATGTTGGCTACAAAATCCTCGAACAGGACTACGAGGATGAATTCACGGCAACCCAGGCATTGAACCACGAGATCGAAAAGGCTGCTGCCCAGCTGGCTGATCGTATGGACATCGACGCCACTGGCGAAATGACTGCGAAGCTTCCGGAAAACACCCAGGCACAGAATGACGATATCAATGAGCTCGAGCTTGCAAACAGCGACGACGAAATAACTACCGAGGTTCGAGCTGCGGACGACGACGTAACAGCAGAAATGCCGACAGGTGACAACGACGTCACGGCCGACATGGAGATCGAATCGGGCACGATCGACACCAAGAAGAAAAAGAAAGCGGGTTAATAAAAGTACGCCCGTTACTCGGGCGACTCTTCTTCTACGGCCAGCCGGTCTGCTTTGCGCCAGCCGCGTGGCAACAGGTTGCCGCGCCTGCCGCGTTCATAGTAGTAGTCATCCAGATCATTCCACTTGATCGTCATACGGCGGGTGCCGCTGATTACCTGCAGGTTGCCTTCCTCGGGAATCACTGCCACGGCCACGAGCCTCTCGTCGCCTTCTTTGTACTTCTTGGTCGGTATGCCGATGATCTTGTTGCCCTTGCCTTTGGACAGCTCGGGAAGTTCTTCGGCTTCGAACACCAGCAACTTGCCGATCGAGCTCAGCGCCGCGATCAGGCACTCGCAGTCGGCCGGTACGGGCGCGGGCACGACCGCTTTGCCGCCCGGCGGCACCCTCAGAATCGATTTGCCGGCCTTATTGCGGGAAACAAGGTCCTCGAGGGTCGCGATGAATCCGTAACCGGAATCGCTCGCCAACAGTACCTGCGAATCCGCCTCGCCAATCATTGTGCCGCAGAATTCGGCCCCATCTGGCGGCTTGAAGCGACCTGACAGCGGATCGCCCTGTCCCCTGGCGGACGGCAGCGTATGAGCGATAACGCTGTAGACGCGCCCGGTGCTGTCGATAAACATGGCGAGCTGATTGCTTCTTCCCCTTGCCGCAGCCAGAAAACCGTCGCCGGATTTATAGCTCAGCGCCAGGGAATCGATTTCATGCCCTTTGGCCGCCCGTGCCCAGCCGCGCTGCGACAATACGACCGTTACCGGTTCGCTGGCAACGAGCTGCGTCTCGTCCAGCGCCTGCGCTGCCTCCCGTTCGACAATTTTTGTCCGTCGTGCATCGCCGTAGCTTTCGGCATCTTCGAGAATTTCTTTCTTGATCAGCGTTTTTAGTCGCGATGCACTCTTCAGCGTCTTCTCGAGGTCATCCCGCTCCTCATCCAGTTCCTTCTGCTCGCCCTTGATCTTCATTTCCTCGAGCTTCGCCAGATTTCTCAAGCGAAGATTCAGGATTGCCTCGGCCTGAATATCGGAGAGCTTGAATTTCTTCATCAATTTCGGCTTCGGCTTGTCTTCCGTCCGAATGATCCTGATGACCTGATCGATATTCAGGTAGGCAATCAGCAAGCCATCGAGAATATGCAGCCTGTCTTTGACGATCTGCAGCCGGTGTTTCAGGCGCCGCTTAACCGTCTCCTTGCGAAACTTGAGCCACTCGTTCAGCAGGCCGAGAAGAGTGAATGCCTGTGGCCTGCCATCGAGGCCGATAATGTTCATGTTGACGCGCACAGTTCGCTCGAGAGAGGTTGTGGAGAACAGGTGCGACATCAGTTCCTCGACATCGACTTTCTTCGACTTCGGCGTAATGACCAGTCGCACCGGCTCTTCGTGGTCCGACTCGTCTCTCAAGTCCTCGACGAGCGGCAGCTTCTTGTTGCGCATCTGTGTCGCGATTTGTTCGAGGATTTTGCCGCCCGATATCTGGTATGGCAGCGAAGTAATGACGATGTCGCCATTGTCCTGTTTGTACGAAGCCCGCAGCCGCAGCGTGCCGTTGCCGGTGTGATAGATGCGCTTGATATCGGCGCGCGGCGACACCAATTCGCCGCCGGTCGGAAAATCCGGTCCCTTGATGTGTTTCATCAGGTGCGCGATCGTCGCTTTGGGGCTGTCGATCAGGTGTACCAGAGCGCTGGCGATTTCCCGAAGATTATGCGGCGGCACATCCGTCGACAAACCGACGGCAATGCCGGTTGTGCCATTGAGTATCAGATTCGGTAATCGTGCCGGCAGGACGACGGGTTCATCCATCGTGCCATCGAAGTTCGGTAGCCAGTCAACCGTGCCATCGCCGAGCTCGGACAACAGGCTCTTCGCATAGGGCCTGAGACGCGATTCTGTGTATCGCATGGCGGCAAATGACTTTGGATCGTCGGTCGAGCCCCAGTTTCCCTGGCCGTCGATAATCGAATAACGATAGGAAAAGTCCTGCGCCATGAGGACCATCGCCTCATAGCAGGCCGAATCGCCGTGCGGATGATATTTACCAATGACGTCGCCGACGGTGCGCGCTGACTTCTTCGGTTTCTGGCCGGCCGAGAGTCCCAGTTCGCTCATCGCATAAATGATGCGCCTTTGTACGGGTTTCAGTCCGTCGCCGATCTGGGGCAGCGCCCGATCGAGAATGACGTACATCGAGTAATCCAGGTACGCCTTCTCGGTGTATTCCTTCAGCGCAAGCTGCTCGACACCTTCCAGATTGAGTTGATTCTGCACGCCTAAACCTCCGCCAGATTTCCTTTGGTCTCGAGCCATTTGCGGCGATCTGCCGAGCGCTTCTTCGCCAGCAGCATGTCCATGATCTGATCCGTCTTGTCCTTCGCATCGACAGTGAGCTGCACGAGGCGCCGCGTATCGCGATTCATCGTTGTCTCACGCAATTGCGGCGGGCTCATCTCGCCCAGCCCTTTGAATCGCGTGATCATAACCTTGCCTTTCATCTTCTCGGCCTCGATTCGATCCAGGACCCCTTGTCGCTCGCTGTCATCCAGCGCGTAAAAAACATCCTTGCCGACGTCGATGCGATATAGCGGCGGCATCGCGACATACACGTGCCCGGCCAACACGAGCTCTCGAAAATGCCTGAGAAACAACGCGCAAATCAATGTCGCGATGTGCGCGCCATCAGAATCGGCGTCGGCGAGAATGCACACCTTGTGATAGCGCAGATCGTCGAGATTCGGATTGCCCGGATCGATGCCGAGCGCGACGCTGATATCGTGCACTTCCTGGGAACCGAGAATCTCGGTCGTGTCGACCTCCCAGGTATTCAGAATCTTGCCCCTGAGCGGCATGATCGCCTGGGTGATGCGATCGCGTGCCTGTTTCGCAGAACCGCCCGCAGAATCGCCCTCGACGAGAAAAATCTCGCAGAGTTCAGGTTCCTGTGAGGTGCAGTCCGCGAGCTTTCCGGGCAACGCCGGTCCCGATACGATTTTCTTGCGGACGACTTTCTTGGCGGCTTTGAGGCGTTTCTGTGCTTTCTGTATTGCCAGCTGAGCAATAGCATCGCCTGTCTCGGGATGTTGATTCAGCCACAGGGCAAAACCGTCTTTGATGACGCCGGTAATGAAGGCGGCCGACTCGCGAGACGAGAGCCGCTCTTTGGTCTGGCCGGAAAACTGCGGGTCCTCGAGCTTGGCGCTGAGTATGAAACTCAGGCCATCCCATACGTCTTCGGGCGCCAGGGATACACCACGCGGCAACAGACTTCGGAATTCGCAAAATTCACGTAGCGCGTTGGTCAAGCCGGTTCGCAAGCCATTGACGTGCGTGCCGCCCTGCGGCGTCGGCACCAGGTTGACGTAGCTTTCCGTAACGGCCTGGTTCTCCCCGGTCTGCCAGACCAGCGCCCAATCCACCGTTTCCTGGTTGCCGCTGAGACTGCCGCCAAATGGTTCGGCCGGCAGGTGCTCAACTTTGCCGATCGCCTCGAGGAGATACTCGTCGAGCCCGCCCGAATAACACCACTCGGCCTTTTCTTTCGGTTTTTCGACATTCAGCTTGACCGTAAGTCCCGGACAAAGCACGGCCTTGGCACGCAAAGCGTGTTTTAAACGTGAAATCGAAATTTTCGGCGAGTCGAAATACTGTGGGTCCGGCCAGAATCGAATCGTCGTACCGGTGTTGGCTTTGCCAACCTTGCCGACGACTTCGAGCTTGCCGCGTCTTTTGCCATTGACGAAGCTCAGGTTGTATTCCTTGCCACCTCGTCGAATCCAGACCTCGAGATTCTTAGAAAGCGCATTGACTACCGATACACCGACGCCATGAAGTCCGCCCGAAAACTGATAATTCTCTTTATTGAATTTTCCGCCGGCGTGCAGACGCGTAAGAATCAGTTCGACGCCCGGAATTTTTTCCTTCGGATGTTTGTCGACCGGCATGCCACGACCATCGTCGACAACTTCGACGGAGCCGTCTTTGAACATCGTTACTTCGATTTTTTTGCAGTGGCCAACGAGCGCCTCGTCGACGCTGTTATCGACCACCTCGTGGGCGAGATGGTTCGGTCGGGTCGTATCCGTGTACATGCCCGGCCTGCGCCGCACAGGCTCAAGGCCGCTGAGGACCTCGATATCGGCCGCATCGTAACGCTTGCTCATCTACTAAAAGCCCAAGTGAAAAGCAGAGGTGCGAAGGATTCTAGCAGGAAGCAGAGCGTACTGCTTAAGCGGTGTTTGGGATCTCTTATTGACTAGTCGAGGTCGCCGACCAATGCGTTGCGAACATTTTCCGCAACCGGAGAGACGTCGACCTGATAATTTTCATGGTCGATGCCGGCCGACAAAGTCGCACCGTCTTTGAGTGACTGGACCTGGTTCGCGTCCAACTCGAAACGCAAGAAGTGAACTGCCGATGTCTTCTCCTCATCCGAACGTTTGAGATCTTCGTCAGCAATCGGGCGAATTTTTTCGGAATCTCCAACCTGCAGCCAGACGCTGTTCTCAATCCCGACCAGATGAGCAAGCATGGCACGCCGTTCCTCTTCCTCCGCAAACTCGACCATAAAAGTCGCTTTCCAATTACTACCATCCGGAATCAGCGGGTTGTACGTGTCCAATTCTTCGTTTATTCCCGCCGCCTCGAAAATGCGTTCGATGCGCAACATCTCCTGAACCTGGTATTGCATCGTCAGCGTATCTTCAAAATACAGCGTGGCATTCGTGCCAAGTGGCAAACGCCGGTCACGTTTATGCTCTATGACCTTGTTACGAAAGTCATCACGCAACTCCGAGTATTGTTCAAGGCTGTACAGGTTTTCTCTATCGAGTTTCTGCATCATTCTTTTCTCAAATTCCGTAAGCGTGCCGCAGCAGGCCCAATGGATGCTCGGGCTTTTGGTTCTCCAGATCCCGTGCAATCTGCTCGGCTGCCATCGGACAGTCGCTGACAAAGTGCGCGGCATCGCTTTTCTGCACCTTGCGAACGACCGGCCGTGCGATTTTTCTGGAAATATCGTGAAACTCTTTTTTGACGGCATAAGTGCCGTCGTGCCCGGAACAGCGCTCGATCGCTTCGACCTGCGTGTCCGGCGCCAGCGACAGCAGATCGCGGGTTTTCAGGCCGATGTTTTGTACGCGCAGATGACAGGGAACCTGATAGGAAATCTTGCCGAGTGAGTTCCTGAAGTCAGTACGCAACTTTCCGTCCTTGTGCCTTAGCATGAGGTATTCGAACGGATCGAACATTGCGGCCTGAACGCTCGCGACATCGGCGTCATCTGGATACATTAGCGGCAACTCCTGCTTGAACATGAGGGTGCAGGACGGGATCGGCGTGACGATATCCCAGCCGCGATCTACCCAGGATGCCAGGATCGGAATGTTCTTTTCTTTCAGCTTCGCCACAGCTTCGAGGTCCCCGAGCTCCAGTTTCGGCATGCCGCAGCAGACTTCCTGTTCGACCAGCTTGACAGGTATGTCGTTGTGTTCGAAAACGGCTACAAGATCTTCATTCAGCGACGGCATATTGCGATTGCCATAACAGGTCGTGAACAACACGACCTTGCCGCTCGTCTTCCCTGCCGCCGTTGCCCGTTCAGCATCTGTACTTTGTCTGTTTGCAAGTCTCTTGCGCGCAGTGTTCGAGTGGTACGGCGGTAGCGGCGCATCGCGATGCACTCCGAGCGTTTTTTCGAGCAGCTTCCGCCCGGTCTTGCTTCGGTTTGCCGCGTTGACGGCCTGAACGACGACGGGGATTCCTGCAAGCTTGCCAACCGCATCCGTTGAGGCGAGCAAGCGATCGCGCCGCGACGCACCCTGATCCTTGAAACGCTTGGCTTTCGCTCGCAACATCAGGTGCGGGAAATCGACATTCCATTCGTGCGGAGGCACGTATGGGCACTTGGTCATGTAACACATATCGCACAGGTAGCAGTTGTCGACTACTTCCCAGAAGACTTTCTTTGGAACTGTATCCACTTCCCCACTGGCCGATTCGTCGACGGCATCGAATAATGTCGGAAAGGAATTACAGAGATTGAAGCAGCGGCGACAGCCATGGCAGATGTCGAAGACGCGCTCGAGTTCTGCGGTTAACGCCTGCGAATCGTAAAACTCATCGTCTTGCCAGGCGATCGGATGCCGCGTAGGTGCATCCAGGCTGCCCTCGCGATTGTCGGTCGGTTTACTCATGGATGAATACAGGCGACAGACACGGCCGGACAAAGTGTCCAGCCGATGTCATGAATATTGCTTAGTCGTCAAGTGTATCCAGCGCTTTTTGGAAGCGGTTTGCGTGTGAACGCTCCGCCTTGGCGAGTGTCTCGAACCAGTCGGCGATTTCCTCGAAGTCTTCTTCGCGCGCCATCTTGGCCATACCCGGATACATGTCCGTGTACTCGTGTGTTTCGCCGGCGATGGCCGCAGACAGGTTGGCCGAGGTTGGGCCTATCGGTAGCCCGGTCGCTGGATCACCAACCTCTTCGAGGTACTCCAGATGGCCATGCGCGTGTCCGGTCTCGCCTTCAGCGGTTGAGCGAAAAACAGCGGCGACGTCGTTATAGCCTTCGACATCGGCCTTGGCTGCGAAGTACAGATAGCGCCGGTTTGCCTGTGATTCCCCTGCAAACGCATCTTTCAGATTCTGCTCGGTCTTGCTGCCTTTCAGTGACATGAATTGCTCCTCTCAAAGTGTCTCTTGCTCATATTTAGACTTAGTCTAAGTGTTGGCGCACTGTAAGCTTAGGGGGCCGTGTTGTCAATAAGGAGAGTTACGACCACCCGCGACCCGATTGACGCCCAAAAGGCAGCCCTGTAGCGTAGCCCGCTCCCCCATGCCATCACGCCCGAACCCATGACCGCCAAGAAACCCGTCAATCTCGAAAAAGCACTTGCCGATCTCGAATCGCTTGTCGACGAACTCGAGTCCGGCGACCTGCCACTCGAGAAGGCCATGAAGAAATTCGAAGAAGGCATCAAGCTCACGCGCAGTTGCCAGGCAGCCCTCAAAGACGCCGAGCAAAAGGTGGAAATTCTCCTGAAGAGTGCGGGTGGCGAAGAATCGCTCGAGGACTTCGGGACTGAAGATTAGGCTTTTTTCCGTGTCCGCAGATAGGCGTTAGCTCGATCCATTTCACTCCTGATATGTTCGTCCTGCGTTACCGCATCATACTGAGCTGGATTGTCTTCGCTGACAAATTGCCGTAGCGGTGCGACCTCGTAGTCGCCGTCTATCGCGAAGAACAGGATCATCGAATAACGGGTCCAGGGTGTATTGACGACGCGATGGCCGGTTGCTTTGAGCCAACCATTGGAGAATCGCGCCGTCATGTCGCCCAGGATGATCGTGAATGTACCAATGTCCGAAGGCGCCTCGCACCATTGGCCGCCGACATTGGTGACCTCAAGTCCCGGTGCTGTCTGATTCATGATCGTGAAGCATTCGAAGTCAGTATGTGCTGCGATGCCGACGTTGCGATCGTCGGCCGGTGTGTCGTTCGCTGGGTAATGCAGAAGGCGCATCGTGCGCGGCGATTTGATACCGCTGTTGTCGCTGATGAAATTGCGGTCGGCGCCGAGTATTTCTGACAAGACCTCGCTGATCGCCCGTCCGAGCAGGGTGACCTGTTCGTTGTATTTCAAAACAGTGTCGCGAAATCCGGGCAGGTCCGGCCAGATGTTCGGATCGATTCCGACACTCTCGTATTGATCGGCCGTTAGTTCCTGACTGATATCGAAGGACTCGAGGTGGGCAACAGTGTCCTTCTGGTACGCGGGTTCCTCGAATATCGGAGTCCAGCCTTTGAGGCCGTTCACGTGTTGATTGTGGATATCCTGCTTGATTGGACTGTCGTCCGGCAGATCGAAAAATGACTGCATCGCCTCCAGCGTCTGCTGGATAACCCTGTCTTCGACGCAGGTGTTGTGGATATAAAAAAATCCGATCTCGAGGCAGGCCGTCCTGATTTCTTGCACCAACAACACGCGATCCGTGTCGGTCCCTGAGAAGAGCGGCTGCAAATCGAAATTCGGAATGCTTTCCCGATCTAGGGTCCTGGAGGGTGCTTTATGATCGAGGGTCTCGGTACTCGGCATCAGTTAGTCACTACATCCAGCCAAGTTCTTTCAACGCCCATGGCGCATTCCAGACCTTTTGCATTTTCGCGATCTTGTCTTCGTCATTCATCGAGAATATGTAGACGTAGTGAGTATTGGTCTCTTTGTTTGTCGGCGGAATCGGCCCACCGTCTCCGGTGTGTTTGCCTGTAAACGTCGCGAAAAAGACAGCGGTCTTAGTGTTATCGTCAAAGGCTGATGAATGAATCTCGTAGCTACTGCCAGGGACCACATTTTTGCCGAATCCTGCCATCCAATTGGCGTAGCCTTCGACAGTAGTAATGTCGACGAGCGGTTCGCTTTGAGCATGAAATGAAGCGCCTTCAGCAACGTACTGGCTGCACTCGTCCCACCCATTTGCGGAATCACAGGCATGAAAAAAATTCGTGGCATTTTCTATGGCGGACATTGCGTAACCTCCGGGAATACGGAAAGGATTGAACGCAGGAGATTGTCAGAGACCTATCGGGCCGAGTCAAGGGAATCCGGTGCCGGGCACCGCTATTAAGTGTTGGAACCATCCCCCTGCAGGCGGGTGATCAGTGCGCGCAGGAATACCTTGTTGAAGCGCAGCTGACAGGCTGAGGAGACCTGCTCCATCAGCGTCGAGCTGACACGTAGAATCGTGACCGGGCCTTTGGCCCTGATAGATGCCGTTCGTTTTGCGCCCCGTACGTAACTGGTCTCGCCGAAACAGGAGCCGTCTTCGAGCACGCCAAGACTCTTGCCGTTGGCCTCGACCGCCGCCTGTCCGGAGACGATGATGTAGAAACGGTCGTCCATCTCGCCTTCGCGGACGATTTCCTCGCCATCCTTGTACTCGTGCCAGTCGCTGGCTCGCAGCACTTCCCAGATCTCGGCATGCGAGAACTCATGGAAGAAGGTGAGCGTACGCAGCAGATCGAAATGTTCCTGATTGTCGAGGCTGTCGTACTTGGTGCGAAGATCCTGATAAACACGGGTCAGGTCAGCGGCCATCGCCGTACCGTTCGGGCAGCGCTTGTCCGGATCCTTTTGCATGGCCAATGCCACGACCGTTTCCAGTTCTTCGGGAATGTCGTCGCGATAGGTATGAATCGGCGGCGGCGTTGCATAGACGATCTGATGCAACAGTTTCGAAAGATTGTCGGCGCGGAACGGGCGGAAGCCGGTCAGGAGTTCGTAAAGAACTGCGCCCAGCGAATAGAGATCAGAGCGCGGCGTCAGTTCTTCGGACTGAACCTGTTCGGGCGACATGTAACTTGGGCTACCGGCGATGCCTTCAATGCGCGAGACATCGGAGTCGCTACAAATTGCGATACCAAAATCGATGATCCTGACATCGTTGTCGATCGTCAGCATGACATTACTGGGTTTGATATCGCGATGAATGACACCACGGCCATGTGCGTAATGCAGGGCCTTGGCGCATTTGTAAATGATCTCTACGACATCGTCGACACGCAGCAGGTTGTCGGGCCGGCAATAGGCTGCAAGTGTTCGCGCGCCCTGAATATGTTCGGTGACAACGTAATATTTGCCGTCTTCTTCGCCGGCGTCGTAGATAGGCATGATGTTCGGGTGCTGCAACATGCCCACCATGTGAGCTTCGTTGAAGAACATCTTGCGCGATACCCGTGCGCGATCAGGATCGGAGTCTTCCTCGATCTTATAGACCTTGATTGCGACGTCGCGGCGATAATAAGGATCGTGTGAGAGATAGACCGTTCCGGTAGATCCCTTACCGACTTTGTTGATGATGACGTACTTGCCGATCTTCTCGGGAACGTCAGCAGGGCGTTGTAGTTCAGTTACAGAACCGGCCATTTTTCTCAACTATTCAGAACATCAGCCACCCCACAAACCCCAGTATTAATGCGGTATACAGAGCAGCCACGAGGTCATCCAGCATAATTCCGAGGCCTCCTTTCAGTCTGTGATCCAGGTCGCGAATCGGCCAGGGTTTCCAGATGTCGAATAGCCTGAAGAGCCCGAATCCCAAGGCCCAGGCCCATATGGACGGGGGTGCAACGAGTAGCGCCAGATAGATGCCGGCGATCTCGTCCCAGACAATACCTGGGTGGTCATGAACAGCTATGCGACGGGCACTCTCTCCGCAAATCCAGATTCCACTCACTATCAGGGCAATTCCGACCAAAATACGCGCTGTTGTCGGCAATTCCAGCGTACCCCAGGCTAGTGCTAACCCAACAAGGGAGCCGGCGGTACCCGGCGCCACGGGCGTCAGGCCGGCTCCCAGACCGAAAGCGAGCAGGTTGACCGGATCACGCAGCACTTTTCGCCTGAGTTGTGTCTTTTCCATGGTCATCGTTCAGAAATGCCGATAGCCCGGGTCCGTGTACTCGACCGTCTCGCCATCGCGCCTGCATGTGATGCCGTCACCCGGTACGACTTTGCCAATGCGAGTCACCTGCAGATGGTTCTGTTTCGCCAGTGTATCGATCTCCGAATCGTCGGATTGCGAAGCCGCAAAACAAAGTTCGTAATCATCGCCACCGCCGAGTGCAAAATTTGCGGCGTCGTCATAATCGAACTTGGCAAGAATCTCTGCGGACAGTGGCAGCCGAGATATATCCAGTGTCGCGCCCGCTTTGCTTGATTGTAAAAGTTTTTGCAAATCAGCATACAGACCATCTGACAAATCGATTGCGGCGCTGGCAATGCTTGCAATAGACGCAGCAAATTCGACACGAGCTGTCGGTCGCACGAAGCGACCGATGAGATACTCGCTCTCACCAGTCTGATCGGAACCGCCCTTCAGAAGTGAAAGTCCGGCCGCTGCGTCCCCGGGCGTTCCTGTGACAAAAATATCGTCACCAGGCCTGGCGCCGGATCTCCTGATGGCCTTGTCCGGATCCACATCGCCTATTAATTGAATGCTAATAACTGTGGTCTCGCCGCGGGTGGTATCTCCACCGATCAACGACACGTTCGCTTCCGAAGCTGCAGTAAAGAGCCCCTCTGCAAACAGGGAAAGCCAGCCTGTATCTGCATCCGGAATCGTCAGCGCCAGCGTCATCCAGCGCGGCCGCCCGCCCATGGCTGCAATATCAGAAAGATTGATGGCAACTGATCTGTAGCCCACATCGAATGGTGGTAAATCCTGAGGATAATGAGTGCCGGCAACAATGGTATCGACGGCGCAGACCAGTTCGCGGCCAGGCTCGGGATCGACTAGTGCAGCATCATCGCCGATTCCCAGTCGAATGCTTTCATCCTCGATCGGGCGATCGAAGAAGTGGCGAATCAATGCGAATTCGTCCACCGTGATTCCCCAATTCTATTTTGCCGACGCGGATGCTTCAGCGGGTCGCAGCTTACTTGCCGCTTTGTCGAGGACAGCATTGACGTACTTGTACCCGTCCTCGGCACCGAAACGCTTGGCAAGATTGATCGATTCGTCAATCACAACCCGGTACGGTACGTCCTGCCTTGACCCGAGTTCAAAAAACCCGAGTAACAGCACAGCCAACTCGACGGGATCGAGTTGCGAGGTGGGTCTATCGGCAAGCTCGCCGATTTTCGCTTCGAGCTCGGTCTGCTCCTCGCAAATGACTGGCAACATTTCGTCAAAGTAGGCCGTGTCGGCCCGCTGGTACTCGTCGCGGGCCCTGAATTGCTTCATCAATTCGGCCGCGTCGTACCCGGTCAGCTGCTTTTGGTAGAGGGCCTGGACAATCAGCTCGCGAGCGCGGCGGCGTGCTCCTGCTGAACCACCTTTGCTCATCGTTTAATCGAGTTTGCGTAGCAGATTGACCATCTCAATGACCGCGAGTGCGGCCTCCTCGCCCTTGTTTCCCGCTTTGGTACCAGCACGTTCGATAGCCTGTTCTATCGTGTCGGTCGTCAACACGCCAATTCCGATCGGCATGCCGTGTTGGCGACTAACGGCAGCGAGACCGCTGGTACATTCGCCGGCGACATAATCGAAATGTGGCGTGGCGCCCCGAATCACCGCTCCAAGCGCAACGATTCCGTCGCAGTTGCGTTGCGAGGCCACTTTGTCGACGGCCAGCGGCATTTCATAGGCGCCAGGCACTCGAACGAGTTCGATATCGGTCTCGTTGGCACCGTGACGGCAAAGACAGTCGACGGCACCCTTGATCAGTGACTCAACGATGAAATCGTTGAATCTGGAGGCGACGATCGTGAATCGAGCATCTCTTGCAACAAGGTCGCCTTCGGTGGTTTTTATTTTGTCCATTTATGAGGATCGCTGTGCGTTCATACATACTCGGTAATCTCGAGATCGAATCCCGAGATTGCGTGCATTTGCCTCGGCGCCGACAGAACCCGCATGCGCTGTACGCCGAGATCCTTCAGAATCTGTGCGCCAACACCGTAGGTTCTGAGAACAGAGTCGCCGCCTCGTCGAGGCTCGAGGTCGTCCGGTGGTTCGGATAATTGACTGACCGAGTTCATCAATTCGCGTGTTGACTCCTGATCCCGCAACACGACGATGATACCGACTTCCTCTTTCGAGATTCTCTCGATTGCGCTATCCAGAGGCCAACCCAGCGTCGGATTCTGAATTCCCAGGATATCGCCGAGCGTATCCTGCCGGTGAACACGCACCAGCGGTTCTGCGCTTGCGGCGACGTCGCCTTTGACCAAGGCGAGATGTACGGCCTGATTGACGTGATCGTCATAGCTATACAAGGTGAATTCGCCGTGCGCAGTTTGCACAGGAGTTTCATTGATCCTTTCGACGAAACGCTCTTTCTCCAGCCGGTAGCGAATCAGATCGGCGATCGTGCCGATCTTGACGTCGTGATCTCTGGAGAATTTTTCCAGATCGGGCCGGCGGGCCATACTGCCGTCCTCGTTCAGGATTTCCACGATGACCGCGGCGGGCTCGTGCCCGGCGAGGCGTGCAAGGTCACAGCCCGCCTCGGTATGTCCCGCCCGGGTCAGAACCCCGCCAGGCTGCGCCATGACCGGGAAAACATGGCCGGGCTGGCGCAGATCTTCGGGCATTGCATTGGGCGCAACGGCCGTCTGCACCGTCTTCGCCCTGTCATGTGCCGAGATGCCGGTCGTAATGCCCTCGGCAGCTTCAATCGATAGTGTGAAATTTGTCGCGTGATGTTCGTCTGTGTCGTGAACCATCAAAGGCAAGCGAAGTTGCGAGCAACGTTCCCGTGACAACGTCAGGCAAATCAGGCCGCGGCCATAACGTGCCATGTAGTTGATGTCTTCGGGCCGGATTTTGCCGGCAGCCATGATCAGGTCGCCTTCATTCTCACGATTCTCGTCATCGACCATGATGACCATCTTTCCGTCGCGGATGTCGGCAATGATGTCTGCGATATCGCTGAATGCTGACGCACTCGGATGTGGCGTTGTGTTGTCATGCATAACCATGTGCCTTTAGAAAATCCTTTGAGATACTTGAATCGGCTTCCGTAAGGTCGTCGCGCTCGAGCAGGCGTTCAATATACCGGGCGAGCAGATCCACTTCGATGTTGACCGCCGAGCCGACAGCGTAATCTCCAATAATTGTTTCCTCTGCCGTATGTGGAATGATATTCACTTCCAACGTCTGCGCTGATACCTCATTGATGGTAAGGCTGACACCATCCACACAGACGGAACCCTTTTTGGCCAGGTAACGTCCATATTTCTTCGGCACCTCAACGGTCAGTCTAACCGACCGGGCATCCATCTCGCGAGCCACGACAACGCCCACGCAGTCAACGTGGCCGCTAACGAGATGTCCGCCAAGACGCTCTCCGAGGCTGACCGAAGGCTCCAGATTGACTGCACTGCCTGCGCTGAGATCGCCAAGCGCAGTCACGTTCATCGTCTCCATGGATACATCTGCGTCAAAGCCATCGGGATGCAGCGCTGTCGCAGTCAGACAAACGCCGTTCACCGAGATGCTTTCGCCGACATCGAACGACGCCCAGTCGAGACCCCTCGCCTCAACGGTCATGCAGAGGTCGCCGCCCTGCTTTTTCAGGGACTGGATCCTGCCCTTGGCTTTGACGATTCCAGTGAACATAAGGCCTCAATCGACTCTATTTATTGCTTGGCCGGGCCGTGATCCGGGTATCTGCCCCGACACGGCGAACATCGACAATGTCCAATTGCATGCGCTGGCTCATCTGTTGCCAGGCCGGCGTCGTAAACATGCCCTGTGTCTGACTACCCATGATATGGGGCGATTGATAAATGACAAGTTCATCGACGACACCGGATGCCAGCATACTGCCTGCCAGAGTGTGCCCCGCCTCTGCAAGCACGTCATTGATCTCGAGTTCGGCGAGTTTCTCCAGCACTGCATCGAGATCCGTATTTCCGTTTCGTTCAGACACCACATGTATGGACGCACCGGCGTTTTCGAGTGCCGGGCGATTGCTGTCGTCAACGCAGAAGATCGCGGTATCCCCGGGCAACGTGAGCATGCGTGCCGACAACGGCATGCGCAAGCTATTATCCAGAATGACACGAAGCGGCTGCATACCTTCACCGACGAGGCTTTCCTCCCTCACCGTCAGTGACGGATCGTCGGCAAGCACGGTGCCTATACCCGTCAGAACGGCACCCGATGACGCCCGCAGTCGCTGTACGTCGGCTCTTGCTTCCGGTCCGGTAATCCACTGACTCTCGCCACTTTCCATAGCGGTGCAACCGTCGAGGCTTGCCGCGGTTTTCAATCGTACAAAAGGCCGTCCTCTCGTCATACGGGATAAGAATCCCTCATTGATTCGAACGGCCTCTTCGTTCATTAAGCCGATGCGTACGCCGATGCCGGCCTTTTTAAGTGCATCAAGTCCGTCACCGTCGACCTTATGAAACGGATCCTGCATCGCGACGATGACGTCTGCTATGCCGGCTTCGATCAATGCGGCTGAACAGGGTGCTGTCCTGCCGTGATGAGCACAGGGTTCCAGCGTTACGTAAGCCGTCGCTCCTTTAGCTGACTCGCCGGCGTCAGCAAGCGCGACTACCTCCGCATGTGCTTCACCTGTTTTGCGGTGCCAGCCTTCGCCGACGACTTTGCCGTCACGAACCAATACGCATCCGACCCTCGGATTCGGGTGTGCACTATAGATTCCCTTACGCGCCAGTTGCAGCGCGCGCCCCATGAATTCGCAATCGGCTGAAGAAAAATCATTCATGATGGGGTCAGCGCCTCTTTAAGTCAGCGCTTCTTGTCGTGCAGTTCCGGCAATAGCGACATTTGTTCGCGACTGGCGGTCGCGTCGGAAATTTCCTGGAGGCGCTTTATCTCTTCCTGAAACTCGGTTACGTCCTGGAAACTGCGATAGACAGACGCGAAACGCACATAAGCGACTTCGTCGAGGTCGCGCAACTCCTCCATAACGAGCTCGCCGACCAGCCGGGACGGTACCTCGCGTTCGCCCATGGTACGGAGTTTATGCACCAACCGGCCGACAGCCTGTTCGAACGCATCCGAGGGCACGGGTCTTTTCTCGAGCGCCCGCCGCATACTGTCACGCAATTTCGATTCATCGAACGGCTGGCGGCTATTGTCGTTCTTCACGAGCCGCGGCATGACGAGTTCCGCAGTCTCGAATGTCGAGAATCGCTCGTTGCATTGCAGGCACTGACGTCTGCGCCGAATCTGACGGCCATCACCGGCCAATCGTGAATCGATGACTTTTGTTTCTTCGTGGCTGCAAAATGGACAATACATGCCTGACCATCATTTATTTTTGTGGACTAGCTTAGCAGACAGATCCGCTATGAATCAGCTAGGAATCAACTATAAACAGGAAAGCGCTTGCAGAGCTCGAGCACCTGACCACGTACCCGCTTGATCATGACCTCGTTCTCGATATCGTCCAGAATATCCGCGATCCAGTGACTTAGCTGCTGTGTCTCCTCGATTCCAAATCCCCGCGTCGTAATCGCCGGCGTGCCGAGACGCAATCCGCTCGTAACAAATGGAGAGCGCGGATCATTGGGCACCGTATTCTTATTGACAGTGATGTTAGCGCTTTCCAACGCGGCATCCGCATCCTTACCGGTAATTTCCCTGTCGATCAGGCTGACCAAAATGAGGTGATTGTCGGTGCCGCCCGAGACGATCGAGTAGCCGCGTTCCATGAGGACGCCGGCCATCGCCTTCGCGTTATCCATTACCTGAGTCTGATAATCCTTGAATTCAGGGCTCATGGCCTCGAGCAATGCAACTGCTTTCGCCGCAATTACATGCATCAGCGGACCGCCCTGCGTTCCCGGGAACACCAGTGAATTGAATTTCTTCGTCAGCTCATCGTTCTTTCTGGCCAGGATCAGCCCGCCGCGCGGCCCCCGCAGGGTCTTGTGCGTGGTTGTCGTCACGACATCGGCGTATGGAACCGGATTCGGGTAAACGCCGGCCGCGATCAGTCCGGCGACGTGCGCCATGTCGATCATAAGATAGGCACCGACACTGTCGGCGATCTCTCTGAAGCGCTCCCAGTCGACGATTCGCGAATAGGCGGAGAATCCCGCAATGATCATGCGTGGTTTGTGCTCTTTGGCCAGGCTTTGGACCTGCTCATAGTCGATCAGCCCGGTCTCGGCAACGACGCCGTATTGAAACGATTTGAAGAGTTTGCCGGAGAAATTCACCGGGCTGCCGTGAGTCAGATGACCGCCGTCCGACAAACTCATCCCCAGGATCGTGTCACCGGCATCGAGCAGCGCCAGGTAGGCGGCAGCATTTGCCTGTGATCCGGAATGTGGCTGTGCATTGGCGTAATCCGCGCCAAACAGTTCCTTCGCGCGTTCGATCGCCAGGCTCTCGGCGACATCGACGTATTCACAACCGCCGTAGTAGCGTTTCCCCGGGTAGCCCTCCGCATACTTGTTGGTCAACACCGAACCCTGGGCCTCCATGACGCGGGGGCTCGCGTAGTTTTCGGACGCAATCAGCTCGATATGCTCTTCCTGGCGTCGCGCTTCATCCGCAATAGCATGAAAAAGTTCGGAATCGAATTCTTCGATCGATGTCGTCTCGAGGAACATTATTAGGGAATCTCCAAGGGGCTGCGCATTGAAAGAGGCGCATTGTACCTAAGCAGCCAGTCACCGCCATGGGTTTCTACGCTGCGAACGATTCCACCACGCGCGTCCATGCCCGGGCCAGGTTGCCGAGGTTGTAGCCCCCGCCGCCTGTGCCGATGATGCGGCCACCACAATGCCGGTCGGCCAGCTCGCAAAGATCGCTGGCCGCCTTCGCATGGGCCTCTTCCGAGTATTTGAGATGCGTGATCGGATCGCCTTCGAGGCTGTCGGCACCGCACTGGAAAATGACGAACTCGGGCGCAGCATCGTCGATGTACTCCCGGACTACTTCCCACGCCACGTCGAATTCGGGGTCCCCGGCACCTGGCGCCATCGGTATGTTCAGCTTCGTGCCTTTTGCTTTGCCTTTACCGGTCTCATCCGCATGTCCCGTACCCGGATACAGAAATCGACCGTCTTCGTGAATATCCGCAATTATCAGGTCCGGATCATCTTCGAAACTATAGAAAACTCCGTCGCCGTGATGCGCATCGATATCCACGTAAGCGATTCGCTGCAATCCGTGATTCTTTCGCAGGTGCTCGACCGCGACTCCGCAGTCGTTGAATACGCAAAAGCCCGCTGCGTGACCGCGCCCTGCATGATGCAGCCCGGCTATCGGCACGAACGCGCGTTTTGACTCGCCAGCCATGATTGCATCGACGGCAGCCAGCGTAGTGCCGACGACATCCGACGCTTTATCGAAAATACCGGGATATGCGGGCGTATCGCCGTCGTCGAGAAAACCGGTGCCCTCTTGCGACCGCTTCGATACCAGGTCGATGTATTCGGGCGTATGAAACAGGGCGATATCGTCGACGCTTGCGCGTCGCGGCTCTACATATTGAATCGCAGCGCCTAAGTCCGCTTCGGCGAGCTCAGTCTGAAACGCCGCGTGCCGATCCATTCCGAACGGGTGTTCGTCACCGAAACCATAGTTGGCCAGGGCGTCTCCTCTGTATACATACATCGGGCTGTCAGACATGGATTTCCCGCTAGACGGAGCTGTTTTCTCGCGGCAGCATACCGGATAATGCGCGATTCATTTTTCCGGCGACTGAATGTATGGCGCAGTATATCTACACAATGAACCGGGTGGCGAAGATTGTACCGCCCAAGCGTTTTATCCTTCGGGACATATCCTTAAGTTTTTTCCCGGGCGCAAAAATCGGCGTGCTCGGACTGAATGGCTCGGGCAAATCGACTCTGCTGCGGATTATGGCCGGTCTCGATCGGGAATTTGACGGCGAGGCGCGCCCTCAACCGGGAATCAAAATCGGCTATCTGCCTCAGGAACCGGAACTCGACGAGACCAAGAACGTCCGGGAAAACGTCGAGGAAGGCATTGCCGAGACTAAGGCACTGCTGGACTCGTTCAATGAGATCAGCATGAAGTTTGCTGAGCCCATGAGTGATGAGGAAATGACCGCGTTGCTCGAGGAACAGGGGCAATTGCAGGACGCGATTGATGCCGCCGGCGCATGGGAGCTCGATCGCAAGCTCGATGTTGCGGCGGATGCGCTGCGTCTGCCGCCGTGGGATGCCGATGTTGCACATTTGTCCGGCGGCGAACGACGGCGCGTCGCGCTATGTCGCCTGCTGCTTTCCGAGCCGGATATGTTGTTGCTCGACGAGCCGACCAACCACCTCGATGCCGAATCTGTCGCCTGGCTCGAACGCTTCCTGGAGGAGTATCCCGGCACGGTCATCGCGGTGACTCACGATCGTTATTTTCTCGACAATGTCGCTGGCTGGATTCTCGAGCTGGATAGAGGCTATGGCATCCCCTGGGAAGGCAACTACTCGTCCTGGCTGCAGCAAAAGGAGACGCGGCTTGCAGAGGAACAGTCCACCGAGAAAGCACGACAGAAATCGATCAAGTCGGAACTGGAATGGGTGCGCACGAATCCGAAGGGCCGCCAGGCCAAGTCCAAGGCGCGCCTGAAACAGTTTGAAGAGCTGTCGTCGCCAGCCTATCAGCGGCGCAACGAGACCAACGAGATATACATTCCGCCCGGCCCACGGCTCGGCGATCTCGTCATCGACGTGAAGAACGTCAGGAAAGGCTTCGGCGAGAACTTACTGATGGACGATTTGAGTTTCATATTGCCGCCCGGCGGTATCGCCGGAATCATCGGGCCCAACGGAGCCGGCAAGACAACACTGTTTCGAATGATTACGGGCACAGAGCATGCCGACTCGGGCTCGATACGACTGGGAGACAGTGTGGCCGTGGCCAGCGTCGATCAGTCGCGGGACATCCTGGACGACGCCAAGACGATCTGGGAGGAAATATCCGGTGGTCAGGATCTGATAAAGGTCGGGCTTTACGAGACGCCGTCACGCGCTTATGTTGGCCGCTTCAATTTCCGTGGTTCAGAACAACAGAAAAAGATAGGACTATTGTCCGGTGGCGAGAGAAACCGCGTGCACCTCGCAAGAATGTTGAAGGCCGGCTGCAACCTGTTACTGCTTGATGAGCCTACCAATGACCTTGACGTCGAAACGCTACGAGCGCTGGAGCAGGCCTTGCTGGAATTCCCCGGATCCGCGGTCATTATTTCGCATGATCGATGGTTCCTGGATCGGATAGCCACGCATATACTTGCCTTCGAGGGCGACAGCAATGTCGTCTGGTTTGCCGGAAATTACTCGGACTATGAGGCGGACCGTAAACGCCGCTTGGGCAGCGACGCGGAGCGGCCGCATCGAATTAAATACAAACGATTGAGCGCCTGATGAACATACTTGTCGGTATAGGCCTGATATTTTCCTTACTCGCGTTTGTCTTTTTATTGCGCGTATTTAACTGCGCGCGCCGGGGTCGAATTCTCAGGGCCGGCGGTTCCGGCATAAGTTGCATAGCGTCTATCGCAGTGGCTGGCGTTGCCCTGCTTCTTGCGTTCAGCTACTACAGCTATGGCCGCCTGACATCGGAAAAAGTGATCTCCAACGTGCAGTTCACACAAACGGGCAACGATGAATACGAAGCGCGGCTGATGATCAGGGGCGAGCGCGATCGTCTCTTTCGACTGCGCGGCAACGAATGGCAACTGGATGCACGGCTCATCAACTGGAAGCCGCCCGCAACCATTCTCGGCCTCGATCCCATCTACCGGCTGGAACGGTTGAGTGGCAGATTCTCCGACATCGATCGCGAGCGTGCGGAGCCCCGGACCGTGCACGCGTTATCGCCTGATTCGTATATGGATATCTGGGCTGTCGCCACGCAGTTTCCACTCCTGACCCCGGGCGTGGACGCGCATTACGGTTCGGCGACTTACGTGCCGATGTCTGATGGCGCACGTTACGAGGTCTCCTTAAGCCGCGACGCGGTGATAGCGAGGCCGGTCAATGATGCGGCGAGAGATGCGGTTGGCCGCTGGGGAACCGTCGGGGAATAAAAAGTGTCAGTAGCAGCAGGCACTTAAGCCGATCAATTCCCACTTTATGTTCAACCAAACCAGCTGAGGTTAAGACTGAGGATATACTGCTAAGACGCTGTATGGCCTTACATTAGAATAAGGCAGCGGCTTAAAAACAGAAGAACGATGTCAATAGTAATCGAGCGAAATCAGGGGCTTCGGCAGCAGACCGACGAGCAATTCGGTCTGGAATGCCCGTATTGTGGTGTCTATGCGCACATGACACCGCAGTCCGTTCCCGATACTGCGGCACTAATGAAGGACAAGCCGAAACATGTAGGGCTCGTCTATCAGTGCGATGCCTGCCGTGCGCCGATTTTTCTTCGATTCGCGGTCAAGGAATACAAAGAGGACGGTATTGAGCTTTATAGAAACTTTATCGAGCTCGAAAGACCGAAGGAAAAGTTCCCGTTTTCGTATCTGCCAAAACACACGGAAATCCTCTTCAGAGAGGCGTTGTCCTGTTATTCAAATAATAATTTCAATGCGTTTGCATCGATGTGTAGACGGGCCGCTGCAAGTTCGTTTCCCGCAATGGGTGATAGCGGCAAGTTAAAGGCGTTTGACCAGGTGATGATCGCGCAGGATATTGCGGAGATCGACGACAATAGTTTTGCGCCGATCAAGAAGGTCCTGTTCGAAGCTACCGAAGAAGAAGAGCTGCCCATACTCAACCGCGCGCAAGCCGGCGTTCTCCTCGAGGTGCTAAAAGACATGCTATATCAATGCTTCGTACGCCGCGGAAAACTGACGCGAGCCATCAAGGTCAGGCGATTTTTCGTTCAGGAAGGTAACGGCGGTCTGAGACCTACCGCGTAACGATACGCTAAGAAATTGCCACCCGGGCGTTTCTGAAAATCCGCATCCAGGCGCCATCGTCACCCCATTCTTCGGGATGCCAGGAGTTTTGCGTTGTTCTCGCTACTCTTTCCGGGTGCGGCATCATAATCGTCACGCGGCCGTCCTCGTTGCTGAGGCCACAGATTCCGTCGATGGAACCATTCGGATTGGCAGGATAATTCTCGGCAACGTTGCCGTAATTGTCGATATATCGCAGTGCAACCAATGATTCTGCAATGGCCTGATCGGTGGCATTGAAAAAGTTTGCGCGTCCTTCCCCGTGCGAGGTCGCAATCGGTATGCGGCACCCTGCCATCCCCTGCAGGAAAATAGATTTATTGCCACTGACTTCGACGAGATTGAGCCTCGCTTCGAATTGCTCTGATTTGTTGCGCAGGAAATTTGGCCAGTATGCGGTGCCCGGAATCAACTCACGCAAGTGCGACAACATTTGACAGCCATTGCAAACACCCAGGGTGAAGCTGTCTCCTCGCGCGAAGAATTTAGCGAACTGGTCGCGCGTACGCGTGTGGTAAAGAATCGACTTTGCCCAGCCGCCGCCGGCGCCGAGTACGTCACCGAAAGAAAAGCCGCCGCAAGCAACGATCCCCTGATAATCGCCAAGTTCGTCCCTGCCCTCGAAGAGATCGCTCATGTGCACATCGACAGTGTCGAAGCCGGCGCGCACGAAAGCCGCCGCCATCTCATACTGACTGTTTACGCCCTGCTCCCTGAGAATGGCAACGCGCGGTCTCGCCCCGCCGACGAATGGCGCGGCAATATCCTCGGACGGATCGAAATTGAGATGAACACTTAAGCCCGGATCGTCGCCGTCGAGTATGCGCTCGTATTCTTCCCTTGCTGTTTCCGGGTTGTCGCGCAAAGACTGAAGCCGATAGCTCGTCTCCGACCATTCTCGTTGCATGCCGATACGGTCCAATTGCAACACGACGTTGCCGTCCCTCGACACGGTCAGACTATCGCCAGCCTCGACACTACCAATCACATGTGCATCGGTGTTGTGCTTTCTGACCACCGTCATGACTTCCGTAAGCTTGCTGTCAGCCACCTGGAGTACGGCGCCAAGTTCCTCGTTGAATAGCTGCGCCAGGACATCGGCCTCGGATCCGCTCGTGGTAAGCGAGGCGCCGAGCCGTCCGGCAAACATCATTTCGGCGACGCTGCCCAAAAGCCCGCCGTCCGAACGGTCATGGTAGGCAAGAATCAAATTCTTTTTGCTAAGCTCTTGAATTATCTTGAAAAAATGTGAGAGGCGTGTTGCATCGTCGAGATCGGGGGTCTCGCCGCCGTCGCGCGAATAGGCCTGTGCCAGGCAAGAGCCGCCCAACCGGTTTGCGCCCAGACCGAGATCGATCAGCAATAAGCTGCTGCCCTCGCCGATACGCTGCAGCGCGGGCGTCAGGTGACGGCGGACATCGCTAACCGGGGCAAATGCCGAAACGATCAGGGACACCGGGGCAATGACCTGGTACTCGCCATCGTCATCCTGCCATCGCGTGCGCAGCGAAAGTGAATCCTTACCGACCGGAATCGCTATGCCCAACTCACGGCATAACTCATGACCAACCGCTTTGACGGTATCGAACAGGTTGGCGTCCTCGCCGGGGTGTCCTGCGGCAGCCATCCAGTTCGCCGATAGTCTGATCTTGCTGATGTCGTCGATCGCTGCTGCCGCAATATTGGTAACGGCCTCGCCGACCGCCATGCGGCCAGACGCCGGCGCGTTCATTGTTGCGAGCGGCGTTCGCTCGCCCATCGACATCGCTTCCCCGCTTACGCTTTCATGACCGCTTGCGGTGATCGCAACATCACTCACCGGAACCTGCCATGGGCCGACCAGTTGATCTCTGACACAGAGCCCACCCACCGTGCGATCACCGATATGAATGAGAAAGGACTTGTCCGCAACTGCCGGGAATCGCAGCACGCGAAGAACGGCTTCCCTGAGTTCGATGCCGTCGAGATCCAGGTTCTTTTTCACCGGCGGCAGGCGCACGACGTCGCGCGTCGTCTTCGGCGTTTTGCCGAGCAACATGTCCATCGGCATGTCGACGATGCGATTGCCAAACTCGCGATCGGTGACGACAAGTCTCCTGTCGTCGGTCAACGTGCCGATGACGGCGCTGGGGCATCGTTCACGATCGCAAAGCGCCGAGAATTCCTCGACACGATCGTCGGCAACCACAATGATATATCGCTCCTGAGCTTCGTTACACCAGATCGCCATCGGCGACATGCCCGGCTCCGCGTTCGGCACGTCCCGCAGTTCGACTCGCGCACCGAGATGGCTGTGGTCGACCGCCTCCGGCACTGCATTGGAAAGGCCACCTGCACCCACGTCATGTATGAGCAGAATCGGATTCTGTTCTCCCAACGCCCAGCATCGGTCAATGACTTCCTGGGCGCGACGTTCGATTTCCGGATTGCCACGCTGCACGGATGCAAAATCCAGCTCCTCGTGGCTGCTGCCGCTCGCAAGACTCGACGCCGCGCCTCCGCCAAGCCCGATCAGCATGGCCGGGCCGCCGATCACCACCAGCCTGGCGCCGACCGGCACATCGATCTTTAGCGCGTGTTCGTTGCGGACATTGCCGACACCGCCGGCGATCATGATTGGCTTGTGGTAGCCGCGAATTTCCGACTTCGTGGGCCCGGGCGCCTCAAAAGTGCGGAAGTATCCCAACAGGTTCGGCCGGCCGAATTCGTTGTTGAAGGCGGCGCCTCCGATCGGTCCGTCCAGCATTATCTCGAGCGGCGTGGCCATCCTGTCCGGGTGCGGGAAATCCTGCTCCCAGGGCTGCGCGAAGTCAGGAATACGCAAATGCGACACAGTGAAACCGGTCAGCCCGGCTTTGGGTTTGGCTCCCAGTCCGGTCGCACCCTCGTCTCTGATCTCGCCTCCTGAGCCAGTCGCGGCGCCCGGAAACGGAGATATCGCCGTCGGATGATTGTGGGTTTCGACCTTCATCAGGATCTGGATCGCTTCGTCGTGATAACGATATTGGCGGTCTCTGTCCGGCATCAATCGCTTGCCCTGCCAACCCTCCATAACGGCGGCGTTATCGGAATATGCTGAAATGACCCCGTCCGGTCGCGCCTCCGTGGTGCTACGAATCATGTCGAAGAGTGTCCGGTCCTG
>Ga0255058_10000282_pt1 | contig 30611 bp, 29 predicted proteins | sample Cases_109_9_MG_FD_188637 | JGI IMG/M metagenome (GOLD analysis project Ga0255058, IMG submission 188637) | Seawater microbial communities from Amundsen Gulf, Northwest Territories, Canada - Cases_109_9 | ecosystem: Environmental > Aquatic > Marine > Gulf | place: Canada: Northwest Territories... | reverse complement strand
AGGGACGCTCCTCCCGCGCTCGGCTCGAAGCGGACGATCTCTTCGCCCGCCGACGACACCAGCTCCTCGCCGCTGGCGCCGTCGCGCACTCTCAGACCCGACGTCGACATGATCACGGCCGACGGCATGCCGACCTCGATCCCGACGCGAATCAGCGGCTCCGAGGTGATAAGCTCGTCGATGGGCGTTGCGGTGGGGGATCCAGCCGGCGGCAGAGCGGCGCGCGGGTCGACCCCCGGAGGCTCCGTTCGTCGAGGCTCGGCCCGCGAAGACCCTTCCGGAGCCGGCGGATCCGGAGGCGGGCTTCCGGCACAGGACCAACCGAAGACCGCGAGTCCGGTCACCGCAAACCGGATGGCTCTGGACCCGGCGGCCGCCAGCCCGACGGGAGGCGACGCAGCAGCCGGCCACGTCACTCCAGACGTGTCAGCCCGCCAGCGCCGCATCCATCGACTCGCCGACGGCGGTCAGCGTCATCTCGAGGTGCTCGCGTCGGTGCGCGGTCGACATGAAGCCGGCTTCAAAGGGGGAGGGGGCGAAGAACACGCCCCGCTTCAGGCACTCGCGAAAGTAGGTGGAAAAGAACTCCGTGTCCGTCTGCTTCGCGCCGGCATAGTCCGTGACCGGTCCTTCCGTAAAGAAGATGCCCCACATCGAGCCGACATGGACCCCGGAGACCGGGAGCCCGCGCTCCGTGGCCGCCCGCACGATCCCATCGACAAGCTCACCGGTCAGGCTCTCCAACCGCTCGTGGGGCCGGTCACGCTCCAGCACGCGAAGCTGAGCGAGCCCGGCGGCCATACCCAACGGATTGCCGCTCAGCGTGCCCGCCTGGTAGACGGGGCCGGTGGGCGCCAGCTGCTCCATGATCGCCCGCCTTCCGCCAAGAGCGGCGACCGGTAGACCTCCGCCGACGATCTTGCCCAACGTCGTGAGATCGGGGTCGACCCCGTAGCGCTCCTGCGCGCCGCCCAGGGCCACCCTGAATCCCGTCATCACCTCATCGAAAACGAGGAGCGAGCCTTGGGCTCGGGTAAGCTCGCGCAGGCCGGAGAGGAATCCTTCCGCGGGCTCGATCAGGCCCACGTTCCCCATGACCGGCTCGACGATCACCGCCGCGATCTCGCCCGGAAAGCTCCCGAAGACGGACTCTACGGCCTCGAGGTCGTTGAAGGGGACCGAGCTCGTGAGCGCCGAGAGCGCGCTCGGAACACCCGGTGAGTCGGGGAGCCCGAGCGTGGCCACTCCTGAGCCGGCCTGAACGAGAAAGGAGTCGGCGTGGCCGTGGTAGCAACCGTCGAGCTTGAGGATTCGATCACGACCCGTCGCGCCTCGGGCCAATCGAACGGCGGACATCGTCGCTTCCGTACCGCTACTGACGAAGCGTACCATCTCCACTGAGGGTACGAGCTCGACGAGCAGCTCGGCCAGCTCCACTTCGGCCGGCGCTGGCGTTCCGAAGGTCAGCCCCGAGCCAGCGGCGCGTTCGACGGCCTCGACGACCTCTGGATGGGCATGGCCGAGGATGAGAGGACCCCAGGAGAGGACGTAGTCGACGTAACGGCGGCCAGAGACGTCGTACAGGAAGGCTCCCTCGCCGTGATCCGAGAAGAAAGGCTCTCCGCCCACCGAGCGGAAGGAGCGCACGGGCGAGCTGACGCCGCCGGGCAACACCCGCCGGGCACGCTCCCACAGGCTCGAGTCGGCTATCGTCCCCAAGCCGTCTCGAGCCCGAGCGCCGCGACCGGGAGGCGGCGGCCGAGGCGGCCCTTCGCACGGCCTGCCTCGGCTGGCGCGCTCCGAAGGACTCTCAGGACCCGCGCCGAAAGGTCGTAGTCGTGCGCATCCGTCACGACCGCCTCAACGATCTGACCTGCTTCGAGAGGCTCGGCAGCCGTCAGATGTGTCACCCCGTCCACGTCGTCCGCCTGACCGGCGATCCGACCGAGCGCGATGCCCGCCGCTGCGGCCGGCTCGTCCACGATCGCCGTCCGCTGCTTGCCGACCTCGCCGGCCATCAGCTCGGCCGAGATCGCCCGCTGCACCTCCAGCAGCTCCTCTAGGCGCTTGCGCGCCAGGCTCTCGGGAACGAAGGAGCCCTCCATCTCAGCCGCCCGCGTGCCCTCCTGCGGCGAGAAGGCGAAGGCGCCCAACCGCTCGAACCTGATCTCCTCCAGAAAGTCGAGCAGAGCCCGAAAGTCGTCATCCGTTTCCCCGGGAAAGCCGACGAGCACGGTGGTGCGCAGGGTCAGTCCCGGCACGGCATCGCGGAGCCCCGCGATCTTCACCCTCAGCGACTCCTGCCGCTCCGGTCTTCGCATCCCCTCCAACACCGGGTCGCTTGCGTGCTGGATCGGCATGTCGATGTAGGGAAGGATTCTCGGTTCCGAGGCCATGAGCCGAATCAGCGGCTCGCGCAGGCCAGCCGAGTAGATGTACAGCAGACGGATCCATGGAATCTCGGTCGCTTCGATCAGGCGCGCGACTAGCGTTGAGATGTCGGTGCCGTCCCGGTACTCGCGGCCGTAGTGCGCGAGATCCTGGGCAACGAGGTTCAGCTCTACGGTCCCCTGCGCCTCCAGGCGCAGGGCCTCGGCGACGAGCCGCTCCGCTTCGAACGAACGATGCCGACCCCTCCATAGGGGAATCGCGCAGAACGCACACCCGTGATCGCACCCCTCGCTGACCTTCAGGTAGCGCACGTGAGGGCTGCCCTCGAGCGGAAGGCGTTCGCCGGGGTGAGCGGAGCGGGCGGCGGCGAGGAAGCCGCGTCGCTGAAGGGAGGGCACCAGGCAGTCGAGGTCTCGCAAGCCGAGGAAGAGGTCCACCTCGGGAAGCTCGGCCGCGAGCTCCTCTCTGTGCCGCTCGACCAGACAGCCCACAGCCACCAAAACTTTGCAGGCCCCGTTCTCCTTGAGTCTGGACGCCTCCAGAATCGCCCCGATCGATTCCTGCTTCGCAGCGTCGATAAACCCGCAGGTGTTGATCAGCACGACCTCGGCTTCGGCGAGATCTCGCGCTGTCTCGGCTCCACAGGCCTTGAGCGTGGCGAGGATTCGCTCGGAGTCGACCGTGTTCTTGTCGCAACCCAGGCTGACCAGGCCGAGCTTCATCCCTGGAAGAGATCCACATTCGGGGGGGTATCGAACTGGAAATACCAGTCCGGGATCGGGGCGTCGGGCTCCAACCGTCCCAATTCCACGGTGCGGACGGTCTCGTTCTCTTCGATGATCTCGAACTTCCTGACCAGGTAGTTCTCGGCATCCACCCAGACGCGCACCCGCCGGTAAGGGGAGGCCTCCCGGGGAGTGAGCTCGATGAGATGCGCCGGCCGGTCGGTCACCTCCTCCTCCAGGACGTACGCCGCATCGTAGATCGTCTTCGCGTCCTCGAAGATCCGTCCCTGGAGATCTACCATGTGCGCGCCGGTCGTTCTCGCTTCGAGCGTGGAGCGGATGACCTGACCCGGATTCGTCGTCGGGTAGTAGAGCCAGATATAGGTGCCGTCCGCCACGATGACGTCCCCGACCGGATCCTCGAACTCCATCTTGAATCGTCCCCGGCCCTTCTGATACCAAACGCCGGAGCCGGTCCGGGTCCGCTCGAGTAGCGGAACCTCGATCGTCTGCGTGAAGTGCGCGCGGAGGGAGCTCAGCTCGTTGTACGTGCTCTCGGCGCGGGCGAGAATCTCGCGCACGTCCGGAGCGACTTGTACCGAGCTCGCGAGCCCGTCCGTCGTGCGGAAGGTCGCAGCGAGCGCCGCGGCGGCGGCCACGAGAGCGAGTGTCGCGCGTATCATGCGGCGTTCGTTCAACGTGCAGTGCTCCATACGCTTATGCACCAGGTTGATCTTCGGGCCTCCGTGAGACTACACGGTCTGAGGGGGGCCGTTCCGGCCGCAGCCGCAGCGGAACCGCTCAGGCCGTCGAAGGGCCTGGTCAGACCAGGCCTTTCCGCCGCTCCGTTCCCTCCAGGATCGCCGCGAGACCGTCCAGGCCCACGAGAACCTCCCGGGGCCGGGATCCGTCCGGCGGTCCGAGGACACCGGCGTGGTGAAGCTGGTCCACGATCCGCGCCGCGCGGCCGTAGCCGATCTTAAGGCGTCGCTGCAGCAGGCTCGTCGAACCCGAGGCGTTCGTGACCACGATCTCCGCCGCCTGCGCGAAGAGCTCGTCCCAATCCTCCAGCACGTCCTCCACGCGGTCCACCCTCGACTCTTCGGCCTCCAACTCGCGCACCCTCTCCAGGATGTCCTCCTCTTGCCGCGGCGCCTCCGCCTTCTCCTCGGCCTGCATCCGGTACCAGTCGACGAGGCGTTCCGTGTCGTCGCTCGAGATGTAGGCGCCCTGGATCCGGATCGGGTCGGCCTCCCCGGGCGGCAGAAACAGCATGTCGCCGTTGCCGAGAAGGCTCTCGGCTCCGTTCTGGTCCAGAATCGTGCGGCTGTCCGTCTTCGAGGCCACGCGAAAGGCGATGCGGCTGGGGAAGTTGGCCTTGATCAACCCCGTGATCACGTTTACGGACGGCCGCTGCGTCGCGATCACCAGGTGAAGGCCGACCGCGCGAGCCTTCTGGGCAAGCATGGCCAGAGGGCCCTCCACCTCAGCTTGGACGGTCATGATGAGATCCGCCAGCTCGTCGATGAATAGTACGATGACCGGGAGCTCGCCCTCATCGTACTCTTTCAGGTATCCTTCCGGCATCCGCATCTCTCGACCGGCCGTCACTCGGCGGTTGAACTCGTCGACGTTCCTGCACGCGTTCGCGGACAGCAGGCCGTATCTACGGCTCATCTCGTACACGGCCCATTTCAGGGTCGACGCCGCCTCGCTGTTCTCGACGACCACGGGATGCCGCAGGTGCGGAAGATCGTTGTAGACGCTGAGCTCCACCATCTTTGGATCCACCATGAGCAGGCGCAGCTCGGCCGGCGTGAAACGGCACACCAGGCTCGTGATGATCGCGTTGATGCAGATTGACTTGCCGGTTCCCGTCGCTCCGGCGATCAGCAGGTGGGGCATGCGCGCCAGGTCGGCCACGTACGGGCGACCGGCCAGATCGTGGCCGAGAGCGATGGGCAGTGCCGACCGGGTCCTCCGGTAGGCCGGTGCCTCGAGGACATCTCTCAACCAGACGACCTCGGGCTCGGGGTTCGGGACCTCCACTCCCACGGCTCCCTTGCCGGGGATCGGCGCCACGATTCTCACCGAGGGCGCCTTGAGGGCCAGGGCCAGATCGTCGGCCAGGGCGGATATCTGCCCGACCTTCACGCCGGCCGCGGGCACGACCTCGAACTGCGTGACCACCGGACCCGTCGTCCAGCCCGATATCCTCCCCTCGACCCGGAAGGTGTGCAGCTTGTCGACGAGAATCGTGCCGAGGGCCTCGAGCTCCGAAGGCTCCAACCCTCCACCGCCGGTTGACGGCGCGGTGAGAAGATCCAGCGGCGGCAGCTCCGTCTGCGAGAGGTCCGCTACATCCACGAGGCCGGGCTCACCCGGCGACTCCGCAGCACCTTCCGGGAGGTCGATCCCCTCTTCGGCGATCACCGCCTCGACCTGTCGATCCAGATCCCCGGGCTCGGCCTCCCAGGGCGACTCGGTGGCGGGCCGGGCGGTACGGAAGCCCTCGGCGACGGTCGCGAGCCACGAGCCGATGCGTCGGAGCGCTCGCCAGCCCAGCAGGACCAGCCGCTTGAGGCCGGTCCACGCGACACGGCCGATGCGGCCGATCACCCGGGCGACAGACAGCTCGAGGGTCAGCATCGTCGCGATGAGCAAGACCGCGGCAACGATCAGCACCGCTCCGAGGGTTCCGAAGCCGGAGACGAGCAGCGGGCCCACCTCGGTTCCGAGCCAGCCGCCGGACTCGGCGTCGAGCAGCCACGAGAGGGTGGGAAGGAAGACGAGCATAACGACCGCGAACGCCGATGCGCGCGCGGCGTTGCGGCGCTTGATCACGCCAAACGAGTCCAGCCCCCAGGCAAGGGCCGGAATCGCCACCAAGAATCCGAATCCACCGAACGCGGCCAGAAACCAAGAGTCCAGGAGGGCTCCGATCGGGCCTATGGGGTTGCGTCCCGTCATCACGCGAGGCCACCCGAGGGCGAGAAGCAACAGCACGCCGAGGGCGAAGAGAGCGACGCCAAGCGCCTCGTAGCGAGGGTGCTTATCGGTCTTCTTGTTCTTCTTGGGCTTCGACTTTGCCTTGGCCATCACCGGTCCTCGGCTAGGTCCGTTCGGACAGCGAGAACCCACCCGCCTCCAATCGGGGGACGGATCGGCTCACATCCAGCTCGGCACAGTACTCCAGGTCGGCCTTCAGCCCGATCTCGACGAGCGCCTCTCCAGCTGCCGTCGTGGCCAGGAAAGCAGCCGATGGCATCCCGATCTCTTTCGCCGCCGCGCGAGCCGAGCGCGCACCATCCGAGAGCCGGGCCTCGGGGACCGCCGCCGCCAATCCCTCGACGATCAATCCCGCGCAGAGGTGATCATCCAGACCCAGACGCCCCTCCTTGCCTGCACAAGCGATCAGGAGCCGGCTCGAAGGTCCCCCCCCAAGCCCGCCGCGGAGCGCCTTCGCGAATCTCTCGACGAGGGCGGCGCGATTTCGAAAACAACCCAGCCACAGCCCGTCCGCGCCCTCGCACCGGCTCAGCGTGCGGGTGCCGTTGGTCGTCGTGCACACGAGGATCTTGCCCGCCACCGATTCGGGCTCGAACTCGAGTGGCGAGTTCCCGAGATCGAAACCCTCGATTCTCCGGCCGCCACGCTCTCCACACAACACTACGTCATCCTCGCCGATCGAGCGCTGCAGATCCAGCGCGTCCTCGACGGACTCGACCGCGTGGGCTCGCCTGGCTCCGGCTTCGAGGCCGGCGAGTAGGGTGGTCGTGGCCCTGACGACGTCTACGACGACGACGAAGGCGCCCGAGAGGTCTTCACCTTCCAGCTCTCCCGGTGTCGCGAGGACGTCGACGCAGATCGTCACCAGCGCACTCGATTCTTCAGAGACGCTCGATGAAGTGTGTATCGACCTCACCGGCCTCGAAATCGGGGTGGCTGAGCACGGTCTGGAGGAAGGGGATCGTAGTGTGAATGCCCTCTACGATGAACTCCTCGAGCGCATGGTACGCTCGGCTGAGCGCCTCCGGCCGGTCGTTGGCTCGGACGATCAGCTTCGCGATCAGAGAATCGTAATAGGGGGGAACTTGGTATCCGGCGTAGACGTGGGTATCGATCCGGACCCCGGGACCACCGGGCGCGTGGAAGGCGGTGATCGTGCCCGGTGATGGACGGAAGGCGTTCTCCGGGTCTTCCGCGTTGATGCGGCACTCGATGGCGTGGCCGCGGAGGGCCGGGGGCTCCCGCAGCGTGAGCTCCTCACCAGCTGCGACCCGAATCTGTTCCTTGACCAGATCCACCGCGGTGACCGCCTCCGTGACCGGGTGTTCGACCTGGATCCTGGTGTTCATCTCCATGAAGAAGAAGCTCCCGTCCTCGTCGAGCAGGAACTCCACCGTACCGGCGTTCCTGTACCCGATCGACGCTCCGGCCAGCAACGCAGCGTCGCCCATCCTGCCCCTGAGCTCCGCGTCGAGCGCCGGGCTCGGGCTCTCCTCGACCAGCTTCTGATGCCGTCGCTGAACCGAGCAATCTCTCTCGCCGAAGTGGACGATGTTTCCGTGCTGATCGCCCATCAGCTGTATCTCGACGTGCCGTGGCCGGGAGATGTACTTTTCCACGTACACGGTCGGGTCGTCGAAGGCGGCCTTCGCCTCGGTGCGCGCCATGACGAAGGCGCGGCGCAGCTGCTCCTCGTCCTCGCCCAACCGTATGCCCTTCCCTCCGCCTCCCGATGACGCTTTGACGATCACCGGAAAACCGATGCGGCGTGCTTCCTCCACCGCTTCTTCCTCGTCGTCGACGGGACCGTCCGAGCCGGGCACTATCGGCACCCCGGCGGCGTCCATCGTCCGCTTCGCCTCTGCCTTGTTGCCCATCTTGCGGATCTGGTCGGCCGTCGGCCCGATGAACACGAGGCCGCTTCGCTCACAGATCTCCGCGAACTCGGCGTTCTCGGCCAGAAACCCGTAGCCGGGATGGATCGCATCGGCACCGGTGATCTCGGCCGCCGAGAGGATGCGGGGGATGTTGAGATAGCTGTCGCGGGCGGGGGGAGGGCCGATGCAGACGTCCTCATCGGAGAACCGCACGTGTAGTGAGTCCAGATCGGCCTCGGAGTAGACCGCCACGGTCCGGACGCCGAGCTCCCGGCAAGCACGGATCACTCGGAGTGCGACTTCGCCGCGGTTGGCGATCAGGATCTTTTCGAACAAAGCCCGCTCTTCAGGAGAATCGACGAACCCCGGCGGGTCAGCCGGCCCCATCCTCTGCGACGCGGAAGAGCACCTGGCCGTACTCCACCGGATCCGCGTTCTGAACGGAGATCTCGCGAACCACTCCCGTTACCTCGGACTCGAGCTCGTTCATCAGCTTCATCGCCTCTAGGATGCATAGCGTCTGGCCGGTCTGCACCCGATCGCCGACCTCCACGTACGGCGGCGCGTCGGGCGCCGGCGCTCGGTAGAAGGTTCCCACCATGGGAGAGTGGATCTCCAGTAGCTCCTCGCCGGGCTCGTCCGCGGCCGTCGAGGCATCCTCCGCCATACCGGTCAGAGCCTCGGCCCTAGCGCCATCGACGGACGTCGCCGGAGACCCGGGCGCCACGGCTGCGACGAGAGCCGGATCCCCCCCGACATCGGCGAAGGACAGCCGAGCCGACACGGGCGGAGATTTTGACAGGACGATGCGTGTCCCGAAACGCGAAACCTCGATCGTATCGAGCTCCGATTCGTCGATCAGCGTGATCAGCTTTCGTATCCAGTCGAGATCAAACACTAGGTGATGCGCTCCAGGTACTTTTCGACCGTGCGGTCGACTCGAACGACGTCCCCTCGATCGATAAAGAGCGGGACCTGAACGGTCGCACCTGTGCTCAGGCGCGCCGGCTTCGTGCCCCCTTGGGCCGTGTCTCCCTTCACCCCCGGCTCCGTGTCCACGACCTCGAGTTCGACGAATTGCGGCAGCTCAACCGCCAAGACGTCACCGTCCCTCGTGAGGCCCTGGCAGACCATGTTCTCCTCGAGGTAGCGAAGCTGATCCGCCCCGATCGCGTCGCCCGACAGGGGGGTCATCTCGAAGGTCTGCATGTCCATGAAGAAGTAGAGCTGTCCGTCGGTGTACGAGTACTGCATCGGCCGTCGCACCAGGCGCACTTCCTTCACCTTCTCTCCAGCCCGAAACGTCTTGTCGACGACTCCACCTGACATGACGTCCTTCAGCTTCGTGCGGACGAAGGCACCGCCCTTTCCGGGCTTCACGTGCTGAAAGTACGTGATCGAGTACAGCGTCCCATCCCGCTCGATCACCATTCCCTTTCTGAAATCCGATGTATCAGCCATCCCGACCGGGTTGCGAATCCAATAAGCTTCTATCGTCCAATAAGATAGCGTCACTAAGGGGCAAAAAGAATCGGGGCTCCCGTGCCGTCTGTCAGAGCTCCCGCAGCGCTGTCGAGGAAGAGGTCAGAACGCGGTGTCCGGCCTCGACCACGACTACATCCTCTTCGACCCGGACTCCACCCTCGCCGGCAAGATACACTCCCGGTTCCACCGTCACCACATTTCCCGCTTCCAGCGTGTCCTTCGACTTGCGGTACAGTCTCGGCCCTTCGTGCACCTCGAGACCGATGCCGTGACCGACCGAATGTCCGAATCGGTCGCCCAGCCCCGCGGCCTCCAACGATGCTCGCGCCGCCCGGTCCACATCGGCAGCCGTCCCCTCCGGCCTGATTGCGGCCAGAGCGGCCTCCTGAGCCTCGAGCACCCGCGCGTGAATCTCTCGTTGCCGGGGACTCGGCGTACCTAGGACAACGGTGCGGGTGATATCGGAGCAGTATCCGTCGACCGTGGCGCCGAAGTCGAGCAGAAGCAGGTCGCCCTCCCGGAGGCGTCGCTCAGAGGGGCTCGCGTGGGGAAGAGCCGTTCGTTCCCCGCTCGCGACGATCGTCTCGAACGGCTCTCCTGTCGAGCCCTGGAGCGTCAGGCGGTGGTTGAGCTCGGCCGCCAGCTCGAGCTCCGTCACGCCCTCCTCGACTGTGGCCAACGTCTCCTCCAGCGCCCGTTCGGCGACCCGAACCGCCTGGTCGATGGACGCGAGCTCCGCAGCGTCCTTGATAACTCGCAGCCGCTCCACCGTCTGAGGGAGATCGTCCCACACGACGCTCGCGCAACGCTCACCGAGTTCGCGACGGTCGCGCACGCTCACGTAGCCGGCCTCGAAGCCAACCTTGCGGACCTGCGAGCGGTCCTTGAGACGCTCCGCCAACATCGATGACAAGCCATCGCGGGCCACGAGGACCTCCGCGACCCCGTCTACCTCCTCGCCAGCCTGCTGTTCGTAACGAAAATCCGTGATCAGGCCGGCCTCTTCGGGAAGGACGACGAGCATGCCGCTCGATCCGCTGAACCCTGACAGATAGCGCACGTTGGGCCCGTGGGTAAGCAAGGCCGCATCCAGGCCGTGATTGACGAGCTCGATCCTGAGTTTCGTGATCCGGTCGCGGCGAATCTCGGCTGCCGTGGTCACTCCGTGTCGTCCGTCACGTCCGTCGTCAGATGTGCCAACAGCGCGTCGAGCGCCACCAGATAGCTGTCTGCACGAAAGCCGGAAACGACGCCGAGGGCGATCTGCGCCAGGACCGATCGGCCGCGAAACGGCTCCCGCGCATGCACGTTCGAGAGGTGAACCTCCACGAACGGCCTGCCCGAGGCCTCCAGCGCGTCACGCAGGGCATAGCTCGTGTGGCCGAGAGCCGCCGGGTTGACGAGCCAGCCGTCGACCCTCTCCATCTGCTCGTGAATCCAATCGATGAGCACGCCTTCGTGGTTGGATTGGACGCTGACGAGGTCGACCCCGCGATCCTCCGCCCGCTCGCGAAGGAGGCGATCGATGGCCTCGAGCGTGAGCTCGCCGTACTGGGTGGGATCACGGCGGCCCAGAAGGTTGAGGTTGGGGCCGTGCAGGACGCCGATTCTCAACGGACGCTAACGCCTGCGGCTACGGAGCCAGTCGCCGAATCCCGAGAACGATCGGTCGCGTTCGGAATCCTCATGCGGCACGGCTTGGCCCGGCGACCGTCCGTCCGTCTCCGTTTGCGGATCGTCGAGGACGGGTGGCTCGACATCGGCATTGCCCCGGATCAACGCTTGAAGATGAGAGCGGATGCCAGCGGCCCCCGCGGGATCTGCGGCGGAGGCAGCGGCGCCACTCGCGGAATCTGCAGCGGAGGCAGCGGCGTCATCGGGCCCCTCCGGCGCCTCCCTTTCCTCTCGTTTAGGGCTGGTGTCCTCTTCCTGCGACGGTTCCACACCCACAGGAGGGCCCGTCGACAGGGGAACGACGGAACGCTCGCCCTGGACCTTCGACGCCCCGCTGGCCAGAGCCTGCGCCTGTGCGAGGCGCTCGCGCAGGTTCGGATCCGCGGGCCGACGCTTGACGAGCTCCCAGTAGATGTAGGAGGCCTCCTCGTAGAGCCCCTGCCGTACGTAGAGATCGGCCATCGTCTCGGTAATCATGCCCGAGTGGCGCGACGTCCCGGACTCGTCCGGGTCCGCGGCTGGATCACCCGTCGCATCGACACTCTCCCGCTCCGCCGCTGCATCGACGGTATCGTGATCTGCCCTCGAGGGGATATCGGGGGCCGTTTCTGCCACGAGACGGGCGGCCTCCTCGTTCAGGGGATCGACGTGCAAGAGCCGCTCGGCCCACGTCCGCGCGACGACCCGGTCTCCAGCCGCGATGGCCAGCTCCGCCAGCGCGCGCAGCGCGACGAGGTTTTGCGGATCCAGCTCGAGAACCCTGCTCCACGCCGCCACGGCCTTTTCTTGGCGCCCGAGATCCATGAGGCAGCGCGCGTGAACGATGTGAGCGCTCATGTACTCTGGATGCCGCTCGAGGCCTCGCTCGAGGATCTCCAGGCCTCGCTCCGCGTTCCCGGCCTTTCGGTAGGCATCGGCCAGGCGAGCGAACACGAAGCTCTCAGGGTTCTCCTCGTACTGCCGCTCGAATCTGCGAATCTGGCTTGCTTCGATATGGTCGGACTGCATGGGCCGGCTGCGACGGGAAGGGTGAATGGTTCGCATCGCGCTCGAGGCGCCGATGAACAGCTTGCAAGGTACCCGACTCGATCCGGGGAAGTCAACGAAAATAGGGGCATTTCGGTTGCCGCGTACCGCCGTGCGCGCTAGCTTGCCGAGCGCTCGACAGTCGGTTTTCAGGTGGCAGAGATCCGCGGCCTTTAGGGGCCGTTTCGCTTTTTTGTCGGCAGGGACGGTGTGTGATGGTCATGGGTGCGATGCGGGACAGCGCCAAATGGGTGATGCTCCTCCTCTCGATCGCCTTCGTGGGCTGGCTCGTCTTCGACTGGGTACAGAGCCGCCAATCATCAGCGGCGACCGGGCCGAACCCGGTGGTGCTCACGGTGAACGGCCAGGAGATCAGGCTGGCGCAGTGGAACCAGCTCCTTGAGGGACGCCTGAACATCGGACGCTCTCAGGCGGACCGGCCGCTCACGGACGAAGAGGCTCGGAGAATCCGGGACGCCGCGTGGGAAACCATGATCTCGCAGGTGCTGCTCGGGCAGGAGCTGAACCGTCTCTCGATCAAGATCAGCGACGCCGAAGTTCAAGAGGCGTTCCGAACGGCCCCGCCACCCGATCTCATGGGCCATCCGGCCTTCCAGACGGACGGCAGCTTCGACTACGACAAGTATCGGCAGTTCTTCGCCAACCCGATCGTCGACGAGATTCTTCTGCTTCAGATCGAGTCGTACTACCGGAGCATCTTGCCCCGGCAGAAACTCGCTGAGCAGATCCAGTCGTCGGTATTCGTGAGCGATGACGAGGTCTGGGGTGCCTATCGGGACCGCAGTCAGACGGCCCGCGTCCGCTACGTGACCGTCGACCCAATGACCGACGTCGACGTGTCGGAGATCGTCGTGTCGGACGACGACATCCGCTCCTATTACCGTGAGCATCGCGACGATTACGAAAAACCGGCAACCGCGATCGTGAGCATCGTCAGCCTCTCGGCCGCTCCGTCGGCTGGAGACACGGCGGCGGCGGCGGCCCGGGCGGACTCGCTACGCCAGATCCTGTTGGCTGGCGAGGCGGAGTTCGAGGAGTCGGCGCGGAGCCAATCGGCCGATCCGGCGACCGCAGAAAGCGGCGGCAGCCTGGGTCGCTTCGCTCGAGGCGACCTGGCGGGCCCCCTCGGGGACGCGGCCTTCTCGACCGATGTTGGGGGGATCTCCGAACCGATCCTCTCGCCGCGAGGTTACCACCTGCTGAGAGTGGACACCCGCGATGGCGACACGGCCACGGCGAGCCACATCCTCATCTCGGTCCAGCTCTCCGACGAGACCGAGGACGTGCTGTTTGACCAGCTGGATGAGTTGGAAGGCATTGCGCTGGACAGGGACCTGAAGACGGCTGCCGACTCGCTGGGCGTCCAGATCCGTGAGGCAATCACCCTTACGGAGGCGACGGAATTCGTGCCGGGTGCGGGCGCCCTCGGAGTGGGAGTGGATTGGGCGTTCGACCCGACGACCGTCGTCGGGGACCTCAGTCAGTTCTTCGAGAACGCGAGCGGTTTCCACATTCTCGAGCTCGCTGACGTACGCGAGGGCGGAACGTTTGACCTGACCGAGGTGGAGGCAAGCATCGAGGAGCTGCTGCTCCGGCAGAAGAGGAAGGAAGCCGCCATGCGCATGGCGGCGGAAGCTGTTTCGGACGGCGCCATGCTCGCCGACATCAGTCAGAGCACCGGCTGGCCGGAGCAGGTCACCCAATCATTCACGAGGCTGGAGTTCGTACCAGGCCTCGGCCGCGACACGGAAGCGATGGGCGAAGCGTTCGGCCTACCGCAGGGAGTCACGGGCGGACCGGCAGACGCAGGCGAGACGATCGTTATTCTGGAGGTGCTGGAGCGATCCGAGCCGTCAATCGAGTCGTTCGAGGCGACGAAGGACGGGATACGGGCTCAGCTCACCCTGCAGCAGCAACAGCAACAGCTGAGTCAATGGCTTCTGGGGCTTCGCGAGGAGGCGAACGTCATCGATCTCAGGGACCGCTTGGCCCAGCAAGCGCAGCAGGCGAACTCGCCCTTCGGCTCCTAGGGATCGGCACGCTCCGCGGTCGGCTCAGTCGTCTCGGTTTTCGAGGAGGGTGACGCCTCCTCCTGGCCGCCCGATATCTCGGATCTGTCCCCTCGCTCGATCTCCGTCACGGAGTCCTTGAACTCCCGGATTCCCTTGCCCAGCGAACTGCCGATCTCCGGCAGGCGTCTCGCTCCGAAGAACAGCAAGATGATGAAGAAGATGAGGAGAAGCTCCCACATTCCAAGTCCACCAAACATGGCAATGCCCCCACGGCAGGGTCGTACTACAGAAGCGACCTCGCGAACCACGCAACCAATAATATCCCTATCACGCTCAGAATGTTCAAGCGCAGCATGAGCGGGCCGAGTGTGATCGCCACCACGTGGAGATCGATCGACAACGGCCCGAGGCTCGCCGACACGGTCGTGATGAAGAACTGTCTCGCGGCGCTCGGGGGCAGTGCCAGGATCAACAGCGAGGTAACCAGGCCGCCCAGGAGCAACCCGCCCGCGACGATCAGCGCCACGCGGCGCGCCGTTGCCTTACGTCGTCCGTACTCCATCGCTCAGCTCTGCCTCTGTGTCACAAAGTCGACCGCCGCGTGAAGCGCATCCAGACAATCGCCGACCGGTAGGTCGTCCAAGCAACTTCGCGCCCGATCGCCATACTCCTCGCCGCGGTTCCTGGCGTATTCCAGCCCCCCGGTCCGGCCGACGGCCTCTACGACCGTCCGAACGGCATCATCAGGAGGATCGGGGTTGTTGAACAGGTCTCGCACCACGCTTCGATCGGACGGTGACATCTCGCGAAGCGCGGCGATCAACGGGAGGGTGACCTTGTGCTCCCGCAGGTCCTGCCCGCTCGGCTTTCCGGTCACGTCCGTCGGTGCCGTGTAGTCGAGCAGGTCGTCCGTAACCTGAAACGCCATGCCCAGGTTGAAGCCAAAGTCCTTCAACGTATCGCGCGTGAAGCCGGCTCCGTACATCCCGCCGAGCTCACAGGCGGCGGCCATGAGCGCGGCGGTCTTGCACTCGCAGAGGCGATAGTAGTCCTCTTCCGAGAACGTTAATGTATCATGTGATAACAACTGACGCATCTCACCAATTGTCATGCGGTTAGCTGCATGTCCCAGCATGTAGATCGGCTCGACATCGCCCAGGGGGGCAAGCTCCATGACCGCCCTCGAGTAGAGGTAGTCCCCCATTATGATCGCGATCTGGTGGCTGAATCGCGCGTTCACCGTTGGAAGGCCGCGCCGCCGGACGGAGTGGTCGACCGCATCATCGTGGACCAGGGTCGCCACATGGATCAGCTCCACCACCGCCGCAAGGCGAATCGCGTTCTCGGACGGCTGATCCCCGACCCCGTTCGCCAGCAGGAGGATCGCCGGCCGGAAGAGCTTCCCGCGCCGGGAGAGGATGTACTCGCTTACCTCATCGGTCGCCTCGTAGCCTGCCGGCACCATGCTCATGATGGCGGCCTCAACCTCTTCGAGACGCTGAGCGACCGGCTCCTTGACTATCTGCAGGGTGGGGGGAGCGGCTTCGAACATCCTCTGTTCCGTCGGGAACGAGCGTTTGGGCGTACCTGCACTCGCCTCGGACCGGCAGCCCGAATTCGGCAAGAGCGCGGCCCAATGTAGAGAGCCTCCGTCGCGATTGTCAAAGCCGAAAGGACCGAGTTCTCCAGCGGTTGCGCCCCAGCGCGCGAGATCAGGGAAAGCCCGACAAACCCTGCTGATCGTATCCGAATTGGAGCTCCGGCGCATCCTTCAGGCCGATGGAAAAGTTGAAGATCAGGTTACCGTTCGGTGACTTGCTGAAGCCGAAGATAGCCTGCCAGCGGTGCAGGTCCCTTTCGAGGGTCACGATCTGTGCCCCGAACTGGCCTTGAGTGATGTTGTACTGCGTCGTCCAGCGCATCCGCCAGTTGGGCGTCGGCCGCAGCGCTATGGTGCCGCCCACCGACTGGCTCTCGTCACCGCCCTCCTCCGGCCGCGAACGGACCAAGGAGTAATTGAACTGAACGTTCCAGGGGCCGGACGAGCCACCGTCGAAGCGATCGTCCGGGTCAAAGGAGTTGAGACGTCGGCGGGAATCCAGGCGCTGCGACGAGTTCGCCAACGCCAGGGGTTGATCCCTACCGCTCCTGCCGATTCCGAAGATCGACCCGAGACTTCGGGATGAGCCGAAGCCGAAGCTGGCGCCTACCGAGGACAGGAACATGCTGAAATCCCGGTCGGAGCCGGAGCCTTTGAAGAGGTCGAACTCGATGTTCGTGGCCACGCCGCGCAGCAGGTCCGACGTGATACTGGTGCGCCACCGCTCGGTGACCAGCTTCGGTTGGTCTTTACGCTCGAAGTCGAACACCAGCGGAGTGGAGTTCAACGAGAGGAGAACGACGCTCTGCTCGGTGGCCGGCCGCCTCCGCGCAACCTGCTCCAGTCCCGACCGCGCGTCTGGGCCAGCTCGCGCCGCGTCGGCGCTGTCCGCCTGCGCCTGCGCCGCTAAGAGCGCCAGCGAATCGGCAGCGGCGGGGTCCGCCACGGCGTCGACCTCCGGTCCCTCCAGCGGAAACTCATCCCCCGGCGGCAACTCATCCTCCAGCGGCTCCTCCGGCAACGGCCCCTCGTCCGGGAGGTCGCCTGGCATCGGTGGCCGCTCCCGCACCTCGGGCGCTTCCATCGGACCCAGAACCTGCAGCTGCTCGCGCCGCGCCTCTTCCTGCAACCGGGGCTTTAGCTTCGCCTCGAAAGTCTGGTTGAAGTTGATCTGCAGTCGGTTCTGAGCCGCACCGGAGGCAACGGGAATCCCGGGGATGTTGGCGATGGAATCCGGAACTTCCACGGCGGGCGCGTACGCCCACGTGAACTGCGGGGAGAACTTGTGCCGGATGCTGGAGAAGGGCCCGAATCCCGGCCAGAATCCGAAGATGTCCGTCGTAAGCGTGACGCCGACGTTGAAGCGTGTCGGCACGGTGATGAAGTCTCGGCCCGTGCTGTCCGAGCGGAACAACGCGCCGTCGACGGACACCCTCGGACGCAGAGTCGTCGAGCCCACCAACCCGAGCCGGTAGCTCGTTGCGACGTTCCAGCGACCGGTGCCCTGCAGCTCCTCGGCCAGGTCGTTCCCCAGAGAGTCGGCGGGAACCGTAACCTGCTCGTCATAGTTCGCCGAGCCGCTGATGCTCAGCTCGCGGAGCGTGAAGGAGCTGGTTATCCCACCCGTCGTGGCACGCCTGTCATCCCCTAAATCGCGGGTCTGCTCGGTTCGCTGGAAGTTGAGACCGCCACTCCAGTTCAGGTTGCTGAACGCCCCCTGTTGGCTGGCCGGGGCGCTAAACAGCGTCACCGGAGAGAAGCTCATGTTGAAGGAGGGCAGCGTGAGATCCACCCGACCATCCTCCTCGATGAACTGCCTTCGCCGAGCGCTCAGCGACACGTTGCCGAAGCCGAAGCGGTGGTTGAGGCCGAGATCCGAGGTAATGATCGAGGTCTGCTCCCGGGGATCGAAGCTCTGGTCCTCGAATACCTGCGTGTCCAGCACGTACTGGGCGTTGATCCTGAGCTGGGTCTTCGGCGTCAGCTCCTGATTATGGCTCCAGGCCAGCGACAGGTTCGTACCCGTCTCTCCGAAGCTGTAGCTGGTAAGCAGGTTTCCCTGCAGGAAGTTCTTCAGGAACTTGTACCGGTAGGCACCGTTCAGCCGCGTGAACTGGCCCCCGAACCAGTCGACCGTGAACTGGGCATCCATGAAATCGTTGATCGCCCAGTAGTAGCCGAAGTCCGTGATCTGCCGCCCGAGGTCCCCCGAGCTCAGGAAGTCGTTGATCCCGAAGCGCGGCGGAATCAGGCCGCTGCGGCGTCCCGGGCGGATGTCCTGCGCAATGAAGGGAAGCCAGGCGATCGGCACGTTGCCCACGTAGAGGACCACGGGCCAGGCCACGAGCGTGTTCTCGTTGACGAGCTTGATCTGTCCGGAGGCGAAGCGGTAGTGAGGGAGCTCGAGCTCGCACGAGGTAAACTCCCCCGACAGCACGAACAGGGTATCGGTGCCCGTCGGAATCGCGTCTCCCCGGACCCTCCACGTCGCTCCCCGATCTGCGAACTGGGTCTCGGCATCGAAGATCGTACCCTTCAGGGTCGCGACATCGTAGTAGAGCGGGCCCGAGTCGCTGACGACCTCGGACTGCTCGGGCCCGAGGAGCGCGATGTTACCGAGCGCGGAGATGAAGCGTGCTCGCGCCAAGTAGGTGATCGAGTCGGCCCGGAGAACTGCCATCTCGTAGTTGGCCTGGGCCTCCCCCATGAGCCGCACCGATTCCAGCTCCAGGTCGAGCTCGACCCGCGCGCCACGGTACTCGAGGATTCGAAAGCCGGGCAGGTTGACGAGCTGCGAGAAGACATCGTCTCGCTCGGGGAAGCCGCCCTCGCTGAGCGCCTCGCGCCGGGCATCTACGTTGGCGGCGCGCCTGGAGTCCACGGCCACCGAATCGGTGTCGGCAGGCAGGCCGCCGCGCTGGGCATCGAGGATCCGCGGGTCGAGCCGCGGCACGGAGTCGGGAGGAACGGAATCCGGCGGAGCTCTGCCCTCCTGCGCGAAGCCAGCCTGCCAGGGTAGCGCGGAGCAGGCCGCGAAGGCCGCGCACACCGCGAGCGCCCGCCTGGCCGGCTTCATCGTTCCCGGAGAGGTCTGCTCTCCTCGGCGCCGTCGTCCTTGCGGCGGATTATCACGCGGGTGAGCCAGATCGAGAGCTCGTACAGCAGGACGAGCGGCATGAGAAGCATGAGCATCGTCCCCGGGTCGGCCGGGGTCAGCAGGGCCGAGAGCGCGGCGAGTATGACGATCGCGTGTCGGCGGTATTTGGCGAGCGACGCGGGCGTCACGATCCCCAGCAGGCCCAGTACGACGAGGACGACGGGAAGCTGGAAGAGCACGCCGAACGCCAGGATCACGCCGGTGGCGAACTTTAGATACTCATCGATGGTGATGATCGGGGCGAGGCTCTCCGCCTGGAACGACAGCAGGAAGCGAAGGCCGATAGGGAGGGCCAGGAAGTAGGCCATGCCAACGCCGGCGGCGAACAGGACGATGCCGCCCATGGCTCCCGGCACGACGTACCTGCGCTCGCCCTGTTTGAGAGCGGGCGAGAGAAAAGCCCACGCCTGATAGATCAGCACCGGAAGCGCCAGCAGCAAACCGACGGCGACCCCCAGCTTCAAGCTCACGAAGAAGGGCGTGGTCGGACTGGTGAATACGAGCTTGCGGCCCGGCAGAAGCTCCTGAATCGGCCGTTCCAGCACGCCGATCACGTTCAACTCGACGACGGCCAAGAAGCCGATCACGGAGCCCACAATGATCGCGATCAGGCTCCAGATGATGCGCCACCTCAGCTCTTCGAGGTGGTCCAAGAACGGCATCTCGGCGCTGTCGGGGGGCATCACTCCTCACCGGATGGCCCGTCGGCCCGATTCCTCGAGTCGCGGAATAAGTCAGCCTGTCCCGGTGCCTCGTATCGCCGGCGTCTCTGCAGCTCGTGTACCTCCTGCTCGAACTCCGTGGTCTCTTGAAAGTTTCGGTACACCGAGGCGAAGCGAACGTACGCGACCTGATCGAGGCCTGAGAGGCGCTCCATCACCAGCTCGCCGATGCGCGCCGTGTTCGCCTCCCGGCCGGCGGAGCTCGCCAGCTCTTCCTCGATGGCATCCACGAGGTCGTCGATCGAGTCGGCCACCGGCCGCTTGGCACATGCCACCTGTATGCTGCGCTTGAGCTTCGAGCGTTCGAACGGCTCGACGACGCCACTCTGCTTCCGCACGGTGAGCGGTTCTTCCTCGAGGAGCTCGTAGGTCGTGAAGCGGCGCCCGCATGCCGCGCACTCGCGGCGGCGACGGACCGCGCTGCCGGCTCGGACGAGCCTCGAGTCGACGACTCGATCGTCGAGGTGCTGGCAGCTCGGACAGCGCACGGTGTTCCCGGCAGCCGAGAGGGAGGCGACGCCGCTAGAAGCAGCGGGCTGCTGGGCTCGAGGCTGGGCTACTGTCGGAGGTCGCTGAGACGTCGCTCGGCAAGGATGGCCTCATCGCTGTTGGGATAGCCTCGGACGACGCGCGAGAAAAACTCGATGGCATCCTGGGTGTTTCCCCGATCCAGCTCGATTCGGCCGCTCGCGTAGAGAGCCGACGGAGCACGACGGGAGTTCGGGTGCAGCTCCAGCACCCGAGCGTACTCCGCCAGCGCGGCGGCGGGATCATCCGTCTCCTCGTGCGTGCGCGCCAGATAGAACTGAGCATCGGGCGCCAGCTCGCTATCGGAGTAGATGCGGAGATACTCCGCGAAGCCCGCTCGTGCGGTCGCGTAAGCGCCGCGGTTGAACTGGTTCTGGGCAGAGTTGTACAGGGCCGCTGCAGCATCATCGCCGCCAGCATCGCCCCCAGGGGTGCCGGTTCCAGCATCGCCGATCAGTCCACCCGGGACCACGGGCACCGGCGTGGCCTGGCCGTACGCTCGGCTCCGCTGCAGCTCCCTCTCGATCTGACCCAGCAGGTCGAGGACCTGGGCGAGCGATTGCTGCATCGCCTCCAGCCGCCGCTGCAGCTCCGAACGCCCCTGGAGCTGCCGCCTCTCCTGCGTTTCCAGGCTGTCGACCACGGCCCCGCGCAGGTCGAGATTCAAGCTGTCCTGACTGGCCTTGATCGCCCTGATCTCGGCCAGCATGTTCGCCTCCATCTGCTGCACATCGCCCTTGCTCGCGCATGCTCCGCCAAGAAGGACGAGCGGCACCATCAGCGCCCACCTCACCACACCTCCGCTTCCCATGCTTCAGATGGATCCGAGGTTCTCGATCACGAATTCGTCGCGACGGTTCTGCGACCACGCACGCTCGTTGTGGCCCGGGTCGTGGGGTCGTTCCTTCCCAAAACTCACCGCACGGAAGCGATCCTCTCCGATCCCCAGGCCGCTCAGGTAGTTCTTCGCCGCCTGTGCCCGGCGCATGCCGAGCGCGAAGTTGTACTCGATCGAGCCGCGCTCGTCGCAGTGCCCCTCGATCGTGATCCGCACGTCGGGATGACTGCGAAGCACATCAGCCTTTTGGTTGAGGGTCGCCACGGATTCGTCCGAGAGCTCCGCCCGGTCGAACGCGAAGTGAATCCGCTCCTCCAGGGTCTCGATGGCATCGATGCGGTCGATCTGTGAGCTGGCGCTGCGCGCGCACCCCGTACCGGCGTACTCCGACATCGCCTGGTTGTACAATCGGCGTGCCCCCTCGTAGTCGCCCCGGCGCGCCGCCGCTTCCGCCTGTTCGCACAACGACCGGGCCGCCGCCTCCGCGAGCTCGGCCGGATCAGGCCCGGGATCCGCGGCCGGTGGCGCTTCGTCCGTCGCCGGCTCCACCTCGGGCTCGGGGTTCGAACTGCAGGCCATCAGTCCGAAAAGGATGAGGCTGGCCATCGCCGTCCAGCGGGCCGTTGGACGCATACTCTTCTCCTTCAGCTTTCGAGCTTCATCAGTCGGTGGGCGGGACGGGGTCGACGCCGTTTTTTCATTCTCTTCGCTGCAAGCTAGAGCCTCTGCTCAACGTTGCCAAGCTGGCGCGCCATCCGGCCGGCTATGGGTCGGATCCCAACGCATTCGACCAATCCGGAAGCTGGTCTTCGTTGTTTCGCAGGAGGCCCCTGGCCCGTCCCGTGACGGTGTCCAGGATCCAGAGTCCATGGTATCCCCCCCGGTCCGAGGAAAAGACGATGTGGCGCCCATCGGGCGCCCAGCTCGGGTCTTCGTTGCGGCCCTCGGAGGTCAGAAGCCTCATCTCCGATCCGTCCGCGTTGACCACCACGATCTGAAACTGTCCCTGAACGCGGGATTGGTAGACGATCCGGTCGTCCAGCGGATTCCAGTCCGGCGACGTGGCGTAACTGTCTGCGCCTCGCACGAACCGGCTGATCAACCGCGGGCGCGCACCGGCGCCCTCCTGCACGTAGATCTGTGGCGCGCCGACCGCGCTTCCGGTAAACGCGAAGCGCCTTCCGTCCGGGGCAATCGCGGGGCCGAGAGCGTCTCCGACCGGTGTGCTCGTGAGCGCACGCGGACTACCGCCGGATCGGTCGACCTCGAAGATCTCTGTGCCGCCCGAGGCGGAACGGGCGAAGAGGATCCGGGAACCGTCGGGAGTGAAGGCCGGCGTCAGGTGCATGAGGCTACCGCTCGTCACGGCGCCCGCTCGTCCGGTTTCGAGCTCCAGATCGTAGATGCCGGACTCGTCTCCCGAGTTCGATTGGTACTGGAAGGCTATGTGGCCCCCATCCGGTGAAAAGGCCGGAGAGAAGACCAGCGCGTTCCGACGGGTGACGCGCCGAACGCCATGACCGTCGCTGTCGACCAGGTATATGTCCCAGGTGCCGTCTGTAGCACGCCGCGAGAACGCGATCCTGCTCGCCGCCATTCCCGGCTCGCCGGTCGCCCACTCCACGACCGCGTCGGAGACCCTGTGTACCGCCATGCGAAAGTCCGGCGACGCGACGGGAGGCAGGGTGAAGGCCTGCACCTCCTTCAGGGAGCCGTAGACGACATCGTGCAGCCCGACGCGGAGGATCGCCTGTTGACCGCTTACCGTGAGCGTGCCCTCCAGGAGCCAAACGGCTCCCAGCTGGTTCCACAAGCCGTAGTTGACGGCCGAGCCAGCCCGGAGCGAATCGGGAACCGGGAGAATCTCGAAGCGGTCGGAGTAATCCAGATCTCGTACGATCACCGAGTCGATCGCCGCAGCCACGGCCGCGAAGGGAGCCTCCGTCTCGATATCCGTGATAGCCAGCGCCGGGACATATCCGGGGCGGTAGGTGATCCCGAGTCGAACGCCCTCGTCCTCCTGGGCATGGGCCGGCGAGCCTCCGCCGGAGAGAGCGAGCAGCGCCAGGGAGGCCCAGACTGTCGCGGTCGATCCGCGAAGCCAGCGAACCCCGAGGGGGTGCACGTCAGTTCCTCGGGTCGAAGTAGAAGGAGACGCGCAGTTCGTCGCGCGGATACCCCTCGGGCAGCGGCCCGAAGGCCAGCGAGCGACCCGCGGCCTCCACGGCTCCCTGAGCCTCGAGATCGAACGCCGTGACACCCGACTTCTGGGCCCAGCCGATCTCGCTCACGCCGCCGTCCCGGTGAATGACGAACACGATCTCGGCCCGCAGATGGCGTCCGCCGGTCGGCCTTCGCCAGTATCGGTTGATCTGTCGGACGATGTTCTCCAGGTATTCCGGGAACGCGAAGACCGCCCCGTCGAGCTGCACATTGACGGTCTCCTCGCCGCTCTCCTCGGCTGCCGCCGGAGGCTGCACGGGCTCGACCTCCGGCTCCACCCTGGTCTCGGCTTCCGTGCTAGGCGTCTCTCTCGGGGTCGGCTCCGGAAGGCGCTCCCTACGCTCCATCTCGGTCGGCTTCGGGGGAGATGGACGCTGCGTGCGCGGGGCGAGCTCTGCCGCCGCCGCCACGAGCCTCACGCGATACGTCCGGAGGGGCACCGCCTCAAGGGAGGACGGGGCTCGGAACAGGACCGACACCGCCAGGAGGTGGATGGCGATCGAGCCCACCACCGCCAAGCGCGGGATCCGACGGTCGGATGAATCGCCGCCGTGCCTGGAAGGCTTGCTAGCCGCCACGCCGCTGCTCCTCGGGCTCGGCGATCAGGCTCACTGCCTCGATCTCCGCCTCCTTGAGCTTGCCGATCACGCGCAATACCACCCCGTAGGAGACGTTGGTGTCGCCCTTCACGTAAACCGTCTGCGAGTCGCGCCGTCTGATCACCTGCACGACCGCGGCGTCGAACTCTTCCAACGTGACGGGGGTGTCGTCGAGATAGAGCCGGCCTTCGCGGTCGATCGTGATCACGATGCCCTCGCTCGCCTGGAGCGGCGCCGAGGGAGCACGCGGCACTTCGATTTCTATCCCTCCCTGGATGATCGGGGCCGTGATCATAAAAATGATAAGCAGGGTGAAGGCAACGTCGACGAGGCTGGTCACGTTGATCTCGGCCTGGACATCCAGGCCGAGATGGCGGACAGATCTGCGGTTCACAGTCGGCCTTCCCGAGCGAGGGTGCCAACGAACTCGCTCGCGAAGCCCTCCAGCTCGCTCGTGAAGAGACCGAGCTTGGCGGCGTAGTGGTTGTAGGCGATGACGGCCGGGATGGCGACCGCGAGGCCGACCACCGTCGTGATCAGGGCTTCGGCGATACCTGGAGCGACCGCCGCGATGCTGGCGCTGCCGCGAGCGGTGATCCCGATAAACGAGTTCATCACGCCGATGACCGTGCCCATCAGACCCAGGAGGGGGCTGACCGAACCGATAATCGCGAGCCAGGTAAGACCGTGGGCGAGGTCGTCACGCTCCTGGGACAGCGACTTCTCCAGGACCAGCCACAGCGTATCCAGCTGAGTGGAGGAAAGGCCCTCGGTCGGATCGACGGGATCCTTGAGAGCGCGTGGCCGCAGCTCGGTGAAGAAGTTCACCCCGTGGCGGAATACGCGCCTATAGGGCGACTCTTCGAGCTCTCGAAGCGCGGCGTAGACATCCGCGAGTCCGGCCGAGCTCTCCAGCTCCCGAACGAAGTCGTCGCCTTCCTCGCGAATCCGGCGGAACTCCACCCACTTCCAGAAGATCAGAATCCAGGAAAGAAGCGAGAACGCCAGGAGAACGAGGAGCACGACCTTGGTCGCCGGTGTCGCACGGATGACCATGTCCCACGGCGAGTCGAGGGGCTGTACTTCCTGGAACGCCGCTGCGACCGTAACCAAGGGGGTCACGCGCACCCCTCTGCGGCGGCGACCCAGTCATAGGTCTCGGACAACCCCTCCGTCAGGCTGTACCCGGGCGACCAACCGGTGCTCTTCAACTTGCGCACGTCGAGCGCGTTTCTGAGAAGCTCACCGGCTCTCGCCTCCTGCCGCTCCACCTCGGCATGCCCCGAGATCTCGATGATCCGCCCTACGAGCTCGTTCACGCTCGTCTCGGTTCCCGTTCCCACGTTGAAGGCGAAGTCGTCCAGGGTCCCCACATCCTCCAACTCCAGCGTCGAGGTCACGAGGTTGGCTCTGGCCACGTCCTTCACGTACACGTAGTCCCTCGTCTGTTCCCCGTCTCCGTACACGATCAGCGGCTGGCCGTGCATCGCCCGGCGCGAGAAGATCGCCACCACTCCGGCCTCCCCATGGGGACTCTGGCGCGGTCCGTAGACGTTCGAGTAGCGCAGCGATACGGACGGCATGCCCTGCACAACCCGGTAATAGTCGAGGTACTGCTCCCCCGTGAGCTTGCTGACGCCATAAGGCGACACCGGTGCCTTTGCTCGTGTTTCCTCGATAGGAAGATCCCCAGGCTCTCCGTACACCACCCCTCCGGACGAGACGTACACGACGCGCTCGACACCCGAGCGCCGGCACGCCTCGAGCACGTTCAGGAGGCCGTCCACGTTGATCGACGCGTCGTCGCGCGGGCTGGCTACGGAGACCCGCACATCGACCTGTGCGGCGTGGTGGTTGACCACGTCGAAGCGCCTCTGTCTCAGGAGCTCGGGCAGCTCCGGGGACCGAATGTCCATCTCGACGAACTCGGCTCCGTCGGCCACGTTCTCCCGCCTCCCGCCGCTCAAGTCATCCAGCGCCGTGACCTCCCACCCGTCAGCGAGGTACGCTTCCGACACATGCGAGCCGATGAAGCCGGCGCCGCCCGTCACCAATACTCTTAGACCCATTAGCTTCTCGCTTCGTTCGTCTCTTCGCTCTCGGCATCCGCCGAGCCATTCGCCGGCCCGGAGCTCTCGATGTCTTCTTCCGTCACGCTCTCCGACCGCGGCGAGCTCGCCGCGAGCCTGAGCTCATCCCTCAACTTGTCAAGGAAGTCGATCGCGTTCGGATCGGCGGCTGCTTGATGTACGGCGACCGTCGACGGGTGCAGGAGCTTGTTCAGAAGCCGCCGCGTGGCGGCTTCGATCCGTTCCCGATCCGACTCGCTCAACCCGTCCAGTTCCGCCAGCAACCGCTCCAACTCGGCAAGGCGGACCGCCTCGCCGTGTGCCCGCAGCCCTCTGATGAGGGGACCTACCTCGCGCGATCGGTACCATCTCCAGAAGCGCTTCGCGTGATCCGTCACCAGCGTCTCGGCGGGAGCCGCTTCCGCTCGTCTCGCCTCTTCGGTGGCGCCCACCACCTTATGAAGGTCATCGATGTTGTAGAGAAAGATGCCGGGAAGCCCGCCCACGCCCGGCTCCACGTCCCGTGGAAGGGCGATGTCGAGGACCACGAGCGGCGAACCGACCTGCCCTCGTGAAGGCCCCAGCTTGTCACTCGTCACGACCGGTTCCGCCGCCGAGGTGGAGGTCACCAGGATGTCCACGTCGGAGATCGCCTCCCAGACATCCTCCAGGGAGATCGCCCGGCCGCCGATCTGGGCCACGGTCTCCCGCGCCCGATCGAGGGTCCGGCTGGCCACGAGGACGTCGGAGATCCCCTCGGAAAGGAGACATCGGAGCGTCGTGACGCCCATCTCCCCGGCACCGAGCACCATGGCGCTCCTTCCCTCGAGGGATCCGAACACCTTGGCCGCCAACCGCACCGCGGCAGAGGGTATCGAAGCCGCTCCTCGACCGAGCGACGTTTCGGAGCGCACCGTACCACCGACGGCCTGGGCCGATTGGAACAGGCGGTGAAGGACCGGCCCCACGCTGTCGGGCAAGGAGAGGCCCAACTCGTAGGCATCGCCGACCTGTCCAAGGATTTCCGCTTCGCCGACCACGAGAGAGTCGAGTCCAGCCGCCACTCGAAACAGGTGGAGCACGCCCTCGTAGCCGTGGCGATGATAGAGGTAGGCCTCGACCTCGCCTGGGCCCATTCCTGCCCGGGCGGCAACCGCGTCGATCGCGACAGATTCGGCGGAGGCCGCGTCGGCCGCGTGAAGATAGAACTCCGTCCGGTTGCAGGTGGAGAGCGCCACACATTCGTGGATCGCCGGTGACTCCATCACCCCCCGCACGGTATCCCGGACGCTGGCCGAGTCGACGTACACGCGCTCGCGCAGCTCGATGGGTGCCGTGTGATGGCTGAGCCCGACGAGAGCGATGGTCGCCGCATCCGCCCGCCCTCCGTCCCGCGCGTCTGCCGCCAAGGCGTCCCGCACCTACAGGAAGAAACCGGCTTCCCTCGCCGTGATCCGGAGAGCGAGGAAAGCCACGAAGGTCACGAGAAACGCCACGGCGCTGATGACGGCGGCCCGTTCCCCGCGGGGGCCCGGCCTCGAGCGGGCGGCGATCGCCACGAGATACGCAGTCCAGGTCACGATGCCGAGAATGGTGCCCGGATTGTCCAGGGCCAGTCCACGACCGAAGGTGAGGGTCCAGCTCCAGCCGGCCAGGAGGCCGACGCTCAGCGCCGGGAAGCCCACCGCCAGGCCCACTTTGTTCAACCGGTCCAGCGACTCCAACGCGGGGAAAAAGCCGAATACGGAGCCGAACTGCTTCCGTTTGAGCGCGCGAAACTGGAACACGTACATGATGGCGGCGGCCGACGCCGCGGCGAGCCCGGCATAGCCGATGAAGATCGCGGACACATGCAGGACGAACCATGGTCCGCGAAACGCGATCTGTCGGCCGGTCGGCTCGATTCCGACGATAACCGCCTCCCCTACCAGGAGCAGCACCAGCGGCAGCAGGAAGAGGCCGGCCGCGCGGAGATCGGTTCTCACCGATGCGGCGAGCACGAACAGGGAGATGAACAGGGCCAGCGAGCTGGAAGCGGGCCCCAGCCCGACGAGGGGAAGGCTCCTGTACGACAGCGCGTAGAGCAGGAGGCCGGCCGCGTGAACGGCGAGCCCAACACCCACCACCGTCACTCCGGAGAGCCCCGGCTCCCTTCCCCCGCGGAAGCCTCGCAGCTGGAGAACCCAGGCTGCAGCATAGAGGACGAGGGCGAGGAGGTGGAGCCCGAGAATCATCTATGATCTCGCGGTTGCTCTCGCATGGAAGCTCGCCGAGCGGGGACCGAGCCCGGGCGGTGCCACGGGACGCTCAAGGAACGGGGAATACCGCCTGGCCAACGAGGCGAACCTGAGCGCCTTGGACCGTACCGACGTCTCGCATCCGCACGACGACCGCGGTCGACGTCTTCGGGCGCACCTGCACGACCCGCATGAGAGCCTGTCCGTCGTCCACGGAGGCGGAGGCCGCGTTCGAGACGTTGGGCGCGAAGGTGACGAACTCGTCGCCGATGCCGATTCCGTGCTCTGCCCCGACATCCAGAAAAGCGACCTCGCTCAGGCCGAGCAGCGGCCCCTTGTTGGCGATGCCCAGGATTTGCCCCGTGACGCCGGCCTCGGCGGGGACCGCGCCCACCGGCGGCGGCTCAGAGTACGAGAAAGTCCGGATCACCGGATCGCCGACTTCGTAAGCCGCGAAGACCTGACTTACCCGCGCATAGGCGGAGTCGCCCCTCGTCTCGAGAACCGTCAGGACGGCCACGGGCTCGACGACGCGGCCGTGTCGGCCGATGCGATGCCTCCACTTGAAGGCGATCAAGGGGTCCCCCACCTCCGCCGGCAGCCCGGACAGCAGCAGCACGACTCGTCGGTTGAGGGGGATCGTCTCGGGAAGCTTGAGCCTGAGGGGATTCGCCACGAGCTCGCGCACCGTCGAGGCGGTCGGGCCGAGATCCTCCGGCGCAGCGAGAAACGGCGCCCGATTGAAGTCGCTCTCCGACACGGATGCGAGATTCGGCCGCGCCTCGACCTCGAACCCTCCGAGCGTCACGCCACGCTCCGGAGAACTATCGAACAGGCTCGGCCCGGCGAACGGATCCTCCTGCGGCGACATCTGTCGACCGGCCGGCGGCTCGCGCCCCTGTGCCTCCTCCGCGGGTTCCTGCGTGGCAGGCCGGGCTATGGCGGCAGATCGAGCTGGCAGACGCAACGTCTGCCCGGGGAGGAGCAGATCCGGGTCGGTGATCGACGAGCCGTTCAGGTCGTAGATCTCCCGCCATCTCGGCCCGTCGTTCAGGTATCGGACCGCGAGGCCCCACAGGGTGTCCCCCCGGTTCACCTCGTGTACCGGGGCTCCCGCCTCCTGGCCGCGAACCAAACCGGGTGAAAAGAGCAGGACCAGAACCATCCCCGAGCGGACGGCTTCACGGCGCGTCGCGGCAGCCACGATCTTCACGCAGGGCGGTGCTGGCATACCGGCTATCCCTTGATTGAGCGGAGGATGCGATCCGCCAACAACATAACGGCAAATCGCTGCCCCCGCATTCCGCCGGCGAGCAACTCCGCCGCGTCACACAAGCACATGGCGACTGTGCCGCAAGTCACTCCCCGGGAGGAATTTGTGCCCGCTTGTGAAAAAGTTGCCGAGGCAGATCCGCTCCTCCGCGCCCGGGGGCGCGCCTGAGGCGGCGGCCGATGCCGACACGGCGGCTACTCCCGGCCTCGAGCTCAGCCCTGGAACCCGAGTACGTGTCTTGCCGTGCACCGGGATGTACGGGAGCCGTTAGGTCATCGTCGGTGCAGGGGAGTTGTACGAATGAGCGTTCGCGCCGCATCACTGCTCGTGGCGCTTGGCCTGGTCATCGCCGCGTCTTTGGCTGCGGGGCGGCAGGAAAGCCCGATGGTTCTGGCAGAGGCCTTCGTAAGGGCTGCCAACGCTTCCGATCGCACCGCCTTGGAGAACCTCGTGCATCCGGACGTCATCGTGTACCTGAAGGAGAGCGACCCCGAGCGTTGGGAGCAGGTCCTGGCCGGGTGGGCCAGCACGCAGTTCGGGGCGGGCTACGACATCGTCGTCAGGCCGAGCTCCGAGGTGGGCCTGTACGATGAGGAGCAGCAAACGCTCGTCTTCGGCGACAGACTTCGATTCCGGTTCCCCATCCAGCCCCCGAGCCATTTCCTGATCATACAGATCAAGAACCAGAGCCCTCTCGACGCGCACGATGAGAGGCCTTTGCTCGGGTCGAACGCCGTTGAGGCGGTGCGGGAGGATGGCGGCCGTTGGTACGTCACCGTGCCGGTCGTCGAGATCCTGCCGGATTTCTGAATCTGAGGAGGGGATGTCGGTCGACGCCGCTAATCATCGGACCTCCGGCTGACCCGGAGATCAGAACGGGAGATCGTCCTCGCCGGCGAGCGCTTCGTTCGAGAAGTCCGAATAGTCGTCCTCGGCCGGAAGGCCTGCCGGAGCTCCGGCACTTCCCTCGAAGCGCGCGTCGCCCCGGCCGCCGAGCATCACCATCTCGCGCGCTCTGATCTCCGTGGTATACTTGGTCTGGCCGTCCTTCCCCTCCCACTGGCGATACTCGATCCGGCCCTCCACGTAGACGCGATCGCCCTTCTTCAGATAGCGCTCGCAGATCTCGGCCAGCCGATCCCAGG
>Ga0255058_10000281_pt1 | contig 30617 bp, 26 predicted proteins | sample Cases_109_9_MG_FD_188637 | JGI IMG/M metagenome (GOLD analysis project Ga0255058, IMG submission 188637) | Seawater microbial communities from Amundsen Gulf, Northwest Territories, Canada - Cases_109_9 | ecosystem: Environmental > Aquatic > Marine > Gulf | place: Canada: Northwest Territories... | reverse complement strand
TCCGATTCCGACAGACTCCAGCCGTCGTTGAACAGCTTCTTCATGGCGGCAACCGCATCCGGTGATTTCGCGGCGATCTCTGTCGCCATCTTGCGCGCGGCCATCAAAGGATCCTCGTGCAATGCCGTAAGCAGACCCAGCTGCAAGGCTTCCTCGCCGTTGATAACACGGCCCGAATACGCAAGCTCTTTGAGCTTGTCGACCGGTATTACGTGGCGTGCTGTTACGCTGATCGCCATGTCGGGAATCAACCCCCATTTGATCTCCATGATTGACAGGCGTGAATCTGGCCGCGCGTAGCGCAGGTCCGCGCCAAGTGCAATCTGCAGGCCACCGCCAAATGCGGCCCCGCTGATCGCACAAATGACGGGTGCGGGCAGCTCGCGCCAGACGTACGCCGCCCGCTGAAAGAAATTTGCCGGTGATGGGTCCTGCGGCGACATAGAGTTCGCGCCAATGCTCATCGTGTCGTCATCGAAGACATCGACATCGATGCCCGCACAAAAATTATCGCCGGCGCCGTGCAAAACCACCGCCCGAATGGCTGGTTCTGCGGCGAGCCGTATGCCGGCCTCTCCCAGTTCGGCGAACATCTGCATGTCGATCGCGTTGTGTTTGTCCGGCCGATTGAGCATCACTTCGGCAACATGACCGTCTGTACTAACTGTTACTCGATTGCTCACGCGGGCTCCCGGCTTTCAGTTCATGTGCAGCTCAAGTTACCAGGGTACATCTGCCATTCCTGATGACGACGCTATCACGCGCTTTGACCGAACACTGGAAAGACACGATATTCCCGTCTTGCCACATATCGGTCGTAATCGTATCACCGGGCAGTACTGGCGCAGAAAATCGGGCATCGAAACCGCCAATTAACGTGTAATCGTAGTCGCAGATCGTTTGCAAGATCGCGTGACAGGCTACGCCGTAAGTGCAAAGTCCGTGCAGTATTGGCACCCGAAATCCGACCTGCCGTGCGAGCGACGGATCCGCATGCAGTGGATTGCGGTCGCCGTTCAGCCTGTACAACAAGGCCTGGTAGGGGCGGGAATCGATATCACAGCTTAGATCCGGCTCGCGCTTCGGTACCCGATGCGGTGCCGGGCCTGAGCCGGACGGCCCACCGAACCCGCCGTCGCCGCGGGCAACGATCGTGCTACCGACCGTGAACAGTACTGTGTCGTCCTTCGCCAGACGCCCCTCGGCCTCCAGTAATACCATCGCACCGCGCTTCGGACCTCGGTCATAGGCGCCCGCGACGCGCTTGTTGACCAGGATATCGGCCGCCGCGGGCAACGGGCGATGCAGTATCAAGCGCTGCTCGCTATGAAGCACCTGGGCATAGTCCCAACCGAGATCGGCAGGAAACAAATCCGGCACCAGAACCGTGGCCATGGTCGGCACAGTGCGCAATTGCAAGCCTCGTTCGTAAACGTAGCCAAGTTCCTTTCGATTCAGGGGATCGCGGCCCAGACCGATACTCAATGCATACAGCATCGTCTCGGTATCGCCGTAGCTGAACGGTATATCGGCAACTGACGTTGCCATCAGGTCATCGTAATTGAGCGCCATGGTCCTTCAGTTCGCTTGCGTCGCAGCTGTCGCCGGGTCGCCGCAATCCAGTGTCATGACATGCACTATCGCAGCTTATGCCTTGCTTGCAAATCGCCAACCCGCATCGGCCAACGGGCCAACCCCCTGTTCGGCATCTGACGCATGAGCGCTCGCGGCGGTGCCATCTCGCACCCGCCCGGCAATACCCTGCAAGATCGCTGCGAGCCGGAAGAAATTGAAAGCCGAGTAAAAACCGCGATCGGGAATTCCGTCATCGCGCCCCGTCCGCTCACAGTAGCGGGCCGTATAGTCCTTTTCGCCCGGGATTCCCAGTTTCCCGAGATCCTTGTCCAGCAAGCCTGTTGATCCGATTCCTATCTTCGGCATCTGCCAGGCCATGAGGTGGTAAGTAAAGTCCGCAAGCGGATGGCCGATTGTCGACAGCTCCCAATCGAGTACGGCGACAACCTCGGGGTTTTCCGGATGCAAAATCAGGTTGTCGAGCCTGAAATCGCCGTGCACGATACTCGAGGAATCGTCTTCGGGAATGTTTTGCGGTAGCCAGTCGATCAATGCATTCATACTCTCGATGGTCGCGGTTTCCGATGCACGATACTGACCGGCCCACCGCGAAATCTGGCGCTCGAAGTAATTTCCGCGCTTGCCATAGTCTGCAAGACCCAGTGCATTTGCATCGAAATTGTGTAATTGCGCGATTGTTGCATTAACGTTGTCGTATATCGCCGTTCTTTCTTGCGTCTCCAACTCCGGAAGATCGAGGTCCCAGAATATGCGGCCATCGACAAACTCCATGATGAAGAAGCTCGTGCCGATAACTGCCTCGTCTTCGCAGAGTACATAGGGACGAGGCACCGGGAAATCAGCCGCGTACAGGGCGCTGATGACCCGAAATTCGCGGTCAACCGCATGTGCTGACTTCAATAGCCGGCCGGGCGGTTTTCGCCGCAGGACGTACTTACCGGATTGAGAGTCGAGCAGATACGTAGGGTTCGATTGGCCGCCTTTGAACTGGCTGGCTTCGAGCGGCCCGCGAAAGCTCTCCACATGAGCGGTCATGTACTGTTCCAGCGCTTCAACGTCAAATCGAAGCGCTTCGCGGACATCAGTCGTACCGGAGTTTTGATGTTGTCTGTCGCTCATCTCGCGCAGCACTCGAGTATCCCCAAATTCTCCAGCGCATCATACCGTATCGCTCGTTACAGCCACTCCGGATGAAACCTGCTTACATTCTGAAGATACCGAACGGCGTCTCAGCATCGCGCGGCCGATTCATCGCTGCGGCCAGCCCGCATGACAGAACATTACGTGTATCGACCGGATCGATTACGCCATCGTCCCAGAGTCGCGCGCTCGAATAATATGGATGCCCCTGTGAATCGTATTGCTCACGTATGCCTGACTCGAATTTGTCCTGTTCTTCCTGCGGCCACTCCTCACCACGAGTCTCAAAGCCATCTCGCTTCACGGTCGACAACACGATCGCGGCCTGTTCGCCTCCCATGACGGAAATGCGTGCGTTCGGCCACATCCATAAAAGTCTCGGATTGTAGGCACGCCCGCACATCGCGTAATTACCGGCGCCAAATGACCCGCCGATGACAACTGTAAACTTGGGCACCGTCGCGGTGGCGACGGCATTCACCATCTTCGCCCCCTCCTTCGCGATCCCGGCATGCTCGACTCGTTTGCCGACCATGAATCCCGTGATGTTTTGCAGGAACAACAACGGGACTCCACGCCGATTACACAATTGAATGAAATGCGCGCCTTTCCGGGCCGACTCGGGAAACAGTATGCCGTTGTTCGCAATGATGCCGATCGGATATCCGTCAATATGGGCGAAGCCACAGACGAGCGTCGAGCCGTAGAGTCTTTTGAATTCGTGAAACACGGACGCGTCGACAATTCGCGCAATAACCTCGCGCACATCATATGGAAATCGGTACTCGCGCGACACGATGCCGTACATATCCTCAGCCGGATAGACTGGCTCGAGCGGCTCACGCATGGCCAGCGCGCTCTGCCTCGTGATATTGAGATTCGCGACAATCTCGCGTGCGATCATCAGCGCATGCGTGTCGTCATCGGCAAGATGATCGGTTACGCCGGAAATGCGTGAATGTACGCTGCCACCGCCGAGAGTCTCCGCATCGACGATTTCGCCGGTTGCTGCCTTGACCAACGGTGGACCACCTAAAAAAATCGTGCCCTGATTACGCACGATAATAGCTTCGTCGCACATCGCCGGCACATAGGCTCCGCCAGCCGTGCAGGATCCCATTACTGCCGCAATTTGCGGGATGCCCAGCGCCGATAGTCGCGCCTGGTTATAAAAGATTCGGCCGAAGTGATCACGATCGGGGAAGACCTCGTCCTGCCGCGGCAAGAAGGCGCCACCGGAATCGACCAGATAGATGCACGGCAAGCGATTTTGCTCGGCGATTTCCTGGGCCCGCAAGTGCTTCTTAACGGTCAGCGGGTAGTAAGTACCGCCCTTCACGGTTGCATCGTTGGCGACAACCATGCAATCGACGTCATGGATACGCCCTATTCCGACGATAAGGCCGGCCGCAGGAACGTCTTCGTCATAGACACCATGGGCGGCGAGCTGGCCGATTTCGAGAAACGGCGAACCGTCATCCAGCAGCGTGAGAATTCTGTCGCGCGGCAATAATTTGCCACGCTCGATATGACGGTCCCGCGACCGTTCCGGACCTCCGAGCAGGACTTGCTCGCGGAGCGCCTTGAGTTCGAGCGCCAACGTCTGGTTGGCCTCTCTGTTTATCGCAAAATCTTCAGAGTTTCGGTCGACTTTGGTCTTTATTACTGGCATATGTTTTGGCTCGTCGTCCCGAAGACCTTTCAACAGGCCGCTAGGCCGTAGCGTTGAACAACTCCCGACCGATCAGCATGCGTCGTATCTCACTCGTACCGGCGCCGATTTCATAAAGTTTCGCGTCGCGCAACAGGCGTCCCGCCGGGTATTCATTGGTATAGCCGTTGCCACCCAGAGCCTGAATCGCCTCACCCGCCATCCAGGTCGCCTTTTCGGCGGCCACGAGAATACATCCTGCCGCATCGAAGCGGGTAGTCTGCTCATGGTCACAAGCGCGTGCAACCGCATAGACGTAAGACCGACAACTGTTCATCGTTGTGTACATATCGGCGATCTTGCCCTGCATCAACTGAAACTCGCCGATCGGCTGGCCGAACTGCTTTCGATCGTGCACGTACGGCATAACAATATCCATGCAAGCTCGCATGATACCGAGCGGGCCACCCGCGAGCACGACTCGCTCGTAGTCGAGACCGCTCATAAGAATCGTGGCGCCCTTGCCCTCCTCCGCAAGGCGATTTTCGACCGGCACGCGACACTCTTCGAAAAGTATTTCACTGGTGTCGGAGCCGCGCATGCCCAACTTGTCAATTTTTTCTGCGGTCGACAGTCCAGCCATTCCACGTTCGACCACGAACGCGCTCAAAGCACGGTTGCCGGCCTCGGCGTCAGTAACCGCGTAGACGACAATGACATCCGCGAGTGGCGCATTTGTAATCCACATCTTCGATCCATTCAGAACGTACTCGTCATCGTCACGACTGGCTGTCATGCGCATTCCCATGACGTCGGATCCGGCGCCCGCTTCGCTCATCGCGAGAGCCCCAAGATGTTCGCCCGAAACAAGCTTTGGCAAATATTTTTGTCTTTGTTCTTTGCTGCCCCAGCGTCGTAGCTGGTTCATGCATAAATTCGAATGCGCGCCATAGGACAGGCCCACAGATGCGGAGGCACGGCTGATTTCTTCCATTGCGACGACATGCGCGAGATAACCGAGCTGCGATCCGCCGAATTCGTCTTCGATTGTAATGCCCAGCAATCCGAGCGCGCCCAGTTCCGGCCAGAGATCGCGCGGGAACTCATTGCTGCTATCAATTGCTTGCGCACGAGGGGAAATGCGGTCAGCGGCGAACGCTTGCACAGTCTCGCGCAACAGATCGATTTCCTCGCCAAGGCCAAAATCAAAGTCAAACATCCTGGGCTACTCCAACACCAAATCAACGACGTTCAAATTACCTATCGTGCACAGGGCGAACACCGGCGTGACGAATTTTCCGCGCTCGAAGGCGGCTACAGCCGCACTGTTGTGCCGGCCTACGGCTCATAAAGGGCTGCAACAGCTCCGCTCGGATCCTCAATCACACAAAATCGTCCACCGGACAATTCGCGCGGCCCAACGACGACGGTGCCACCTCTCTTCTTACACTCGGCCGAGCTTGCATCGACGCTCGCAACGATGAAATAGATCAGCCACCCGGAGGGAATATCGGCATTGCTGCCCCGAGCATGACATACACCCGCGACAGGCTCACCCGATGCAGGCATTTTCATGTTGAAGTCACTGTAATCACCCATTTCTACATCTTCGGGCTCAAGACCGACTACAGCTGCGTAGAAATCGCGCAATTCTGTCGCATCAGCGACGGTGATATCTATCCAACCGACTTTTCCCACGTCTTCGGCCATGATCAAGCCCCCCTGTGTGTCATGACTCCCGGCACCCCAGCAATTCTACCGGATTATCTGAAGTCCAGGAGTCTGTCGGACTCGGGATCAATCTGCTGTGTCGGCCCTCGCACGTTCGGCTCGCAGGTATCTGGTCGTTTGCGGACAATCGTCGGGCGGCGGGTTGAAGACCCGCAACAGACGATTTCGATTTGTACACTTAGCCTTTGTGTATTGCTAGCATAGGCGCGTCACGTCAGCCAGGGAAAAGGGCGTATGAAACTGGTCACCGCAATTATAAAACCGTTTCGTTTGGACGATGTCCGCAACGCACTTGGCGAGGTTGGCATACAAGGCATGACCGTAAGCGAGGTCAAGGGTTTTGGCCGCCAGCGGGGACACACCGAACTGTACCGTGGTGCAGAATACGTCGTTGATTTCCTGCCAAAGGCCAAGGTCGAAGTAGCAGTTTCGGACGACCTCGTCGAGCGTACCGTCGAAGCTATCATCGACGCCGCAAAAACCGGCAAGGTCGGCGACGGAAAGATATTCGTTACCGCACTGGACCAGGCGTGGCGCATACGAACCGGCGAAACCGGCGACAACGCTTTGTAGTCCCGCCGGCGTCATCGCTACTTGCCGGCGACCGCGCCCCGCCGCACATTAATCTTTTTTTATGCAAAATGCGCTCAGCTTGTTGCCATCGAGATCACGAAAGTAACCGCTATAGAAATTGCCGCCACGCAGCCCAGGGGCACCTTCATCGGTGCCTCCGAGTTGCAGTGCTTTGGCGTGAAATGCGTCGACCTTGTCAGGCGTACCCAGTGCAAGCGCAACCATGACGCCATTACCAACCGTGGCCGGCTCCTTGTTGAACGGCTTGATCACAGACACTGCCGGATCCGTTGGCCCGGACGACCAGGCCACAAAGTCATCCGCCTCCATAATGCGGCTCGCGCCGATGGAACCGAATAGTGCATCATAGAACTGCAGCGCTTCGTCGTAGCGATTGCTGCCTAACGTTACATATCCGATCATGATTTCTCCATTGAGACAGCCTGGCCGATGATATTGCGCCAGGCGGCAAGTTTCTTATCGAAAGACAGCGTCGCATGCGCCGGACTCGTGGACGGCAGGGATACAAGTCGCAGCTTTGACTGCAGCTCGTCGAACGTATGCATCCTGCGAAACAACTGTTCAGCCTTTTTCCCGTTGAAACACACAAGTTTGATCTGATTGTAAGTCAGCAAGAAGCGCTCGAAATCGTTCGGTACTGCAGTTTCAATCCGGATGTCGGCATCCATGCTCCCGGGTCGGACCGAATTCGCGAGCACGTCCCATAGCGCAATTCCGCAGTCTATCAGCCGTTCACTGCGTGACCGGTAGCTGCCCTCTGCGCCAAAAATGATGTGCATTATCTTCCAGAACGCATTTTGTGGATGCGCATAGTATTCGCATGCTGCGAGCGACGCCCGGCTCGGCAAGCTGCCAAGTATCAGGACCTTGGCATCCGTACGCGCTAGCGGCGGGAAACCAACGGATGTCGCGGGCTCCCTGGCCACCGTGGTCGTGCTCAAGGCACGATCTTTACGAATGACCGTGCACCCATTAGCCATTTGATCGTGTCTTGATGAGCAGTCCTGCGAGCATTTCCATGTCGCTGGCGTGACGGTCGCGTTTCAACGGATCGTTTGCCGTGATGTTGATAGCCCGCACGCTCTTGCGAACGACATTGCCGCAATCCACAACGGTATCGAAATCGACGATATTCAGGCAACAAGTCTCCTGGTCCAGCACACCGAAGGCCTCCAGACCGAGACCCGTAACCCAACCAAGGACAGCTGCGTTGGTGCCGCCATGGGCGAAGATCGCGAGATGATCCCAGTCCTCATTTGATAGTAACGACTCCATTGCGGCGACAACTCGAGTATAGAAGTCACTGTAGCGCTCGCCGCCCAGAAATCTTGCGTCGTCATCGGGTGCTCGCCAGTGCGAGAAGGCCACGTCGGTAAATACGTCTTGACCGCCCGCCATCTCCTCTCTTGTTGGGCGTATTTCCTCCAGATCGGTAATCACCTCAAGTTCAATGCCACGGCCGGCGAGGATGGTGTCGCCGGTCTGCCGCGTACGCAAAAGACCGGAGCAAACGGCACGATCGACCGCGATACCGCTGAACATATCGGCCATCGCGCGTGCCTGCGCACGCCCTTTTTCGTTGAGCTCGACAATATCCGGATCAGCAACCCAGTCGCCATTGCGATCGATGTAATCGACCGACCCGTGCCTGAAGAGGTACAGGCGCCGGCGTCGCGCCCCGTCGAGTGCCTTGCGTGCAGACGGCACGACTGCTCAATAACCGCGTTCGGAGAGTTTCGCCGGCATCGGTATCCTGTTCATGTTTCGCCTCCGACGTCGAATGATGCCGTCAGCATAAGACAGGTGCGGCGAAACCGGAAGGTGCACCGGCCTGACTGTCGTTCAACGCACTCCACCTCCCTATTCAGGCCTGGTCGCTCTCGCGCGTCCCAATTCGGGCCTGAAGGCCCTCCTACGACCGCGATTCTGGTCCTGAACCGTAGGAGCGGCTTGAGCCGCGAAAGGCAAAAAAGCTATGCCGGGAAGAAGTCGATCGGTTTGGTCGTGGTAATCGCCTCGACGTCTTTCGATTCGAAGCGGAACAACTTGATACGTTGCACCAGCTTGCGCTCGAGATCCGCATCGCCGAGTTCACTTGAGACAATTTCGCAAAATGTAACTTCGCCAGCCGGCGAAATTGTCAGGCGCAGAACGAGCTTGCCTTCGAGTGATGGATCACGCCGCAGGGCCCTGTTGTAGAGGGCAAAAATCGCTCCCTTGTTACGATCGAAGACAAGTTCTATCTCTTCGCGGGACCGCGATGCTTTGCCGCTCGTGCCGCTGCGACGTGCGCCACCGCCGGAGCGGCCGAGGCCCGCAACCGGGCTCGATACCTGCGTCGTCGTACGACCGCCCAGACCCGTGCCGCCCGTATCACGGCTCATATCCGACGTGTTGATACCGCTCGATGCGGTGCCGACTTTTGAGGTAATGATCGAGCGATTGGTGCGTTGCGATTGACCGACCGATGCGGTCAACGTCCGCTTATCGCTCACTCTTCCGAGCAAATCATTGTCCCGGAGGTCCGCAAGATCCTCCGCGAACGGCATCAGCGCAGCTTGGGCCTTCTCACGCGCGACCTTGGTTCTGTCAATCGGCGGCGGCTCGGGCTTGCGCTCGACAACCTTTTCCGGCTCGGCTTCCGTGATTCGCTCCGGTTCCGGCTCAATCGGCTTCGGTGGCGGCGGCGGTGGTAGTCGCTGCTCAAGGATCAGCTTCGCAATGCGCGGCGGAATTTCCTCGATGTCGTTGGGGTCAGGCTCCGGCGTAGGAATGAACGGCCACACGAGACCGATTATCAACGTCGCCAGGAAAATTGTTCGGAGCAGGCGCCGAAACTTCCTATCCTGGCCTTCACCCGTCGACCACGGCAATTCGTACTTTCTGTAGAACGGTAAATCCAATTCCGCGACTCCTAAATTCCGACTTCGCGCCGCTTATCTCGACGCCTGAAGGTCGTCAAGCTGATCCGAACTCTTTTGCAGGACAGCCAAGGAAATTCGTCCGTAGTCGGAATTCGTGCAGGTCGCCATGACCTTTTTGAGCAAGCGATACGGAATGTCCTTGTCGCCCATGATCGTGACCTCACGCCCGGCGATGTCATCCTGCGTCTCGCGACGCATCACTCGATCGTTCTGCGATTTGAGCGCCTGCCGGAGCTCCGGTATGTCATTGCCCCTGCGCGCCATAACCTCTGCAACCTTCGCGACAGGTTTGCCCTGAACGATGATGTCTTCGTCGCTAATCAGGATGACGACCGTCTCCTTGGCCTTTTCTTCGGCAATCGATTCGGGCAATTGAATGTCTTTCACATTCGGCAACACCTCGACGTCCGAGGAGCTAACCAGCAGGAAGAACACCAGGATCGTGAAAATGTCCATCAACGACACGAGGTTCAACGACACCAGACGCTTGCTGCGCTGGTGACGCCGGTCCATGCGTTTGGCGCGTTGTGACTTGACCATCGTTCAGGCACCTCCGCCGTTGATCGGCGCATCGCCGATCGAGATATCGGGAAATAAATCCGATCTGACAATCGCGCCATCTTCGATTATTTGCGTGATGCGCACCCGGTCCATCACCTGCACCAACGTGTCGTATGCAATGTCTGACTCGAGCAGGATCGCGACGTCTGTTTTTTCTGGATATCGCTTTTTGATCTCGCTCAGCTTCTCGCTCAATGCATCAAAGTCATATCCATCTTCGGAGTTCTTATAAACGCCGAGCCTACCCTGATTACGGTCACCGACTTCGATTTGATCCTTGCGAACAGTGACTTCCAATTGAAATGTCAGATTCTGCTGATTCGCGGGCTCGGAAGAGGAGCCTGGCAGATTCAATTCGAGAATCGCCAGTCGCGAGAACACCGCAGTCATCAGCAGGAAAGGAACCAGAATCACCATCAGGTTCATGAAAGCCGTAATGTTGAGTTCGGCCGTCTCCTCGTTTGGGCGACGACCTGCCCGGCGACCTCGGAGCATTGTCATGCTCCGGCGGCTTTCAGTTGACGTTCCGTCACGGCGTTCAGAAATTTGACGCTGGCCATCTCGAGGCTGTCCACGAGCTGATTCGTCTTCGTTTGCAACAAGGCATGAGTCAACAACAACGGAATCGCAACCATAAGGCCGAATGCCGTCGTGTTCATCGCGACCGAAATACTCGCCGATAACAGGTCGGCCTTATCCGCCGGATTCGCGTTCGACACAGCGGTAAACGCACGAATCAGACCGATAATCGTACCGAGCAGTCCCAGCAGCGTTGCTATGTTCGCCAGTATTGCAAGGTAATGCGTGCGCTTCTCGAGCCGCGGCAGTACCTCCATCATGCTCTCTTCCATCGCCTTTTCGATATCGTCGCGGCGTCGCGCCGATTTCACGCGATAAAGTCCGTAAGTCAGAATAGAACCGATCGCCGCTTTCGATTTCGCCGTAAGGGTGGCCGCTTCCTGGAAGTCGCCGGCTTTCAAGAACGGCACTATCTTCTTCCAAAGCGCGCGGTTGCTCGCTCCCGACATGGTCAGATACATCCAGCGCTCGACGGCAATTGCCACGCCGAACGCGAACACGAACAGGATTGGGTACATGAATGCACCGCCGTCCTGAAAAAATCGCACTGTAGCGCTCATTTGATTGCTCCTCTCTTCATCAATCAATATTCAACAGACAAGCAGGACATCCCTACTCGTCATCGCCGTACAGGTCGTCGTAGTAGTCGACCTGACGTATAAACTCTTCACGATCCAACGGTGCCAATACTTCGTCGAGCAACGTGTTGACCGGTCGACCAATCAGGTCGCCGGGGTCCGACTTCTTCCACGGCACGATGTACATCACCTTCGGTAATTCCTGGTTGCCGGTAATCTCGGCACGATCCAGTTGCATCACGTCCATGACCTGGCTGCCTTCTTCGCGCCGCGTGATTTCCGCAGCCAATACAGCCGATGGCACACCTGGCTCGAGCGACTCACGTTCATCAATCTGTGCCGAGGTATCCACGCCCGGTCCAATGGCCTCGTCGTCGACGCCTTCCTGGGCCGCCGCCAACGCCGCCAACAGCAGCGCAGCCAGCAGCCATGCGCGAATCAGCGCGTTTATTCCTTTGCCAGCCATACTCCTCATTCCGACACCTTGGCCGTGCGTTGAGCGGCCGCCACGCGGCGCTTCAAGTCCGAGATCCACTTCTCAACCTGCTTGTCCTCGCCGACAAGTGACTGGTAACGCTCGAAATGCTGCAGCGCGGCATCCAGACGCTGCATATACAGTTCATTCAGGACGCCCAGGTTGTAGTGTGCCAAGGCATAATCCGGATGCGCTGTGACGGCCTTCAAATATGTGGCTTCTGCCTCGGAGAAATTGCCATTTCTGCGATGCAGCATGCCCAATTGATTCAATGCCGGCGCATGGTGCCGGTCAATTGCGAGCGCGCCGTCGATAGCCTCACGGGCGGCCGTGTCATCGCCTTGGCTTGCGCGAATGATCGCCAGATTGACGTAAGCGCCAGGATATTTCGGGTACTGCAGCACAAATTCCTCGAAACGCAGCTCAGCTTCGACGAAATTGCCAGCCGCCATGACCGCCACGGCCTGTTCATACGCCGTCATTACCTTGGCCGGCGCTCTGCGCGCCGCACTACGGCCATCGGCCGAGTCACGACCCGTCATCGGCGGCCACAATCCGGACGACGCACAGCCCGCCAGCGCGAGCATTACGCTCAGCAACACGACACGCCGCAGCACGGCGGCAGTTCGATTGTCAGTAAAGCGCGGTGACAACATCTTCGCTGCGCTCCAATTTCGCGTATCTGGCTGGCATCAGTCCCGCCAATCGCACAAAACTCTGTTGTACCCATTCGTCAAAAACGCCATCGACCGCACGATTGGTATTGGCCTTGTACAGATCAATCGCTTTTTCCTCGAACGGAAACGCCTGCTCCTCGAGCAACAGCTCGTACTGATCCAAAGCCTCAGCATCCAGTTCACCTGGACGTTCGGAATCGATCAGGTCGGCGCCGAAAACTTCGTATACCTGTCCGAGCTGATACGTTGCTGCCGTCGTGACTTCCGCTACACCGTAATCTGCTGCTACCGCGTATGCTGCGATCGCGTCTTCCATTAACGCCTTTTTTAACTTCACGCTCTTTGCCAGCGGCTGTGTCAGCTTCAGTACCTCGAATCGACGCCGAATCGGGTCAGCCAGTTCAAGCGATGCTTTAGCCGCGAGGAAACGCGTCCGATCCGTGCGTTGCCCGCCAGCCTTTCGATCGGCTGTAACGATGTCCTGCAAACCTGCCATTCTTGCGTCGTTGTCACCGTTTGACTCGGCAATCTCAACCAAACGAAAGCGTGCCTCGATCGATTCCGACAGGGGGTCGGGGTAGCGTGCGATAACATTTTCGAGAACGCGTTTCTCGCCGTCAGTTGCCTCGCCTTGTTTGTACAGTTCAGCCGCCTTCCATAGCGCTTCGCGCCGTACCTCGTCGCTGCTTATTTCGGCAACAGCAATACGCTCGAATTCGGCGGCAGCTTCGGTCCCGCGCCCGGAGTTGAAATAGCTGACAGCCAGTTTCTGCGTTATGTCCTCACCAAACTCACTATCAGGGTGGTCCTGACGAAATTGCTCGAGTACTGCGGATGCGCGGTCCCAGGCTTCAAGATTGATCAGCACTGCTGCCGCGTCATATTCGGCCGTCTCGCGAATATCCGAATCCGGCACGACCTGGCCGAGTCGCGTGAAGTGCGCGACAGCGGTCTCGAGATCGCCGCCCTCCCGCGCGAGTTCACCCTGCTTGTAGATCGACGATGCGATTCGCTCATTGATCCCATGCAGCGCGTCCTGATCCTGGTCTGGAACGTAGGTACGCAGCTTGTAATATGCCGCCTCTGCCTCATCAAAATGCTCGAGGTCGAAATGCGAATGCGCGATGACAGTCCAGGATGTCCGTACGAGCGGCGCTTCGACAGGTGGTTCCTTGGTGACAACCCTTTTGCCGATGATGATCGCCCTGTCAAATTCACTTTGCTCGAACAGATCCTCTGCCACCGCTGTCAGCACTGCAGCAAATTCCGCATGCTCGGGGTACGCGTCTGCGAATCGCAGAGAGCTGTCGAGATACCGTTGGTGCCAGTCTGCCTGCTGTTGATCAGCCAGACTTTTTTCGTGCTCTCGATAGGACAGGATGGCCGCGTAGCCTGCTTCGGCCGAGCGCTCGTTGACCGGGTACTCATACGCGGTACGTTCGAATTCGATCGTCGCCTGGTCGAATTGCTCACTCTCGAACAGGATTTCCGCCAGCAGGAAGTTCGTGTTGGCGCTGTCGGGCTCGCCCGGGAAGTACGTCAGGTACTTTCGATACCAGCGTGCCGCCTCCTGGAAGTCACTGCGCTTGCCGTCGCGCTGCGCCTCAGCATGGTAATACTGCGCCAGATCATTGAGGTTCGCTTTCAGATGCGCGGCAACCGCCGTGTTCTCTTCGCGTGGATTGCGCAGCCAGAAGTCACCGTTCATGCCGTAGCGCTCGACGAACTTCCTCTTGCCCTCGAGCACAAGGCTTGGAAAACCGCCACGCTTGTAGGCTTCGATGACCTCGACCTGCAGCAGGGGTGCCTTGGCGTGGTAGGGATCCTGGTCGACGAATGCTCCGTAAGCGTCAGCGGCGTCGACATAGCGCTCCTTTTCGAGATAGAGGTCGCCAAGGTTCGAGTAGATGACGTAGTTGTATGCCGGGTGTCCGCGTTCATCAAGGTATGCATCGATGCTGTCGGCACTTTCCATGTAAGAGAAACTGATACTCAAGACGCGAAATGTGTCTTCGACAAGCTCACGTTCCGCGCGACTCAAGTCGTCGAGACGGTCTTCGCCGTCCTTGAGTTCGATATTGCCAATTTTGCGATCGAGCAAACCAAAAAACGGGTCCAGGCTATCGGCATGCCACCCAAGCTTGAATTGTGACCAGCCGAGCTTGTAGAGCGACTGCTCGTAATATCGGGACGTGTCGCCGTTCCGCACGACTTTCTGGTAAGCCGCTTCCGATTCGTTGTACTGCTTGCGCAGGAACAGCATTTCGCCGCGCCGAAACTCGACTTCATCGATGATCGGAGTATCCGGGTAGCGTGCAACGAGTTCATCGAGTACGCGTAGTGCGTCGTCCGTCCTGCCGCCGGTTTCATAGGCACGACCGAGTTGATACAGAACTGTGTCGTTGCGCCGATAGTGTGGATAGGATTCAAGTAGCCGCTGATAAAGAGTTACTGCGCTGTCGTACCCAGAATTATCGATCGACTCGATATTGGTCGCGAGTTGCTCCGCTTCTGTCGCTTCAAGCTCGAGATCGCCGAGGCGCCGCATCGCCTCGGCGCGCAGTACAGGATCATCGGTCGCGAGATCGAGAAACGCACGATAGTTTTCGCGTGCGAGATCGAAACTGTGCGCAATGGTTTTGCCGGGGCGAAGCTCGACGGTTTTTTTCTCGAGACTTTTAATCGTGTCACGCTCCTTGACGCCGGCATGAGTCACCGACGCCAGCAACAGCGCAACGCTGCATACAACAAGAACAAGCGGGCGGCCTGACATCATGGCAACCCATCCCCCGCTGTCGCCGCCAGATCATATATTGCGGCAAGCGCAAAGCGCGCCTGAACTGTATAAATGTCGAGCCGCTCCTTCTGGGCCCGCAATTCGCCGATCGCAATGCCTTGCAGGTATGTGCGTTGCTCAACCATTGTGTCTGCAACACGAATCTTCAAACCGGTGATACGCGGTTCCAGGCTGTGCACACGCAGGCTCAGTCCATCGAAGTCGAGCGGCTGACCGCGCATGGATTGATCGACTTGCCGCCGAGATCGCTGCGTCTCGACCAGCGCCTCGCCTGTCTGCCGCAGGCTGCGCCGGATGCGCCACAATCGATCCTTGAAATCGCGCTCTAGCCGCCATTGCAAGACACCCTTCAGCAGGCGAAGCTTGGTGCGTACTTCTGCGGCCTCGGGTAAATCGACGTAAAGCGCCGGTGCGGTCTCGAGACTGGCGATCTCACCCCACATCTGGACTTCGCGCTCATTGGCCAGCGCCAGCCAGTCGCCGCTCTGCTCGATGTTGTTGAGTGTCGAATCAAACTCCAGCTTGCGATCGACCAGGCTGTCAAGGTCAGCCCTGCCTAGCGCGTTACGCGATCGCGGTACGCGAGCCTCATAAGCAAGCCGGCGTGTATCGAGCATATTTGCGTAAACGTCGATGCTCTGCTGCCAATCATCGAGGTTGCGATACAGATAACCGAGGTCACGATAGTTTTTCAGGCCTTCCTGGAACTTGTGCGTCGCAAGCAGGTGATATAAATAGCGGCCTTCGGGCCCCTGCGGTAGTTCCTCAAGGCGCCAATACCAGCCTGTGCTGTCGAGCGGCCCGTCAGCCAGAAATTCATCGAACAGATCGCCCGATTCAATGTGCGTAATCGTGCGGTCAATGCGATTGATCTCTTCGTAAAACGCCTCGATGGCGTTCAGGTAGTGATCCGCTGATTGACTGATCGAGTCGAGTTTCGCCAGTGCATAAGGAATTGCCAGCATCGATTCCTGCACCGCCGAATCCAGAAGATCGCGACTGCGAAGTTCCATCCAGGGCACGAGCGCCCGGTGATAACGATCCAGTTCGGCGTCCGCCCAACCGACGCCAAGCAAAGCCTTGTTCGAGAACGGCCCCTCAAGTCGAACCCGCTGCAACGGCGTTTTCGCAGCTGTCGGTTGCCCGTCTTGTATTAGTGCATAACCGAGCGCAAGGTTTGCCTTGTCGCGCAATGATGACAGCTCCTCGTTATTTGGTGAGATGTTGCCGAGTCCATCCAGAATCTGTGCGGCCGAATCAACTCTGCCGCTGCGCACCATTGCCACGCCGAGGTTGAATTTCGCATAAGCGGCCCAGTCGCTGTCGTCGTCCCATTGCTGCAGCAAAGCGATTGCACGGTCGAATTGCAAATTGTCTATCAGGATCTGAGCCTGCAGCATCATCGCTTCGCGGCGAAGGTTTTTCGGTAGTTGAACCTTGATCTTGTCGAGTGCCTGCTGCGATTCGTCGAGATAGCCGCGCTGATACCAGATTTTGGCAAGAAAGAACCAGGTCCTGTCGCGAACCTCCGAAGATACATTGCTCGCAAGCAATCGCTCGAAAATTGCGGCGGCTTCGAGGTGATTACCGTAAGACAGGTACAGCCCGCCTCGCAGTAATTCCGCTTCATCCACATGCTGTTCGACGTGAGCCTGCTTCTGCGCCGCCAGCAGGCGAACGATAGCCGGGAAGTAATCTTCCTGATAGAAGTAAAAAAGCACCTCGCCGTAATGCGGGTCCTTTACGATGATGGTGTGCTTATCCTTGGTCGCCGCCTGCACGCTCGCAAATGCCAGGGACAGGCACAACGCGATAATTATGCGGCGGGCAGCAATCAACGCTTATTCCCATTCCCGCACAACAAATTCAGGCTGTTGTTTTTTGAGGCGGTCGGTAATTTCAAGTTCCACGTATTTGGCGCCTATGCCCTTGTCGATCTTCATGGTCGCGCCACGCCGATAGTCGCGTGCATGCGGTCCACGGCCAGTAAATATTGCGATCAGTTCGTGTTCGCCGGCCTTGAGGTTCGCCATGTGCACGCGATGCACTCCGCCGCGGTGCAGTGCACCAACCTCACGCTCCGTGTACAGGTAGTTAGCGACTTCCTTACCGTCGATTTTGAGGTTCACCGAGTCGAGATCGAAATACTCACCGACATCCATTGATACAAAAAACGCGACCTGCGAATTCGCGGGGAACAGCAGCTCTTCCTCAAGCAGAAACAAGTCGCGATTAAGATTCAGGACTTCCGTCTTGAGATCCTGCACGTCCCTGTCGAGGGAGCGAAATTGATCGCGCGATTGAGCCTCGGCACGTTCATTCGCGCGGGATCCGGCCATCGCGGCGTCGGCGTCCATTGGCGCACTTTCCTGCGCGAGTGTCGCGGCCGCGAATGCGAGCATGACGCCGGCAACGACCTTGGTCAGTAAATGTCCTGCCACCTTTTCTCTCCTTCGGGCTGCCGAGTTACCGTTGTGCCAGGCACTTTCACCACGAGCACTTCACGGGTGTGACTATTCCCTCAACAACGTGCGAATTTCATCGAGATACAATTGTTCGTATCCCGGCTTGTAGCCGTAGTGCACATGTCGAACATTGCCCTCGCGATCGACCAGTATGGTTACGGGCATAGCCTCGACCCGGTATAGCTTGCTGACTTCCTTGCGTGTATCGAACAACACTGGAAAACTGACGCCCAGTTCATCGACCATCCTCATCGCCCGTCGCGAATCGTCATCGATATTGATACCGAGCAGGTTGAACCCGACGCGTTGATATCGAGAATACAATTCGTCGAGCAACGGCATTTCCTGCCTGCATGGGCCACACCACGTTGCCCAGAAATTGATCATCACGACGTCGCCTCGGTACTCTGACAATCGCAGGTTCTCACCTGTGGCGCTCCTCAAGGCGAAGTCCGGTGCGGGCTTCCCCGCCAAACCAGACGACGCAAGGCTGCCTGCAGCGAATACGCTGAATAGAACAGCCAGTAACCCTTTCCTGATCCTCATCATCGCGTCCCTGTCCTCATCCGATCCTTGCACGCGTATTCGGCACGTTCCGGGCACGCCCCTGGCGCAGACGCCCACAGGCATCTGCTGACGCTGCCCCGGAGCTGCGCCAGCCCGCGCCGATCATCAAATCGAATGGTGACAGTCAGGAGTTGTCCGAGCCGTGACTATCGTCACAATTGCCCGCACTTGCCTGAACATAATGGCCGCCCTGGCGGCGGTACCGTTCGCTCAAGATCGGCGCCTGGCGGCGCTTTTCCGGTCGGACAGCGACCCTGCGCAATCTTCACAGATTACGTTAAGTCACTGTCTTTCCCCGGGTTTTGGGCACACCCTGGTACCCGCTGCCTCGCGCGTGCCGGCGTATCCATCGGGACCGGCGACGCAGTCTTTATAATAGACGTATGAGGCTGAATTTAAAGCGAAAACTCGTCGCCTTTCGGCGACAGATTGGCGGTATTTTCGCGACAGCGATGGCTATTCTTCGGCGCCACCTGGACGCGGATCGAAGCTTTGCGCTTCAGGCTGCTGCAGCCCGTCCGAGTAGAAGATGCGTCCTTCGGCATCGATGACGATGCTTTCGTAGTCGGGCAAACTGCCGATAAAACGCAAGCCACGATCGACGCCCATGATGAACACCGAGGTGGACAACGCATCGGTCAATACGGCATCGGGGCCGAATACGGTCGCACTTTGCACGCCCGTCGCCGGGGCGCCTGAGCTCGGCTGAATGATGTGGTGGTAGCGCACGCCGTCTTCTTCGAAATAGCGCTCGTAGTCACCCGAAGTGGAAATCGCCTCGTCCTCCAGGGGAACGGATATCGCAACCTGGCCATCGTGTCGCGGATCGCGAATACCGATCATCCAGGGTCTGCCCCGTCTGTCGCCAAGCAGGCGCGAGTCCCCGCCAGCAGTGACGATGCCGTTCTCGACACCGCGATTCCTGAGGATGTCAACGCCGCGTTCGACGACGTAACCCTTGGCAATACCTCCCAGGTTGATACGCACGCCGGGCTCGCGAAAACGCACAGTGCCGGCCGCCTGATCCATCTCAACGAGGCGATAGTCGATGTGCTGACGCTCTGTTTCGACGGTTTCCGCATCGGGGCGCCGGCGCTCCCGGAAGTCGTAATGCTGACCGACACTGTCATAGGTAATATCGAACGCGCCATGGGTGAGCACTGAGATGTCCAGCGAACGTCGAATGAGCTGAAACAGCTCGTCGCCGGTTACAACCGCTTCAGATGCCGCCAGTCGATTGACCTCGGATATGCGACTCGTGTCGATATAGGTGCTCATCAAGCGGTCGATGCGCTCTACCTCGGCGAACACGGCCGCAACCAGCTCCTCTCCAGCCGCAGTATCGTCGTGCCAGAGATAGACGCTGACCTCTGTACCCATCATCGCGCGCGTATCGCCGATCCACTCGGCACGCGCGGGCGTTGAAATAGCGATGATCAACACCATTGCTAGAGATAACTTTGGGCCGGAGTTATGCTTGAGGCCTCGATAATTCGACAGGGAGCGCGCCGGTGACCTCATTTCTGATTTTCCTCGTAATTGTGGCTGTTATCGTCTTTGCAGCGATCGGCATCTACAACCGATTGGTTAATGGGCGAAATCGCGTCAAAAACGCATTCGCGCAAATTGACGTACAACTGACGCGACGCTATGACCTGATTCCGAATCTCGTCGAAGCCGTCAAAGGCTATATGAAACATGAACGCGAAACCCTCGAAGCCGTCATTACCGCGCGCAACATGGCGAAATCCAGCCTCGATGCGGCCAAAGCAGACCCGTCCAATGCTGACGCCATCAAGAAACTTGGCGCGTCAGAGGGGGCACTGGGCAGCATACTCGGTCGACTCTTCGCCCTGTCGGAAGCTTATCCCGATCTGAAGGCGAATCAAAATATGATGCAGTTTCAGGAGGAGCTGGCCAGCACCGAAAACAAGGTGGCTTTTGCCCGACAGGCGTTTAACGACTCTGTGCTCGGCTATAATAATTTGGTGCAAAACTTCCCCAACAACGTCATTGCGGGCACGTTCAGCTTCGAACTCGCGAGCTTCCTCGAGATCGAGTCCGAGGAGAAACGCGATGTTCCAGAGGTTTCATTCAGCGCATAGGGCAATCGTCGCAAGGACTGACAACGTCCTGACTCCCGTCGCCGCGGACCCTCAATGAATTTCTTTGACGCCGAGGATCACGCCCGCCGGGCGACACGATGGCTCGTCATCGTGTACCTGCTCGCGACTGCATTAATCGTGCTCGGCGTGACCTTCGTGGTCGGCGCCGTGGTATACAGCACGTCGGAAATGAGCTCCGCCTACACGGTCCGCGAGTTCATCGCCGCAGAAAGCTCGTTGCTCTTGGCTGCGACCCTGTTGACCGCGCTCTTTATAGCCGGTGCAACCCTGTACAGGACCTCAGTGCTGGCGGCAGGCGGCAGTCGCGTTGCCATGGATATGGGCGGCACGTCCGTGACGGCGGACACTCAGGACCCCCTGCGGCGCAGACTCAGAAATGTCGTCGAAGAGATGGCCATCGCATCCGGTGTGCCGGTCCCCGAAATCTTCGTTCTCGAGGAAGAAAGCAGCATCAATGCATTTGCAGCCGGCTTCACCACGGGGGACGCTGCGATCGCGGTCACGCGCGGCACGCTCGAACTACTTGAGCGCGACGAGTTACAGGGCGTCATCGCGCATGAATTCAGCCATATCCTCAATGGAGACATGCGTCTGAACATCCGGCTCATGGGGATTTTGTTCGGCATCCTGGCGCTCGGATTGATCGGGCGCCTGGTTATTCGCAGTGTCCGCTTCTCATCGCTGCTATCGCGCCGTCGCGGTGGCGGCGCTTTTGCTGTCCTGGTCGCCGGGCTCGGCCTCGCGGTACTGGGTGCAATCGGTGTGTTCTTTGCGCGCATCATCAAATCTGCTGTGTCGCGACAGCGCGAGTTTCTTGCCGACGCATCGGCGGTTCAATTTACGCGCCAGACGACTGGCATAGCGAATGCACTGAAGAAAATCGGCGGTTACGACGAAGCGTCTTATCTGCGCGCCGCGGATGCGGAAGAGATCAGTCACATGCTATTCGGTTCCGGCGCGAAACTTGCGGGCCTTTTCGCGACCCACCCACCGTTGACCGAAAGAATTCAGGCACTCGATCCTGATTTCCGTGAGTCCGACTATCCCGTTGTCGACTCGCGTCAATATCGCGCCGCGCCCGGTCAAGCCGCAATTCAAGCCTTTGCGGCCAGTGATGCCGACAAGCTGCAGTTGCCATCCTCGCTTTCAGACAGCGTTGGACATCCCGCTGTCGAGCACGTTGTATTCGCGCAGCAAATCCGGCGATCGATCCCCAAGCCGCTCTATGACGCGGCGCATTCAAACGAGTACTCGTACTTGCTCGTCATAGCGCTGATTTTGGATCGCAGTGGCCGCACTCTCGATCGCCAATTGGCGCTTGCCGAGGAGCAATTCGGAGCTGGGCGCACACGTCTGATCCGGCGTTACTACGACGAACTGGCGCAGACCGGCGCGGAGTATCGATTGCCGATACTCGAAATCGCTTTCCCCGCGCTGAAGCATCGCCCGGCTCCGCAACTCGAGTTCCTGATCAAGTTCGCCCGGCGCGTCATAGAACTGGACGGCGAAATCGACCTGTATGAGTATTGTTTTTATCGCGTTTTGCAGCTCAATCTCGGACACGCTGTCAACCCGTCGCGACCGCGTGCCGGCCGCAAGTTGTCGCGCAAGGCGGTACGACAGGCGGCGGTTACACTGCTGCGCGTCATCGCCGATCGCGGGCACGATAGCGACGCCGCGCGCGACGCCGCGTTCCATGCAGGGCTTGCCAATCTTGGCAAGTGGGCCGGGGACATTGACTATCGCGCAGATCAGACCGCGACGGTAACGATACTCGATCGAAGCCTGGACTTGCTGCTTGCACTCACTAGCAAGGGCCGGCAGTCGTTGCTCGAGGCCATCGGCGCGACCATCTCACACGACGGCCGCGTGAGTGTCGTTGAAGCAGAACTGACGCGCATGGTTTGCGCCACGCTCGAATGCCCGTTGCCGCCGATCCTTGTCGATAAACAGCCCACCTGATGCCGCGATGAGCGACACCCGGATTTGGCGTATGATGGAACTCCTGCGTCAATCCGAACTCTCTATGGAATGGGTCGCCGGACTTCCAGGTGGCCGTCTCGTCAGCCGGAACATTGGAAAACCATCATGCGTAGCACAAAATATCATTCCTGCCTGATCGTGATCGCCCTGCTGCTCTCGCTGCCGGCGGACGCCGCAACCCGAGAGGAAAAACGGGTCGCCGATGCGTCGGATGTCCTCGACCAGTTACTGCGGATTCCAGAGCAGGCAATTCCACCATCGCTGCTGTCGCGGGCCTATGCCGTTGCGGTCATACCAAACGTTGTAAAAATCGGCTTCGGTGTTGGTGCACGTCGTGGCAAGGGCATCATCGTCATTCGTCAGGACGATAATTCCTGGAGCAATCCGGCGTTCATCACATTGACCGGCGGCAGCGTCGGCTGGCAGATCGGCGCACAATCAACCGACATCATCCTGGTCTTCAAGACGCGCAACGGTGTCGATGGCATCTCGAATGGAAAACTGACCCTCGGTGCCGATGCGTCGATCGCTGCAGGACCAGTGGGACGCCACACCGGAATTGCGACGGACATCGCGTTCAAGGCCGAGGTAGTTTCATATTCGCGCAGCCGCGGCTTGTTCGTCGGGGTTGCTCTTGAAGGCGCGGGTGTAACGATGGATCGCAAGGCGAACGCTGCGTTTTACGATTCGATGAGCATGACGCCCGAGAAAATTTTCGCCAGTTCGCCGAATGTCGCGCCTGACCTGGCGAATACATTCGTACAAATACTCGCAACACAAACCAGGCGACTGCCGACACAACCCGGCATGCAAGCCGAAACCTCGTCGGGCCCACGGGCTGCCGCAGATGATACGTCGCAAGTGCGCACGTTCGGCATGCCCGATGTCGATGAAAGCGGTGACGACTTCAATGATGACGAATACGAAAACGGCGAATAGCGTCGCGGCGACTGATCACGCTTTTGAGTGAGTTGATCGAGCAAGTACAACGGCTGGCCGAGCTGCTCGGCCCGAACGCCTATTTACAGGCCGTCATCATAGCGGCCGCATTCATCGTTTTCGGCAAGGTGGCAGACTGGTTGCTGTCTCGAATGATCGGCCGCATAGCGAAACGGTCGAACACGGACATCGATGACAAGCTCGTCGCACTGGTGCATCGGCCGATTTTCCAGTCGTTCGTCCTGCTCGGCCTCGGGCTCGCCACACAGCGCATCGGCATGGCAGGGACGCCTGAATTCATCACGTTGGGGATCCTCAAGACGATCGCCATTGTTGTGTGGTACAGCTTGTTTCGCAATATTGCGAGTCTGGCCGTGCAGGTCGCTGAACGTCGATCAAGCAGCAAGCTTGTGCAATCCGGCATGCTGCAGATGTTGCAGAACGTCATCAAGGTCGTATTGTTTGCGCTCGCCATCTATTTCTTTTTCATTGCCTGGAAAATTGAAGTTACGGCTTGGCTGGCCTCCGCCGGAATTGTCGGACTCGCGCTTAGCTTCGCTGCCAAGGATACCTTGTCCAACCTGTTCGCTGGCGTATCGATCATCGCGGATGCGCCGTACAAACAAGGCGATTTCATCATTCTCGATTCCGGCGAGCGCGGAATTGTCACACATATTGGCCTGCGCAGTACACGGCTGCTGACGAGGGATGATGTGGAAATCACGATTCCCAATGGCATTATCGGTAACGGCAAGATCATCAATGAGGCCGGTGGCCCGTCGGAAAAACATCGCATTCGTACTGCCGTCGGTGTGGCCTACGGTAGCGACATCGATCACGTTATCGCGACGTTGGAACAGGTAGCTTTCGATCATGCCGAGATTTGCGAAACTCCTGCGCCACGCGTGCGCTTTCGTCGTTTTGGCGAGTCGAGTCTCGATTTCGAATTGCTTTGCTGGATCGGGCGGCCCGTGGATCGCGGTCGATTGCAGCACGAACTGAATTGTGCCGTCTACAAGGCCTTTGCGGCCAACGCGATCGAGATTCCTTTTCCGCAGCGAGATCTGCACGTGCGCACGATGGCCGCAGCAAGCGGCTCGACATTGTAGGAGGGCCTTTACGGTCAGGACGACCGTATGTCGCGGAGCGCAGGGACGCGCGCGAGCGACGGAGGTCAGGACGACCGTATGTCGCGGAGCGCAGGGACGCGCGCGAGCGACGGAGGTCAGGACGACCGTATGTCGCGGAGCGCAGGGACGCGCGCGCGCGACGGACCAGATATCAGGGATCCTCGGCTTATTCGTTATCGGCTTCGGCCGGATCGTCCGCCGGCTCAATTTCGACGACCGGCGCATTACCACCATCGGACGGCGGTCGCGACATTTCCTCGTCAAACACCGAATTACGGGTCGCGCCAATGTCGTCCTCTGGCTCCGGGATTATTGCCACCGGCAAATTGCCACCTTGCTCGACCCCGCCCTCTTCCTGTTGTGGCGGCAGCTCGCCGAATTGCGCAAGGTATTCCGCTTCCGCACGTTCCTTTTCGGCGTCGGCAGCGCGACGCTGTTGTTCCGCGATGGCTTCCTGTGTAGCCCGAAGAGCCTCTCGCTTAGCTTCAGATTGGACCTCGAGAACGGCGCGCCGCTCTGCCTCCTTTTTCGGAGAAATTCGCCTCGCAGCCTCTCGAGCGTTGATGCATTCAACGTCATAGCGTGTCTCATATCGATCCTCGTTGCAGCGCACAACTACCGCTTCGAGAACGATCGGATTACGCGCAAAATAGTCCACTGAACGAGGTGGTGGCTCCTCGCTGCAGGCAGCAGCGAACCCTAGCCCACAAAGCAAAATTGTTACGCGATTCTTCATCGTCGATTAGTCCATGCAGATTGTTGGCCAAATGGTAGAAAAATCAGCACTCTGCAACCAATATGATAATACTCGTATCTGCAGGCGACCTCAATATTAACCATGCGTCGCGTTTCTGAGGCCACTGGCTGCAGCTTCGCGAAAGCAGCGCACGCCCCCGCGCTACAGCAGTGATCCTCGCGCTCGCGATGCTATAGTCATGCCGGCCGCGAGCAGAGAGGTGCAACATCTATGTCAGATTCGAGCCAGTTTTCATTACTCGGCCAGCGCCGATTTGGTCCCTTTTTCGCCACGCAGTTTCTCGGCGCGCTTAACGACAACATATTTCGTAACGGCCTCGTCATCCTCGTCACATTTCAGGGTGTACTTGTCGCTGGAATGAATCACAGCCAGCTCGCAAATGTCGCGGGGGCGCTGTTTATCCTGCCGTTCTTTTTATTTTCGGCGACGGCTGGGCAGCTCGCCGACAAGTATGAAAAATCATTGCTAATGCGCCGCATCAAGTTGCTCGAAATCGCGTTGATGCTGATTGCTGCGCTCGCGTTTCTCACCAAGAGCTACCCTGTCTTGTTGCTGGTGCTGTTTCTCATGGGCTGCCAGTCTACTTTATTCGGTCCCGTCAAGTACGCGTACCTGCCACAGCAACTCACGACTGAAGAGTTGGTGGGCGGTAACGCGCTGGTGGAGTCGGGCACCTACGTTGCGATCATCTTGGGACTCATTGTCGGCGGAATAGCCGTCGCAATCGATCCAGACAACCAGGCGACTCTCGCTGCGTGCCTGATTTTTGTTGCATTGACAGGTTATCTCGCAAGCCGTCAGGTGCCCACCACGAGCGCGGTGGACCCGGATCTCAAAATAAACTGGAACGCGTGGGCCGAGACCTGGCATATCGTCGGTTTCGCGCGCGAAGAACGCAGTGTATTTCTATCGATACTGGGCATTTCCTGGTTCTGGTTTTTTGGCTCGGCGATGACACTGCAGCTTCCGGCATACACACAAGACATACTGAACGGCAATGAAGTCATCACGACGAGCCTGCTAGTCGCTTTTGCTGTCGGCGTTGGTATTGGTTCGCTGTTGTGCGAGCGCATGTCCGACCATCGTATTGAACTCGGTCTCGTTCCGTTCGGCTCGATTGGGCTTAGCGCCTTCGCCATAGATCTCTACTTCGCGCAGCCAATCGCCAATGGCACCGCCGTTGCATCGCTCGGCGAGTTCCTGAGTCAGCCGGGGAGCTGGCATGTGCTCATTGATCTGAGTCTTCTCGGCGCATTCGGCGGGTTTTATAGTGTGCCGCTGTACGCTCTGATCCAGCAACGATCGAAACGCCGCCACCTGTCCAGGATTATTGCCGCTAACAATATTATCAACGCGTTATTCATGGTCAGCGCCTCGATGCTGTCAATTGCGATTCTGAAAGCAGGGCTGTCGATCCCAGAATTGTTTCTTGTCCTCGCCATACTCAACGCGATCGTCGCGATGTATATCTATACGTTGCTGCCCGAATTCCTGATGCGCTTTCTCGCCTGGATATTGATAAATCTTTTTTACCGTGTGCGTACGACGGGGCTCGAAAATATTCCTGAGACGGGCCCTGCCGTCGTCGTCTGCAATCATGTCAGTTTCATGGACCCGATATTGCTTGGGGGGTCGATACGACGGCCAATGCGATTTGTCATGTATTACAAGATTTTTCAACTGCCGCTGCTGCGATTTTTTTTCCGGCATGCCAAGGCGATTCCTATTGCGTCGGCCAGAGAGGACGAACAACTGATGAATGATGCGTTCGACAAAGTCGACGACGAGCTCAAGGCCGGGAATATTGTTTGCATTTTCCCGGAGGGCGCAATTACTCGTGACGGTGAGGTCCAGCGCTTCCGTCCGGGCATCGAGAAAATCATCGCGCGGCGCGCGGTGCCGGTTATTCCCGTTTCGCTCGGTCGCTTATGGGGTAGTTGGTTCAGCCGCCGAAAGGGTGGAGGAATTCGCAAGCTCCCAGGCAGGTTATTTGCGCGAGTTCCCGTCAACATCGGCGAGCCGGTTGCAGCCAGTGAAGTGACAGCGGCCAGGCTTGAACTCCTTGTTCGTACCTTGCGTGGCGACCAACGCTAGCACCGCGTCCGGAGCGACCTATCCGGAGTGCCTTACCACTACGGATCCGTCGTCGGCTGCGCCGGCGACAACTTTGCTCGCCAATCGGCTAGCAAGCCGTCCTTGTTGCCAAACAGGCCGGGGCCGTCACCAGGCTCGAAATTCATTTCTGCCAGCATGATGGAACCCTCTCTGGCGACCGGCAGGTAGAAATGATCGCCAGTCGGCGCTGCGTCGCCGAATACAATACGAGCCCCATAGAGCGCTTTCGGCATGTACAGCGCGTCGAGCCATGTCAGCCCGGTCGTGGACGAACTTACCTGGTGCACCCACCGCGATGTCTTGAACAGAACCCGCGAACCGACAGGGCTGTAAGCAACCTCATCAACGATATTCGGTAGTCGAACTGACAGCGCCCCGATTCGACCTTCGACGAGACTGAATTGCTGCGCCAGATTGTTTTGATCGACAAGGACCAGGTAGCGCCCCTGCGGCGACGCCTGCAATATTCGAATGGCAGCGGCACCTTGCCAGAGTTGCCGCATGCTCCAGTTGCCGGCGTCATCCCGGCTGACGACGCGTAACGCGCCGTTATCGCCACCAAGGTACAAATGCTCATTATCGACAAATGTCATGCCGCTATGCGCACCGCCGAGTTCGAGATCTACCGCAACATCACCGTTCGCCGCGTCGAGGATCACGACTCGAGCGTCGCTGAGGACAGCCAGCCACGACGCGTCCGGGGAGAAAGCGAGTGTGCTGACTGGGGCGCCCGGGAGGTCGGCAACATAGGCGTTCGGCTGGCCGCTATCCGTATTCCAGACTCGTACTGTATTGTCAGCCGCCGCGCTGGCGACGAGCTTGTTATCCGGGCTCATTTCAAGCAGCCGTATTGCCGCAGTGTGTCCAATAAAACTGACGTCCTCGCTGGCAACAGCCAGTGTGTCAAGTTCTGTTCGATGCACCATATGCAAATGGCCGGCCCGATCACCGATGACAACGATCGCCGCATCCGGCGTTGCGGCGACCACGGCGTCTGCAGTCGGTGTCCAGATCGCGTGGCTTGTATCGCCGCTGGGCGCTACCAAGGCCGCCGGAAGCGTGGGGACACGCCAAAAACGAGCAGCATGACCGGCGCCGCTGGTCAAAATGGTTGTCTCGTCGCGACTGAAAGCCAGCAGGCCATCTGAGCGTCGCTGGCTATCTGCGCCAATCGCCGGCCCGACAAGATGCCCGTCACTCGCGCGATGCACCTGGTATCCGGCACCGGGCCGACCGACTATGACGCTTGTGCCGGAGGGTGAGAAAACCAGCTGCCACCGGCCGCGCCCGAACTCTTCGAGCAACGGTGCTTGCGGCCGATCAACTTGCCACAGCGCTACGCCGTCGTATCCGTAGACAACACCAAGCACATTACCACCCGCCCCGAGACTGATTGCGCTCGGTTGAGTCACGAGGTCGATTTGCGCTAGTAACGTCGCATCGGCGAAGTCCCATACGCGTACGGCGCGGTCATAGTCGGCAACCGCGGCGCGAGTTCCCGCGCCGTTGAGTGCGACGAGGGCCGGAGTTCCGGCGATAAGCAACTCCGACTCGATGGCGGCTTTGTCGAGCGACCACAGTTCAAGCCGCGTTTCTGTGTCGCTGCCGCGCTGCACGAACAGGTGGACACCGTCTGCCGTCAGTCTCGAACTCATGCTCGCCGCACCAACAGGCAAGCTCGCAACACGGCTGCCGGTCTTCAAATCCCACAGGTTGACTGTGTCGAGCGTAGCCGTGACAAGCCGCCGCGCGCCCGCGTCCAGACCGATCAGCTTTTCGTTTTCACTGACGGCGATCGCACGGACCGGCTTGGCTGCCGCAAGATCCCATACCCGGGCGCTGTCACTCTGCATGGCTCTCGCGACGGCATATCGACCGTCACTGCTTGTCCAGATATTGTCGGTCTCGCGTTCGACCGGGTCGGGTATGTCCAATCCTCTTTGAAAATCTTCGACAAGCCCTTGCGCGTCGAGTGTCAGGTTCCATCCCACCAGGTGACCAGCCACTCCAAGCACTTCGTCGCGAATGCTCAGACTCCACGTGCCTGCCAAAGGCTCACCGATCAAATCACGGAGCTGCGCTGCGGAAATTCGAATGTTTTCGTTGCTCGATGCCCGCTCCAGTCCTGTATCGACTTCCACAGCCCGGCCGGACGGCGCAATCAACTTGATGCGTAAATCCGCAAGTCGCTGGTGACTTAGGTTGATTGTCAGCCCGAGTCGCCGCACCTGTCCGTCACGATCGACGACAACTCGCCGCAGCAACGGTGCTACCTCGATCGCCGTCATGGTCCAGTCGTCGCCGGGCTGCAGCGCCTGCGATGACAGCGACCATTGCGATACTTGTGACCCGTTTATTGCCGTCACCAGCAGGTTGGCCGCATCAAAGACAATATCGCCCGGCTGGCCGGGCGGCAGGGCCGCTATTAGTAACGGGTAGTCATCTCCAATGAGCATCGCCGCGCGGTGGCGCTTCTTTTGTGTCGATAGCGCAAGCGACTCCAGCGCCGCCAGAAGTGCAGCATCGCGCTGCTCTGTCCGCATCGCCTCCGCGACGCGCCGGTCCCAGAATTCAGCCAGCAACTGCTGTGGCAGTCTGCCGGAGTCCGGTATCGCTGCGGCCAGCTCAGAAATAGTCTTGATCGTGGCTTCATCGGCAGCATGACTCGCCCTGCCCTCGAGGAAACTCCGGTAAATATTGTCGGCGCCGTCGGCATGTCCGGGAAAGGAGCGTAGGTTCAGCCAGGTTGTTTCGGCAGTCCGCAGATCGACACTCGCCGATGTCAGCACGTCGACATAGGAATTAGGCAACCACTGTGTATACCACAAGGGTATTGCGACCACGATCAGTAGCATAGCCCCAGCAATAGCCGGCACCCGCCAGTGTGTTGGCAGATTTTCGTTCGCCCAGCGTGCGGTAAATACGGTCTCGTAGATACGATTCCGGACACGCAACTGCCCCTGCTCGTCGATCTCGATGAGGCCGATTGCAATGAGGCGGCGCTGCAGAGGCGAGCCCATGTCGGTAACGACTTCGACGCCCTTGCGCAAACGCCCGTAGAGGTTCAGCAACGCCTCGCTTTGCCGTCCGTGGCCAACCACTTCACGATGGATATGACTCATGTGCGGTTCACTGTGCAATGCAGCTCGACCAGCCAACTGATGCATGACAATGCGATCAATATTTCCGGCGATGTCGCCCTTCATGTCTTCTCTTGCCACTGCTCGGGCGA
>Ga0255058_10000280_pt1 | contig 30662 bp, 23 predicted proteins | sample Cases_109_9_MG_FD_188637 | JGI IMG/M metagenome (GOLD analysis project Ga0255058, IMG submission 188637) | Seawater microbial communities from Amundsen Gulf, Northwest Territories, Canada - Cases_109_9 | ecosystem: Environmental > Aquatic > Marine > Gulf | place: Canada: Northwest Territories... | reverse complement strand
TTCTTTTCACAACTATTCCTTCCTTTAGTGTACGTTTTGAAATGTGCGAATAAAATTCCACAACTATTTCTAAAAAATGTGAGTAAAAGGACAACGATTTTTACACCGTACAGGTTGGGATTTTTCATAAGGGAAGGGGTTGAAGAAGGAATCATTTCCGGCTATCAGGATATGATGGCAAGAAATATTATGAAGCTTGGAAGTATACCGATAAAGAAAATTATGATACCGCTTAAAAGGACAACCCTGGTCTCACACGATGCAAGTGCCGAGCAGATAAAAGTTTTTGCAAAAAATGTAAGGTTCTCCAGGATTCCTGTTTATAAGGGTTTGAAAAGTAATATTGTTGGAGTAATAAACTTATTCGATTTTTTGAGTGTTGGTACGGAAAAGTCAACAATAAGCGATTTCTTGAAAGATACCGAATGCCTCAACGCAGAAACACTTATAGATGATGCACTGGTAAGAATGCAAAAGACAAAACAGCGAATAGCGATTGTTACCAATAAAAATAACGAATCAATAGGAATAGTAACAATAAAAGACCTCGTGGAAGAGATTGTTGGAGAGCTAATGGCATGGTAAAGATAAGTATTATAATAGAAGAATTAAGTTGACAAATCTTTTTTTTAACAATATAATTTGACTTTGTTGCAAAGTTAGTCAAGAATAGATGTTTTTGGTTAAAGCTACGTGTTCAAAGGCTTAAGCAAATACACCTGGTTATTGTTAACATATTATATCCATATAACTTACAATGAAACTGTCCAGCAAAACAGAATACGCAATACTTGCTCTCTTAGAGTTAGGACAAAGATATGACAAAGGGTTAGTTTTAAGTCGAGAGATAGCAAGTAGCAGGGATATCCCTGAATCATTTATTGAGAGAATACTGTTAACACTGAAAAACGGCGGTGTAATAGTCAGTGTTAGAGGGGCAAATGGCGGACATTGTCTTGCCAGAGACCCTGGCAAAGTAAGTATCAGAGAGATAATAGAGTTATTTGAGGGATCCCTGGCGCCAATAGACTGCGTAAACGAGAGAATATCATCACTTTCTGCAAGCTGTTCAATCGAGGCCTCATGCGTGTTAAAGGATTTATGGCAGAAAATGTATGATTCAATGTTAGCAAGTATAGAAAACATAACAATTAAGGATCTTGTAACACAGGAAAGGTCTCAAAAAGAAGGCGTAATGAATCATATATAAATTTTTTCATCTATTCTTGACTAACTTTGCAACAAAGTAATGTAGCTAATTTAACGGAAAGATAAATTGGATTCATCCTAATATGACAAAAAACTATAGATACATTATTCTATTAGTTGCCATATCTTTGTTTGGCTTAATAGTCTATGCTCCTACACCAGAAGGGCTTACAGATGACGGGAAAAAGGCTTTGGCTATATTTGTACTCTGTGTTATTTTCTGGATTAGCCACGTGATACCATTGATGATAACAAGCCTTCTTGCTATCATCCTTTTTCCTTTAATGGGGGTTTTGCCGGCAGATAAAACTTACTCTCTTTTCGGCAATCAGGCAGTTTTTTTTATTCTAGGATCGTTTATTTTGGCATCTTCGGTTACAAGGACAGGTTTAAGTAATCGAATGGCGTTGATATTCTTGAAATGGTTTGGTCATTCGCCGAAAATATTACTTTTGGGTGTTATCGCGCTTTCTGCATTTTTTTCATTTTGGATGTCAGAACATGCTGTGGCTGCCATGATGTTTCCAATTGTTGTAGCTATTTCTGCAAGCCTGGAGCTAAGGCCGACAAAAAGTAATTATGGCAAAGCACTGTTTTTAGGGATGGCGTGGGGATGTGTTATAGGAGGGGTAGCGACATTTCTTGGAGGCGCAAGAGCACCTTTGGCCGTTGGTATACTTCGGGATACTACAGGCGACTCTATTGACTTTGTCAAATGGGCCCTGGCAGCTTTGCCAACGGTTATAGCAATGCTGGCCGTCACGTATTTTTTGTTAATTTTCCTCTTTCCTGCAGAAATAAAAGATGTAAAAAGAGCACGAATACTTTTAATTAATAGAACTGCATGCATAGGGAGAATGAAACGGAATGAATGGTCTATAGGGATTCTGATGGTTGTAACAATATTCTCGTGGATTTGCTTCGGGGAGAGATTTGGTTTGGCTAATATTGCATTGGCAGCGGTTGTTATTGCCTTTGTTTTTAAGCTATTGCGATGGAAGGAAGTGGAGGAAGATGTGAACTGGGGTCTTATACTTATGTATGGAGGCGCAATATGTCTAGGCTTTGCTATGGGAAAGACAGGTGCAACCCATTGGTTGGCAGATATAACCATTTCAGGATCAATCCAATCACCATTTGTTTTAATTATGATAATATCACTTGTTGCAATCTTTTTGACCGAGGCCATAAGTAATACAGCAGTAGTTGCACTCTTAATGCCAATAACGATAGGGCTTGCAATAGATTTTTCAATAAATCCCGTAATTACTACATTGGCCGTAGCTGTTCCATCAGGCTTGGCCTTTATTATGCCCATGGGCACTCCGGCAGTTGCCATTGCGTACTCATCTGGTTTCGTTAAACCGGGCGATGCGTTTAAGGGCGGGATAATACTGAAAATTGCAGCATGGATTTTATTCAATATTTTTGCTTATTTTTACTGGCCAATTCTGGGCCTTGGATTGTGAACTGGATTCCCTGCGAGAGCAGGGTCCTTCCTTTCGGACGGAATCCAGAGATTTATTTTTGTATTAAAAATTATATACCTCTGGTTGAGATTTGTGAATAATGGACAAAATACTACTGATACTTTCGACTACAAGGAAATCTGATAAATGCGTCAAGGAGGCAGTTGACATTGCAAGTAAAAAAAATGCAATGTTGATAATACTTTTTGTCGTAGATTATGAGGTACCACAGAAAATATTTGACAGCCTGACTGAGGAGGGGTGGATTGGGGGAAAACCAACCGAGAATCTTTTTAATGCAATTCTGGATGAATATTCAGTGCAAGGGAAAGACAAGATTCTGGAGATCGAAGAGGTGGCTAAAAACGGGGGTATTGATTACAAATCTATTGTCAAAAAAGGTACGTTTTTAGATGTAGCATTATCTGTAGTCGAAAAAGAAGATGTAAACCTGATTTTAGTTACAAGGCGGAAAAGGTCTGGTTTATCAAGATTCTTTTTCGGCTCAGCCGTGGCAGAACTAAAAGAAAAGGTAACGTGCGAAGTTAGGATTATAGACGAATAATGAAAGAAATCTCTACTGTAAAACTGGACACTGATATTTTGATCATTGGGGGAGGTGCTGCCGGATGTATGGCAGCAATTGAAGCGAAGAAACTTGATCAAAGTATCAAATGTATTGTTATGGAAAAAGCACACATTGAAAGAAGTGGTTGTCTGGCAATGGGACTTAATGCGATAAATGCCTATCTAAATGCTGGCCAGACACCTGAGATGTATGTTGAGTACGTAAAGGATGAGTTTTTCGGTGTAATCAGAGAAGACCTGGTATATTCAATTGCAAAAGGCCTTAATGAGTCGATCAAACAGGTTGAGGCACTGGGTCTTCCAATAGAAAAAGATCAAAATGGTAATTATGTAAGTAGGGGGAAAAGGAGTATAAGGATTTATGGTGAGAGGCTAAAACCAATTCTTGCCGCAGCCGTGTATCGTGCGGACGTAAAAGTTTTAAACAGGGTGGTCGCAACAAATTTTATTTTTGATGGTGAGCGTGTAAGAGGGGCCTATGGATTTGGTAACCGAGACGGCAAGTTTTATGTTATTCATGCCAAAGCGGTAATAGTAACCACTGGCGGCGCTACGAGGCTTTATAAGCCAATAAAAACAGGTGACGCACGTAACACGACGTGGTATTGCCCATGGAATGTTGGTACGGGTTATGCGATGGGCATTCGTATTGGTGCAGAAATGACGAGTTTTGAAAACCGGTTTATCCCTTTAAGGGTTAAGGGGGTAAATGCCCCAACAGGCACAATTGGTCAGGGTTCAGATATAAGGCAAAGGAATGCTCATGGTGAAGAATACCTGGAGGAGCGATATAAAAATCTTGGAGGGAGGAGATGTTTATCACTCCATCGCTTATTGGCAACTTTACAAGAAGAGAGAGAAGGTAGAGGCCCATGCTACTTTGATACCAAAGACTTGAGTATCGAGGAAGAAAAAAAACTCAAGGAAGTTTATTTAAACATGAATCCTGCTATTGTTCTTTTATGGGCAAATGATGGATATAATCCGAGGAAACGGTCTGTGGAAATTGGAGGTATGGAGCCGGTTGTAATCGGAGGGCATTGTCAGGCGGGTTATTGGATTGATGGCGAGAGAAGGACATCCATAAGCAGCCTGTTTGCCGCCGGTGATGTAGCAGGCGGTGCTCCAAAGAAATATGTAAGCGGCGCCTGGGTTGAAGGAAAGATAGCGGCAAAGGCCGCTGTTGAAGAAGTTAAGGGAACTGAATTACTGCATATTAATGGTAACGAAGCAAACAAAGAGAAAGAAAGAATACTGAGCTGTATGAATGGCAGGAAAGGAATATCTCCTGAAGAACTGGAAAGGAATCTTCAGGAGATAATGGACGAATATGCCGGTGGCGCAACGTCACATTACGAATTGACAGAATCTAAACTGATTATTGCCAGGAAAAAGCTTAAGAAATTAAAGGGCAAGTTGCAACTCCTCAGTGCGGGGGATAAACACGAACTTGTTTCGTGCCTGGAGCTAATCGACAGATTTGATGTTGCAAAGGTTTTGATAGAACATCTTATTTATAGAAAAGAAACGCGCTGGCCGGTCTTTCAGACCCGCACAGATTATCCTGAAAAAGACGATACAAACTGGCTGGGATTTGTTAATTCCGTTTATGACCCTGTAGAAGACAGAGTGAGAATTATCAAAAGGGCATTGAAAAAAGAAAATGAGTATCTTTATAAATAAAAACGTGTGTAATGGATGCGGAAATCTTAAAGAAACACTTTGCGAAAGGATCTGTCCAGGTGATTTATTGTTCCGTAATGCGGCACACAAGGCTGAGATTAGATCTCAGGCAGATTGCTGGACATGCGGGGCATGCGTAAAGGAATGTCCGGTTCAGGCGATAGATTTAAAATTGCCATCACAAATATTAAAAAGCAACGTTTCTCTCAGGGCGCAGTGTAAAAAGCAACATACAGTCTGGGAAATAAGAAACGGAAACGGCATTAAAGAGGAATTTGTAATTCCTGCGGTTACAGAGAACGGAGATTGAATGATACAGCCATTGAATCAAGAAAAAATGTAGATCATAACTACAAGGAACAACTTCCGTTTATTACTGCCTTTACCGTAACAAAATCCATTAATCTAGTGCAGAAATTTAACTTATCAACCACCTGCAAATCAGGTAAATTAAAGTTACACCTATCGCAGTAATAGTTAATGACCTCAAGAATCTCCAGATAGCTGTGGCCCATTCATTAAAGCCTGAAGCGCCCTTTGTGGTCACTTTCGTTCCTTCCACTTTTGTATTATACTCATCTCAAAATAGTTTTCGGAAAAACCCAAAAACAATTTTGCCCCTGCCTACCGGCAGGCAGGCGAGTAAAGTCCTCGGCGCTTTTTGTCCGGGGAAAATCCTCGGCGTTTTCCAGTCCGGGGATAACTGCAACCAAGATTTGGTTTTTTGAAAAGCCAAAAACCAAACCGGTTTTAGTATATCCACTTGTCATGATATGTGGCGAACCTTGCCTATGACAAAGGTATATTAGTGAAATTACTTATAGAAAAACCGGGCAGATGAGATTATTTAATTATCACTATATGGTATTCCCTCCGTCGAACATTTCCTCGCGTTTCTTATGATTTATCTTTTTCCGAAGAAGCTGTCTTTATAACTTCCGGGGAAGGGGTTTTTGTGACGACAAATGATTTTGTTGATAGCAAATCCTGATCGTCTCTGGTGACTATTGAGATAATATTTGGGCCGTCCTCAAGTGGAATATCGCTGGTAAAAGAGAGGTTTGACTTATCTGTTTCAGATGCCTCTCTATTAGACCTATAAAACACCTTATCATCATTTACAAGGATGTAGACATATTTTATTGTATTGTCATCTCTGGCGGTACCGGAGAGGGATATATACTCCTGTCTGAATGTGTCATGCGGGTCTTGCGTATCAAGTTCTATTTGCGGAGGAACGTTTTGCAAAAATAGTTCCGGAGCCGTTTGTTGATTAGATTCAGTAAGCGTACTGATTTCTACATTGTCGGAAGGTATCCATCCGAATCTGCCTTCCGGCATTTTTACGCGACACCACGTCCACGCCTGCGTTTCCTTGTCAGCCATAAGAATAGTTCCATTACTTGCATAAGCTATAATGGGAGTTGAGAGAGATTTGCCGTTGTAAATAGGAACATAATTATCAGTTACTTTAAGAGTCTTGTTTGTTAATTGTGTTTTCTCGCCGTTATTATTCTGGTCTACATTAAATTCCAATTTACCAGAAATACGGGTCCCAAAAGTGGTATCTGCAATAGTTATATCAACAGAAAAACTGTCAGCTTCCAGAGTGTCCCTTACCGAAAGTTTTAACTTAAAAGATTTTGATTCTCCCGGTAGTAATTCCCCTAATTCCATTTTGCCTTTTTCTATAAAGACTTCTTTATGGCTCAAATCTCTCAGGGCAATAATATTTTTTTCTGATGTGCCCTTACCGATATTCTTAACAAAGAGCACAAGGTCTACGACTTCCCCTTTCTGTATTATTCCATCTCCGTTTCCTGTCAACCCCTCACCCTCATCAATTATCTGATATGAATATGAAAAAACAGGTTTGGGTTGAGCGTTAATTGATATTGTGCTTTTTATGTCTTCCGGAGCATGTTCGTTAAATTCAGAGAATTTGATGAGAAGCTCGTCTTTTCTGCTTAGAGAGTTTTGCGGGATTTTGATTGTTTTAGAAGATTTTTTTGTCATACCAGTTTCAATCTTACCAAAAACAAACTCGTGCTTGTCGAGAAGAAGATTCTTGGATTCTGTTTTACCTCTCAATTGGTATAAACTGCCTTCGCTATTATTGGTGACACTAATTTCTATTTTTAATTCTTCCGATGCTTTCAGTTTTCCATTAGACGGAACAAGATGAAGATTTGTGGTAACCGATGGGAGGGCGATAGTTTCCCCGGTAGACCAGTCAATGTCCAGAGTATTTAAGGCATCTGAAATTTTCATTTCTTCATCTTTTTTGAAATCTTCGAATATTGGTTTTAACTGGCGAAGGAGATCGTCGTTATTATCGTAAGAAGGGGTATTAAGGATAATCTTTTTAGCGAATTGCACATGTGTATCTTTCTCCAAGTCTGGTATTTTATAGTAATCTTCGTCTTTTTGTTTTTGTTTTTGTTCTTCTGTTTCGCTATCAGTATCAGTAAATGATAGATATTTAATCTTTTCATAAGGTAATGTTGCTTCTGAATGTTCATCTAAGTGTTTTTTTAAATCTTTTTCTCTGAAGTGTTTGCTTTCATTGAATAAGATAATTTCATTTTCTGATACTTGTGATTGAGTAAGCAAAATATCAGGAGTAATACCTACCGACTGTATATCAGTAAAGTTTGGAGTCAGATACTTTCCTACCGTAAGTTTTAATGCCGCTCCATTCGTCAGGTCGACCAGTTGCTGTATAGAACCCTTCCCGAAACTGGTATCACCGATAAGGATAGCCCGCTTATTATCTTTCAGGGCACCCGCAACTATTTCTGCACCAGAGGCACTTCCCGCATCAATAATTACAACAAGCGGACATTTTGCGAGATCTTTAGAAGACTTTTTAGCTTTTTGAATTTTTTGTTTACCCATTGGTTCTACCGTTATTACAACCATTCCGGAAGAAAGAAACTTGTCTGCAACGGCAATTGCCTGGCCTAACAAACCTCCGGAGTTATTTCGAAGGTCTAGAATGAGTCCTTTTAATGTTCCGCTTTCTGCTGTAAGTTCCGCAATTTTTTCTTCTAAAGATTGTGATGTGTCCTCCTGGAAATTTCTTATCTTTATGTATCCTATGTTACCGTCAACTAATTTTGAGTCCACGCTGGGTATTGCGATAATCTCCCTTATCAGTGTGACTGTTTTGTTAGTTTGGGACTTTTTAATTTCTACTATCAGTATAACAGCGGTAGAAGGGTCACCTCTGAGTTTGCTGACAGCCTCTTGTAACGACATGTTTATGGTTGAATCTTCATCAATTGCAATAATTTTATCTCCTGATTTAAGGCCCGCCCTGAATGCAGGGGTTCCTTCAATAGGGGAAATCACGGTTAGTATTCCATCTCTCAGGCCAACTACCATGCCAAGCCCGCCAAATTTGCCTGAAGTTCCTATTTTAAACTCTGTAAAATCTTTAGGCGGGAAGACGACGGAATGTGGATCTAATTGTGCAAGCATACCGTTAATTGCCGCGTATTCAATTTCTTCAGCTTTGATTTCGTGATATTTGTTTTCGTTTACAAAATGCAGAACGTCATTTAAGGTATTATATAATTCGCCCAATCGTCGTATTCGTGAAATGTCGATTATTTTAGAAGTTTTATCAACCAGGATTTCAACTTCTTCTGATTCATCATTTACGTTAACCTGCACTTCAGGAATTATCCTTTCGAGCCAGGAAAGAGATTCTATCAGCATCTCTTTAGGTTTTATTCTGTCAGGTTCAACGTAAAATCTATTTAAATATGAACAAACAATACCAACCAGACGAAACTTGTGTTCTTCCTTTTCCTGATTAACCTCTTCATTAAAATTTTTGTTAAGTGAAATGCCATGCGATATGGCGAAGAAGATAACTATCAGGGGTGCTAAAAGAAAGATTATGAGTTTATAGAGATGTTTCCTCTTGTACATTTTTAAAATTTACCCCGCTAAATGTTCCTGGAAAGCTGTTTATTCGATTCCTTTTGTACTTTTCTGTAAACATAATATAAGCTTGATTATCTGTTAAGTCAAGGATAAGTTAAGTTAGGTGATAGTAGATTCAAAAATTTATTGACATAATAATTCATAATGCTAAACTTGATTCGCTCGATAATAAGGGCGATTAGCTCAGTTGGCTAGAGCGCTTGCCTTACAAGCAAGATGTCATAGGTTCGAGTCCTATATCGCCCACCATCATATAAGAAATAAAAGATTTAAGACTGTTTTCAGGAAAGGAGTGGGGCCGTAGCTCAACTGGTTAGAGTACCAGACTGTCGATCTGGATGTTGCGGGTTCGAGTCCCGTCGGCCTCGCCATTATTAAATTTTTTATTCATCGTGGTTTCATGGAATCGTTTATTGAGGCGGTCACCGCGTTTGCTAGTATGCTTGATTATAACACCGGTTTAAATAGCAAATGTTTAGTGTGAATATTGCGCCCATAGCTCAATTGGATAGAGTATCGGTCTACGAAACCGGGGGTTGCACGTTCGAATCGTGCTGGGCGCGTATCCATCCTTTTGAGTCCCAGGTTGTAAAGTTTATGATAACTGAATTCCGTTCGCATGAATATTATATGCGACTGGCAATTGCTGAAGCAGAAAAAGCTTTCAAAAGTGGTGAAGTTCCTGTGGGGGCCATAATTGTTTATGAAAACAGCATTATTGCAAAGGCGCATAATCAGCGGGAGATGTTATCGGACCCCACAGCTCATGCTGAAATGATTGCAATCACACAGGCTTCTGCATATCTTCAGAATTGGAGGTTAAGCAATACCACTGTTTATGTAACCTTGGAGCCATGCGCAATGTGTGCAGGGGCTTTGGTTCAGGCTAGGGCAAAAACCCTGGTATACGGAGCAAAGGACGAAAAATACGGCGCCTGTGAATCGACGGTAAATCTGGTTAATGATCCTCGTTTTAATCACCGTTTGAATGTAGTCTCTGGGGTTTTAGAGAATGAATGTAGTCTACTCTTGAAACAATTTTTTCTGGAAAAATGTCGGGGTGATTGATTCAACGGTTGAAACAGCAGGCCATATTAGTGTGGAGGGATGGCTGAGCGGTTGAAAGCGCTGGTCTCGAAAACCAGTTGGGGAGAAATCTTCACGCGAGTTCGAATCTCGCTCCCTCCGTTTTGATATGGAAACCCAGGAAATAATATATACCCAGGTTGGGCCAGGGGCTTGAACCTCCCTCTCTCAGTCTCGGAGGAGAGGTGTCCGAGTGGCCGAAGGAGCACGCTTGGAAAGCGTGTAGGTGGGCAACTGCCTCGCGGGTTCGAATCCCGCCCTCTCCGCCATAAATAAGAAATGTTTGTACATTAAGAGAGATTTATAGAAATTTTGGCCGTGCTAGACGGGGAGCTAGCGGTTCCTTGTTACCTGCAAACCGCTTACGCAGGGTCGATCGCTTTTTGGAGGTTTTTCTGACTTTTGGTGCTTTCTAAGTAAGTGGTGTTGAAGGCTGGGTCTCATGCAATGAGGCTATGTGAATCTGGTCAGATGCGGAAGCAAGCAGCCATAAGCATTAGTACTTATGTGCCGTGGGGCTGCCTGGTCGGAGCTAACTGCCTGGAAAGTCCAACGGAAAGAGAATCGAAGAAAAGTGCACGGCTACTTTTTGCTAATTTAAGTAAGATATGTCATATATTGTTCTATCGAGAAGATATCGGCCAAAATCATTTAACGAGATTATCGGGCAAAAGCATATAGTTACTACATTGGTAAACGCCCTTCAGTCTGACCGTGTTGCTCATGCGTATTTGTTTGCTGGCCCAAGAGGAGTTGGCAAGACATCTATGGCAAGGATATTATCAAAGGCCCTTAATTGTCAAAAAGGAACGACCGGCAACCCTTGCAATAAATGCTCAACATGTAACAGCATTAAAAATGGGAATGATATTGATGTCCTGGAAATAGATGGAGCTTCCAACCGCGGCATAGATGAGGTAAGGAATATCAGGCAGAATGTGGGATATGCTCCGGCGGTTTCGAGATATAAAATTTACATTATAGATGAGGTGCATATGTTAACCAAAGAAGCGTTCAATGCCCTTCTGAAAACACTTGAAGAGCCTCCTGAACATGTAAAATTTATCTTTGCTACAACCTCGCCAAGTCGTGTTCCTGACACCGTTCAGTCGCGCTGTCAGAGGTTTGATTTTAAAAATATTTCTGTACCTGATATAAGTGACAGGCTTGCACAGATTTGCAAGGCCGAGAACATCTCAGCAGAGGAAGAAGTTTTTCAATCCATCGCAAAATATGCTCGGGGAGGATTAAGAGATTCTGAATCTATCTTAGATCAGCTCGCTTCATTTTGTCACGAGAAGATAACGTTAAAAGATGTTTACGATATTTTTGGGGTTGTCAGTGAGGAGAAAATCTCTAGTTTGATTAATAGTTTTATTGAAAAAAACCCTGAGTTATCTATAGAAATATTTCATGAAATTATGGAAAGCGGAAGGGATATAGAGGGTTTTATTGATCAACTGCTTCTATATATCCGTGATTTACTCCTTGTTTCAGTCTGTAAAAAGGAGCGGGACACAATAGAAACCGTATCGAGCGACATTAATCTATTACGGATGCAATCTTCATCACTTTCTCCTGATACATTAATGTACATGTTTCAGATAATTTCTGAAGCTAAAAACAAAACAAGAGACTTACTTCAACAGAGGATTTTTCTGGAGGTTTTATTTATAAAACTTGCGACTATGGAAGAATTGAAACCGCTTAGCACTGTTTTGGACAAAATAGAAGGAATAAAAAAGATGTTTGAGGGTGACGTAGAGAATGTTGGCAAAGCAGCACCCACATATAACGAAAGTGTTACAGCACCGGCAAAAAAAGAGATAAAAGAAAAACCTTCCGATAATTATGCAGAGGCAAATAAAAAAGCAAGCGATGATGCTGATTTTGTTAATACCTGGGACAAGGTAATGGTTGAGGTTCAATCTGAAAAAAAGACTATTTGGGCACTGTTAAGTGGCGCCAGGGTTTTAAATATTGATGATAATGAAGCGGTTGTAGAATTTCCAAGAAATTACTTTATTCATAAAGAAAGGCTTGAAAAACCCGAAGAAAAGCGGATAATTGAAGGTTGCTTTGAAAAAGTAACCGGAAAGAAGATTCAGGTAAAATTTACAATATCAAAAAATGGTCATAAAGTAACTAATATTAAAGGTAACAAACACGGTCTTGTGCAAGAGAGGAAACGCAAGGAAGTAGAAGACGATGTAAAAAACGAACCTATGGTAAAAAAAACTATAGAGTTTTTTGATGGCTCAATTGTTAATGTAAGAGGAGAAAAAGGATGAAGGGGATGGGTAACTTAGGAAGCATGATGAAGCAAATGCAAAAACAGGCAGTTGACATGCAAAAGAAAATGGGAGAGGTTCAGGAAAGCCTTAAGGAGCGCGTTATAGAAACAAGCTCTGGCGGTGGGATGGTAACCGTACATGTAAATGGAAAGCAGGAGCTTCTATCTGTGAAAATTGATAAGGAAGTTGTTGACCCTGATGACGTGCAGATGCTGGAAGATCTTATATTAGCAGCAGTGTCTCAAGGAATGAAAAAATCTCAAGAAATGTATCAAGAGGAAATGAATAAGTTGACGGGGGGTATGAACATACCGGGTTTATCCGGTTTGCTTCAATAAGATACAAGAATGAAATCATATCCTGAATCTATGTTGAACCTTATGAGAGAGCTGGGCAGAATGCCTGGAATCGGCCAGAAAAGTGCAGAGAGGTTAGCACACTATGTTCTTGCATTACCTCATGATGAGGCAATGCAATTAGCCACAGCAATACGAAACGTAAAACAGAATGTCAATCATTGTTCTATCTGTTGTAATATCGGAGAGACAGATCCCTGTCATATCTGTGCAGACCATAGGCGAGACCATAAAAAGATATGCGTTGTTGAACAACCAAAAGATCTTTTTGCCATTGAAAAAGCAGGTTTCTACGAAGGGGTTTACCATGTTTTGTTTGGACATATAGATCCTCTGGAGAACGTTGATCCGGAGGATATTAATATAGATAAATTGGTGGACCGGGCCAGGAATAATGGCATCCAGGAAGTGATTATTGCCACTAACCCAAATTTAGAAGGTGATGTTACCGCTATGTATATTCTTGAGCAATTGGAACCTTTAGGTGTTAAAGTTACTCAATTGGCACGCGGTGTGCCATCTGGGAGTTATTTAGAATACGCAAATTCTGCAGTCATTGCTGACGCGATTCACGGGAGAAAATCAATACAGAAAGATTAATTTTTTTGGAATTATAGTTATGAGAATAGGCACCATACTATCACCACAACTTCGACAACAAATGAAATTGGCACCTCAGGTGATCCAATCTATAGAGATACTTCAGCTTCCCATGTTGGCCTTAGTTGAACATGTGCAGCAAGAGTTAATAGATAATCCCGTATTGGAAGAAGTAACTGATGATGAGAAAAATGAGCCGAAAACAGAAGAACAGCAAACATTAGATGAAGAGATTGCAGAAAGCAAAAACGAGGAACAGCCACAGGAAGATGAAGAATTTAAAAAGCTCAGAGAAATGGCGGACGATTGGGGAGACTTTTACTCTCAAACGTCTATAAAAAGGGGTGATGCTGTAGATGAAAGAGACCGGAAGCAGGAAGCACTGGAAAATACTGCGGCTAAATCAATATCAATTCAAGACTATCTCCTTGGGCAGTTATCGATTATGGAGGTAGAAGATTCGCTTACGGAAATATGTGAAAATATAGTTTATAACATTAATGATAACGGATACCTTGCTCATCCTTTGGAAGAAGTTGTTGAATCAATGGAAACCCCCGTAAGCATGGAACAGGCAAACAAAGCCCTGGAAATTGTACAAAGTATGGAGCCTCCTGGCGTAGGAGCAAGGGACTTGAAAGAATGTCTTATTCTGCAATTAGACAAAAGAGCTCCTGATTATAATATTGCGAAAGAGCTAATTTTAAACTATCTTGAAGACGTTGAAATGAAGAAGTACAAGCTTATAGCAAAAAAGCTGGGAGGCAACCTGGAATTGATTAAAAAAGTAATAGATTTCATTAAAACGCTTAATCCCAAGCCCGGTTCCCTTTTTAGCAGTGAACAGATACCATATGTAACACCGGAAGTCAGTGTGGATTGTGTAGACGGGAAATATGAGGTTACACTCATAGGAGACCACAATCTCCCGCGCATTTATATAAGCCCGTTTTATAAAGATGTGCTTAACGGAAAAGGTTATGACTTGAATACGAGACGTTATATTCGGAAAAAGATCGAATCTGCCAGATGGCTTATAGATGCTATAGAACAAAGAAAAAGCACGTTGTATAAGGTAGCAGTCAAGATAGTAGAGATGCAGGAAAAATTCTTTGAAGAAGGACTCCTTGCCCTTCGGACCTTAAAGATGCAGGATGTTGCAGATGCTGTAGGAATTCATGTATCAACCGTAAGCCGCGCTATAGCCCATAAGTATATGCAGTCTCCCAAAGGAATTTTCGAGATGAAATTTTTCTTTACAGGAGGGTTTATGAATGCGGATGGTAACATGGAAACATGGGAAGCGACGAGACAAAAACTGTCTAAAATTGTAAATGGAGAAGATAAATCAAGCCCCTTAAGTGACGAGGAGATTGCTGCCAAATTAAGAGAAATGGGGAGCGATATAGCACGAAGAACGGTAACTAAATATCGAAGAAGTATGAAAATTCCTTCATCAAGAAGGAGAAAAGAAGAAGATTAAAAATTCATCAATTATGTGCCTCTGAGAAACATTGAAATTATTTGAAATCATAAAAAAATATATTATGTTTCTTGCATTTGTTGCGTGTGTTTCGGGATGCTATACATTTAACAAAGGCCATAACGCCTCACATAGCCGTACATTAAAAAAAGATATGGAATTATTACACAAAGATGTTGATTCTTTTCTTGGCACAACAAAACCATCAATGCTCAGTGAATGACGGATATACTAAACTAATAGGCTCCTTTCATAATAAAATCATGTCTTCCACATAATTTTAGAAACATTTCTACAGAATACGCAGTCCAGGATAAATCCTCGTTTAAGACTTTTAACAATATGAACCCCACTTAAGCTTTGCACAGTTATTTTCATGGAGATCATTCAATGTCACGCAATTTCAATTTAATAATCAAAAACGGCACTGTAGTTGATGGGACAGGCTGCGCCGGGAGGGTTGCAGATATTGGCATTCAAGATGATAAAATCACTTATATCGGCAGTATTGATAACCTGTCTGATAGCCGCATTATAGATGTAGCAGGCTGCGTGGTTGCACCGGGATTTATCGACATCCATTCACATAGTGATCTTTTCTGGCTGGTTAGCCCGGAGAGTGAAAGCAAAATCCATGATGGTGTTACCACAGAGATTTGTGGAAATTGTGGTATATCTGCATTCCCGCTAAAGGGCCAGTTACTTGAAAATAAAAGAAAAGGATTTCGCAAATTCGGGTTGGATATAAATTGGGCAACGGCTGAGGATTTCTTTAGAAGGGCGAATGAAGTGACGAGTTCTATTAACAGGGGATTCCTGGTTGGCCATGGCAACATCCGCGCCTGTGTGCTGGGATATGAAAACCGTGAGCCGGATAAGAATGAACTTGCTGAAATGGAAAAAGAATTACGAAATGCGATGGAGTCAGGCTCTTTTGGTATGTCAAGCGGATTGATCTATCCGCCGGGATGCTATGCAAAGACCGTTGAATTAATAGAATTATGCAAAATAGTCAAAGAGTACAATGGTATATATGCAACACACATTAGAGATGAAGGAGATGAAATAGAAACCGCTTTAAGCGAAGCTATAAATATTTCTAAAGAGAGTGGAGTAAATACTCAAGTCTCCCACATTAAGACATGGGGGAAGAAAAACTGGAAAAAAATAGACAAAATAAAAAAGCTGCTTGACGATGCAAGGTCTAAAGGCATAGACATCACATGTGATCGGTACCCCTATATTGCAGCAGCAACAGACCTGGATGTAATTTTGCCAGATTGGGTATACGAGGGGGGAACGGTCGAAGAGAAAAAAAGATTGGGTGATCCTCTTCTCAGGGAACGCATTATCAAAGAAATGGAGCATGAGGGCCAAAGCCATGAGTTTTGGGGAACTATAATGATTTCATCTGTGTATAATAAGAAGAATAGAAGCTATGAAGGAAAAACGATTGCAGAGATTGCGGAGGCATTAAAAGTACAACCTTTAGAATTTGTTCTCGATCTTTTATATGAAGAAGACTGCAGGGTAAGCGTTATATTTTTTAGTATGTCAGAGGAAAACCTTGCCAAAATACTTAATTGGGACTTTGTAATGGTAGGCTCTGACAGCTCGCTTCGTTCTCTAAAAGGAGTTTTAAGCTACGGAAAACCGCATCCAAGGGGATACGGTACGTTTTCAAGAGTAATAAGAAAGTATGTTAATGAAACCCCTCTTTTTTCTATAGAGAAGGCTATATATAAAATGACCGGCTTCCCTGCTCAAAAGCTGGGATTCAAGGATAGGGGGATCTTAAAAGAAGGGTTTTCTGCGGATATAACTGTTTTTGACCAGAGAACAATCACAGAAAAAGCAACATTTGCAAACCCGCATAATTATTCTGAAGGCATCAGGCATGTTTTCGTAAATGGAAAACTAACTATTAAAGATGGTAAGCACGAGGGCGTTGCAAATGGTGAGATTCTAAAGAAATAAATTTTAAACCGGGATACACTTTGTATATAAACGAATAAGTAACGATTATCATATTGATATTGACACCAGATTATATTACTATTAAGAAAATTTAAAGAGCTAATTATTATACATTTAATCGGGTTCTTATACCAAAAAGGAGGTTTTTGTGTACAGTAAAAGAAGGAATATTAAAAAACATTTTTTGACACTGATGATTGCGATATCTGCTTTGTCATTAATCCTGGGATACGTGGGTTCAACGGGCAGTGTTAAAGCGTCAACAGGCCCTGGAGAATTAGAACATTCTCTAGTGCTTGTTTCCGAGCAAGTCAAATTGTCAGTTGTATCTATCACCACTGTAAAGGTTTTCAAGCATCCTTCTACCGGAGGTGGAGGATATCATGGAGATCGGGGTCAGGGTCGGGGCCATGGTGATAGACGTGGCAGACAGAGAAATCCGTTTGACGATTTTTTTGACAAGTTTATACCAAAAGCACCGCCAAAAGGAGAGTACAAGACACAAAGCCTTGGTTCCGGTGTAATAGTCAGGATCGATGATGGAACAGGATACATCCTGACCAACAATCATGTTGTTGCGGATATGGACGAACTGAAGGTTAAACTCAGTGACAAGAGAGAATTTAGCGCGGAAATTGTGGGAACAGACGAACAGACAGATTTGGCTGTAATAAAAATTGAGGGAGATAATTTGGTAGCCGCAAAGATGGGAGATTCTGATATTTTGAAACAGGGACAGTGGGCGATTGCCATTGGCAACCCTTTTGGCCTCAATCATACCGTCTCAGTTGGCGTGGTAAGTGCGATTGGCAGGTCTGGAGTGGGGATAGCAAATTATGAAAATTTCATTCAGACCGACGCAGCGATTAATCCCGGAAATAGTGGAGGCCCATTATTAAACATTGATGGAGAGATTATAGGCATCAATACTGCAATCTTCACCCGTTCGGGCGGTTATCAGGGAATTGGATTTGCCATACCGGTAAACATGGCAAAGGCGGTACTTAGAGACCTGATTGATAAAGGAAAGGTTACCCGCGGCTGGCTGGGTGTTGCCATCCAGAATATGGACGCATCACTTGCAGAGCAATTTGGTGTAGCTGTTACCGAAGGTGTATTGATAAGTGATGTGCAGGATGATTCCCCGGCCAAGGAAGCTGGCTTCGAAAGAGGCGATATATTAATTGAGTATAATAATAAGGCAATGAGTGACGTTAATCAATTGCGTAACGTTGTAGCTCAAACTGAGGTCGGCATAGAAGTCAAAGTCAAAGTATTGAGAAAAGGCAATGAAACGGTTTTAACAGTGAAAATAGGCGAACAGCCGTCAGATCTGTTTGCTTCATCGAAATCGTCTATCGGCAGGGACCTGGGTATGTCAGTGCAGAATTTAACGGAGGAACTGGCTAAAAGTTTTGGTTTTGAAGGTGAAAACGGTATAGTGGTTTCTGCCGTAGAACCAGGCAGTCCTGCTGCTCAAGCTGATGTAAAAGAAGGAGATTTAATAAAAGAAGTTAATCGAGAAAAGATTAATAACATAAAAGAATTCAGAGAAGCTTTGAAGAGTACTGAAGAAGGCAAAGATATTCTATTATTACTAAGAAGAGGCATGCATACGCGTTTTGTGATAATTAAGGGTAAGTAGAATAGCAGGTTTTTCGACTTCGGCAGTAGTTACTATAAAAAATTTAGCCTCGTTACCAGAGTACGGTGACGGGGCTTATTTTTTTGCCGAATCGTCAAAAAGAGGTGAAAGGTCTTGCAGTCTTTTAATTATTGGTCCCAGTTTTTCAAGAACGTAATCGACTTCATCATCCGTGCTGTATTTGCTTAAACTAAACCTGATTGCTCCCCTGCTTGTAGCAGGAGGAACTCCCATAGCCTGCAGGACATGAGATGGTTCTGTAGAACCTGTTGTACATGCCGAACCGGAGGAAGAAGCAATGCCGGCCATATCAAGCAAAAGCAGGATCGCTTCTCCTTCAATATATTCGAAGCCTACACAGCTCGTATTTGGCAGGCGGTTACTATTTTCTCCAATTATTACCACATTGGAAATTGTGTCTTTAATACCCTTTTCCAGTTTGTCCCTGAGACGTCTGACTTCTGTCTGCTCTTCTTTTACAAATCCTTCTGCCAATTCGCAAGCCTTGCCCAATCCGATAATATAGGGAACGTTTTCTGTCCCGCTCCTTCTATTCTCTTCCTGATGGCCGCCAATAAGCAAAGGGTCAATCCTTACTCCTTTTCGTATATACAATACTCCAACCCCTTTTGGTGCGTGCAGCTTGTGCCCGGATATTGACATGAGATCGATATGGCTGTTCTTAAGATTTACGGGAATCTTGCCAATTGCCTGCACTGCATCACAATGAAAAAGAACACCTTTTTCTTTAACTATTTTACCAATTTCTTCGATGGGAAATATTACACCTGTCTCATTGTTTGCATGCATAATGGAAACAATAGCCGTAGTATCTTTTATGGAATCTCGTAATTCATCCAGGTCAAGCATTCCATCATTATTAACGCCAAGCTCTGTTACTTCATAGCCTTGCTTTGCAAAGTATTTGCACACATTCAAAACCGCCGGGTGCTCTACCTTAGTTGTAACGACATGTCTTCTTTCAGGATGTGCTTCCAACGAACAGTGTATGGCATTATTGTTACTCTCAGTTCCACAACTTGTAAATACGATCTCAGATGTATCTGCTCCAAGAATGTTTGCGACCCTTTCTCTGGCGAGGTCCATCTTGGTTGCAACCTGCCTTCCAAAAGTATGTATGCTTGACGGGTTGCCGTAGTATTCCTTAAAATACGGCAGCATTTCTTCCAAAACCTCATCATCAACTCTCGTTGTAGCGTTATTATCAACGTAAACCAGCTTCATTCGTAAAATCTCCATACTAGTAAACTAATCACACTCTCCAACGTTACAGAAAGATGAAAATCAGATTAGCCTACAGAGTGTTAAAAACCAAAAGTTAAAAATCCGAAATTCTAATATCGAAATACGAAACAAATTCAAAAATCAAATTTTCAAATTATAAAAACATTACGATTCTCACAAACCTGTTTCTGACAAAGACAAACTTTCTCAAATGTAGAAAACGCTCTGAAATGTGTGTTTTTACGTTTTGGTTATTTGTATTTTGAACATTTGGCATTTGTTTCGAATTTCGGATTTTACATTTAGACGATAATATCCGTACTCAATATAAATCAGTACGTCTATGCTCAAATAAAGGTATCTCTGCTCTTACCTCCTCCAGTAAGCTTAAATCAACCTCAGCCGTAATCACATTCTCGCTGTCTTTTGCTTTTGCCAAAACCCTTCCCCACGGGTCCACTATCATGCTTTTCCCGTAGCAGGTTATATTATTCGGGCTGGTCCCTATCTGATTTGCAGCGACTACAAAAACCTGATTCTCAATGGCGCGAGCTATAACCAAAGGTTCCCAGTGATACTCTCCGGTAGTCGACGTAAATGCGGAGGGAATGAAAATAATCTTTGCTCCATTTAATACCAGAGACCTGAAAAGTTCGCAGAATCGCAAGTCGTAGCAAATGCTCAGGCCGACTTTGACGTCTCCCATATTTACGGTAACTATTCCCTGACCTGCAACTACGTTCTCTGATTCTTTATATCTTATCTTGTTCTGTATATCAACATCAAAAAGATGAACCTTTGCATACTTTGCCAGGATTTTGCCGCTTTTTCCAACTATTACGGATGTATTATGAACCTTGTTCGCTTCAACCTTTTCAAATATACTTCCACACACTATATAAATTTCGTGCGTTCGTGCTTTATCCGACAGAAAATTAATACTATCTCCCGGTATCTCTTCTGCATTTTCTACCATAATCTTTGTATGGCCACAGCAGTTAAACATTTCCGGCAGGACGACAACGTTTGCACCGTCTTTAACCGCATTATCAATATACTTGTTTGCCAATTTTAAGTTTCTGTTTTTATCCTCGTTTGAACAGAACTGGACGGCAGCCACTATGAATTTATTTCCTAATCCATTTTCTAATTCAGTCATTTAAGATTTATCTTTCTCACAATTTGCTGCTGATTACCTTCGTTACCTGATCAGTTATTTTATTGAAATATTCATTCCTGGATTTAATATCCACAAATTCGTGTTTGTCAATTGTAATTGGTTTATGGTAGTAAACTGATATTTTCCCGGGACGTGGTATTAGTCTGTGTCTTGAAAATGTTTCATAGGCACCTACTATTGTGACCGGAACAATCCTGGCATTTGTTTTAAGTGCCATTCGGGCAATCCCTGATTTGAGATTATTGACCTTTCCATCACTGCTTCTTTCTCCTTCCGGAAAAATGATTAATGCCTTACGCTTAAACAAGGCTCTAAGAGCGTTAACATAAGCGCCCTTGTCGGCGCCTGACGAGTCTACCGGGAAAGCGCCAAAAAAACGTATTACACTTCTCAGGATGGGTATAGTAAAAAGTTTGTCCCATGCCATAAATTCTATATCTCTATATATGCCGGTACCCACGATCACCGGGTCGTAATAGCTTATATGGTTGGATGCTATAATAACAGGCCCGGTGGCAGGGATATTTTCACTGCCGTGAAATTCAATCCGATGGAAAATCTTGAAATAGGCAATCGGTATCCATCGCACAAGGTTAAATTTAATATTCAAAATAAACAATTGACACCCAACCTGCACCACAGTAAAATCCTAGACATACGAAACTGAATGTCTATTGATATCTTACCATAACTAGAAGATCCCATGTATTCTTGTTACAAAAATTGCTGGGAAAAGTTATTCTATTACATACCCTTAATAAATCAAGGCTAAACCTCTCCCTTATCCCCCTTTTGTATAAGGGGGGATAAGAGTGGGGATTTGTTAACCCGACTGAGTCGGGTATGAAGCTAACTTACAGGGTCGCCCCAGGCGACTTACTATTATTTTGCAAGGAAAAAATGCTTAAAGAAAAAATAGGATTTATCGGTGGCGGAAAGATGGGAGAAGCGCTGATTAGGGGAGTTCTCAGGGCAAAACTGAGTTCTGTCGGTAAAATTATTGTTAGTGACGTGGATAAAAAACGTTGTCAAATACTCGAGAAAGAGATCGGGATAAAGACCACGCAGGAGAATAAGAAAATAACATCCGGTTCTGATGTCATAATCCTTGCCATCAAGCCAAACGTAATGGGTGATATTCTTGAGGAATTAAAAGGCGATATTACTCCAAAACATCTGGTGGTTTCGATAGCCGCAGGAATTCCATTAAGTTATATAGAATTACTTCTAAACAAAGGCTGCCGGGCTATCAGGGTTATGCCAAACACTCCGTGCCTAGTGGGTGAAACTGCTGCCGGTTATGCCCTGGGGAAAAAAGCAACCAGGAATGATGGGAAATTAGTTGGTCAAATCCTTGATGCGGTGGGCAAGTCCTTTTTGCTGGAGGAGAAATACCTCGATGCCGTAACTGGATTGAGCGGCAGTGGCCCGGCTTTCATCTATATGGTTATTGACGCGCTGGCAGACGGAGGCGTTAAGATGGGTCTGCCAAGAGAGGTATCAACAACACTTGCGGCACAAACTACCTTTGGCGCGGCAAAGATGGTGTTGGAGGCGGGTATGCATATAGGTGAACTCAAAGATTCTGTGACCTCTCCGGGAGGGACAACGATAGAAGGGCTTCACGCATTGGAAAAAGGCGGACTCACGAATGCCCTGATAGATGCCGTTGAAGTTGCAACTAAAAAATCAAAAAGGCTGGGCAGGGCATTTTCAAAGCGAAAAGTATAATGCAAATTTGTTAATTTAATATTTTCCTTACTGTACTCCATACTTCTTCTGCTATTTTTTCTTTAGATATTATTTGATTGTTTTTTGTGCACTCAATCGTACACCAGTTACTATCGCCGTTGGCAAGATCTAAGTACACCTCTTGAACCCTCTTTAAGTATCCTGTATCTACTTCGTGCAGATCCGCTTCTGATTTAACGTCTTTTGATTCTTTTACCCTGGTTCTAATTAATTCCTGTGAAATCTCTATTGGAACGTGTAGGTAAATTGTAAGGTTGACTCTGGGAATAATGTAAGTTTTATGTTCAAGATCCTCAATCCATTCAAAAAACTTTTTTCGTTCCTTAGTATTACTGATCTTTGCTCCCTGATGTGCCATATTTGAGCAGACATAACGATTGGATATTATTATGTTTCCTTCAATAAGCCATTTGTTCATCTGGTCTTTTGCCTCCCATCTGTCACCTGCGTAAAGAAGAGAAGTGAGATATGGATTGACCTCATCAGGTCTTGACTCAACATATTCTGTTCCGTCATTGCCAGATGTGGAACTTGTTCCTTTAGTAAGTGGATGTGCTTTAAGATGATTTCTTAATTCCTGCGGCCAGCCAAATTCGCCTTTCAAATATTTTTCTATCATATTCGCAAAGAAGGATTTACCGTATTGCGGAAAATCTGTCGTTTGTACCTGGTAACCCTCTTTCGATAACTTTTCCACAAGGAGACGGGTTTGTACCGTCTTGCCACTCCCATCTGGTCCTTCAACGACTATGAGATTACCTTTCTTTCCATCAGCATTCTGACCATGTAATAATGACGAGTGGGAGAACAATTTGTTGGATGAAGCCATGATTAAATCCCTTTATTTCCTGATATAGAATAATGGTGCTACAGCACTAGAACAAATAGTAACAAGGCATATACAAAAATCAAATGATTTGTTGTAAAAGGGGATATTTTTGATACAATTTTACATAATTATGTATACAAAATTTTCAAATTCACTGAGTTTCAAAATAATAATTTGCTTTATTTCTTTGCTTTTACTCAGCCAAAAGGTATATGCAGAAGATGAAGTTGAAGAACTAAGGAAAGATATTTTAGAGCTCGAAAAGATTGCGAATCCGTTTGTACGGATTTTCCAAAAGGTATCAAGTTTGGTGGCACCTTCGGTTGTGAGCATAGTGGCAGAAGGCGCTTATGGCACTTTTACGGATCCCCATGAAGAGGGGTCTTCACCTTTTGCCCATCCCAGAGAAAAGGATGAAAAATCCCAGAATTCTAATAAGCCAAGTTTTGGCTCCGGAATCGTAATAAAGAAAACAGGGTATATCCTTACTAACTGTCATGTCATAGATGGTTTTGAAAATGGTAGGATAACAGTTACATTATATAATGGGGACAAGTATGATGCTGCCGTTGTTGGCAAGGATACAAACACTGATCTGGCAATTTTGAAGATTGCGTGCGACAATCTCAGGGAAGCAATTCTTGGAGACCCGAAAAGTGTGAAGGTTGGAGAGTGGGTAATTGCTATTGGCAATCCCTTTGGATACAGCCAGACAGTTTCATCAGGTATAGTAAGTGCAATAGGGAGAACACATGTTACACCATTTGCGAAACCTTTTGCATACGAGGATTTTATTCAGACTGACGCAGCAATTAATCCGGGTAATAGTGGTGGTCCTTTGGTGAATCTGCGAGGCGAAATCATTGGTGTTAATTCCGCTATCGCAACACGCACTGGAGGATTTCAGGGAGTAGGATTTGCAATATCTATGGAAATTGCAAATGAAGTCATATCTGATCTTATCGAAAAAGGCAGGGTCGTAAGAGGCTACCTGGGTGTAGGGCTTCAGAATATAAGTGATAATCTTGCCTCATATCTGAGTTTAGAAAGTAAAAGAGATGTGTTGAGGGAGTTTCAACTTGAATCTGATAAAGGAGCCTTCATTTCTGAAGTGTGGCAGGATACTCCTGCTTCAAGAGGAGAGATTCTTCCTGGAGATGTCATCATTGAGTTTGGTGACTATGAGATTTTGAATGTAGATGATCTACAGAAAGCCATAAGGGTCTCGACGGTTGACAGCGAAGTGAAGGTAAAAATCATTCGCAATAAAGAGGAAATGTTGCTGACAATCAAAATGGATCAACAACCTGAAAGCATGTCAGGGAGGAAATACGTAACAATTAAGACTCTTCTCGGACAGGCAAGCCTGGGCATGGGCCTGGCGATTGAAGACCTGCCACAGGAAGATAAAGAAAGGCATGGGGTAATTGTAAGGCATGTTGTAAGTGATAGTCCGGCAGAGAGAGCCGGTATATTACCCGGTGACATAATACTAAAAGTCGGTTCCAGTGAAATTAACTCACTTAATGAATTCCAGTCAGTACTGCAGGGGTTTATTGAAAAGGGTGTGCCGGTATCTATGTTTATCAAATCAAAGGGCTATGTTACCTTGAATTATTAGCTCTTTTTCAGTCTACTGTGTTTACTTCTTCTTTTTAGTGGCAGTTTTCGGCTTACTCTTTGTTTTCGTTGTTTTCGGGCTACTCTTTACTCCTCTTCTTCCCTTTTCAGGAGCATTTTCGGCAAGAGTAAGGCACTCCTTAAGAGTCAGGTCTTTAGGTTCTTTATCCTTAGGGATCTTGACATTCTTTTTCCCAACCTTTATATAAGGCCCGTACCGGCCGTTTAGGACTTGCACGTCCGGGTTTTCATCAAATGACTTAATGAATTTTTCAGCATCGGCTTTACGCTTGGATTCTATTAATTCAATGGCTCTCTCCTGGACGACAGTATATGGATCATCATCACCTGTTAAGGAAACAAACTTACTGTCGTGCCGGATATATGGCCCAAACCTGCCAATTGCAGCAACTATTTCTTTGTCTTCATAGGTTCCCACTTCTCTTGGAAGTTTAAATAATTCTAAGGCTTCTTCATATGTGATGGCATCCAGCCTCTGCCCCTTCAGCAGGCTGGCATACATAGGCTTTTCTTCTCCAAGTTCTTCGATAGTTCCGATTTGCGCCACAGGGCCGAATCGTCCTAACCTGACCAGTAAAGTCCGGCCTGTTTTGGGGTCCTTGCCAAGTTCTCTTGAGGTGTCTACTTCTGACCTGTCTATTGCCTCCGTCGTTTTTACCTTTTCGTGGAAACTTCCATAAAAGTTGCTGATCATTTTGTCCCACGCCAGCTTACCGGTAGCAATATCATCGAATTCTTCTTCTATAGACGCGGTAAAGGAATAATCTAATTCTCTTGGAAAATTTTCAACGAGGAAGTCGTTGACAACCATTGCTACGTCTGTTGGAAAAAGCTTTGCTTTTTCTGCACCCGTAATTTCCGTCCTTGTGTATGCGTTAACTTCGTTGTTTGCCAGGATAAGTTCCTGATATTGCCTCTCCCTGCCGTCTCTGTGTTCTTTGAGTACATATCCTCTTTTTTGTATAGTAGAAATGGTGGGCGCATAAGTAGATGGTCTGCCGATACCCATCTCCTCAAGTTTCTTAACAAGGCTTGCTTCTGTGTACCTCGCAGGTGGTCTTGTAAACCGTTCAACAGCCTTCATTTTGTCAAGGCAGAGTTCTTGTCCAATGCTCAGGGGTGGTAACATTTCTTTGTTTTCCTCATCTTCCTTTTCTTCGTCTTTTGTTTCAAGGTAGACCTTGAGGAATCCCTCAAATGTGATGACCTCGCCTGTTGCTTTCATGGTTTGGGGAACGGTGGATATACCGATTGTTGCCGTGGTTCTTTCAATCCTGGCATTGGCCATTTGTGAAGCAATTGCCCGTTTCCATATCAACTCATAAAGGCGTGTCTGATTTCTGTCACTACCTGCACTTTTCTCTGAAAAGTCTGTGGGCCTGATGGCTTCATGAGCTTCCTGAGCAGAACCGGATTTGGTTGTGTATTGCCTTGTTTCTGAATATTCGGCGCCGTATGCGGAAGTTACTTCTTTTGCAGCGATGTCCATAGCCAATTTTGAGAGACTTACAGAATCGGTTCTCATATATGTAATCTTACCTGATTCGTATAAGCGTTGTGCCAGGGTCATAGTCTGCGCTACCGAGAACCCTAGCTTAAGACTGGCTTCCTGTTGTAATGTAGACGTGGTAAAGGGAGCAGACGGTTTTTTCTGCCCCGGCTTCTTCTCTAGATTATTTATTGAGAACGTGGCCCCAATACATTTGGCCAGGAAGTCCTGGGCTTCCTTCTCAGAGGAAAACCTTTCGGACAATTCCGCTTTTAATATTTTATTGTCGCCAACTAAGAACTCGGCACTGACTTTGAAGAATGATTGACAGTCAAATTGCTCAATTTCCCGTTCTCTTTCTACTACCATTCTTACCGCTACAGACTGAACCCTTCCTGCAGAAAGGCCTCGGCGGATTTTTTTCCATAAAATTGGGGAGAGTTCAAATCCTACAAGTCTGTCCAGAACCCGTCTGGCCTGTTGTGCATTGACAAGATCGGTATCAATGCTTCTTGGCGATTCGATGGCGTTAAGTATTGCTTGTTTTGTAATTTCACTGAAAACGATTCTACGCGTATTTTTATCATTCAATTTAAGTGCTTCGCTCAAGTGCCATGATATCGCTTCTCCTTCACGGTCCTCATCGGTAGCCAGCCATACTACTTCTGCGTTCTTTGCTGATTTTTTTAGTTCTCTTACAACGTCTTTTTTCTCTTTAGGAATTTCATATGTTGGTTGAAAGCCATTTTTGATGTCAATGGCATCATTCGCCTTAGGGAGGTCCCTGACATGTCCAAAACATGATTTTACTGTAAAATCCTTGCCAAGATAACCTTCAATGGTTTTTGCTTTTGCCGGTGACTCTACTATTACAAGGTTTTTGACCATAGAATTACATTGCCGTGTTTAAACAATGAAAAGTTTGTGCCTGAAAAATAAAACGTCTTTGATAACTGTTATCAAAGGTTAAAAATTAAAACAAAGGCACTGTCAAGTGTCAAGGGTTTTCTGCTCTCAGGTTCTTCTATGCTTTTTACATATATTGGGTTACAACAATTATTTAGTCACCGAATAACATCGTACCTTTTCCTGAGATGTTAATATTCTATATCTGTAATTGAGTATATTTTAGGATGTTGCTGCCTCGGCCTTGTCTTATTACTAACTTATGTTAATTTGTTACGAAATCAGTTTAAATTGCCGTTCTGGCGACTAAAGTTAATGATTCACACAAGAAATAATCCAAATTAGGACACTACCCAGATTAATCGATTCTTGACATAATACATGATAATCAGCTATAATCTAAGATTCTACAGTTTATCTTAGCCATATAGGCAAACGAATTTGAATAAGGAGGATTCAAAATGGGTGAAGGATGTCCGGGATCACAAACAATGGATTTTAATGAAGAGAATGAACAAGCTGAAGAGTCAGGCTCGCGCCAGTCTCAACTGAAGCAATGGCCGATCCAGTTGCATCTGGTCTCTCCCGAAGCGCCATATTTTCAGGAGAAAGATATTTTATTAGCTGCAGACTGCGTGCCTTTTGCTTTTGCCGATTTCCATAAGGATTACCTTAAGGGAAAGAGTCTTGCTATCGGCTGTCCGAAACTGGATTCAGAGCAGGAAATTTATATTGATAAGATAGCCGCGTTGATTGATGATGCAAAAATCAATACCCTGACGGTTATGATTATGAAGGTACCCTGCTGTATGGGTTTGACTCAAATTGCAAAATCCGGTGCTGACAAGGCTACCCGCAAGATACCGATCAAGCAGGTAGTTGTGGACGTAGCAGGCGGTCAAATCCTATCTGAAGACTGGGTTTAGGTACTGATACATTCCAAATATAAGAAACCCCTGGGAGGCAAAGTTTCTCTCAGGGGATTTTTTATTAACCACAGATTTTAATGTCTTAATCTTTACAGTTTATTTTAGCCCTTTAAGGAAAAAAATTTAATAAGGAGGATTCGATATGGGAGATTGTTGTCCGGGATCAGAAACAATGGATTTTAATGAAGAGACTGAACAAGCTGAAGAGACAGGCGCGCGTCAGTCTCAACTGAAACAATGGCCGATCCAGTTGCATCTGGTTTCTCCAGAAGCGCCGTATTTTCAGGAGAAAGACATAATACTTGCAGCAGACTGCGTGCCTTTTGCTTTTGCCGATTTCCATAAGGATTATCTTAAAGGAAAAAGTCTCGCCATCGCCTGTCCAAAGCTGGATTCAGAGCAGGAAATTTATGTTGATAAGATAGCAGCTTTGATTGATGATTCAAAAATCAATACCTTAACGGTTATGATTATGAAGGTACCCTGCTGTATGGGTTTGTCTCAAATTGCGAAATCCGGTGTTGACAAGGCTACCCGCAAGATACCGATCAAGCAGGTAGTTGTGGACGTAGCAGGCGGTCAAATCCTATCTGAAGACTGGATTTAAGGCCTCTCGCTATCACATTCTAAATATAAGAAACCCCTGAGAGGCAAAGTTCCTCTCAGGGGGGTTTTTATTCAATTCAAAAGCTTAACCTTCCCTTTGCCTTCTCCGTGAATGCCCTTATGGATGACTAAGCTTCTCCCCCGAGTTATTCCTGAATTGTACGCGTCCGTACTGCTGCTGGTATATCTGGAGGAAGAGCGTACGAGTTTGGGATTTCTTCGCCGGTAGAACTCCTTGAGCCGGGGATCTCCTTTCCAGACCAGCTTTTTGGACTTGTGCTCAATAACCCGTCCATCCAGTTTATTATAAAACCCGTCCAGAAGGCCGTAAATAAAGGATCTTCTATGTCTGTTCCCATTGATTTTTTTTCGTTCCTTATGCTCTATCCATAGAAGTTCCGAGATGTTTTGAAGGTAATCATACACATACTCCGCCATCTCAACGTTTTCTGGTGTTCCGTAAATTTCCAGAACCTGACCACTTTGGTCTTTATACTGGTCATATCCGAATGTCCAGATAGCCTCTACGAAAAAAAACCTGGTAATAAGGGCGCTGATTATAGTCTTGATGGGATTACGCCTTCCCACTTCTCCGATTTGCTTGTGGATGTAGTTCCATTTGGTTTGTACATCCAGTAACGACAGGTTGTGTTTTAATAAAAACTCGTGGGCCTTGGCCATGGCATTCTGCGCCTCATGCTCATTAGAGCTTTGGGCCAATGCCAATAGTTTGTGAACCTTGTCCAGTATCTTGTGGTTTTCTGAACTTATGATGGAGCTGCTTTTCCGTTTTTCTACCCAGGATTGAATATCACCAGTGGCTGTAGGATCGATGCCGTTTTCAAGACAAATCCGCTTGAATGCCTCTCCATGTGGCAATTCCTCACGGATGCCTGAAACTTCTTCTACATACTGGTGGGCCATTTCATGATAGAGAACCTCCTGAACATATTCCCACGTATAGTTGGATATTAAGTTAATGCTGATAGAAAGGTGTCTGTGATAACTGCCCTTCCACTTGCCTAAAACTCCCTCTGCAGAAGAGAGTTCAAGGTTTGGGAGTCGCATTGAGTCTTTAAAATAATGGTAATTGGCAGTTTTCCAGTCTGCCTTCAACTGCTTGATCCAGGCAGTTTTTAATACGTTGTCTATCTCCATCTACCCTTAGAAAATCAGTTATTGAAATAGGCAGGAAAGACTCGATTTGTGACTAATATTGACACATACGGGAAGTTCCTGTATTGACATTTTAGAATATTATAATATGGAAGATTAGCTGTTGAATTTTCAGTGTTTTAATGGTAATAGATTATATCATGGAAATCAAGCAAAGCTCAAGAATTTGGGTACGATTTATAATTTTTGGAACTTATACGATAATGGGTGATAAACATATTTATAGCTGAAGATGGATGAATTCTCGTTTATAAAATGGATAAGAAGTAATCAAAAAGAAGATAAAAACATTGTCATTGGTATCGGTGATGATTGTGCTTCTATAAAAATTAATGGTAATAAACAGTGCCTGATTACCACAGATATGTTGGTAGAAGGTACACACTTTGACCTGAAAAAGAATACGCCCGGAGAAATTGGGAAAAAATCAATTGCATGCAGTATCAGTGATATCGCCGCTATGGGTTGTTCGGCTAAATATGCTGTGGTTTCTATCTGTTTTCCTCAAGAGACCAGGACAAAATTTGCCAAAGAATTGCTCCTGGGGATGAAGAGAGAGGCTGAT
>Ga0255058_10000279_pt1 | contig 30664 bp, 29 predicted proteins | sample Cases_109_9_MG_FD_188637 | JGI IMG/M metagenome (GOLD analysis project Ga0255058, IMG submission 188637) | Seawater microbial communities from Amundsen Gulf, Northwest Territories, Canada - Cases_109_9 | ecosystem: Environmental > Aquatic > Marine > Gulf | place: Canada: Northwest Territories... | reverse complement strand
ACTGTTTATCGGCCAGCTTCTTCAGCGCTCTTTTCATTCGAGGGTCAACTTTGATGCTCATGAGATCTTCCATATAGCCTCATTATAGATATTTTATCCATAGGTCAATATTTTATGTTGACACATATGATTAAATATGATTAAATATAAATTAATTATATTCATTATTATCCTCATATCACAGGAAAATGAAAACTAAACGATCCAACAAAGCGCGTGAAGGTACCTGCAGCGGTGACGTTGTGGGCGGTTCCTGTGGACCGGAGGAATCCTTCAGGCGCTTTTGTTTTAGAGAGGTGATGTTATGGGAGTTAAAATCAGAGAAAAGCCTAAAGGATCTGGTGAATGGTGGATATTCATCAATCACCATGGCAATCGAAAGTCAAAGAGGGTTGGAGATAAAAAAACTGCCCGAGAAGTGGCAAAGAAAATCGAGGCAAAGTTGATACTGGGGGAATTGAAAATTGAGAGGGCGGTTTCAAAGTGCCCTACCCTTCAGGAATATGCCGAAATATGGCTTACTTTGCCGCATGACTGGAAAGAGTCAACAAAAGAATCGTATCGGGACAATTTAAAGCTACACATCTATCCGGTTTTAGGAAATCGGCGTTTAGACGAAATAAAACGAAAGGATTTAAAGCTGTTTGCCGATGGGCTTTTGATTAAAGGTTTAGCGCCTTCAACCATGGCTTTAATACTGGCACCTGTCAATGGGGTCTTATCTCATGCGGTGGATTCTGAACTGATTGAAAATAACCCTTTACGGGATATGAAGATTTCAAAAAAGAAAAAAGAAACTGAAATTGAACCCTTAACAGAAAAAGAAGCCAGCCAGTTGTTGGAACAATCAAAGAAGTTTGTGGGCGGTGAATATTACCCCTCTTTGCTTTGCGCATTGAGAACAGGAATGCGGATAGGTGAAATGCAAGCGTTGAAATGGAAAGATATTGATTTTGAAAAAAGATTAATCGAGGTCAAACGCAGTTGCAGAAAGGGCAGAATCACAGGGACAAAGAACAGAAAACAAAGACAGGTTGACATGACTCCTCACCTGGCAGAAACGCTGAGTACATTGAGGACGAAGCTAAAAAGAGACGCCCTGAAAAACGGAACCTCTTTTTCCGAATATGTGTTTACCGGGAAAAGACATGAAATGCTGAACCGGATTTCGTTCCAAAACGCTTTAGAGCGATGTCTGAAGAGCGCAGGGATAAGACGGATCAGGACACACGACCTAAGACACAGTTATGCGACCATAAGACTTCTCAGGGGCCATAATGTGGGTGATGTGAGTTATCAGTTAGGGCACAGCAGCATCAAAATCACCTACGATATTTATGGTCACTGGATGCCGGGCAAGTTTAAATCGGAGGTGGATGAGCTCGATAATTTACACCCAAACGCACCCTATGCGCACCCGAAAAGTGAAGAGAGTAAAAATCTATAGTTTTTTCAACAGCCTATCGTGGATATCATCAAAGCTGCCGTTGGACATGATCAAAATAAGATCCCCGGGTTTTGCCTCTTTGACCAAAAAGTCGATGATCCGATCTGTATCGGGAAAATAGCAGGCATTTTTCCCTCTCTGTTTCAGGTCTTTGACGAGTTTTGGAGATGAAAATCGCTTTTCCAAAGGAATTTTTTCCAACAACGGCGGTTTTCTAATACAGATGAGATCCGCCGCATCAAAGGAAAGCGGATAGATGTGTTGAAAAACATCCCTCCTGCTCGAGTTGGTTCTGGGTTCGAAAACAGCGATCACTCTGCCCTTTGGATAAAACGGTTTCACGGCCTGTATCGTTTCCCGGACAGCTGTCGGATGATGTGCAAAATCATCCATGACGGTGATCCCGCCTTTTTTCCCGAGTACCTCCTGGCGTCTCTTTATGCCCTGAAATGTTTCAAGTGCGTCTGCGATGGCTTTGCAAGGGACCATCAGATGATCTGCAATGGCGATACATGCCAGGGCATTTAACAGATTATGTTCCCCCATCAATCTTGATTTAAAAATACCGAACGGTTTTCCATGCTTTGATACCTCAAAGCGGGTCCACGTCGGATCAATGGCGACGTCTCCCAAACGCCAGATTGCGTTTCCGGTGACGCCGTATTTTTCAACCTGGCAATTTAAATGTTCGGTCAGTTTAGAAGCATTTTCATCTCCTCCATGTACCAGGAGCAGGCCTTTTGATGGCATACCCAAAACAAACCGGCTAAAAGCTTGTTTGACTTGTTCAATATCGTTAAAAATATCTGCATGATCAAATTCAACACCCGTAAGGATGGCCAGGTGGGGATCATAGTACAGAAATTTCGGTTGTTTATCGAAAAATGCGGTGTCGTACTCATCCCCTTCAATGACGACATAATCCCCGGTTCCGATACGATAGTTGCTGATAAAGTTTTGTAACATACCCCCGATCATAAAAGAGGGTTCCATACCGGCCCTATACAGCATCCAGGCTAAAATAGACGATGTGGTGGTTTTTCCGTGTGTACCGGTCACCAGTATCGGTTTTTTACCCGAAAGCATAAATCGATTGACGGCCTGGGGCATGGAACAGTAGCAAAGCCCCATCTTCTGCATCTGGAGAACCTCCGGATTATCCTTCGCAACCGCATTGCCGACAATGACCAGGTCGGTGCCGTATGAAATATGTTTTTTGTTAAAACCACTGCTTATCCGGATACCTTTTTCAGCCAAAAAGGTGCTCATGGGCGGATATATTTTCTGATCGGACCCGCTGACCTGAAACCCCAAATCTTTGAGCATGCAGGCCATCGCCCCCATCCCGATTCCACAAATAGATATTAGGTAGATCTTTTCCACGTGATTGGGAATACGATTGTTTTTCAAGTTTCGCATCTAAGGTTTTGTTGGGAGCGGCAAACCAGGGTATCTCCATAGGCGGGTTTTAGAAAATTAATCTATCCCTTTATTTCAGCAAAGACTTCCGCAGCCGCCCGGATAGTTTGATCGATATATTCGTTGTTGTGGGCCGATGAGACAAAAAGCGCTTCAAACTGGGACGGTGCCAAATAAATTCCCCTTTGAAGCATTCCCCGGTAATAGGCTGAAAATATTTCAAGATCTGATTTTTTGGCATCCTCAAAATTCTTCACTTCACCGCCGGTGAAAAAGAGGCCCGCCATCGATCCCACCCGGTCAACCGATACTTCAATGCCGATCTGCTCCGCACTCGATCTAAGGCCGGCGGTGAGTCGTTCCGATTTTTCATCGAGTGCATCATAGAACCCGGGTTGACGGATTTCCTTGAGCGTAGCAATCCCGGCGGCCATCGCAACCGGGTTTCCTGAAAGGGTACCTGCCTGATAAACCGGACCCTGTGGAGCGATGTGTCCCATAACATCCTGTCTGCCGCCATAGGCGCCGACCGGAAGCCCGCCGCCGATGATTTTTCCAAGTGTGGAAATATCCGGCGATATGCCATAAAGGGATTGTGCTCCCCCATACGCTACCCTAAAACCGGTCATAACCTCATCAAAGATCAAAAGGCTTCCTGTTTTTTCGGTCAATTCTCTCAAAGTGTTTAAAAAACCGTCAACAGGTGTCACCAATCCCATGTTCCCGGCAATCGGTTCGACAATGATGCAGGCAATCTTTTCCCCCTGCTCGTCCATTACCTTTTGGATGGTTTCGATATCGTTGTAAGGAAGCGACAGGGTGTGTGCCACAAAGGATTCCGGCACACCCGGGCTTCCAGGGATGCCGAGAGTGGCGACCCCGGATCCGGCCTGCACCAAAAGCGTGTCAGCATGGCCGTGGTAGCACCCGTCGAATTTGATGATCCTGTCCCTGCCGGTAAATCCCCTGGCGAGCCGTATGGCACTCATGGTCGCCTCGGTGCCCGAGTTTACCATCCGGATCATCTCCATGGAAGGGATGGCGGCGATGACCATCTCGGCAAGTTCGATCTCAAGATCCGTAGGGGCACCAAAACTGGTGCCCCGCTCCAAAACAGTCGAGATCGCTTTTATTACCTGGGAATGCCGGTGTCCGAGTATCATGGGACCCCATGAACCGACATAGTCGATATAGCGGTTCCCGTCGACATCATAAACAAAACACCCAAACGCATGATCGATAAACACAGGATCGATTCCAACCGATCGACACGCGCGGACCGGACTGTTGACGCCTCCGGGAATCACATTTAAAGCTTGCTGAAACAGCTTTTTCGAGTCTGTTTGCTTCATCCTTTTAATCCTTTCCTTTTTCAAATGGCCGCTTTTTCAAATAAAACCGGTTGACATCCATAAATGATTCGGGTGAAGAGATATCAGACACCTTTTATGAGGTCAAGGAGGGTTTTAGCGATTATATGGGCCCACAAAAATCCGCAAAGCAGCTCTCGAAATTTTTATCTTATGTCTTGGGGCGCAGGCCGGATGAGTTCGGTTTGGTCTTGGATTCAAACGGATTTGTTAAGGTCAAGACGCTTCTAAAGGTGGCTTCTGAAGAAGACGGATGGAAATATATCCGGAGGTCTCATATCGGAGAACTGTTGATTGTCCTTCCAAACCCACCGGTGGAACTAAAGGAAAACTTCATCCGTGCAAAATCCCGTGACAACCTGCCGCAACCGATCCGGATCGATACCCCTCCGACGTCTCTTTTTACCTGTATCAGAAGAAAGGCTTATCCCCGCGTGATCGAAAAGGGAATATCCTCATCGGGCGATTCCGATGTTATCTTGTCATCAAACCAACAGATGGCAATGAGAATGGGAAAACGGATCGATCAGGCACCTGTGCTGCTGATCATCCAAACCAGAAAAGCAGTGGAAAAAGGCGTCTGTTTTTATCGGACGGGCGATCTGATTTACATCGCCAATTCTATTCCGCCCAGCTGTTTTACCGGGCCGGCCATACCCAGACGAAAAGAAGTCCCTGAAAAACAGGATATGAAGAAGGAAGAAAAAGCAGAGAGGCTCCCGGGTAGTTTTATACTGTCGTTTGATGGTGAAAAAGATCAGAAAAAGAAAACCGCACGGAAAAAACGGCAAAAAGAAATCGCCTGGAAAAAAGACAGGAAAAGGTTAAAACATGCCAAGGATAAGATGTGGCCTGCATGAGCCTATTGTGCCTCTATGAAGGGCAAGCCGAAATGTGGCTTGTCATCGACCTGGGGCAGCTTTAAGCATGACGACCTGTTCACTCAATTACAGGGAACAAAATGAAAATAGCCACATCCCACACGGTATGGCTCACGATGTTCAACAGTATGGAACTTTTTTGAACATATAAAAATCCCCAGAAAAGCCCGCACAATCCGGCCGCAAGAATCAACATGGCATTTCCGCTGGCCAGATGAACCAGCGTATAGATCGAAGTTGCAATAATAAATCCACGCCACCGGCCCTGCTCCATTTGTAAACGCCGCTGCAGAAACCCGCGCCAGAACAATTCCTCTCCCGGTCCGATCAGTAAAACCATCAGCACTGCGATACGGAAGGGAGATACACCGGATTTGAAAGCATAAACATTTTCAATACCGCTTTGTGCAAAGGAAAAAATCTGCCGGGACACGATGTTTCCAACATAAAATACCATATAGAGGAATAACGCCGAAAGAACCCCGAATCCCACCTTCAACAGCGTTCGATGTTTGATATCAATCCGGATTTCCGACCACCAGTGCCGGTCAAAAACAGTGACCAGGACCAGGAGTATGGTAAGGTTTGTAGACATCCACCACCAAAAATCAAACCTGCCAAGGCCCTGTGTCATAAACAAAGGGGTAAAAAGCACACCTGCGATCAGCGTTATCGCCCAAGTAGATGCCATTTCTGTTTTAAATCAGCCTAGAAAAAAAGACATGAGGGAGTTAAGGACAAGAGCGGCGGTACACAAAAGACCAAACAGCAGATTGAGTTGGGCAGTCTGTCCGTCCAGGGAGATAAAATCGAGCGGATGCTTCGGTTGACGCCGCATCCTCCCCTTTTTGATAAGCTTGAACGCCAGTGGGATCGCCAGGAAGGTAACCAAAAAAGTGGGCGGCATTTTGGGGTCAAGGTCAGCAGCCATGGAAAGCAAAATGAGTGCCATGATCACCACAAAGGGGCATAACAGTAAGAATACAAAGTAGCCCTCGGACAGGGTATCGCCTAGCCTGCTGGCCATGGTTTGAATGCCACCCGCCCTGTCACTGTCAATATCGCGCCAGTTATTGGAATGCAAAATCCCAACGACCAGCAAAGACATCGGCACCGCCCAGATCACCGGTGCCCATGAAAGGGTACCGGTCTGTACGGTCCAGGCACCGAGAGCACCCAGAACGCCAAAATTTAAAAACACCGCCAGGTCGCCCAGTGCGTTGAACTTTAACGGCAACGGTCCCCAGGTGTAAAAAATACCGATTGCCACACCTGCCATTCCGATCCACAGGATTGATACGCCCACCCGGCTGACCAGAAATAACCCGATCAACAAACCCAGACCCAAAAAAAGACAACCGGCACGCAATGCGTCCCGTGGAGAGATCCACCCCCGTACAACGGCCCCGCTGACCGGGTTGACCTGCTTGTCGATGCCTTTTTCATAATCAAAGACATCGTTGAGCAGATTGCTGCCGGTATGGAGAATTGCCATACCGAATAATGCGGCAAGAAATAGGAGCAGATCAAAAGATGCGCCGCCGATGGTCACAGACATCAAGGTACCAAAAATGACCGACATGGTCGATGCCGGCAGAGCAAAAGAACGAATGGCAACCGACCATTTTTTTACAAATGATGGCGTTGGTGAGTCAAGAATCTTTTTTTTTAACTGTTCCGGTCTATCTTTCATAAAATATGGATAGTTTCCTCTCGATCATTTTTTTTTGTGCGATGGTTTGGATTTTTGTGATAATATCAGAAAAAATCCGATGAATCTGGTACACCTGTGTCAATTGCACATGATTTTTTTGTTTTCAAGGTAAATCTGGTTATGTTCCGTACAAACGGCTCCGCCATATGGCTCGTACGATTTCAATAATAACCACTTAACCGCCGAATACAAGTTACCTGAAATTTCGTGGGACATGGCGGTTTATTCCAACCCTTACCGGTCGGCAGATCGGCCGAACATGGGAAGCCCATGGATCAGGCGGATGCTGTGATTAATGTTTGGAACGGGGGAAAAGCCATGGACGAATCAACAGATAAAAAAATCGGGATCCTGGCCCGGTGGTTGTACGACGCCGGTTATCCCGTGTGGTTTACCGGTGCCGGAATCAGTACTGAATCGGGTCTTTCTGATTTTAGAGGACCTGACGGGGTATGGACACGGCGAGATAAAGGTCTCCCCCCTACCGCGATGAGCAAGTCATGGGATTCAATTGAGCCGAACATTGGCCACCTGGCTGTTCTAGAGATTCAAAACATAGGAAAGCTGAAATTTTTAATTTCACAGAATGTGGATAATCTCCATTTGAAATCAGGAATCCGGTCCGAGCTTCTCGCCGAACTGCATGGAAATATCTCAAAACTTCGATGCAAACAATGCCAAAGGACCATCGACAAGTCGTCTGCCCCAACGGTTTGCCATTGCGGTGGCGTACTGATTTCCAGCGTAGTAGATTTCGGCCAGTCTCTTCCGGAAAGGGACCTGATGCTATCCTTTGAACATTCACGAAAAAGCGATTTGTTTATCGTTGTGGGGTCCAGCCTTGTGGTAACGCCTGCAGCGGACCTGCCGCTGGAGGCACTTCGAAGCGGTGCAAAACTGGTCATCATCAATCAGGGCAAAACGCCCCTCGATCCGTCCGCACACCTGAGATTTCATGATGCGATCGGTGAAACGCTTCCAAGGGTGGTGAAGCGGCTGAAAAGATTGATAGGTTTATTTGAGTGAATAAAAAATTTTCCGCAATCGGCAGATGCAGTAAAATTGTTATCGCTAAGAGGAAATCATTGCTTTTCAAATGAAGATTTAGTTTAAAACGAACAAAATGGCACCCAAATTGTTCGCTTTTAATTTTTAAACTTACTGCAGAAATTGCATATCTAATCCTTTTTTCAAGGTGATTTTTGGAGATCCGATGGACGCAATAAATAGATTTTGGTTGATCGTTATTGATGTTTGGAAGCAAGGGCCTCTCGGTGTGGGCATCGGGAAAATTGTAGTGGCCGCATTGATTTTTCTGGGATTTCTGCTTATCCGACGCTTAATTGCCAGTCTAGTCATTAACCGGCTAAATGTCATCGTCAAAAGAACGAAAGTCCTTATGGACGATGATGCCTTGGACATTCTGAGAAAGCCGATCGGATTTATTCCAATTGTACTGGGATTATTTTTTGCCACCGAATACCTTTCCCTATCCGGTGTGTATGCAATAATCGCCGACCGTTTGGTGCGCTCATTAATCGCGCTTGTCATCTTTTGGAGTCTGGTGAAGATAGTCAGCCCTTTATCCTTTTTCCTCCGGGAACTTAAAAAAATATTTACTATTGCCATGGTCGAGTGGTTGATAAAAGCCATTAAAATCGCCTTTATATTTATTGGCGGTGCCACCATTTTGGAAATTTGGGGAATAAATATCGGGCCGATCCTTGCAGGATTGGGATTATTGGGTATTGCTGTTGCTTTGGGCGCCCAAGATCTTTTTAAAAATCTGATCGCCGGCATTCTTATCATCGCAGAAAGACGTTTTAACCCGGGTGACTGGATTAAGGTGGGTGGAGTGGTGGAAGGAACAGTGGAATCGATGGGCTTTCGTTCCACACTGGTGCGCCGCTTTGATAAGGCACCTGTTTATGTGCCAAACGCGAAACTTTCTGATAATTCCATGATCAATTTCAGCTCCATGACCCACCGGAGAATCTATTGGATGATAGGGGTTGAATATCGAACAACCGTTGAAAAGCTTCGTGAAATTCGAGATAATATTGAAAAATATATATTGGAATCCACGGATTTTGTACAGCCACCGGAAGTGCCGACGTTTGTTCGAATTGACAGGTTCAATGATTCATCTATTGATATCATGGTCTATTGTTTTACCAAAACGATTGTGTGGGGAGAATGGCTTGAAATAAAGGAGAAACTAGCTTACAAAATCAAGGAAATAGTGGAGGCGGCCAGAACTGCGTTTGCCTTTCCCAGTCAGTCAATCTATGTGGAAACCCTACCCGATGACCGGGCTGAGGTATTTATCCCTCCGTCTGTTTCGAAGTCAGAATAAAATACCACCTATAACATCCAAAGAACTTGATTTCATAAGTAATAACCCAAGTTTCGCATCCCTTAATCGACTGGTGTAGCGACATCGGCGTGGGGAGAATAAAATTTTTTCACATAAAATAGGGAGGAGACACGGATCAATGTCTAAAAAAATTATTATCATTGGCGGTGGCCCGGGTGGATATGTGGCTGCGATTCGTGCAGCGCAATTGGGTGCACAGGTAACGGTCGTTGAAAAGGGCAAACTGGGTGGAACATGCTTAAACCGGGGATGTGTACCCACCAAAACCCTGCTGCATGTAGCCCGTATTTACAAAACTGTACAAAACACACGACAATTTGGAATTTACTGTACGATAGATTCTTTTCGATACGATAAAATGGTGGAGAAAAAAAATGAAGTGGTTCGAAATAATGTAATCGGCATCGAAACCATCTTTAAGAATAGGCATATCAAACTCCTAAGTGGCATCGCACGGTTATCCGATCCCACTACCCTAACAATTGAAACCGCAGAAGGAAAGAGGGTAAAAGAATCAGCTGATGCCCTGGTCATTGCCACCGGCTCTGAACCACTGATCCCCAAATCTATTAAGTTTGACGGCGATCGAGTGATAACCACAACCGAAGCACTCGATCTGGATAATCTCCCTTCAAGTATTGTCATTGTCGGTGGTTCCGTCTCCGGCTGTGAATTCGCGTGTTTATTCGGCCAGCTCGGTTCCCGGGTCTATTTAATCGAAATGCTTGATCGTATTGTGCCGACCGAAGACAAAGAATTGTCGAGAAGACTTGCGGGTCGATTGAAAAGACTCGGGGTAAATGTAATGACCAAAACGAGGGTAAAATCTTTGGAGCGCCAATACCCGGTGGGCTCTGTAACCGTGTTTACCGATAAAGATCACGTCAACGCAGATTATTGTCTGCTGGCAATGGGCAGAAAGCTGAATACGGAAAATATCGGACTTGAAACGCTTGGTATCGATTTTTCACCCAAGGGCATTAAAACCGATAACCGGATGGAAACCAATGTTTCAGGTGTTTATGCGGTTGGCGACGTGACAGGAAAGCACCAATTGGCCCATGTAGCCAGCGAGCAAGGTATAATTGCAGTTGAAAACATTATGGAGATCGATGCATTCATGGACTATAGAGCGATCCCCAGCTTCATTTACACCGACCCGGAAATCGCCAGTGTGGGGTTAAAACCGGAGGAAGCCGTTGAAAAGGACATAGAAATCATCGAAGGCAAAGCCACCTTTAAGGGCAATGCAATGGCCCATGCGATTGAGCAAACCAGCGGTTTCGTTAAAACAGTCATAGACAAAAAGACTCTTAAAATTCTTGGCGTCCATATGTTCGGCCCCCATGTTACAGAATTGCTCCCAGAGGCAGTGACCATGATAAAAATGGGCATGACTTTGGCGGATGTCAAAAATGTCATCTACCCCCATCCGACATTGTCTGAAACAGTTAAAGAGAGTGTATTGGCTGCAGTAGGCGAAGCCATCCATGCCTGATAAATTTGTAAAAAGTCCAATGCCACGCTTCCCCATGTCCATATCTTAGGGCCATAGTTCCATAGGTATTTTAATTTATTTGAAATTTTTCTCCAACGGTGGTTATCCCCGATCATGTTTTGATTGACAGATCGCTAAAATTTGAATATCTATTTAAGCTTCGCACCCCCAATGGGGCACGGTACCGCATCTGGTGTGGGGTAAATAAAATTTTTCAAAAAATAAGGACGCTAAACTTAAACAAATGTTAAATTGAGAGGAGATTTCAATGTATCAATTAAACGAAAAGGAGCTTTTGGTTAAATCATCAACGTATGCAGTACAGAGAGAAAAGCTTTTTATACCGATTTGTGTTTATAAAAGAATTGCCGGTAAAACCTCAAAAGCAAATTACCAGGCCATACCGACCGGACCGGATGGTATAGCCCCGGAAGAGCATTGTGGTTTCGGCGATTCTGAAGAACAAGCCCTGAAAAAATGTCTTGAATTGATAAAAGATGTTGACGATAAAACCATTAGAAGTTGGTTTTTTCAAAAACCAAATCTTGATAAATCAGAGAAGCCGGTTAATCCTTTATCTGGTGAAGATGATTCCATCCAATCCATGTTATCTAAACTGGACAAGCTGCGGAAGACCTCTGAGGGTGATATCGGCCTTCAAAATCGGATAGTTAAGGAATGATACCTATACAAATTCTATTTTCCTAGTGGCCCATGCCCTTCATCTCCAAAGATGAAATTGATGAGGGTGTGGCCATTATGGACCGGGCTTTGGAAGTTGCAGATTCTTATACAGAATAATACGTAAACAAAATGAAAAAAGACATGGTAACACTTGCATCTTAATCTGGCATTTTCTCGGGAAGGATAGCTGTCAGATTAGATCCTACTCACTACACTTTATTTCCCGAAGGCGTTTACTTCAATTTCCTATCGTATCTGGTTTGCTTCATCGGACACCTTGCTTTTTTTAAACCACTTCAGTCTTCTCATTGCTGAATCCTTATAGAAACTGTCCATATCGCCTGCTTTTTTAATTATCAAATTCAACCATTCCCGGGATTTGTTCCAATTTTTATTATCCCAATAGGCCTGAGCAATTTGGTATCGAAAAGCCTGCAATGTTGACACATTTGGATATTCTATCTCAAATTGGTTAAATGTTTCCAACAACTGTGGCATGTAATTTGAGAAACTCTGCCGAATCCCATAACTGTTTCCATGTTCTTTCCAGCCCAACAGTGTACGCATTTTCCCTTTGTATGCAATACGAGATGCCGATGAATTCGGAAATTCCTGGATGACTTTATCGTACCACTTAACCGCTGCTTCAACATGAGGCATCAAACTTGTGTCGATAGTTAATCTATAACCTGTTCCTTTAGACCAAAAATCTCCATTACTTAAATATAATTGAGCAACCGCATTTTGAATGAGCTCTTTTTCAATACCTCCAACTATCTCAGCAAGTTCTTTAACCCGATCTTTAACTAATTGCGCTTCTCTGGTCTCCGGATATTTTGTAACAAGTTCTCGCCAAGACTTCAGAGCCGTGCTGATTTTCTTTTCAGTGTATGCAATCAAACCCAACAGATAATAAGCTTTCGCCTTTTCGGCAATTGATGCATTGTTGAATATTATGCTAATCAGTTCTGTTTTTGATTCTCTCACCAAGCCGTGCTCGTTGAACATTTCAGCTTTTTGGTAGGAAGCACTAAAAACATTAAGAGCAGGAAGAAGTAGTAGAAACGATAGACAGATAAGAATAACTCTTTTCATATTTCCTCCTATTTTCTTTAATGGCATAACATTTACACCCAATTAATGAAAGCTCAAACAAAATGAAAAGCAAACGCATTGATCTGTTTCTTTTTATATAATTTTTTCATCTTCCAATTTTGCCAGCTGATCTTCAGTATATCCCAGAAGATGGCTATAGATTTCTTGGTTATTCTGTCCCAATAACGGTGCAGAAGTGATTGTCGTCTTGGTATGCCGGAGCTTGATAGGACAAGCCAGCTGCTTGAAAGCGCCTTTTTCAGGATGGGTGATTTCCACGATCATTTCCCTTTCCAAAAGATGCGGATCTTCCAAAAGTTCAGCACTATCCAGAACCATCCCGCAAGGAATCCCATTTGCGATAAGTTTTTCCATGACTTCCTTTTTTTCTTTGCTGGAGGTCCAGTGCGTAATCATCTGATCCACTTCATCCCTGTGCTTCCAGTAACGATCAGCACTGCGTTCAAACCCTTTAGCGTGGGCCATTTCGCTTCTGCCTATCACTTGACAGAGATTCACCCATTGCTCAAGGATAATCGCTCCGATAACCACATATCCGTCCTTTGTTGGGTATGTATCCCATGGACAGAGACCGGTATAACGGCTTCCAATTCGCGGAATCAGTTTCCCCGTATGGTAGTGCGCCTGGTAAGCTGAACGCAAAAGGTTGACAATTGAATCCTGGAGAGACACCTCGACGAACTCACCCTTCCCCGTTTTTTCACGATTATATAAAGCAGCGAGGATACCTATAGCGAGATTCATTCCTCCTCCGACATCTCCAATGGAGGGGCCACATCGAACAGGCGGGCGATCGGGGTATCCGTTGCAACTCATCGCCCCCCCCATGGCCTGGGCAATGATATCAAAGGAAGGATAATTCCGATATTTCCCGGAGAGTCCATAACCTGTGAGCGAAGCGTAGATGATCCTTGGGTTGTTTTTTTGGAGGATTTCGTAACTCAGACCCAATCTGTCCATTGTACCTGGCAAAAAATTTTCCACCACTACATCAGCTAGTTTCACCATTTTTTTAAATATTTCTATACCTTTGTCAGTTTTCAGATCCAGAGTGACACTCTTCTTATTGGAGTTTAACATCAGAAAATACCAGCAATCCCCCTCTTCTCCTTCTCCAAGAAACAGCGTGCGACCGCGTTCACCGACAATCGGCTTTTCAATCTTGATTACCTCCGCCCCAAGGTAAGCTAGGTGCACGGTACAGCTGGGGCCGGCTTCCAACTGTGTCAGATCGAGTACCCTAACATTTTCCAAAGCACTGGCCATTTTAAAATCTCCTTGACATTCGTTGTTTTCAGGTGATGTTGTCCGGTTTATATATTAGTAGCATGGACCATTTTGACTCAAACATACTCAAGTTTCGCACCCGATATTTTGAGAAAAGCCGCATCAGGCATATGGTAAAAAGAAATTTTTCTGGAAAAAATTGATGATGAGCGCTTTGACAACGGCACAAAACTTTTTAAAAGTTAGCATTCCAGAAGCAACTGATATTACATAAAAATCCAAATCACCGCGTGCCTGTGCTCGGAGATTACCTTCTGGATTCCGTTTCACAACGGCTGCCTCAGTGTTTTTCCAAAAAATTTTATTTACCCCACACCAGATGTGACACCGTGCCCCATTGGGGGTGCGAAATTTGAGAAACATGCTTCAAACAAAAAAATATTTCAATTAATCGACACCGTGTCAAGAATTTAAAGGTCCGGAAACTGTTCGAGTGCAAACCCTTCCACGGTATTTAAACAGCAACACCATATTCTTTTTTGATAAACTTCAGATTCTCTATTGCATTGTCATATTTCGTCTTGCCGTAATTGTAATAGTCGAATTCGATTTTCGAAATATTGAGCTGAATCAGACTCCACAGAAACCAGTAAATGTCAGGGAATGGTTTAAACAGATCGATATGATATAACACGTGGTCGAATTGATAACCGGCGCAATACTCTTCAACAATCTGTTTTTCCGCTTCCCGCGGGACAAGAATTTCCTGAAACATGTCTCCAATATCGTAATACTTTGGCGCCATCCCTGCATACTCCCAATCGATGATATACATGGGCGCATCGTATTTGTGCACTGCATCTTCGTTTATGAGTATAAAATTGTCAGCCAGCAGGTCATTGTGGCAGGGAGTATATTCTGATTCGGGGATATTGATAATACTCGACAGCTTGATGAGCCGCTCTATGGTGCCTGCGATGTCGAATTCCAGATAGTCAACATTGAGCCGGTTGAGTATGGCCGACATCTTCATCACCTCTACCAGGGGATTGAAAATCCGTCCAAAATTCACGCCGCTTGTGTGAATTTTTCGAATCGGCTCTACGATTTTTGTGTAGAGCGATTTGTCCGAAAAGTGATCGTTTGTCAAAACAATGGAGTCATCGATGAATTCCACGATGGTAACGCCCTTCTCCGGCATATACTTGATGATATTTGACGATACGCCGATTTTTGCCATTTCCCGGATCGCATGGGCCTCATAGTCGCGGTTTATAAAAAGATCGGTTTTATCACCGTAAATCCGAACGGTGTAATCACCTTTTCCCGACTGAATTCGGTACAGTTTATTGGTTATCCCGCCGCTTAGCTGCGTGATATGGACATCAGTACCCTTCCATTCAGGCAAAAGTTCATAACAGACTTCCGTGGTGAATTCCTGGTCCAAAAGACGCGTTGCCGTGCCCATTTCGATTTCCCCTTTTTCGATTTAAAACGGTTCATACAGTCAGTTGCCGACCCGACAACCGGCGAAACGCTCGACGGGATCATTTCGTCGATCTTATCAGCTTATACTCAAAGTCGTTTAGGAAAAAATATAACGAGGGTACGCACTAAGTCAATCCCTTTTTTAGTTGAGGGATTTGCCCCGTACCGGTTTTTTACACAAGGCGGAGGTCTACCAACCGTGCCACCAATTGACACAGTGTTGCCGCACCATGAGAGACGTTATGTGAGCTCACCTTTATATCGAATATCCAGACTCCTTATACAAATAACTTGACAGCACCTTACACAGTGAGATAGTCAGACCAAACATACAGGAAGTTTAACTGGAATTTACCTCAAATTTTTTTGACAAGGGGTCATTTGACTCGCCATTTAGCTTCACAAACCGATAAAGACCATGTCTTTTCGAAGCCGGCAAACGAGTGTAGTCTCGATAAACTAATGGGAAGGCGATTGTTATTATTAGTAGCCGTGATATAGGGAAAGGAGGTGATGCTTGTCTTAGGTGGTTAGTGCAGATACACGATGGTAAAATAATAATTTAAGTAAAGGAGGCAGGTAAAATGAAAAGACGCGATTTTCTTAAAAAAGCAGGCGTGGGAGCTGCTGCAGTGGCAGCCACAACGGTAAACGCGCCCTTTGTACATGCAGCCAAGAAAACGACCATCAAGTGGAGGATGCAAACGTATGCCGGTCCGGCCCTAGCTGCGCATGTATGTAAACCGGCAATCGATGCGTTTAACAAGGTTGCCAATGGCGAGATGGTGATCGAATTGTACAATGCCGATCAACTGGTGCCAACGGTTGAGCTGTTTAGAGCCATGCAGAAGGGGACAATTGATGCGGTCCAGAGTGATGATGACTCCATATCGGCGCCTGTCGATGTGTCTGTGTTCGGTGCTTACTTCCCCTTTGCGTCACGCTACTCACTGGATGTTCCCGTGCTGTGGAACTGGTTAGGGCTGAACGAAATCTGGGAAGAAGCCTTCTCCGAAGTGAAAGGCGTCACCTGGCTGAGCGTTGGGGCCTGGGACCCATGCAATTTCGCTACCGTCAAGCCGATCCGACACCTTGAAGACCTCAAGGGGCTGAGAGTGTTCAGCTTTCCCACCGGAGGTAAGTTCATGCAACAATTCGGCGTAGTCCCGATGGCCCTTCCCTGGGAGGACATTGAGATGGCCGTTCAAACGGGTGAACTGGACGGTGTTGCCTGGTCCGGCATCACCGAGGATTATACTGTGGGATGGGCGGATGTCACCAAATATTATCTGACCAATCCCATATCCGGTGCCTGGGCGGGTTCGTATTATGCAAACTCCGATTCATGGAACGCCCTGCCGGAGCACCTTAAGACCTTGTTCCGTCTTCAAATGGACAGTTCGCACTACTACAGGCAACACTGGTACTGGTGGGGTGAAGCGCACTACCGCACCAAGGGCGGGAAACTGGAGCTCACCACTATCCCCAATGAAGAGTGGAAGGTCGTGGAAGATGCCGCACTCAAATTCTGGGACGAGACTGCCAAAAAAAGCCCCAGGAGTGCCAAGGTGATAAAAATACTCAAAGAATACGCTCAAACCATGAAAGACGCCGGTCCTCCCTACCGGTACTAATGAATTGGGCATCAAGCGTTTATTGTAGCATAGCGGTCGCCTTCCCTGGCTTTGAAGTAGACCGGCCAGGGAAGGTAAACCTCTAAAACCCCGAATTAAAACTTCATCGAGCGATTTATTACCTAGAGATGTGTCGAGATATTAAGGCATAAGGGTCCACGAAAACCACAGGTCCGGCGGCGGATCGAGGATTATTCGCGAATCGCTTCTGCATAATAGATTCGGTGCAGATTGTGTAAAAAATCGCTCAATTTAGTTTAAAAAACCAACGGAAAGGGGCAAAAATGCCTAGAGCAGTAAAAATCTTCGTGCAGGCTATTGATGCAACGAACAAGGTGGTCGGCAGGTTCGCCATGTATCTGGTCTTCGGTATGATCGGGGTCCTGCTGTTCGAGTCCATATCCAGGACCATCTTCGATAAGCCGCACATATGGGTCGTGGAGGTGGCACAGTTCACGATGGCCGCTTATTACCTGCTCGGCGGTGGGTACTCCATGATTCTCAAAGGGCATGTTAGAATGGATCTCCTTTATGGCCGGTGGTCTGTGAAGAGACAGGCTTTGGTTGATGTTATTACCAGTCTCTTCCTGATGTTCTACCTGGTGTTTCTCCTCATCGGCGCCTATTCCAGCATTGAATACGCTGTAATGTACGGGCAAAGAAATCGATCGGTGTGGGCACCGCTTTTGGCTCCCATCAAGATTATTATGGGGACCGGCATCCTGCTGATGCTGTTACAGACGATAGCGACATTTTTCAAGGACCTGGCAAAGGCGAAAGGGGAGAAGCTATAACATGAGTTATGAACTGATTGCGATACTGATATTCTCCTCGATGCTGCTCATGCTTCTCACCGGGCAACGTGTCTTCGCCGCGATTGGCGGTGTCGCCACTCTTTTCGCTCTAATGCTTTGGGGGAAAGGTGGCGCAGAGATGCCGTTCAACGCAAGCTTTGCGTTGCTGAACTGGTACCCGCTTCTGACCCTGCCACTGTTCATCTATATGGGGTATATGTTTTCCGAATCAGGAATAGCCAGTGATCTCTACAAAATGTTTCATGTTTGGATGGGCCCAATCCATGGGGGTCTCGCCATCGGAACCATGGGACTGATGGTCGCAATATCAGCTATGAACGGGTTAAGTGTGGCCGGCATGGCAATTGGCGCTAGTATCGCCATGCCGGAAATGCTTAAACGAAAATATGACAAGGTCATGGTTACCGGCGTCATCCAGGCGGGCAGTTCCCTGGGCATCATGGTCCCGCCCAGCGTGGTTCTAGTTCTTTATGGAATGATTGCCAGGCAGTCAGTAGGCCAACTATGGCTGGCCGGTGTTTTCCCCGGCCTCCTGTTGGCAAGCTTGTTTATCGTATATATCGCTATTAGATGCAAACTTCAGCCGCATATGGGACCGCCGTTATCCCTGGAAGAGCGGCAGCAAATAAGCTGGGGGCAGAGATTTCGGCTGCTCAGGGCCGGGATCATTCCCCTTGTCATTATTTTTTCCATGACGGGGCTGTTCTTGATGGGAATCACCAGTCTCGTCGAGTGTTCTGCAGCCGGTGCGGCTGCAACGACCCTTGCCGCCATCGTCAAAGGCCGGTTAACGCGACAGGTACTGGAAAACACTCTACGTAATACGCTGAGCGTCAGCTGCATGTTTATGTGGGTTATTCTGGCGGCCCTTTGCTTTGGCGCCGTCTTTGACGGTCTTGGCGCTGTGCATGCGATAAAGTCTTTGTTTCTCGAAAGGTGGGGCCTCAGTCCGTGGGGCGTGCTGGTCATGATGCAGTTGTCCTACATCCTGATGGGCATGTTTCTAGACGATACGGCCATGCTCATCATTGTTGCGCCGCTGTATGTCCCCCTGATCATCGGTCTCGGCTTCAACCCGATTTGGTATGGTGTTCTCTATACCATCACCTGCCAGATTGCATATATGACGCCTCCCTTCGGCTACAACCTGTTCCTCATGAAAGCGATGGCTCCTAAAGAGGTGACGCTGGCGGACATTTACCGTTCGATCATACCCTTTGTACTGGTTATGTGTGTTGGTTTAGCCATTGTAATGCTGTTTCCTCAGATAGCCCTATGGTTACCCAATTTATATTTTGGGAAATGAAGCCGGAAAGTAGCGATAAAGCCTGCCGAATGTCCGTATCTTCGCTTCGTTTCGACAAACTACGGGGAATGCGCTATTTGTTTCGGTTCGATTAAATCAAACCGTTTTTCGATCCCCCGGATGATTATTAGGACCGAACTAAAATCGAGCAATGATTTTTTGGCTGGATCTGGCCTTTTCCGAAAGGATCTCAAACTCTTCACCTGCTTCACCCTCAGCAATCCCCGCAGAGACTGAAAAGGTAGATCCCGCAGACTGGGTTCCATCCCTTGACTCGGTCTGAATATCACCTAACCCTTGTGCCTGAAGATCTCTGGCGAAATCATCCAGCATACGCTCGGCGGTATGGCGGCCTGTTCGGGGAAGAACAGTCGCAATCTGATTCGTTCCGGTCCGGATTGAGGTCCCCACATGACGAAAATGCTTATTAACATTTTCCGCAAGATATTGAATGATCTTCTGTGTCTTCGTGTACCCCAGTTTTTCGTTCAGCTCATAGAGGTCGTTCAGGGTAAACACGACGGCGGAGATGCGTTCGTGGGGTTCTTTAGGCTTTAAATCCTTCTCGTAGATATTCCTAAAACTCTTCTTTGAATGCAGCCCCGTCAATTCGTCCTGAAAGCCTTCCAGGCTTTTTACAAATTCGTCGACCATAGGGTGGTCCAGCTGATCCAGTTCACTATAGTTCCCCTGAAAAATGATCCGTCCGTCATAGAGAACGAGTATGCGATCTGAAATGAAAAAGACGTCAGGAATTTCGTGGCTGATCATAATCGTAGTGAATCCAAATTTCTTCTGGTTTTGTGCTATCATGCTCAGGATAGCATTCTTCCTGATCGGATCTTGGCCTGCAGTCGGTTCGTCAAAAAGCACTATTTTGGGGTCCGTAATGAGGGCGCGAGCCAAAGCCACCCGCTTCTGCATACCGCCCGAAATTTCAGACGGGTATTTGTAAGGAACTTCGGAAAGCTCCAACTGCTCCACTTTCTCCTTTACCTTAATCTCAATTTCCCTCTTGCTCAATTTCGTCGTTCGTTGGAGCGGCAGAGCGACATTTTCAAAGACCGTGAGTGAATCAAAAAGGGCATTGTTCTGAAAAAGGTAGCTGAACTGGCTCCTCAACTGATCGAATTCCTTCCTGTTCATCTCCCCTATTGGCTTGCCACGAAACAGAATAACTCCCTCGGTTGGTGAGAGCAGGCCGATGATGTGTTTGAGAAGTACGCTCTTGCCCGTGCCACTCTTACCAATGATCGTCGTCACATGATTATCATATATTTTCAAGTTTATCTTATTTAGGATCGTCCGGTTGTCGAAACTCTTGGTGACACCCTTAAATTCTATCAATACCTCTTCCATGGTTATCTCTCCCTATTAAAGGATAGGTCATTCCTTACCGGTCATGTGTTTAAATACCCTCAATCAAAATTCAGGATTTCATTCTGAATTCCCTTTTAATTTTTTAATTTCTCTTTCCAACTCTGCAATCCTAAAGTGAAGTGATTTTATATCGCTGGCAAAAGAAGTTAGAAGAGAATTAAGCCAGTCAGGTATTTCTTGAGATAGATTTCTTAATTTTTCATATCTTAGGATGAAGATATCTACTTTTGTTTTTGCTTTTGCTGTAGCCGTTCTATGAAAGCCGGATAAAAAGGCAATATCGCCCAGGATGTATGGCGGTTCAATTTCGTTGAGTATTAGATTTCCATCCTCGCTTTTTGTTGATATCTCTACCACACCTTCCGTCAAAAAGAAGAGGTCCCTGCTCACATCTCCTTTATGGATAAGGACTTCTCCTGGTTCGTATGTTCGTCTCTCAATCAATGTATTTAATTCCATTGATATGCGCAATTCGGTTTGTCTTTCGACCAGTTCGGTAGATAATGTCCGTCTAAAACCAGAGAGTGGCTTCAACAGACTCTCAGCATCACCACTGCCCGTATGCTCTTTTTCATCTGATACCTTTGAGTTACCAGGATGATACTGAGAATTTTCCTCTGACCCGAAGCTATAGCCACACGCGCGGCATTCTATGGAGTTATCGGTGAGTTCAGTTTGACATTTTGGGCATTTCATCTTCGATACCTCCTAACTTATTTCGAAAGCTATAAATCATCCTTATCTTCAGTGATATTTCATCTCTTTCTGTAGTAAACTCATACTTTAACTATTCCTCTTCACGCCTAACCAACCTTTTCCCGCAGGATTTGGAGCATCTTTTCCGGCGAATTATTCTTGAGGATCTTCTTGAACTGGCTGCGGTAGTTCTTGACCAAACTGACGCCCTCGATCGTAAGATCATATACCTTCCACTCCCCGTTCTTCAGGATCAGCTTGTAGTGTAGCGGGATCTCCCTGCTCTGCGAAATGATCTTACTCTGAACTTCGGCCCTCTTCTCTGAGATCATGCTCTCTTTAGTAAAAACCATTTTTTCATTCGTGAACTTCATGAGCCTGTCCATGTAAATATTTTCAAGGAGCTTGCCTATCAGAAGAGCAAATTCCTTCTGCTGGTCCGGATTCAGCTTCTTCCAATTCCGTGAGAGTATCCTTTTCGAAAGCCCCGCAAAATCAAAACCTTGCTCTATGATTGACCAGACTCTCTCCTCCTTTCGTTCTTTGGCAGATTCGGCTTTCAATCCTGGATCGCGTAGGACATCGAGTATCTTTTTTATTTGCATTTGAACAGTATCCATCGGCGCTGCCGCATGAGCCTGTAGTGGGAAAAGCAATGACACCATAAAGATAAAACAGAAATCTCTAATACTTCTTCTCATGATGACGTCCTTTCTTCTTTCATCAACTTTTTTAACAGTCTATCCTCTTTTAGACCGGATTAATCCCGCTTTCAGAGGGTTTATCCCTGTCCGGTATTTTTATTCCAGTAAACTGTTACCCCAATTGAGCGAAAAATTATGCTGCTTTCTTGAATTCGAGCTCGTTTAGAGTAGTAGACATGTTACGATAAAGTAATTCAGTTTCATTGTTCTTTGTCAATTCGATGACCTTTACACCATCGCGCCAAGCTATACGGCCAGCGCGGTTTAAGATCAGGAATCGAAACGTTTTCCATTTCAAATTCTTAAACTTGCGGGTTGATTTTCCCTTTGTATCCCGGCCAGTTGCCATGCCCATACTGTGTTGCATCGATATGGACAGGTTATAAGCCATCTGACTCATTTGCATATAGGCAGAGTTGGCCTGATAAGTGTTGGTTGGAATATGATCAAATGCAAAACTGGTTTTGAGCTCGCTGATTGAATTTTCCTGCGCGCTATGGCCGGAAACAAACAACAGCAGATCCTTCGGCTTCCATGTTTTGTTATCGGTCACCACAGCGGAGTATTCATAATTGCCGTTGTCTGGTGAAAACAGCTGCAGCTGGTAATGTACCTTGGGTTTTTGAACTTTTTTTCGCAAAATGATCACATAATGTTCACGATCAATGGAATCGATCGGCTGTTTTATCCAGAAATAACTCCATTGTTTATTGATCCTGAATCATCTTTTGCGCTGTTGGGCCGCGGTTTTAAGGTTCAGAAGCTTCCAAAAGGGTGCTTTGATGGCGAATCCGATCCGATTTTTTAGCAGGTAATTAATCACGTCCGGAACGCAAAAGGCACTGTCAGCCCGAAATCGAACCGAAAATTCTGCTAATTGACGTCGGATTGCCTGAATCACAGCCAACGCGCGGTTGGAATCGTGAACATTGCCCGGACGGTTCAAGATCGAAAGAAAATGACCAGTTTCACCTACGTGGGCGGTAAGTGGGAAATATGACCTTGCACCCCTTTTAATCGGGTTATAGCCTTAAAAAGCCCAGCTTGGATGCCCTTTGGTGCTAATAACGGTACCATCTAAATCGACGGTGATTTCATTGAGACCCAATTCAGTTAACTTCTCAATAACCAGCTCCGAATTCAACTCGGCCAGTGCTTTTAGTGAACCGGACGTGAATTGTTTAAGAGCGGTTGAAAGCTTGGTTCTATGGGGTATACAGGGCAAACGCACGATACGGCGAAATAAGGGATCATTTTTCAGGTATTCAATATGCTGAAGTCTTTCAGCGCCGACCAGGATCATGATCAACATAATGAAAAGGATATCACCGATCCCGAAATCACCTTTAAGCCCATAGCTTTTCAATGTTTGTTTCAACCGGATATTGATCCGGTAAAGCTTTAAACAGTGATCAATCAACGTCAACCCGGCATAGGTAGTCATGTCTTGCCGGACAAAATGAACGAGTAGAATTTTGTTTCTTCTTGCAATTAAAGAACATTTTTTATATCTCATCTATGAAAGCCTTTCAGAATTTGGGTTTTTGGTTTCGTCACCATCTGTATACCCTTATTCGAAGGCTTTTCCAGTTTTTTTAGAAGTTTAATACTACTCTTTTTCGCTCATTTGGGGTTTTACTCTTTTTTGACATCACCGAAAGCATATTTCCCTATGAGGTCCCCAATATCAATGGGTGATTCGGTCTCCGTGATGGTTTCACCTGGTTTTAGGAGGTCCCCACCGCCCCCGGCGTCGATACCGACATATTTGTCGCCAATAAGGCCGGCTGTTTTGATCGACGCAATGGCATCATCGTAAACCTGTATGCCTTTTTTGATTTTCAGTTCCACCACAGCCACCTGGTCTTCCTGATCCATGCTGAAACTTGCCACCTGTCCTATCTCCATGCCGAGCATCTCTATGGGATTGCCTACTTTCAGGCCGGAGACTGAGTTGAACCGGGCGTAAAGAGTGTAGGAGTCATCCCCAAAAAGGGAGACTTTTCCTAGCGTTGCAGCCATATATCCCACGGACACCAGGCCGATGAGAACAAAAATTCCCGCAACCGTTTCATTTGAATACTTTTTCATTCCCCGCTACCTCCTCATCTCGCACTTAAATCGTCCGATGATTTTTCCCTTCTCTTTACTTCAGTGATTTTCTTTATCTTCCCGTAGTGAACTCATATCCAAAATGCTTCTTGACATCTCTAAATTCGATTAATACATCTTCCATGGCTCCCTACATGAGAAAATAGGTGACCACATAGTCTCCCACCAAGATGAGGGCGCAGGAGACCACGACCGCCGATGTGGTGGAAAGCCCCACAGCCTTGGCGCCGTAACTGTCTTTTCGCATGTGCGCGAAATAGCCCTGAAAGGAACAGATGGTGGAGACAATAACGGCAAAGACCACCGCCTTGACAAAACCGCCGTTGATGTCTTCCATCCCTACGCTGGACTGTACCCGGTAGAAGTAGGTGCCGGAATCAAGACCGAGAAGCATAACACCACTGATGTATCCGCCGATTATACCGATGATGTCGAACAGTGCGGTCAGCAAAGGAAAACTGATGATGGAGGCGGCGAGCCTCGGGCTGACCAGATACCGTAGCGGATCAATGCGCATGGTGGATAGGGCGTCGATCTGCTCTGAGATCCGTTGGATGCCGATCTCCGTGGTCATGGAAGAGCCTGCCCTGGCGGTGATCATGATGGCCGTGAGTACGGGACCCAGTTCCCTGATAAGCGATAGGGCCACTGCAGAACCGAGTACCCCGGCGGAACCGAATTTAGCCAGTGTGTGATAAAGCTGGAGGCCCAAGACCATGCCCGTGAAAAGCCCGACCAGCATCACAATATTGGCGGACTTGGCCCCGATATAGTAAATCTGTTGAATTATGCCTGACACCTGCTTGGGACGGAAGATCCTCAGAAATGCCCGGCTGAGAAAAATAGCCACGGCACCGAGTTCATCGATCCAGCCGAGAGGGGCCCTGCCCAGAGTGGTGATAGGCGACGAGAAAATTCCTTTTTGCTTCGAAGATTTCATTTCCATGTCATTGATTCTCCATTGACTATTTATTGCGAAATTCCGACTCTTTCGGAAATTGCAGTCTAACTAACCGGAATCACTTAATATTATAAAATTTGAGGATACTTGAAACCAAATGCCCGTGCGGAACGGCCTTTATCACCTCCTGGCAAAGCCACTCACCGAACTACACCACACGTTTCGGCAGGACGGGAAGAATTATCGCTTTCTATGAGCAGGGCGATTTTGTTCCATGCGGTTTCATTTAATTTTTTTGTCATAATATCTCTTTATTTTCGATTTCAGCATGATAGATTGGAGAATAATGTGTCAATTTTAATCAGTAGTAATACCAGATTGAATTGTAATCAGAAATGATTTCACCGTTAGATTGGAGCTTTTTAAGATATTTATAAATGGAGACATCTGTATAGACATAAGTATCCGCAAGGGCCAGCTTTTTTTCCCAGGGATGAAATTCGTAGACCCGTCGGCCATCGGGGAGTATGGAGATAACATCATGGTTTTGTGCGGCACGAAGGTAGTTTTTTCCCAACCGGGGAACATTGAAGACGACTTCATCGGTCCTGACAGTGCCAGGCATCAACCTGGCTTCCTCTTTCTGTTCCTGCAGCAATCTGGGAATAGGGACCCTAAAACCCTCGGTCTCTTCTTTCCCTTTTGCACTGAAAGTGTAGTAGGGGGTTACGCCAATCAGGCGCAATTTGTGACGCAGCAGCGAGGCTTCAAATTTGCGGGAATTGTAAAATGTATATACGAGCTGGTTGTAAACTTCAATCCCATGGCTTCTGAACTTTTGAACAGCGTCCATGGATTGCAGCGTAATTTCATAGGGGTGTTCAAAGTGTGTGACAATAAGGATCTCTCTTTTTCCGGGAATATGGAAATGACTCACCTCTTTGACCAGCGCTTCGGTAATCCTCTGCGGGAGTGTCACTGGGGTTCGGGAACCGATTCTGATCCGTTCAACGTGTTTCATCCGGGAAAGCTTGAGCAAGAGATTTACAATTTTTTCGTTTGATAAAAGAAAGGGATCCCCTCCCGTGATCAGCACCTCGTTAATCTCAGGAGTATTGGCGATCCAGCCCAGGGCTTTGTCCAGTTTGGATTTGGGAAGGGTGGCGGAGGGGGAATGAATATCTTCGATCTCCCAGTTTCTCTGGCAGTAGACACATATCTGAGGACAGGTCATAACAGGTTTGATGATGGCAATTTGAGGGTAACGCCGTGTAATCCCTTCGATTGGGGATGTGTCCTGTTCCAGCATGAAATCCAGGGAGCTTTCGTCATGCGTTCTGTGTTTGAGTAGTGTTTTGATATAGTGTGTGGATGGTATCACCTGGGCGCGGATGGCATCGTCTCTTCCTTTCCCCGGAACATAGTCCATTAAAGAGAGATAGTAGGGAGTGATTCCGAAGGGAATCTTGTGTTTCTGAGCCAGTTTGACGGCATGATATTCCTCATCAGTCAGATGAACCAGGTCTTTGAGTGTTTCCGCATCTTTAATCGTGTGGCGGAGCTGCCATTTCCAATTGATCCATTCAAAATCCGCCGCCTTGAAATATTGAAGGATCCGATGTTTATTTTTATACCTGCGGCGTTTGGCATCATCGTCTAATCCGCAGGGATAGCGGTCGATGAATTTTTTTGCATCCCTGGCCATTTTTGAAAGGGAGGCCGATCTCAATCTTGCGGCTTTAACACCTCTGTACTTTGAAAAGGCAGGAACGCCTTTTGGATACACATCCGCATCTCCCGATATCCCGCGTAAAAGATGATTCAGTTCTGCAAAAAAACCTGGAGATGGTTTTATAATCGCATTTTTTCTCCCTTCATGGATCATGTCATTCATATATTTAAGAAAACTGAAATCAGAAAGAACCTCACTGCGATTCGATATGATCCCTCGAAAAACCCCTATGGAATCACGCGTGAGCACCCATTTGAGTGAGGGGATTTCTGGTGTGTCCTCAAATGTGCTTATCAGCCTCTTGGTTAAGAATTTTCTTATCTTTTTTCGTTTTTCCTCCAAATGGTCATCCGAGACCATAATGTCTTTAAGGGGAGGAATCTGGTCTAAAATTCTCAGCAATTTATTTTTAAGTCTGACTTCCATGACTCTCTTTAGGGATCGTATCCCGAATTATTTTGTTATGAATAGTAGCGAGAGCATCTCGTTTAGATTTATTGTACCATGATTGATGTGAAAAATTCAATTCTCACCGGATGCTGACATGTCATATGATATCATCAGTACGGTCTACTTGTTTTGATAAGAAGTTCCTTTTCGAGAGCGGGATAAGGGACTTTTTATCAAAGGGCTTTCAGAGATCGTGCGAAGCTTGGCCGGTTTTTCCAGGGTGATCTCGGGCTTGGGAAACTCGTCCTCCTCGAGGACGCGATGGGCTCGCCAGGGTGGTAATGTGACCGATACGCTGACCCTGCTAGTGCAGACCGTGAATTAGGAGAGGGGTCCGGCTCATGTTTTCTGTCCCGCCCCCCCGGCGATGCAGATGTCCGCCTTACCCAGGAGAATGGCCCGTTAGCCCATCTCCCTCAAGATGCCGTGAGGGTCCACTTTGCTGTGCAGAAGATGCAGCTCTTGCGTGGTGGGCGCAGGCGTCTCCTCGATTTGGGGGGCTCGGTCTAAGGGAAAGCCGGTATTTTCCTGGACCTGTTCCGGACTCACCCCGGGATGCACCGCCTTCAGCCGCATATGACAAGTTTCAGGAGGAAAATCCAGCACCCCCAGGGGCGTCACCACCAGCTTGGGACCCCCTTGGGAGGGCAGGCCCACCCTGGCCCTGCCCTCGGGCCCGTCGATATAACCCGGTGCGGAAATAAAGTCCACCTTCTCCACAAAGGTAAGCCGGTCGTGGCGGGCCTGATAAATATAGTACTTGATGGGGAGGGAAGAGATCATGGGCAGGGCCGCCGCGCCCGGGCCCCGCAGCTTGGGTTTGTGGTAGTCCCCGATGACGGTCAGGTTGATATTGCCGAATCGATCCACCTGGATGCCGCCGGCGAAAAAGAAGTCCACCTTGCGCATGATGAAGATGTTGACGTCGTTCATGTTATAGGAGCCCTCGCAGCCCTGACTGTTGCGAAAGTCGGTGGAGGAGTGGTAGAGGGGTCCCTTGGGGGTGACCATACCCGAAGCCGAGCAGATCCATTGGAAACTGGGGGCGTGCATCAGCCGGGCCAGCTTGCACGCGGCCATGGGAACCTCGGAATAAGCGCCCATCTCGCCCACGCTGTCGTCAGGGATGTCCCGGGCCAGGACGATAGCCATAAGTTCTGCGGCCGTGTAATCACCAGGGTAATTCATATCCACACCCCCTCTTCCCGCGTAAGTCCCGTAAGCGTCCGAGCTCCGATCAAGTCCAGGTACTCCTCATGGCTCTGGGGACCGTAAACGTAACGGTCCAGGTACTCCTTAAAGGTTTCGGTCTTTTTCCCCATCTGATGGTATTTTTTCAGATGTTCCTCGTCAAAGGAGTACTTGCCGTGGAGGGCGCAGGGATGGGCCCCGTAAGGGACGTGCACCACCGCATCCACCGCAAATCCCGGCAGCTTCACCCGGAAGGGGTCATTCTGGATCTGTTCCACGGTGGCGATTTCGTCCGCGCAGACGATGACCTTTTTCGCGGCCATCCACATGAGGTTGTCCAGAAACTCAGCCCCCCCCCAAACCGAGTTGCCGAAACCATCGGCCCGCTTCACCTGAAATATGGCTACATCGGGCCTGAGGGGAGGGACGGCCACCAGGGGCTTCCCTTCAAGGGGATCATTGAAAACCTTAAAACGGGGGTTGACCCGGATCAAATCCGAGCCCAGTCCCGCCCGGGTGGGCATGAAAGGGAGGTCGGAACCCGCGGCCCTGAGGGCGCTGACCACATGGGATTCGTCCCAGTCCTCCACCTCCAGGGTGTTTTCCTGGGCCGCGCGGCGAAAGTTGGGGTAGATGGCCCCCAGCCATTCACCGCCCATATAGCAGCAGATGAGTTTGCGCACACACCCGGCCCCGATGAGCAGGTCCGCGTCCACCCCGCCTCCCGGCGCGGCCGGGAGTATGGTCAAGCCCTTGATATTTTTGCGGACGAGAGCCCTAACCAAGGCCATGGCGTGGTTGTGAATCAAATAGCCGCCCAGGGCCAGGAAACTGCCGGATTCGATGAGGTTTGCGGCCTCCTCCAGGTCTACCAGTTTGCGCTTCCGCCGTTTTTCTCCCATTTCCCTTCCTTTACTGAGGATTAAATCTAAAAAATTTACGGTGTTTCCCGAAGCTGGGGATTAAGCCTGAGAAAGAGCTCCTGGGCTCCATCGGGGGACATGATCATAGCCGCCTCGGGACAGACCTCCGCGCAGCAGAAGCAGGAGACGCACCTGCTCTCGTCCACCTCCGGGTAAGGCTCCATACTGATGGCCTTGCCCGGGCAGATCTCTTCGCAGGAGCCGCACTGGGTGCAGTTCTCCTCGATGAGAAGGGGGTGGAGCCGTCCCACCTCGCCCCAGACCTCGTGGATTTCGGCCGCCTGGTCTTTCTGGATCATAACCTTGGGCTGGGCTGAATAGGTGGAAGGGAGTTCGAAGTCGGGCCAGGGTTCGAAGTCACCCGTGATCTCGATCTTGTCCAATTCCCATTCACCCAGCCCGGCCTCGTGGGCCAGCTGGAGGGTCTTGATCCGCTTTTCCTGGAACCCCATCATGGCCGCCACCACCGTGTCCACTTCCAACCCGTTGGTGCCGGCGATGATCTTGCCCCCTTCCCGCACCTGGCCATGGGTGGGGCCGTCGCCCTCCATGATTGTGAGGGCGTCCACGATATTGAGCTGGGGGGTAAAGAATCTATACAGGTCCACTAGGAACTGAGAGAAGCGCTTGGCGTGGCCGGCATCATGGTGAACCCGGGCCTTGTTGGAGCCCACCACCGTTCCAAACATATTTTTTATGCAGCAGGTGATCCCCGCGATCATGTGGGTCTTGGCTTTGGGCAGGTTGATGATGCAATCGGCCTCCAGAAAGTACTCGCTGATGGGCACCTTGTCGATAATTTCCGATCCGACCGAGATCACCCGGGCCCTGGCCCCCATATTGACATAATATCCCTGGCTGGCCTCATAGATGCCAGTGACCTGGGCCGCCTCATCCACGCCGCTGGTGGCCTGAATGCGCATGGGGTTGTCCCCTACCCAGATGCGATCGGTCTGCTTGTGCACCTCCCTCACCACCGCGGACACCACGCGGGGATCCGTGGCGTTGCCGTGTTCCGGTGAAAAGACGCCCAGTATGTTGGGCTTGATAAGCACCTGCTTGCCCTTCAGGTCGATCTCGTAAAGGGTGAAAATCTCGGCTACGATCCGCTCCAGCTCATCTGCGCTGGCTTTTCTTATCAGTACCCTGGACATGGTCCTGCCTCCTCCGGGGAACAAAGAAGTTTTCCCCTGGCTTTGCTCTCCTTTTCTTCGCAAAAAGGATAAGAATATTGAGGATTTTACCTATTATCATATAAAAGTTATAATCTCATTAACTCAAGTTTCGCACCTGATATTTTAAGGAAAGTCGCATCAGGCATAGGGTAAAAAGAAATTTTTCTAGAAAAAATTGATGCTGAGCGCTCTAACAACAGCACAAAACCTTTTAAGAGTTATCATTTCAGAAGCAACTGATATTACAAAAGAATCCAGACCATCGCGTGCCTGTGCAAGGTGATTACTTTATGGATACCGGTTCAAACTGATTGCCGCATTGTTTTTCCAAAAAAATTTTATTTACCCCACACCAGATGCGGCACCGTGCCCCTTTGGGGGTGCGAAACTTGACTCATTAAGTTATAATCTCATTTACGGAAGA
>Ga0255058_10000277_pt1 | contig 30800 bp, 29 predicted proteins | sample Cases_109_9_MG_FD_188637 | JGI IMG/M metagenome (GOLD analysis project Ga0255058, IMG submission 188637) | Seawater microbial communities from Amundsen Gulf, Northwest Territories, Canada - Cases_109_9 | ecosystem: Environmental > Aquatic > Marine > Gulf | place: Canada: Northwest Territories... | reverse complement strand
CAGGTCGATGATATTCGTATTGGGGCCCGCAAATCCCTTAACTTTGGATGAGGTTCCAAGTCCGACTATTTTGCCGCCGCGTATCGAGACGGCTTCGATTATGGAATCGGCAGCGTCCATGGTGATGATCTTGCCGTTGATGAGCAGAAGATCGGGATCGTTAGGGTCGGGCGCGTTCTCGCTGCAGGCTGACAGTGCAAAAAGGCACAATACAACGGCCGCCGGATTTCGATCGGCGTTTAGCACTGCAATCGACCTCTAGTTATCGGTGTACCCAGACTCCGGTCTCACATCTGCATGTTCCAGCGCTAGCCCGTTTATATGCCTCAATGTTCGTCGCCGTCTGCCCGCGACACACGACTGATTCGCCTGCCTGGCAAGCGAGTGGCCGGTCATTACTACTGAGCGTGGTGTCCTGACCAGCACGCCCCCAAACGATCACAAGCGAAACACCCACGGCCGACAACCTGGTCAAGCCGGTGGTTCCGTTTTTCACCCTTGACGTTTTTTCTTATCACGCACCCTTATGCGGTAGCCCAATAGTACAACAAGAATGGCCGCATATATCAGCGGATCTCTAACATCGAGCTTCACCTGCCACCAGTAATGCCAGACGCCCAGCAAGGCCACGACGTAAATCCCATAGTGGATCTGTTGCCAGCGCTTGCCGAGACGCCTGCGCATGGCGTTGGTGGATGTCGCTGCCATCGCGATCAGAATGAGGAACGCCGTGAAGCCGATCGTGATGAAAGGCCTTTCGAAAATATCTTCCTTGATGGCGGACAGCAGCAGGCTCTGATCGAGTATGAGCCAGGTGAGGAAATGCATAAGGATGTAGAAGAAGGCAAACAGTCCAAGCATGCGGCGAAAACGAATGAGCCAATTCTTCCCGGTCACCTTCCGGAGGGGTGTGATGGCTAGCGTAAGCAGGACGAACCTCAGTCCCCAGTAGCCGAAACGGTCCTGGATCTCCTCGATGGGGTTGGCGCCGAGGCGTCCTGTTATTTCGAAAGCATCGGTGAACACCAGCGTCGCTGGTATGAGGCAGAGGACAAAAACCAGCGGCTTCCAGACGAAACGAATTTGCCTGATTGTATCGATGACGCTAGAAGTTTCTGCGCAGGTCCAGCCCGTCGTACAAATGAGCCACCTGCTCACCGTAGCCGTTAAACATCAGCGTTGGCTGCTTGGATGCAAACAGGCCGCCGCCAATCCGTCGCTCGCGTGCCTGGCTCCAGCGCGGATGATCCACCTCCGGGTTCACATTGGCAGAGAAACCGTACTCGTTGGGTGCCGCTATTTCCCAGCTGGTCCCGGGTTGTTTCTCGACGAAGCTCATCTTGACGATGCCCTTGATTCCCTTGAAACCGTATTTCCACGGCGTGATTAACCGGATCGGCGCGCCGTTTTGATTTGGCAGTACCTCGCCATAAATTCCGACGGCCAGAATAGCCAGAGGGTTGGTGGCTTCGGCGATGGTCAGGCCCTCGCGATACGGCCAATTCAGAGACCGATAGCGCTGTCCGGGCATTCTTTTCTTGTCGTGAAGCGTTTCAAATCGCACGAATTTCGCACTGGATGTTGGCTGAAAATGTTTGATGATGTTGGCGAGCGGAATACCGACCCATGGGATAACCATCGACCAGGCTTCGACGCAGCGCATGCGATAAATACGCTCCTCGAGCATGTGCGGCTTCACGAAATCCTCGAGATGGAACACGCCGGTTTTTTCGGCATGACCTTCCACTTCAATCGTCCAGGGGTGCGCTTCAAAATCCTGAGCGTTTAGATATGGATCGTCTTTCCGCGTTCCGAACTCGTAGTAGTTGTTGTAGGTACTGATATCTTCGAAGCTGTTCGTGGCTTCGCTGGTGCTGAAGTCGCTCACGTGGACGTCGGCTAGTTTGGCGCCGCGATCCGTTGGCACCAGCGCAGCCAGCGCCTGCCCGGTCAGTAATGAGCCACCGGCAATGGCACCACTCTGGATAAACTTGCGCCGGTTGAGATAGTTATCCTTGCTGGTTATCTCAGACGGCCGAACATCGGCTGGTCTCTTAATCAGCACAACACGCCTCCTTGAATCGTCTCCGAGTATAGACCGTCCTTATTCGTATTATATTGCAGGCATGAGCACATCGATTGCATCGACGAGGCTCGTCACTGGCTACTACGGGGCGACCGTCGTATTCGTCATTCTGGATTACCTGCTGGATTTCAATATTCGGCTGATTTTTCTGGATGCGTGGCCCGGATGGCGAGCCCTCTACTACGGCATTTGCCTGGGTCTCTTCGGCCTCATGATCTGGAGGCCTTCATGGAGCAGCTACATCGGTGCGGGGGAGTCGCTGCTGACGCTGTCGCTGCTGATCATCAGCATGGCGGCGCGGGTTCTTATCGTCACCGACGAGATGATCGAGCACGGCAGGGGCTTTGTGACTGTCAACGAGCTCCTGAACTTCACGATCGCCGGTACGATTACCTACTTCTCGTTGATGCGGGGCGTGCTGGGCAAGACGCACGAGTTTCTCTGAACAGGCCCCTAAAATTCACGAAAATCTGTAAAAATCCGCTAAATTGCCGAATATCACTAAAACTATGGCGATCAGTCATTGTCCAAGACCATAAGGCGTAAAGATTCGGAGCTTGGGCAAGCTTGATATCACCACCGCAGGCCCTATTTCATCGTCTAGCCCAAATTCCGCCGGGCAGCGTTAGTAAAGGTAGAGGAACAGGAATCACGATGAGTCAGAGCGTTTCCAACATCGCAGGTCACGACGGCAAGCCGCTACAGGCGGCCTTGCAGGTCGACATCATTGCCGACCTCGTTTGCCCCTGGTGCTATCTGGGCAAGCGGCGTCTCGATGACGCGCTGTTGGCAGTGGGCGGACCGAGCCTGGTGAGCTGGTACCCGTTCCAGCTCAATCCGGCAATGCCATTAGCCGGCATGGATATTGAAGAATATCTGGCGTCGAAGTTCGGCGATCCGGAAGAGCTCAGGCCCGCGCTCGACAAGCTGGCAGAAGTCGGTAAGTCGGAGGGTATCAATTTCAATTTCGACAAGGTATCGCGCATACCCAATACGTTAAACGCACACCGTGTTATGAAACTTGCCGAAACTGAGCGGGTGAGTGCCGCAGATATGGCAGAGGAATTCCTCAGGGGCTTTTTCGAATCGGGTCTCGATATCGGCGACCGGGACGTGCTCAGCGAATTAGCGATGCGGCATGGCCTGGAATATAAAGACATTAGCAAGACGCTGGATGACGACCTGTCCCTGCGCGCCGTACTTTCGCAGGAAGCGAAGGTAAGGCAGGGTGGTGTTTCCGGCGTTCCGAACTTTCTGGTCAACAGGCGCCTCTTCCTTGTCGGCGCACAAATCACACCGGCACTCGTAAACGCGTTCGATCGTGCGATGTTTGGTGAAATCAGCGAGAGTCTCGTCTCACCGACAGTGCACTAAATCGCGATCGGATAGCGCCGCGCCAGCCACTCCAGCATTATTGAATTCACCTCGGCGGGTTTTTCCTGCTGCGTCCAGTGGCCGCAGTTTTTGATCATTTGAATTTCGAGATCCGCAACATGCGGCTTCATCGCCTCGATCTGGGCCGGTGCGACGATCACATCATCCCCGGCGCCGATAAAGAGCGTCGGTACATTGACGGTTTGCGCGACGTCTTTGGTGCTTTCCCAGTTGTGGCTCCAGTTTCGATATCGGTTGATTGGACCTGTAAATCCGCCGGCTTTATAAGCCTCGGTATAAACGCGGTGCTCCTCTTCAGTCAGCAAAGGCTCGCCGCCCAATTCCGTGCGCGCGAGCGCGGCAAGCAGACTGAATGCTTTCTTTTCCTTGGGGAGCGCTTCGAACTGGGCCCGTGTGACCTGGTTCTTGCGCATCATGACGTCGAATACATGGCCTGGATCGGCATCGCATTTGAGATCGGCTTCGTTCGAGTCCTGAAAATTGACGATATAAAAATCGTCGCCAAGAAAATCGCGCATCAGGCTGATCGGGTCGATTGGCGTGCGTGGGAAAAAAGGAATATTCAGGTTAATCAGTCCGGCCATGCGCTCGGGCTCGAGCAAGGCCATTTGCCAGGTGACCAGCGCGCCCCAGTCGTGACCGACGAACAGTGCCTGTTCCAGGTCAAAAGCGTCCAGCAGACCAGTTACGTCGCCAACGAGGTGCTGAATCGTGTAATCGCCGACGCTGCCCGGCTTATCGGTCGCGCCGAATCCACGCTGGTCGGGTGCTATTGCCCGATATCCTGCAGCGGCCAGTGCCGGCAACTGATTTCGCCAGGAGTAGGCGAGCTCGGGAAAGCCGTGAAGCAGGACTACAGGTGGCCCCTTGCCCAACTCATAGACGGCCATCTTTAGGCCATTGGTGTCGATGTACTCGGGATCTGGAAATGAGGTACTCACGGCGTCCCTGTCAGTAGATAACAACGCTTGTATTTTACAGCCATGACAGCTAGTTTCCCCTGCAAGACGTTGAAGGGGAAGAGTAAGCAGGTCTTTCCGATTGAAGCGACCGGAGGAGAGTGCGAGCTCCGGATCGATGCCTTCTGAAAATCACCCCTGAGTCGCTGTCTGAAACGGGTCGTTACAGAGTAGGACCAGCCGGCTGGCCACCGATATCGGGCATAAGAGGCGATGGCAGAGTTGCTTTCGTGAAACCGGGTGGTACCGCGATTGGATACACGTCGCCCCGGACGCAACGGTTGCGTTCGGGGTTTTTGCATATTGGGGCCAGACTTTTGGGGTTTAAGGAAGTATCAGGGCAGTACAACGGGCCGATACTCGAGCAGGATGTGCTTGAGTTCTGGCGTGAGAACAACGTATTCGAAAAGACCCTGAGTCAGTCGGAGGGGCGACCGCGCTTCAGCTTCAACGAAGGTCCGCCGACTGCCAACGGCAAGCCCGGTATCCACCACGTGCTGGCGCGGAGCTTCAAAGACGCATTTCCACGATACAAGACCATGCGCGGCTACTATGCGCCACGCAAAGCGGGCTGGGATACGCACGGCTTGCCCGTCGAGCACGAGATCGAGAAAGAGCTCGGCATATTCGACAAGAAGGAGATTGAGGAGAAGATCGGCATCGCCGAGTTCAACAGACGGTGCCGCGAGTCCGTCATGCGCTATATCGGCGACTGGGAAAAGATGACTGAGCGCATGGGTTTCTGGGTCAACCTGGATGAGGCCTATTACACGCTCAACAACACTTATATAGAGTCCATCTGGAACTTGCTGAAGATCATCTGGGACAAGGGCCTGATCTATCGCGGCTACAAGGTCGTGCCCTACGATCCGAGAATAGGCGCGACGCTGTCATCGCATGAGCTGGCCCTGGGTTACAAGGATACGGAGGACCCTTCTGTGACGGTCCGCTTCAGGGTCGAAGGTGAAGAAAACACTTACTTCCTGGTCTGGACCACTACCCCGTGGACCTTGCCATCCAACCTCGCGCTCGCCGTTCATCCGGCCGTGGATTACGACTACGTGGAGGCGGGCGGTGAGACGCTGATTTTGGCGGCCGACTTGCGAGAAGCCGTATTTCGCGACCTTCCGCACAAAGTTGCGAAGACTGTGAAAGGCTCCGACCTTGTCGGCACGCGTTATGAGCAGCTGTTTGACTACCTGTCTGTCGACGCGGACGCATTCAAAGTACTGCCTGCCGATTTTGTCAGCACCGAAGACGGCACCGGCATCGTGCACACGGCGCCGGCCTACGGAGTCGACGATCTCGCGTTCGGACAGGAACATGGCTTGCCGGTATTGCACGGCGTTGGCCTGGACGGCAATTTCCTGCCGGAGGTAACGCCGGTGGCCGGCATGTTCTTCAAGCACGCCGACAAAGTGCTGATCGAAGAGCTGGAGAACCGGGGAATGATGTTCCGCTCCGAGACCTGCGTGCACAGCTACCCGTTCGGCTGGCGGACTGGCGATCCGATCATCTATTACGCGAAGAACGCCTGGTACATACGTACCTCCGATTTCAGCGAGCGCATGGTCGAGCTCAATAAAACGATCAAGTGGGTTCCCGAGCACATTCGTGATGGTCGATTCGGCAACTGGCTCGAAGGCAATATCGACTGGGCACTATCGCGCGAGCGTTTCTGGGGAACGCCGTTGCCTGTTTGGACCGATGGCGAAGGCGAATATCTTGCTATCGGTTCCGTGGCGGAACTCGAAGAACTGACGGGACAGGATCTGAGCAAGCTCGATCTGCACCGGCCGGCCGTCGACGATATTAGCTTCGAGAAGGACGGCAAGACCTGGAATCGAGTGCCGGAAGTCATCGATTGTTGGTTCGATTCGGGTGCGATGTCCTATGCGCAATGGCATTACCCGTTCGAAAATCAGGAGCTGTTCGAGGATCATTTTCCAGCCGACTTTATCTGTGAAGCGATCGATCAGACCCGAGGCTGGTTCTACACGCTGCATGCGATAGCCGCGCTGGTCTCCGATAGCGTCGCCTTCGAAAACTGTATTTGCCTGAACCTGATCGTAGACAAGGAAGGCAAAAAGATGTCGAAATCGCTCGGCAATATCGTCGACCCCTACGAAGTATTCGATTCGGTAGGCGCGGACCCGCTGCGCTGGTATTTCCTGGGACGCTTGTCTCCGGATGTGCCGAAACGTATATCGGTGGAGATCGTCGCCGACGTTGTCAGCTCCTTTATTAATACATTCTGGAATACCTACAGCTTCTTCATTCTGTATGCGCGACTCGACGACGTGGACTTGAGCAAAGACGTCCCGGTCGAGCAGCGTCCGGAGATCGATCGTTGGGCACTGGCGCTCATGAACCAGACAATCAGGCGCTGCACGGAAGCGATGGATGACTACGACGCAAAGTCAGCGGGCGATGCGATCGAGTCTTTCATCGACCAGCTGAGCAATTGGTATGTCCGCAGAAACCGGCGACGCTTCTGGAAATCCACAGATCCCGAGGACAAGCATTCGGCTTATCTGACGCTTTACCAATGCCTCGATGCTGCCCATCGTCTGATGGCGCCGTTCGTGCCGTTCCTGTCCGAGCATGTCTATCAGAACCTTGTGCGCGGAGCAGATGCAGACGCCCCGATAAGCGTACACATGAGCGACTGGCCTGAAGTTTATGAGGCCTACGACAACGATCAGCTGCTGTTCGACATCGGCGTCGTGCAGAAAGTGGTTGGCCTCGCCAGGGCCGCGCGCGGTCAGTCAGGCGTGCGGACCAGACAGCCGTTGTCCCGCTTGCTGGTCAGGACACCCGACGATGGAGCGGCGAAAGCATTGTCCGACCATCAGGATCAGGTCCTCGAGGAGCTGAACGTCAAGGCAATCGAGTTCATCGCCCGCGACGCAAGCCACATTACCTATCGCATCAAGCCCGATCTCCCCAAACTCGGCAAGAAATATGGAAAAGACATTCCAGCTATACGCAAGGCGCTCGAGGAGATCGATGGCGCGGAGATAGCCGTTGCCGTCGAGAAAGGCGAGTCATACACGATAGAGATACCGACGCGGAAAATAGAGCTGGCTTCAGATGAGGTGCTTGTCGAAACGAGCTCGGCCGAGGGCTTTGTGTGCGCTGAGGATGCAGGATTTCTGACCGAACTGGATACAAATTTGAACGAGGACCTCGTTACCGAAGGCATCTCCCGTGAGCTGATCCGCACCGTTCAGGATGCGCGCAAGCAGGCTGGTCTGGAGGTCTCGGACAGGATCACGCTGGGCGTTTCGGGATCGGACGGCGTGGAAAAAGCACTGTCGCAATATCGGGACTATGTTATGTCGGAAACTTTGACAGCTGAATGGCAGGTCGGCCAGACAGAGCCGTTATACAGGGCCGAGAAGGCACTGGAGACGGAGCATTGGACGATCGAGATCAGCAAAGTGTCCTGACATTATTTCTACTTGGACACGGTTCCCAATATTTGATATAAGAATCGGACGCAGGTAATTGATAGACCTAAGAGTACAGACAAGGATCGTCGACGCCACGCCACGGCGGAATGCAGGAAGATTTAGCTCTGAAAGCGTATATAAGCCGCCGAGAGGTTAGATGAGCGGCATACAAATAATAACGCTGGAGTGGACATGCCCTACCACGTCGATAATTTTTTCACTGCTGTGTCGGTGCTCGCCGGCCATGGCCATATTAAACAAAGACTTATCTCGGCCTACGAAGACCACCTGGAAATCTTGGACGAAGATGACCTGCCGATTCCGGTCCGACAGTCGTTCGCTGACCTGAAGCACCTGATGCATCGCGTGACGCCCGCAAACGGTGAAGGACCGATCTGTGCATCCGTCCGAAAGATGTCTGTCGATGATGCAAATCAGTGCGCACAAATCATGGTCGACATCTATGGCGACATGATCAGGCACAGCGACAGTGGACAAACGACGTTGCCTTTGCAGATCGACGACCGCCCCGCCGTTTCGCCATTCCTCGTAAAATCAAACTGACAAGAAAAGGGCTCTGACCCCTTTTTAGTCCTTCATTTCCTCTACGACGATCGGGTAATAGACGAAGGTTTGAAGTTCCGCCTCATCGGTACGCGTCGGATCGCTGACGTAGGACTCCCAGGCATCGCCATTCCTCTCGATTCCGAGGGCGGCCAGGTAGGCAGCAATCTTGTCGTGGGTCCGGCCAAGCGATCGATATGAGCCGACATGCTTCGCGCGGATCACCGCTCCTTCGTAGGTCTTGCCTAGCTTGACGGAGGTATCGCTGCGTGGCTCGCTGCCGCCCATGCCACGAACCGGAATGGCCGCGTCGAAGCTTATTTCGGAGCCACTAAAGGCACGGCTGATCGAGATCGGTGCGCCGGCCTCCTGCAGATTATTCTCGTCGATGAACCCCAGGATGTTGAAATAGGCATTGCCCATCGCGTCCGAAATCGCCGTGGCTTCCGGAACGCTCGAGGTTGCCTGGAAGGCAATATCAGTGGCCTCGACGACAATGTGTTCGATTTCCATGTCGCTGAAGTCTGCCTTTGGCAGACCTTCGGCCATCAACTTGAGACTGGCCAGGCCCTCTTCATTATTTTCGCCGATGACGCCGCCGATGATCAGACCGATATATCGATCAACCAGGTTGAAGCCGAATTCCATATTGAAGGTCCAGACGAGCACGGTTTCTTCGTCGACTTCACTCAACTCGAAAATGGTCGTCGCCGTGTCCTCATCTTCAAAATTGAGGTCGTAGATAATCCGCTTGAACGGAACGCTCTCGCTAATCGTCTGGCGGCCTTTGCCGATAATGTTGCCGTCCCATGCGAATGTGGCGCCGACACCGCGCCTGGGGCCAAAAAAATCGAATCGGGCATTGGGATCTTCCTCAAGCCAATGAGACCACTTATTCACTTGATGAAAGTCATTCAACAAGGCGAATACAGTGGCCGGGCTTGCGTCAATCCTGGTGTCACGTTCGACATTGGCCCGCGACGGCAAGAAAAGGCCGATAACGGCAACTACCAGAATCAACGCAGCAATCGAGTAGACGAATTTATTAATAAAGCGCATTTGTTTGTCGGAATCTCTGGCCGGTTATCGGGAAGTTTGGCATTGGGTCACCGCCAACGCCAGTCCAGGCGGGCATAATCAGCGCTATGAAAAGAATTGAGACGCTCCGGGCAATCATCTACTTAGGCCTCGGGTTTGCCGTGTTTTACGCGATGGGTAGCGATTTTTTTTGGGACCATGTTTCGGCGCCGATCGGCGAAAATATCGGAAAAATATTCGCTGTCTTGCTGCTACTCCTGATGGTTTCGCCCGTGCTTATCGTCTTGGTGGACGCTGTGTTCTCGAAAGAACACCCCACGTTTCTCGCCAGGATCATAAAAGAAAGCAAGTGGTACGAGTTTATCGGTGCAGCCCTTGTTGCCGATATGTTTCTACTAGGAGTGTTGGCATTATTTTTCGAGGGCGGCGCGTTCCCTTGGGGAGTAATTCACGGCGGCAACTATTACGTCATAAGCAATATGGGCGATTTCCAAGTGTCGGCCGACTGGTTCTGGATAAGCTATTGGCAGGGCTTAAGCGCTTGGGCTGGACTGGGCATTTACATGGTTGGGCCTTTTTGCACAAATTAGTTGCGGATGCGAGGAGTGAGGACGATGCTCAGATCAGTCGCAGCGCGTTCGGGCTGCTCTTCGCACTGGCTTGGTTGGGCTTTGTTCTCTGGGGTGCGGTTAGAATAGTCAGTTAGAATAGACACAAAGAATAATAGTCTCCCACAGGGGGCCCTATGGCCTCGTTTTTCGAGGAACTGCGCAGGCGCAACGTATTCAAGGTCGGTATCGCCTACCTCGCCATGACGTGGATGATCATGCAGGTCGCTGACCTGGTGCTGACGGCATTCGGTGCCGACACGGGCGTGATGCAGGCCTTGATCATTGTGTTCACCGTCGGCTTTCCGATTGCCGTCGGCGTCGCCTGGGCCTATGAGCTAACGCCGGAGGGCGTGAAGCGGTCGGACGACGTTGCGCCGCGACGTAGCATTGCCCGGCGAACGGGTCGAAAGCTCGATTTCGTCATTATCGCGTTTCTGTCACTTGCCCTGATAACGGTCGTTATCGATCAATACATCATCGAAGCATCGCCATTTCCCAAGGTATCGACATTGGCGGTGTTGCCCCTTGCAAATCTCTCGGGAGACCCCGACCAGGAGTACTTCGCCGATGGTATTACCGCGGCATTGATCACAAACCTTGCGAAGGTCACCGCGCTGAGAGTCGTGTCCCGGACCTCGATCATGAGGTTCAAGGGAACGGACAGGTCTTTGCGTGCAATCGCGGCAGAGCTCGGTGTGGATGCGGTCGTCGAGGGCTCCGTGGTCCGTGATGGAGACCGCATACGTATTACCGCGCAGCTCATCGACGCCGCGACGGACCAGCATCTGTGGGCGGAGAGCTTTGACAGGGATTATCGGGATGTACTGAAAGTGCAGGGTGAAATCACAACGAGCATCGCAGAGGAGATCCGGATCGCGGTGGCGCCTGAAGAGTCCGCCCGGCTGGCGCAAGCGGCGGAAGTGAGTTCGGATGGATACGACGCCTATCTAAAAGGCATGCAGCACTTCTACCGATTGACCCCCCAGGATCTCGAGACGGCGTTGCAGTATTTCGACTTGTCGCTGGAGCAAAATCCCAACGCACCGTTAGCACATGCGGGCGTCGCGGCCGCATGGGTCGGCCTTCAACAGATGGGCTTCGTAAAATCGAGCGAGGCTGCTCCAAAAAGCGAGGCAGCCGCACTGCGTGCGTTGGAGCTCGACGCCGACAACGTGGAAGCTCACGTGTGGTTGGGCGTAATCCGGGCTTGGGTCGATTGGGATTGGGATGCTGCCGAAGAGTTATTTCAGCGCGCGATAGAACTCAATCCGAGTTCCGGCGATGCACGCGTTCCGTATTCTCATATGCTCGCCTTGTTCGGTCGGTTTGACGAGGGGATGCTGCAGAGCGAGGAGGCGTTGAAAGTTGATCCTTTTAATCCGTGGTTCATAGGAGTTAATGGTGTCGAGATGCACATGGCGGGCCGCCACGACGAGGCTATCGCCACATTCCACGAGGCGTTACGCATCTCGCCGGATCTGCCGTTCGTCTGGCTGGTGCTTGCAGGTAGTTATCACGTTACCGGGCAGTTTGACAAAGCGATCGAGGCCGAAGGCTCTCTGATGGCAGCATTGGGCGATGCTGATAGCCAGCGATTGCTGCAGCAGAAATATGAAGAGGATGGTTACGAAAAGGCCATGGGCTGGTTCGCTGATCTGTGGGCGGAGCGTTCTGCTGCGAGTGGCTCGTTTGCCTGGTGGGTGGCCTATCGCTATGTTCGTACCGGGCAGGATGAGAAAGCGATCGAGTGGCTCGAGCGGGCTTATGAACAGCGAGATCCTAACTTGCCGTTCTTTGAGGTACCCGAGTTCAAGAACCTGCGCAATGATCCCAGGGTGAGAGATCTGATGCGCCGCGTGGGCGTCATTTAAGGGTCGAGTGACCCACCGTCTCGAAATTCTGAGGGCAAGAAAATGAAAAGAGCAAAGTCAGTTGACGAATACATTGCGGACGCCGGCATATGGAAAGGCGAACTGAAACGCCTGAGGGAAATTCTGCAATCGACTGACCTGGAAGAGGACGTAAAGTGGGGAGGTCCCTGCTATACCTGCGATGGCAAGAGTGTCGTAGGCATGGCCGGCTTCAAGTCCTACTTCGGTCTGTGGTTTCATCAGGGCGCACTGCTCAAGGACGATAAGAGCGTATTAATGAACGCACAGGAAGGAAGAACGAAAGCCTTGCGGCAGTGGCGCATGCAGACGGCTAAAGATATCAAGCCGACAACCATCAAGAGCTACGTCAAGGAAGCCATCAAGCTGACCGAAGAGGGCAAAAAAATTGCGCCGGCCCGCAAGAAACCGCTTGTTGTTCCTCCCGAGCTCAAGAAAGCGCTACACGCAAACAAGAAAGCGGACGAAAAATTCAAGAGTCTGCGGCTGGGCTTGCAAAGAGAATATGCAGATTACATATTCGAGGCAAAGCGCGGCGACACAAAGCTTCGTCAAATCGAGAAGATTCTGCCCATGATAGGCGAAGGGGTCGGATTACACGACAAGTACCGCTCGGTCTTGCCCACTAGACGAGAATCGCCATGACTCCTGATGAATTAGAAGATTTCGCGAAAAGATATACGGTGGCCTGGTGCAGTCAGGACCCCGCCAGCGTCGCGGCGTTCTATTCAGAATACGGCTCACTGACTGTCAACGAGGGCGTTCCGGCGATCGGGCAGGAGGCGATCACCGACGTAGCTCAATTATTTATGACGGCATTTTCCGACCTCGAAGTGCGCATGGATCACCTGGATGTGACTGCTGACCACATCAAATATATCTGGACCTTGGCGGGAACGAACGATGGCCCGGGCGGAACCGGCAATAAGGTCTGCATCAGCGGATTCGAGGAATGGATAATTGATGAGGACGGTCTCATCGCCGAATCGCGAGGCCATTTCGACAATGAAGAATATCAGAGACAACTCGAACACGGTGTGGATACAGACGAGTAGCAGGGGGTCGAGATGAATTGGACAGCAATTGGTGCCGTTGGCGAACTCGTTGGTGGAATCGCCGTAATCGGTACATTGATCTATCTGGCCACACAGATTCGGCAAAATACGAAAATTAACGCATCGGCTATTCGGCAGAGTTTTTACGATTACACGACCCGGCAAATGCTGTACGGAACGGACGACACAGAGTTCAACGAGGTGCTTGCAAAGGCAGGCGTGACCGACGAAGAACTGACTCCGGGGGAAAGAGTCAGAATATTGCGCTTGTTTCAGGCGGTATTCGTCGGCTATCAGGGCGCATACTTTCAGCATCGCAACAAAGCACTCAGCGATGATGACTGGGAGATGTGCAGGGCGCTTCTTCGCTCATACTGGGTTCTTCCCGGAAAGGAAATGACAAGGCAGTGGGAGCAGTTTAAGGTTGGCGGCTTCCTGGACGCCGGTTTCGTTGAGGAGTGCCACAAGCTGGAGCAAGAGGCAAAGCTATATGTGCGTGCGTTAGAAGAAAAAGCCTGCAATTCAGACAGGACAAGAGTTAGAACCAGAAGTCCAGGCATTGATGCGTTTCCGAGAGAAAGACACGCGATAGCTGTGCGATAATCGCCCGCTGAGATAGATCCGGTGGGGAGTTGTAGTGAGAACAACGTTCGTACTGCGCCTTCCTGGCGTATTTTTCTTAACGATTGGTTTGATTGTTGGCTGCGCGCCAGAGACGGCGGAGAGCCCGGCCGGGGTGGCCGGACCGGCGGATGCCAGTGCGGTTGCACAGGTGGAGCCGCGCCCGGATGTGTATGCCGAATTTACGTTGACAGCGGACCTTTCCCATCTGAGCGACAACCAGCGCGAGATGATCGGCCTCCTGATCGAGGCTTCACAAATCATGGATGACCTGTATTGGCGCCAGGCTTACGGGGACGATTATCAGGACTGGCTTGCATCGATCGGCGTTGCTGAAGAACGTCGATTCGCGGAGCTCAATTACGGGCCCTGGGACCGGCTGGACGACGACAGGCCGTTCGTGGTTGGCGTCGGCGATAAGCCATTGGGCGCCAATTTCTATCCCACTGACATGAGCAAGGAAGAGTTCGAAGCAGTGGATCTGGCCGGGAAAGCCAGCCTTTACACACTGCTGCGTCGCAATGGAGAGGGGGGCCTGGTCGTGGTGCCTTATCACGAGGCCTACGCACATGAATTGGGCAAGGCGGCCGATCTTCTGCGGCGGGCCTCGGCTCTTGCCGAGCATGAGGGTTTTGCCAACTATCTCAGGGCCAGATCGGACGCATTGGTGACCGATGACTATCAGCCCAGCGACCTGATCTGGATGGACGTCAAGACAAATCCGATCGACGTTGTCATCGGTGCTATCGAGGTTTACGAAGATCGGCTATATGGATACAAGGCGTCGTACGAATCATATGTGCTGATCAAAGATCGTGACTGGAGCGATCGTTTGGCAAGATTCGCGGATTTTCTGCCGGATCTGCAAGAAGGCATTCCCGCTGCCGATGCCTATAAACAGGAGTCGCCGGGGACCGATGCCGACCTCAACGCCTACGACGTCGTCTATTACGCCGGCCATAGCAATTCGGGTGGCAAAACCATCGCGATAAATCTACCTAACGACGAAGAGGTGCAATTACAGAAAGGCACCCGCCGACTGCAACTCAAGAACTCGATACAGGCGAAGTTCGAGAAGATTCTCGGGCCGATTGCCGACGAGCTTATTGACGACTCGCAACGGCAACATGTGAACTTCGAGGCCTTTTTCGCCAATACGATGTTTCACGAGGTAGCGCACGGCCTGGGGATCAAGAACACGATCAACGATAAAGGAACGGTAAGAGAGTCCTTGCGCGATGTTTATTCGGCCATGGAAGAGGGCAAGGCAGATGTGCTCGGCCTCTATATGATCACGGCGCTTCATGAGGCCGGCGAACTGGGTGAGATCGATCTGCGCGATAACTACGTATCCTTCGTAGCCAGCATTTTCCGCTCGATTCGTTTTGGCGCGAGCAGTGCGCATGGCAAGGCGAACATGGTGCGTTTCAATTTCTTCGTCGAACAGGGCGCAATTATTCGTGATCTGGAAACAGGAAAGTACAGCGTTGACTACGATGCCATGCGGGTCGCGATGGCAGCGTTGTCCAAATTATTGCTGACACTGCAGGGAGATGGTGATTATGACGGCGCATCGGAACTACTGGCGACGAGAGGTGTCATTTCCGGGGAACTACAAGCAGATCTCGACAAGTTGACGAATGCAAACATCCCGGTTGATATCGTCTTCAACCAAGGCGTTGCGGAGTTAGGACTCGAATAAGACTACCTTTCCGAATAACTTACTTAGGACAAGAATCATGAGGACTCATTTGAGAGTCGCAGCGTTGATGGCGCTGTCGATGGGCGGCCTTGCCGCATGTAGTCAGACCGAAGACGGTGCCGTCGCCGAACATGAGAAGGCGCCATGGGCCGAGTTCGCCGCGACCACGGTGGCCGAGTACTACCGCCATAACCCCGGAAGGGCAGTCAACGCAGGCCTGCATCAGTATGACGGTGTGATGAGAGATTTAAGTACTGAATCGGTTGCCGAGTATCTCGTTTGGGTGAGGAGCACACGAAGCGAGGCGGAATCCTACGACGATCTCGAGGGAATGGATGCGTTTGAGCGCGACTACCTCGTGGCTTCAATGAATGAGGAAGAATTCAATTTCGACACGGCTGACTATTTCTCCAGAAACCCGGCCGCTTATGCCGGTGCGCTGAATTTCAGCGTCTATATCGACCGTGAATACGCGCCACTGAATGTACGGATGCGCGGATTCACAAAATATGTTGCTCAGTTTCCGGCGTTTTTTGAAACGATGCGATCGAATCTGCAGCCGCCGTTGGCAAGTCCGTTCATCGAGACCAGCCTGACGAGATTGGGCGGCCTGGTCGGCTATCTCGAGACCACGGTGCCAGAGATATTTTCGAGTGTGGAGGATGAAGCACTACAAGCAGAGTTTGCCACGGCAAATGCAGCGGCGGTCGAGTCGGTAAAAAGTACCGTTGCGTGGCTCGAGAGCTTAGGTGCGACCGCCCACAACGACTTCGCGCTGGGCGAGGAACGATTTCTGGAAATGCTTCGAGCCATGGAGGGCGTTGAAATTAACTTGGCGGAACTCAAAGCTGCCGGCGAACGAGACCTCGAGAAAAACTTGGGAATATTGGAAGAGGCTTGTGCTGAGTTCGCGCCGAGACAAAGCATTAGAGAGTGCGTACAGAGAGTACAAGACCAAAAACCTGAGGGAGGTCCGGTTGCCGGAGCACGTAACCAGTTGCCGGGATTGCGAAAGTTTCTGGAAGATCAAAAACTGGTCACAATTCCCGGTACCGAAGAAGCGCTGGTCGACGAGGCGCCGCCGCATCGACGCACAAATGCTGCATACATAAATATTCCAGGACCATACGAGGTCGGAATGCCGTCCACCTACTTCATCGCGCCGCCAGATCCGACTTGGTCGGAAGAAGACCAACTCGCCTATATCCCGGGTGAGTTAGATCTGCTATTTACGACCGTGCATGAAGTCTGGCCGGGCCACTTCCTGCAATTCCTGCACGCGAATCGTGCAAAAAACAATATTGGACAGCATTTCGGCGCCTATACCTTCACCGAAGGCTGGGCGCACTACACCGAGGAGATGATGGCGGATGCGGGGTTGGACGAGGGCAGGCCGGATATTCGCATAGGCCAGTTGTTGAACGCGCTGCTTCGTAATGCCAGGTATCTTTCTGCCATCGGACTGCACGCCGAGGGAATGACCGTCGAGGAAAGCCACAAGCTATTCGAGGAAAAGGCGTTCTCCGTCTATGGTACGGCTGCGCAACAGTCTCTCCGTGGCACCTATGACCCGGGGTATCTTAATTACACCCTTGGAAAACTGATGATTCGGAAACTTCGTGAGGACTGGACCGAAGGCCGCGGCGGTCGCGAGGCCTGGGGCAAGTATCACGATCAGTTCCTGAGTTATGGATATCCGCCAATCCCCTTGGTCAGGAAGCAGATGCTGGGAGAGGATTACGACGGAGATATGTCACTTCTGCCGCATTAGCTGCTCTGCGCTATTGCAGGTCTCTTTTATCGAGTCGGCCAAACCGATTGCCGAAGAGCGACGTCAAATATAGAGACTGGCGGGTCTCGAGTACGCCGGTCAGGGCCGGGAAATTCATTGTAGTGTCTTGCAGATTCATCAGTACCTCACCGTCGCCGCTAATCGCAATGACGTGAGAGGAGGGTGTCGCCTTAGGCCGGAAGGATGTGGGTAGGCGCTGCACTATTTTTCTAAGAAACGGTGAATCCGATAATTCGTCGAGCACTTCGACCCTCGGCGCGACGAGGCCAATCCAGAATTTTCCATTCAGGCCATTGTTCACGTTGTCGGGAAAGCCGGGCAGGTTTTCGAGGATGATCTCCGTGCTGCCAGCGTTCGGACCGGCCAGCCAATGTTTCAGGACACGATAATGTCCGGTCTCATTGACGAGCAGGTATTGCTGGTTTTCGCTGATAGCGACGCCGTTGGCGAAATTCAGACCATCCATAATTACTTTTGTTTGTTTTGTTGCGGGCGAATACTCGAATACGCGCCCGTGTCCGCCGTGCTCCAGAATATCAAGCAAACTTGCGTCGTATGATCCACCGGTATTTACCGGATTGAATTTGCTGCTGGCGTCGGAAAAGAAGACCCTGCCGTCGGCAGCAACGGCAAGATCGTCCGCATAATGAATCGGTGCGCCGTCGAAATCGTTCACCAGTGTTTCGACGCTGCCGTCCGGGCTGACTTTTTGCAATCCGAGAGGCGCATTGGCGACGTAGAGGTTTCCGCCGCTGTCGAACTCGAGGCCTAAGGGCCTGCCTCCGACGTCGGCGAACACATCGAAATCCGATTGATTTTCGCGATGGCGAATGATGTGGCCACTCCTGGTCGATACGTAAAGATAGCCATCGCTGCCGCCGGCGATATCTTCCGGCCCATCGAAGTCACCTATGCTTACCGGTTTTGCCAGGCTGAGCCTGTCGTTAGGAGCGTATGGATCGATGAGTCCGAGAAATTGTGGTGCGTCCCAGGCTACCGGCGATACCGGCACCGGCCAGAGTAGCAGGTAGAGCAGCAACAATATGAGTAGTGCCAGTATTGCGGCGAAGAGATTTTTCATGACGCAGCGAACTAGTTCTTGCCAATCATCCGTAGGAACTCATCGCGTGTTCGAGCGTCTTTCCTGAACGAGCCCAGCATCTGGCTGGTGAGCATTGAGACATCTGACTTGTGAATGCCGCGCGTGGTCATGCACTGGTGGGTGGCATCAATGACTACGCCGACTCCCTTTGGTTTCAAAACATCCTGTATGCAGTTTGCGATCTGCGCGGTCATTTTTTCCTGAACCTGAAAACGTCTGGCGAATGCTTCAACGACTCGCGCGAGCTTGCTTATACCGACGACTTTGTTGTTCGGTAGATAACCGACATGCGCTTTGCCTATAATCGGTGCCATGTGATGTTCGCAATGTGATTCGAAAGAGATGTCGCGTAACACGATCATTTCGTCGTAACCGTCGACCTCCTCGAATGTGCGCTCCAGGTACTGAACAGGGTCTTCCCTGTAGCCGCTGAACCAGTCTTCGTAGGCCTGCGCTACGCGTTTCGGTGTGTCGGTCAGGCCTTCACGCGACGGGTCCTCTCCTGCCCAGCGAAGTAGCGTATGAACGGCATCCTCAGCTTCCTTTCTGCTTGGCCGCTCGAGATTCTTGGCTGAAATTCTGCTTATCTTCTTGCCCACCGATTCCTACCCTGTGGAAGATTGGGTTATCGATACTACCGACAACGGTCACAGCTCGTCTATGGATTTCGGCCAATCCTTTTTGAGCAGCCGGGATAATGAGCGATCGGCAAGGACCTTCCCGCCGGTCTGGCACCTGGCGCAGTAGTTGGTCTCATTGCTCTTGTAGCGTATGCGTTGTACCGGTGCGTTGCACACGGGCAGGGCTCACCGAATCGGCCATGGACAGCCATGTCTTTCTTGAAGGCGGTCACTTTTTTGGGAAATTCGTCAGGTGCTTCCTGCCTCAGTCGCTCCGACCAGTCCTTTAACACGGTCCGGATGGCATCGTAGAGCCTCTGTTTCTCCTCGTTGCCCAGTTTGTGGGTCAGCTTCACGGGTGACAGCCTGGCGGCATGCAGAATTTCGTCGGAGTACGCGTTGCCGATGCCGCTGAAGAGGTATGGATCGGTCAATGCGCGTTTCAGCGTGTGATTGCCGCGGTTCAGGCGTTCGCAAAACTCGTCGAGCTGACAGTCCAGGGGTTCGAGCCCGCCGGGTTTGTGGGCCTTGAGCGCATCTTCACCATCTAGAAGGTAAAGTGAGGCTCTCTTTTTTGTCCCGGCTTCGGTGATCAGAAGCGTACCGCTGGAGAAATCGAAAGCGGCAAGTTGCTGTTTGCCTTTGAGCGTCACCTGTTCCTCTCGCCACTGTAGCCGTCCCGCCACCATTAAATGTATAAGAAGCCATAAATCGCCTTCGAGGCCAATCGCGACTCGTTTACCGATGCGCCGCAGGGACCGAACGTTTCGACCCTCGGCCGTATTTAGCGGGGGCTCGACGCTTCGGACGAAAAAGGGGTTTGCGATACGAACGTGTTCGAGTTTCTGACCGTGAACGCGTTCATACAGTCTCCCGATATACAGATCTATATCTGGCAGCTCAGGCAGATTCGGCGTCCCGCATCGTCTGAATACCGACAGGGCAGGTGACGCCCGTGCCACCGATGCCGCAATAGCCGCCGGGATTCTTTGCGAGGTATTGTTGGTGGTAAACCTCGGCATAGAAGAATTCCTTCAAGGGCAGGATCTCGGTCGTTATGGCGCCGTGGCCCTGGACGGACAGCGCGGACTGATATTCATCTTGAGACTGCTGTGCCAATAACTCCTGCTCATCCGAATAAGTGAATATGGCGGATCGATATTGAGTACCGACGTCGTTGCCCTGCCGCATGCCTTGTGTCGGATCATGGCCTTCCCAAAAAATCTTCAGTAATTCTTCGTAGCTGATCTGGGCAGGATCAAAAACCACCAAAACGACTTCCGTGTGTCCGGTGAAGCCGCCGCATACTTCCTGGTAGTCGGGATTCGGTGTATGGCCACCGGCGTAGCCAACGGCAGTCGTGAAAACCCCCGGTGTTTGCCAGAAGATTCTCTCGACACCCCAAAAACAACCCATCGCAAACACTGCCTGTTCCAGATTCTCGGCAAAAGGACCCTTGAGCGGATTACCGTTCACGAAATGGGTTTCGGGTATTGGCATTGGCTGGTCTCTTCCCGGCAATGCTTCGTCTTGCTCCGGCAATGTAAGTTTCTTGTCTCTGGAAAACATGTTTCGTCTCGGTAGATTTAGTGTAGCGATCGACTGCTGTCGTCGTCATCTGCCTGGCTTTTGGCCGACGACCGGGTCGATACTGCCTGATATCGGCCGCCTCGACGCGGCTTTCTGACGATGCCATCAAGGCTACTGAAGTGAACGGGGACTGAGTGAAACTTACCCCACGGCGCGGCGCGATAGACACCGAAATGCAGATGCGGCAAGGCCGAATTCCCGGTGTCGCCGGACAGGCCGATTTTTTGGCCCGCGACCACTCTGTCACCCAACTCGACAAGTGCGCCGTATTGCTGCAGGTGGTAATACTCACCGGTGGTCCAATCATCGTGCAGCAGAACGATGTAATTGGCGTATTTTCCACAGCCGTCCCGCCAGCAGCCTCTCGAATGCGATTCTTGCATCTTTACGACAATACCGCCGCGGGCTGCGTGCACCGCAGTACCCTCGCGCATCTTGAAATCGACCGTATATTCTTCTGGCCCGGTATGGCTTAGCCGGGATCCGTAGCCTTGCAGTACGTAATAGCTCTTGCCGGTTGCGTACGGTAGTCGATACAACAAATTATCGTCGTGCTTTGCATCGATGCTGCCGATTGTCGATGCGCAATCGTATCCGTATCGCGAATTCTTGTTCTGGTCAGTTTCGCTCAAGACGATGAATAGCTGAGACTCGTTTGGAGGCACGGTCTCGGTAACGGTTCGGGACCGGTCCGCTTTCATGTATCTCGTCCAGACCTGCAAAGTAATGGTTATCGGCACGTCACTGGAATTGACGGCGTGCAGTTCGACCCTGCCGTCGTCCTTAATTGGCTTAATCTCAAATGGATCCTCAGTACACCTGGCTTCCGATATGACGGGTGCAGCTATCGACAGCGCGCAGAAAAGGATCAGCAGACGCAATTTACCTTGCGAGTCGTTATCAATTCGTTTCATGGTATTCATTGACTGGAAATCAGCGGAAGACACTAATCACCGGCATCTGCGACTTCTTCTTCTTCTTCTTTTTCTTCGACAGGAGGTTCGGGCGCCGGATCGGGCTCAACCGGCTCCAGGTCGGACTCCCGGTAAAAGAATTCATGCGTATATATCATGTTCTGTGTTTCTACAACCTCACGATCCTCGAACCGTGGCCTGTAAATCAATCGCCTCATGTCCCGCAAGACCTTTTTTTCCATATCTTCAAGCCCGCCAGGGTGAGATTCGATAATTTCAAATTCTCTGGCCCGACCACGCGTATTGATCATGAACTTGGCAACGATCTTGCCCTTCAGAAGCGTCTCATCGTCTTCCGTTGGCGCATCTGAGCCATCCATGCCGTAATACTTCGGGGGATAAATATCCTGCAGCAATACCGATGACTCAAGATGGTTGTAGCGATTCATCATTCGCGAATCATCTTCTGACAGGAGGTCCCAGGTGTCTTGATAGGCCCTTTGACCCTTGCCTGATTTGTCCGAGAACGTATAAAAATCGGCAAGCGCAAGAAAGGTATTCTCCTTGAGCGTCCAGGTCGCATCAGGATGCGCCTCGGCGATTCGTTTGGCTCGCTTCACATAGATCTCGCCGGTCGTTAGCGTGCTGTCGCGGTGATATTCGCGATCGAACTCGCCGACGAACAAGTATGCATTCGCCAGGCCGGTTAGTGGCCGGATCAGATTCAGGTCTTGCTTACCATGATTGCTTTCGAGGATCTTGATAATGCGACGGTAGGTGTCCCGCTCGCGGCCATACAATCGCAGCCTGTGCTGCCATTCGGCCCGTTTGAAAAGGGCCGGGATTATCTCGTCACTTTTAGCGTCGTACTTTCGTGCATATAGGTCATATATTCGGTCTTGCAAGTTGTATGCATCCTCGAACTCGCCAATGTAGATGTATATTTCTGCAAGTGATTCGATGATGGCGACCTGGTCAAGATTGTGAGGGCCCTCGTTGACGTGACTGACGTGTTGCGCCCTGCCGAATGTATCAAGCGCCAGGTCAGGCCTTCCGGACGCCAATTGCGCAGCGCCCAAACCCCGCAACGGATTTATCAAAGCCGAATTCAGCCGGTCTTCAACGCGCTCGATGATGCCGATCGCGGCCACGTAATTCTGTTGCGCAGTTTCATAGTCTTCATTTCGGTGCTGAACAATCGCGAGGTTTGTCAGCGCCTTCGCCGTGTCGCTGCTCTCGAAACCGTTCTCCCGGATAGACAGCTCAACGATGCGTTTCGCGACAACATCGGCTTCCGCCGTCATGCCGTTGGACAGCAGGTTCTTGTAGAGGGAAAAGTCTTCAGCGAGTTGCTGCTGCGCGGCAATGGCGGATTCCAAATCCGGATCGTCGGATCCGTTGACCTCCTGAGGCTCGGATTGATCCTCCAGCGTGACGGTGGGATCGCCTTCGTCTTCAGGTGGCGGTTCGGCAGCCTTGTCATGAACCGGCGTCTTGAGTGGCGACTCCGATTGCGCATGCACGGCAGTAACGCCAAACAAAAAAAGTCCGGTCGCAGCGAGCAGGGTCAGATAGGGAGTTCTTTTAATCAGTGCCTCCATCCAGAATTCAGACTATGGCCGGAACGATAAGTTCTTCACTAGCTTTGCGGCCTGAGATACTGTCAATCCACTATACAATCCCGGCCGAAAGCAGGATAGTCGAATCACGACCAAAGTCCTGATGTATAGCGTGCCATTGTTGGCGGGTCGCTGGCAATCACTACATTCAAAGAAATTCCAGCGCCATCTGCTTATTACCGGGGCGCCTGAACTGGCCGCAGTCCAGCTTGTTCTGGTATCGACCGGCTTCAAGGCCATGCTTGCGGCAGGCTGCCTTGAATCGATTGGAAATCATTTCCGCATAGGGACCGCGTCCGCGCTGCCGAATGCCGAATCTGTTGTCATAATCCTTACCACCACTCGCCTGGCGCACCAGGCTCATCACATGCTCCGCCCGGTCCGGCATGTGCGTCTCCAGCCATTCGATGAAAATATCCCGGACTTCGTGCGGCAGCCTCAGAAAAATGTAGGTGGCGTGCCTGACGCCGCGGCTTGCCGCTTCCGCAACGATGGCTTCGATTTCCCGGTCGTTTACGGCCGGAATGATCGGTGCCATCAACAGGCTTGTTGGGACGCCGGCGCCCGCCAGTGCTTCGATGAGCTTCATCCGTATTTCTGCAGATGGCACCCGCGGCTCCAATAATCGCTTTAGCGGCCGTTCCATCGTCGGCACGCTGATTGCTACCGAGCACAGATTTCTTGATGCTAGCTCCCCGAGCAAGTCCAGATCGCGGCTCATGAGTCCGCCCTTGCTGATCAGGGTGACCGGATGCCGGTTTTCGAGAAATGCTTCCAACAGCCGCCTTGTGATGCCGAGCTTCTTTTCCGCCGGTTGATAGGGGTCGGTATTTGCGCCTATCGTGATGGGCCGGCATTCGTACCTTGGCTTTTCCCATTCCTCGATCAATCGCTCTACCGCATTCGGCTTGTAGAAAATCTTTGTTTCGAAATCCAGGCCGGGCGACAGGTCGAGGTAGCTGTGACTGGGCCTGGCATAACAGTACACGCAGCCGTGCTCGCAGCCCTGGTAGGGGTTAATTGAACGGTCAAACGGAACGTCCGGTGACGAATTCGTGCTGATGATGCGGCCCGCCCGCATCGCCCGCAGCTCGGTTTCGGGCGCGCGCTTGTCTCTGGCACGCGTCTCTTCGTCCACAAGAGCTACCAGCGTCTTTTCGAAACGGCCGGCGATACGGGAAACAGCGCCACGACCTTTGTGGGCTTGTGGGGGCATAGGATTTCCAAAAGAACTGTATGGATATACAGTAATTGATCATGGAATGGTGGTCAACGTCAAGCAGCGCCGACTCAGTTCAGGACACGGTATCCACGACCCACCATGCAGCGCTTGAAGACCTCGCGTTTTTCCCAGTCGGCATCGAGTCCAGACTCCGTTCCACCCCAGACGGCTCCATAGCCCGCCCCTTCACCGGCATCTCCGCCGATGGCACCGACAATTCCGCCGACGACGGCACCGGTCGCAGCACCTTTGCCCACGCCTTTCGCGATCACGACTTCTTCAGAATAGGCTTCACAGTCCGACCAGTCCTCGGCGAACAGCTCTTCATCGACGCCCTTCTTGTCGATAATGGGGTCGGGATGGGCCGCGCAGCCTGACAGAATGAGTCCCGCTGCCGTTATGCTTAGAATCTTGGATACACTCATCGAATTCCCGTCCGTTTTGGATCTTCGCCCGATTATGCCTCTGTCAACTGAATCGAAGCTTAATCGCCTTGGTTTGGCGCAACACCAAGGTTAAGCTCAGATGAAGCTCGAGCTATATAAGACTAACGCGGACGAAAAGGGTTCGTTGACAATGAATTCATAAGCAAAATGTCTTCTTCATCACACGGTTCCACGGCTCGGGCGATACTTTATGCCTTTCTCGCTAATTCCGGTATTGCACTGGCCAAGACCTGGGCAGCCTGGCTTACGGGGTCGGGCAGCATGCTCGCTGAGGCAATTCATTCCTATGCAGATGCGGGCAATCAGGTTCTCCTGTTTCTCGGTCTGCGCCAGTCCACCCGGGCACCGGATGCCGAGCATCCGCTGGGATACGGAAAGCTGAGTTATTTCTGGAGTTTCATCGTCGCCGTGCTTTTGTTCAGCATGGGCGGACTGTTTTCCATTTACGAGGGCTTTCACAAGCTGCAGTATCCGGAGCCCCTGTCTCAGGTCTGGATTGCGCAGCTGGTGCTTGTCTTTGCCATCGTTCTTGAAGGCTTTTCGCTACTTGGCTGCATTCGTGAGATAGGAAAAATCAGGCTTGGCCGGTCTTTTAAAGCCTGGCTCGAACATACGCGCAACTCCGAGCTTGTCGTCGTCCTCGGCGAAGATATCGCGGCACTCCTCGGACTGGCGATCGCACTCTGCTTTCTTTCGCTGGCATCGGTGACAGGCAACACAATGTACGACGCATTCGGTTCGATCAGTATCGGCGTCGTGCTGCTTGTCGTCTCCGTTTTCGTGGCGTTGCGAGTTCGCTCCCTGCTGGTCGGACGCTCGGCCGACCCGCTGATTCAGGAGGCGATCAACACTATCATCGGTCAGGAGCCGGATATCGAAAAAGTGTTCAATATCATCACGATGCAATTCGGTCCGGATACGATGTTGGCAGCGAAAATCAAAATGCGGCCCGGAATGGATATCGACGCTGTCGTTGACAGCATCAATGCGCTCGAACGACGGCTGAAAGAAGAGATTCCGAATCTCGAATGGAGTTTTATAGAGCCGGATAACACCGACTGATCGGGGACGGACTCCGACTCCGTCCCCAAGGGACGGAGTCGGAGTCCGTCCCCATAACTACGAAGCCTGGTGTATATGCACGTCCTGCTGCGGGTACGGGAAGGAAATGCCTTCCTTGTCGAAGCGCTTCTTGATGGCTTCAGTCAGATCGAAATTGACGCCCCAGTAGTCTCCGCTCTTTACCCACGGGCGGACGACGAAATTGACGCTGCTGTCCGCAAGTTCCGACACCGCGATCAGGCAGGCAGGGTCCTTGAGGATGCGTTCGTCTGCATCGACCAGTGCCCGAATCGTGTCGCGGGCCTTATCGATGTCGTCGTCATAGCCGATACCGACGACGAGATCGACGCGGCGCGTATCGTTCGCAGAATAGTTCGTAATGATGCTGCCCATGATCTGCGCATTCGGAACGACGATCTGCTTGTTGTCACCCGTCTTTAGAACGGTCGTCAAGATCTGCACTTCCTCGACCGAACCAGCAATTCCAGCTGCCTCAACAAAATCGCCGACTTTGTAAGGGCGAAATATGACGATGAGAATGCCGGCCGCAAAATTCGCCAGCGAGCCCTGCATCGCCAGGCCGATTGCCAGGCCGGCGGCACCCATTATTGCGATGAGAGATGTCGTCTGTATGCCGACCTGATTAATCGCCGCAATGATTACAAAGATCATCAAGGTCCAGTAGACGAGGTTGCTGACAAAGGTCTCCAGGATCTTGTCGACGTCCTGCGAGGCCATAAGTTTGTGAATGCCCTTGGTAACGAAGCGCGCGACGATGCGGCCGATGAAAAAGATCGCGAGGGCGGCGATGATTTTGATACCGAAATTGACGCCGACCGTCTGAAACTGCTCGTACAGCCCGGCCCAATCCACGCCTAAATCGGGCACTTCCAATTCGTTCATGATAATGCTCCCTTCAAGTTGTTCTTATTTATTCTTGCTTCACTGCGGCTTGCTGCCGCCTCGTTCTTCTCAATGCCAGCCAGTTGCCGCCCAACGTCAGTATCACGCCGATGACCGCAAGGCCGGTCCATCTGTAGTCTTCGACGACAGTCGATATTGCCAAAGCCACCACCGGAAATAATACAGAAGTATAAGCAGCTCGGGCAGACCCAATCATTCGGATCAAGGCCAGGTAACAACCGAATGCGATCGCAGATCCGAACACCGCGAGGAAAAGCAGTGACCAGATGTAGCCTGGCTCGTAGGAAAAATTGAACTCCCGGTCAAGAAAAATAGCGACAATGACCGATAGCAAAGTGCCCCACATCATTCCGTGTGCATTCACCGCAACAACCGGGAGTTGTCGTCGAGTATTTACAACGGCCGCCATATTGCCGAGTGAGGCTGTTACAACACCGATGATAACCAGCAGCAAACCGTAGACTGTAGAGTCTTGCAGACTGAGCACTCTAACTTCCGGCCAGAAAATAAAAGCGATGCCAAGCACGCCGAGCAACGACGCGATCAGCAAGCGAGCTTCCAAAGGCGCGCCGAAGAAAACGCGCTCGAAAATCGCATTGAACACAACTATCAGGCTGAAAGTTACGGCAACAAGGCCAGTGGTGATGTAGCCCGTGCCGTAGTAGACGAAGAAGTAGTTGATCGAAAAAAGAAAGAAGCCCTGCAGGATGACCATCGGATAGTATCGGAGGGGAAGGCGAATCTGTTTGCCTGCAAGTAGGGCGTAAATAAATAAGGCGATCGCACCGATGGCAAAGCGATACGCGACGGAAACTTCCTCGGCAACGACGCCGAACTGGTATGGAATGGCTCCCCAGGTCGATCCCCAGATAAGCACGACGATTGCGTACAGGACGAGTACGTGCATCTTTGCGTTCCCGATGGGCGAAACGACGCAGGGTATCTGACTACGATTGACGATGCACGACGACGATGCACTAGTGCCCGGGAATGCCCTCGAAGCCGGGCTGGAAGCGAAAGATGTGGTATGGCCCTTTTGCCATGATGTATGCCTTGGGCTTGAGGACCTGTTCGGGAATCGCGCTGTCGGCAAGGTACAACCAGCCTTCGGGGCCGAATGACAATGCGTCGGCCCAGCGGATTCTATCGCTTTGGAGCAGGGTTTTCGGGGCCCTGTCCGGCCCGACGATAAAAACGGCGCTATGTTCGACGTCGGTGACATAGACGTTGCCGGCGATGTCTGTGCTTAGCCCGTCACTTAGTGGTTTGTTGCTGAATCGTTCGACTCGATCGCCGAGTTGGTCAGACGGCAATTCGGCATTTCTCAGGTCCACGAGCTGAATCCGGTACAGTCCGCTTTGATTTATTGCGGCGAAATAGAGCCACTTGCCGTCCGCATCGAATGCGATGCCGTCAACACCGCCCTTTAGGGAAACCACACCGCCCATAAACGACATGTCCTTCAGCGGGTTTCGGATCAGGTAATTTTGCGGCATCACTGACATATGTGACTCGAGCACTCGTCGCGCCGTTTTTCGCTGAATGTCGTAAACGACCAGCGCCGGCGATTTGCGCCAGAAACTCGCATCGGCAATGACAATAGACTGACCGTCCGGGCTGACTTGCAGGTCCTGAAGAAAAGAACCGGCCGGGGCGATCTCAGGCTTGAAATAGTGGTCGTGTGCAACCTCGCCGGTGGCGAGATCGAACGCAAGTAGCCTCGCTTCATTAAAACCGTGATTGCCGTGATCGATCGTCCAGAGGATGTTGCGTTCGTCGACGACCAGGCCGAGAACGGTATTGAATAGTGTTTGTTGCGAGGCACCACTCGGATACGGCACTGCGGCGCCATCAACGATCTCGAGAAGCTTGTTCCCCTGCGGACGCGATTCAGGATGCACGGTAAAAAATATCCGGCCTTCATGGCTGACCGCCACGTTGCCAATTGGCTCGGGGTAGGCAAACACTTCTTCGAGTGTGATTTCATCAAGGAGTGGCGCGGTCGATATATCCGGGTACGGGTCGCCGCCGCCGTAACGGATACGCAACGTAATAACTAATGCCAGTATGGCTATCAGCAAGAATAGAAAAAAGTTTTTCACTCGTAAATAAACACTCTCAGTCGGTGTTGGCGGGGAATATTACAGTGTCAAGCGGGTTCAGGCCCAGACCCCGAATGCGACAGCCCAGGCGATGGTGAGGGCGGCAACTGCCGACGTGCCGAAAAGTAGCTGCAACTGCCGGGAGGACGGGATTTTCGGCAGCAGTGTCAGCAGCATGCCAAAGCCGAAGCCGCAGACAAATCCGGCGAGATGCGCGCCGATATCGGTGTTGGGGCCGCCGGTACCCGTGTAAGCGAGTAGTGCGATACCGCCGACGATCGGCCCGAGCCGGTACGCCCAGCGATCCTGCGCCATCAATTTCGCGCGCCATACATATCCGGCGATGAGTCCGAGGGCTGCGAAGACTGCCGTCGATGCGCCGATCGCTTTGTGATCGGAAGCCAGCAGCATCGTGTTCAGAGCGTTTGCGAATCCACTGGCGACGACTACGCATAGCCACGTCAGGCCGGAACCGAAAAGGCGGCCGGCGAGTATGCCGAACAAGGCGCCAAAGCCAATATTTCCTGCAAGATGACGGAGTCCCGAGTGAAGCGTGAGTGCAGTCAACGTCCGCCACCACTCGCCCTGCCGAATCAATACACCGTCAACACGCCCGGCAGCCACCCAGTCTCTGTTGAATACGCTCTCTCCCGCGAGCCACGCAACCAGACAGACGATGACGATATAAATGACGACGCCGGGTACCGGGTTTTGAAATTCAGGAACCAGCCTTGGCTTGGGCTTAGGTACCGGCTGGTTCTCTTTGTCGTATTGCCAGATCTCGTACTTGGCTTTTTCCTCGACTTCCGCTGGGACGACGAGCATGTACCGATGGTCGTCGCTGAGAATCTCATACGGGATCTTCAGAGACGTCAATACCAGAGCCCGGTCGTTACAAGCCTGACGGTTGGGACTATCGAAAATGATCGTCCGACCGTCGTCCATCAGGCGGCCAGCCTGTCCACAAGCCGCGGCAGGATCTCTGCACAGTCATGTGAATATTTTTGGACAGCGATTTCGTCGGCGCGTGTGCGGCCGCGATTGATGATGGCGACTGGTATATTTGCGTCGTACGCGAGACGTGCAAATCGATAGCCCGAAAAAACCATTAACGAAGAACCAACGACGAGTAAGGCATCGCTTTGCTGTAATCGGGCAGTTGCGTCGTGCACTCTTTCTGAAGGCACCGCTTCGCCGAAAAATACGACATCCGGTTTGACAATGCCGCCGCAGGCGGGGCAATCGGGAACACTAAAGCTCTCATAATCCGAATTCGATATCTCCGCATCGCCGTCCGGTGAGTACGCTGCGACTTCCGCACTCCAGTCCGGGTTGCATTCCTCGAGCGACGCCTGCCAGTCGCTTCGTTTCCCGCGGGTTTCGCAGTCAAGGCAGCGTGTCTTGTGCAAAACACCGTGCAGATTAATCACTCGTTGGCTACCCGCAATACGGTGCAGGTTGTCGACGTTTTGCGTAATGAGTGAGTTTACGTAGCCTGCATGTTCGAGCTTTGCCAGTGCCGCGTGCGCCGAATTCGGTTTTGCGGCGGTAATACGGCGCCAGCCCGCGAAGCTCCGTGCCCAATAGCGTTTGCGCACATCGCCACTACGAACAAAATCGCTGTACTGCACAGGCTGTGCGTTCTTCCAGTTGCCGTCGTCGTCGCGATAGTCCGGAATACCCGAGCCGGTACTGCACCCGGCACCGCTCAGGACCGTGATATTTTTGTGCCGATGCAAGAACTCGACGAGCTTGTCGATGTCACTCATACTCAGAAATCAATAAAAATGCTGCGGGGAAGAATCTTATGACACATGTATCACGTCTGAAAGCACTCACCGCTCCGCTAGTCGTCTGCCTCATCATGACCCAGGCAAGCGGCGAAGTGCTGGACGCGGCCCCGGGTGGCTTTACCGTTAGTCACCAGACACAGATATCTGCGGGTCGAATCCACGTTTACAATGCCGCCGTCAACAATATCGGTGACTGGTGGAGCGATGACCACACCTTATCCGGTGATGCCGGCAACATG
>Ga0255058_10000276_pt1 | contig 30849 bp, 38 predicted proteins | sample Cases_109_9_MG_FD_188637 | JGI IMG/M metagenome (GOLD analysis project Ga0255058, IMG submission 188637) | Seawater microbial communities from Amundsen Gulf, Northwest Territories, Canada - Cases_109_9 | ecosystem: Environmental > Aquatic > Marine > Gulf | place: Canada: Northwest Territories... | reverse complement strand
TCGACTTGTTCCTCAATCCCCTTGGTGAGACTGTGTGGATTGGTCCTCCTGCATCTGCTGCCGTTGCGGGTGGAGTCAATCTCCGACATGCCAACGGTGCCGGGTCAGGCGGCAACATCATCGAGACGACGATCTCAGGGATCATCCTTGAAGGTCGCACTGGCTCGAATACGATCCTCGACTTTCACCAAGTCAGCGGCAACCTCGCCCTGCGGATGGTGTGGAACGGTGCGAACTTCCAGTTCGACGGCTTCGTTGACAGCATGGAGTTCAACTTCAACGCACGTGACGCGGGTAGCGTGAATCGCCAACTGCTTCACATGGATCCCGATACCGACATCGAGATCTACCACCCACCGTCAGCAGCTATTGTCATCGAGACGCACACCCCTGCAACTGGTGGTGCGTTCGTCAACAACACACTGACTGGCGCAGGGTTGGAGCGTGTGCTCACTACGGGTGATCTCGGTGGTACCGCTAGCGCTCTTGTCGGGGAAATCCTGACTGCGGGCAATGTTACGCTCACCGGCACGACGCTGACCAACATTGTATCTGCCGCTGTTGTAGCGAATACCGATTACTTGTTGATGGCGCAGATTCAAATCATATCGCCCACAGCGGATGACATGCGCTTCACCTTTACTGAACCCGCTGGTCTGGTACTCAACGGCACTGCAACCAACACAGGGGACAATGACATTCGTCCGATTGCGGAAGATGTCATTCAGTCTTTCTCAACGTTAGGAGTCTCCACTGACACCATCACGATGACGGCTGTCGTGAGGGTCGCTGGAACTGCAGGGACGCTGACACTTCAAGCTAGCAAACTGGCGGACACAGGGGCGGATGCCACTGTGTTTGATGATGAAACCTATCTATGGCTCATCCCGCTTCCATAACCAAAACGGAGAACTAGAAAATGCCACAACAACAGCAAGTAACCCCAGTCCAGATCCAAATGGCGGCATCTGCAGGGGTCGAGCTTCTAGCGATTAAGGATCTGCCGGTGCCGATGAGTATCGCAAAGTCGGGTGCACTGTCAGTGCTCGATGGAATGCTGCAAGCCATCGCACGTGGCGAGCTGATCGTCGGTCCCAACCCTGAGCTGCAGGCGAACGCAGTACCTGTGCCGGATGGTCCCGGTGATCCGCCCGATGCTCCTGAGGAGCTGACCCCTCCGGGTCTCGGACGAATTGACGGAGGCAAAGCAAGCTGATGAACGGCATGGATATCAGCAAGGCCAGTCTCCCCATCACTGCGGTCGCGGGTATCCTGCTTTTGGGTCTTGGATACTGGGTGAATGCTCAGGATGCGAAGATCGAAAAAAATGTCGAGGCTATCGAAAAGGTCGGGGAAGAGGTCGTAGAGCAGAAGCTCGAAGTGAAAGACGAACTCTCTGACATCAAGACGCAGCAGGCACTCAATGTGCAGATCCTGCAGCAGATTGCTGATGACATTAAGAAGATCGCAGACGATGGGTGACTTCGTCTACGGCAGTAAGTCAGCTGGTCGTATCGCAACGTGCCACGTGAAGATGCAGGACGTGGCGATGCGTGCGATCAAGCTGACGCCCGTGGATTACACCATCATCCATGGCTGGCGTGGAGAAGAAGTCCAGACCGTGTTGTTCGAGTCAGGTGCGTCGAAGAAACCCTGGCCTGAGTCCACGCATAACAACGAAGAAGACGAAGGTGACGGTGTGCTCATGCCGTGCTCACTCGCCATCGACTTCGGTGTGTTGATCAACGGCAAGATTCCGTGGGGCGATACGCACGCCTTTGCGGTGGTAGCGGGGGTTTGGTTCGCCGCAGCGGAAGAGTGTGGAGCGACACTGCGCTGGGGTGGTGATTGGGACATGGACGGATCCACTGAGGATCAGACGTTCATGGACTGGGGTCATGTGGAGATCAGGTTATGAAGATCAAATTGAACAATCCACTTCCACTTGTGTCGGTTGCCCTGTTGGGTGCCGGTGTGGAGGTGCAGTACGCACGCAATGACAAAGGTCATCAGATCTGTATGTCGGTGGAAGTCATCGTGTGGGAGTGGTGCAAAGAGTGGACCGTGAGGAAAACTGAGAAGTGAGTGTCATCACAGCCATAGCGGGTGCCGTCAAAGGCATCATGGGCGGCAAGGGTGTCGGGGATCTGGTGTCGGAGTTCATCACCGACAAAGACAAGGCAGCTGAGTTCGTCCACAAGATGGAACTGGCTGTGCTCGCGGACAAAGATCTTGAGCGTCAAGCCGAGATTGCGTTTGAAGAAACGATGACCAACCGCATCACCGCTGAGCTGCACCAGTCAGACGTGTACACAAAACAGACCCGTCCGAAAATTGCGAGGCAGTCGTGGTACCTCACCATCGCGTACGCGATTTTCTCGACCATCGTGGCTCCGTTGCTGGCGCACTTCACTGCGCAGACGGGTCCGGATGGTGTAGTGGTTGCCGGTGTATTTGCGGGTCTCACTTTCCAGTGGGAAGTGTTCATTGCGATTGCATCTCCCGCGCTCACCTACATGGGTGTGCGTACTTTTGATAAATGGAAAAACGGAGGCTCTAAATGAGCGTACTAGCTGCACTAAGTGAACTGACCCACTGCACCAGAATAGGTGGCGGCAGTGTCCTGACTTTACCACTGCTCGCTGAACTGATGACACATCTGGATTCAGGTGCCTGTTCAGAAGAGCTGCTCTATGCGATGGCAGATGTGCCTCGTCAACCGACCCCTTCTGAGTGGGATGCAATGCGTGCGGGAGAAACACCTAGTGTGCCAGAACCAACCCCCGAGCCCGAACCAGAACCCGAGCCAGAGCCGGTTGCGGAAACGCCGACAGAAGAGCCGGTTGCTGAGACTGAAGAGGCGACGGAAGAAGAGGCTGACGACGATACGGAAGCCGCCCCCGTCTGAGGAGTGACCGATGGCTGAGACACTAACATTCAATTCGCTGCAGACTGACATGCGTCAGTATCTGGAGCGTGGTACGTCTGTTGATCCCACCGTGTTTGATCAGCTGCCAAGGCTGATCAACCTCGCTGAACGACAGCTTGCGAACTCGCTCAAGATTCTGGGCTTCGTAACCGTCGTCACAGACACGTTGGGTATCGGCCAATCGGTGATCCCGAAGCCTGATCGTTGGAGGGATACGATCTCGATCAACTTCGGTGTGGGAGCGACGCAGATACGCACCCCTCTGTTCCTGCGCTCGTACGAGTACATGCGTCGGTACTGGCCGGATGAAGACCTCACTGATCAGCCAAAGTTTTATGGGGATTACGATTACTTCAACTGGCTGATCGCACCCTCAGCGGACTTCGCATATCCGTTCGAGGTCAATTACTGGGAGTTGCCTGCGCTGTTAGATAACACGAACCAAACGAACTGGACGACGGACTTTGCCCCGAACGCGCTGCTTCATGGTTGCCTTCTACAGGCGACTCCCTTTTTGAAAAACGATGACCGCATCCAGATATGGCAGGGCATCTATGACCGTGACGTCATGATCCTCGAAGCGCAGGACGTGAAGCGCATCATCGATAGAAACGTAACGAGGGAGAACGTCTGATGTCTTATACCGACGTCTTTGGTGGGGAGCTGCTCTTCCCGTCGATCACGAGCTACAACTCGATCACGACTGCTATTGACGTCACGTTGCAGTGGGCGAGAGAGCAGCAGATAGAAGGGATCGATGTTGTTGCTGACTGGATGGACATCGATGCTTCGGTTGGATCACTCAACATCGACATGCCTTCAGCCAGTAGCGTGAGCACCGGCAACAAAGTCACGTTCAATAACATAGGTGCGAACACTTACACCGTGCGTGACAGCACAGGTGGGACAATCCAATCGGTTGCACCGGGTGAGCAGTGGGTACTGATCTTGACGGACAACTCCACCGCTGCAGGTACGTGGATCACTTCACAGCTGGGTGCGACCGTGTCGGTTGCGTCTGCGTCTGCACTGGCAGGTGCTGGCATCAAAGCGATCACCACTACGTTGAACCAGAAGATCGACTCCGATGTCGAGGCAGCGACTCCGTTTACTGTGGTAGAAGGTGACCGAGCGAAGTGTTCCGTCTACACCGCTGGTGCAGGCACGTGCAACCTACCCTCTCCGGGTGCTGTAGGTAACGACTGGTTCTTCATGATCCGGAACTCTGGCAGTGGCACGCTCAACGTGTTGCCTCCGTCTGGTGTGATCGATGGTGGCGCGAGCATCAACCTCGACCCGAACGACAGTGCGTTCATCTTCACTGATGGGACAGACTTCTTCACCGTCGGCTTGAGCACCGGCTCGACCATCGCGTTCGACTTCGTCTCGATTGCGGTACCGGGCTCTGGTGACTTCGTGCTCAGCGGTGCGAACCTCAACAGAATCTCCTACCGATTCACGGGTGCACTGACGGGTAACCGGACAATTGTTGTACCGAACACCACGCAGCAGTACTGGGTAGACAACCAGACGTCAGGTGCTTTTGATCTGGATATCAACACAGCTGCAGGTTCAGGTCAGACGGTCCCTCAAGGCTCGACCATCATCACGTATTGCGATGCCGTTGATGTGATCAATGCAGCGTCGTCCACCACCATCGGCTTTCCGATCTCGGTCGGACAAGGCGGCACGGGCTCGACGACAGCATCGGGTGCACGGGCTAATTTAAGTACTGCGTTCGACGGTCAGAACATGATCGCGGGCGCGGGGATGGTTGGGGGAGGAGACCTCTCGGCAGATCGCACGTTCGATGTAGTTGCAGGTGTCGGCATCCTCGTCAACGCCAACGACATCGACGTTATCCAAGCGACAGAAGGGCTACTGGGTGGTGCAGAGCTGGCGACGCAGGCTGAGACAGATGCAGGTGTCGATGACACACGGATCGTTACGCCTCTGAAACTGACGAACTTTCCCATAGTTACACCCTCCTTAGGGGGCTTGACAGATGTCACGCTCACCGCACCTGCGACAGGCGCAGTGCTCTACAAAAGCGCGGGCGACTGGTTAGACACTCCCGGCATAATCATTGATCCCGGTGCGGACGTGAAACTTCATCAGGCAACCGTCGAGGTCTTTCGCACATTGACTGCAGCCGCTGGTGGAGCAGAAGCTAACAACACGCTGACAGGTGGTGGCTTCGAGCGGGTGCTCACGACGAGTGATGCTGGTGGTGGAACGACAGTGTTCTTCACCGGGCTGACATCTGACTTCACGGTGAACAACAGCGGGGTCACGCCAAGTCCTCTGGCGGTTAGCGGATTGACGGTAGGCCGCGTCTACGCAATGGAGTGCTACATTGCCGCCGAGCAGGACATCGGTGCCACCAATGGCTACGAGTGGCAGGTTTCCGAAGTACTGGTCGATTCCAACTTCACGACTTACCACACTGATGCTGTTGGCGGCACGGCGGAAGTCACTTTCGCACTCAACACCACAATTACGAACATGCCCTCGACGTCAACGATCCGTCGCGGCTACTACATTTCAGGCCAGTTCGAGATGGATGCGCTGACGACCTTCACGATCCGCTTTGGGCAGGACACGCCTATGGCGAACGATTCGCGGATGATCCGTGGCAGCTGGTTGCGCGTCACTGACATAGGTGCCTAATGGCTGAGACTCCAGCACCCATCTGGTCGAAGCCCGGTATCAAACGGGACGGGACCAAATTCGAAGGCGACAACTACGTCGATGGTCGTTGGTGCCGGTTCCAACGTGGCAAACCTCAGAAGATGGGAGGCTACCAGCAGGTCACTGACACGGTGCCTGAAGTTGCTCGCGGCATGCACTCGTTTTCGAAAGACGACATCCAATACCTGCACGTTGGACACCCAGACACCATCGGTCAGTATCAGGTTTCTAACGGGTCGCTCAACCTGTTCAATGATCGAACGCCTGGAGGCTTCGCCACGAACGTGGACAACCTGTGGCAGTTCGACATCTTCGCGGACACTGCAGGATCAGGTAATCATCTGCTCATCGCACACGCTGCACCTAACGCAGCTCTCATCGACAACTCGGTGACGGGCTTGCTCTACGCTGACACTATCGATGCAGGGGCAGCGTTGTCACATGCACCGTTCAATGTAGCGTGGTCAGATCAGAGTGGTGGCATCGTGGTCACGCAGCAGTATCTGTTCTCCTTTGGTAGCGACGGGCTGATTGAGTACAACGGTACGGTAAACGACATCAGTGCTGCACCAGTCGCGTTCAACACCGGCACGCAGAAGATCGTGAAAGGGTTTCCCCTTCGAGGTGCAGGCAGTGGTCCTGCGGTGCTTCTGTGGTCCCTTGACTCACTCATTCGTGGCACGTTCAACCCAGCTGGTCCCAGTGACTTTGTCTTTGACACCATTGCGCGAGGCATCTCAATCCTTTCGTCGCAAGGCATCGTCGAGTACGACGGCATCTACTACTGGCCCGGTAACGACCGGTTCTTGTTGTTCAACGGTGTCGTGCGTGAGATGCCCAATGAGATGAACGAGAACTGGTTCTTCAACAACCTGAACTTCACTGCGCGGCAGAAGGTGTTCGGCTTCAAGATCCCGCGCTACGGTGAGATCTGGTGGTGCTACCCGAGAGGTAGCGCAACTGAGTGTACGCACGCGATCATCTACAACGTGCGGAAGGGGTTCTGGTACGACACTGAGCTGCCTGACTCAGATGATATTGACCAAGGACGCACAGCGGGTATCTTCGCCAACGTTTACCAGAAGCCATTCATGGTGGACAACTTTGAGACTGCAAACGGTCGCACACTCTGGCAGCACGAGACGACCAAGGACAAGGTGCGCACCAGTCAGATCAGTGCCATCCAATCATTCTTCGAGACCCATGAGCTGTCGTTGCTGGAGAGTGGGAACAGCGAGAAGTCGCTTCGGGTTGCGAGGATCGAGCCTGACTTCGTGCAGGTCGGTGACATGAGCTTGACGGTGAAGGGACGTGTCAACACGAAGGCTCCGCAGATCACGGAGACTCCCGTGACGTTCGTGGCGGCAGCAGCATCGGGAACAGAAGAGACGATCAAGCTGAAGACGATCCAACGACTGATGAGCTTCCGGTTCGAGTCGAACACTGGGGGAGGTGATTACGAGTACGGTGACACCTACGCGCACATCGAGCCAGCGGACGGGAGGGTCGAGTCATGATCATAGATCCGCGAGGCTTCGAGACGGTGACCCAGTGGGCAGACTTCATGGTGCCACTGTTCGAGATCGAGTCGGAGAACTTCCCTCGTCTCGATGATCCGGAGCAGTGGCAGGATTGGGCGGCGACAGTGTTTGGGGATGTAGATCCGATTGGGCAGGACGCGCCCGATCCGCACTCATACGATAACTGGCGAGAGTGGGCACAACGCCTCTTCGCCACAACGAATTTTGAAGGGTAGGAATATGCCAGCACCCCAAGGTGGACTCGCACAAATGCTCGCTCAGCAGGGCGGGTCGGAAGAACTCATCGACACCGCTCGCGCAATCGAGCTGGTGCCTGGAGGTCCGGAGCTGCTCTACACCGTCGCAGCCGAAGAGATGATGAAGGCGCAGGGTGTCGAGAAGAAGGATGCCAAGAAGATCAGGCTCTACTGCATCGGTGGGTCGGTACACAAGGCACGTGGTGGTGTTGCCAGCGCTGCTGAGAAGACCCGAGCTGCAGGTCGCGGTGACGACTCGATGATGCTCCACATGAGCCCTGAGGAGTACGAAGCGATCAGTGCGATGTGGGGTGAGCCAGACATCAACCCGAAGACCGGCATCGGTGAGTACGGCTTCCTCTCCAAGGTGTGGAAGAAGATCAAAAAGGGTGTGAAGAAAATCGTCAAGTCGCCGGTCTTCAAGATGATCGCTCCTATCGCACTGTCGATCTTCATGCCGGGGATCGGGACTGCCATTGGCATGAAGCTGGGCATGAGTGGTGCCATGGCATCCATCGCAGGCAACGCTATCGTGCAGGGTGGACTGGGTGCCGTGACCGGTGGCAAGGAAGGAGCACTCAAGGGAGCCCTCTCTGGTGGTCTGGGCGCTGCTGCTGGCGCGTACGGCTCTACCGTGGGTGCGAAGCTAGGTCTCGAAGCTGGCAGCAAGACTGCCGAAGCCGTAGGCAGCGCTGTGATCCAGGGTACAGGCTCCGCACTGACCGGTGGTGACTTCGTCGAAGGTGCCATTCAGGGCGGGCTGGGCGCGGCGACACGTGGAACACAAGACCAGCTCAGCAGGGATGCTCGCTCTGCTCTGGGCATGAAGCCTGCGAGCGAGACGGCAATTGGACGGTACATAGCTGCCGGTGAGGGCCGCACAGCGCCTCCTGACCCCGGTATCGATGCAGGGGGTGACGAGTACACCCCGACCCTAGATCGTCCTGTGACGGGACAGGAGATCCTAGCTGGAGCCGATCCGGGGCGTGTTGCCCGGACGGCTAGCCCTGCACCCACCACGGACCCGCTGGCGACTCCTGCAGCTGCGCCACCTACTAGAACTCAGCAACTGATGGATCTGGCAGGTAAGTACGCGATGCCTGCACTGGCTGGCTTGACTACTCTGGGCGCAGCGAGTTCGGGTGACTACGAGGATGAGGGACGTCCGCAGCTGCCAGCTGAGTTCACCGAGACGCTGCCAGTCTTCAAGATGAATCGAAAGTTTCGGGGGATGGACCCGCAGTCGTACTTCACCTACGGTCAAGCGGGTGCGCCTCAGAGCGGGCAGCATCTGTTCCTGAAGCCGGATCCATTCCCCGGTGACACGAGCCCTCTGGCAGCGGGTGCAGGGGCAACTGGACCTCAGGCAATGCCGCTACCTCCGGGTCGAGAGGGGCAGATCAAGAGACGTGAGATGGAGACTCAGGGCTGGACGTTCGACATCGGGACCAACAGCATGCTGCCACCTGCAGGCGCTTCAGTTGCTAACGTAGGATCTCCGCGTGGACGTCCGCAGTTGCCAGCTGAGTTTGTTGCACACGGTGGCTACCAGCGTGGTGGCGAGTTCGACTACTGGGAACAGAATCAAGATGTATCCAACGCAGCACCGACGGTCAGTCGGGAAGGAGGTCATCATGTGCAGGGTCCGGGCTCAGGTCGATCAGACGATATCCCAGCGTATCTAAGCGACGGGGAGTACGTCATCGATGCTGAGTCCGTCTCCCTGCTTGGTGATGGATCTGGATCGGAAGGCGCACGACGGCTCGACGAGATGCGTCAGGAGCTGCGCAAGCACAAGGCGGCGAAGATGAAGGGTGGTGAGTTCACGCACAAGGCGAAGAAGCCCACCGCTTACATGAACAAAGTCAAGAAGTTGAGGCGCACGATGAAGTACGAACACGGAGGTCTGAGCAACGTAGGTGGGACCACTCCCGTGCAGCCAAATAGACCAGCGATAGGAGGGAACGCCTGATGGGCAGCGTCACTGATTTCTTGTTCGAAGGTAAGCCGCCCAAGTCGGTCACCACCTACGGGCAGACTATCGAAAACGTCCCGAAGTGGATGTCCGATTACACGCAGGGTCTGATCGCGAGAGCGAACGCTGCAGCAGCGGAGCCTTACATCCCCTACGGTGGTCCGCGCATCGCGCCGTTCGCTCCGGAGGAAGAAGCTTCCTTTGGTCTGGCCGAAGAGAACGTCGGTGCCTATCAGCCCTGGCTTGAAGCAGGTGCTGAAGGTGTACGTGGTGGGCTGGACGAATTCTCTCAAGATTACGATCCTCGTGGCGTAGCAGATCCATACCTCGCGGAAGGTGCTCAAGATTTCCCCGGACAAGTCGGGCAGTACATGGACCCCTACATCCAGCACGTGCTCGACCGCAACGCTAGCCTCGCTGGACGTCAGCTCACGGAGGAATTCTTACCCGGTCTGCAGAAGGCATTCACAGGTGCAGGTCAGTTCGGCTCACGAGGTGGGACCGGCTCGATGGAAGACATCGGTGTCAAGGGTGTCCGGGGTATCACGGAAGGGCTCAACGAGCAGAACCTTGCTGCACTGTCCGGTGCCTACGGTCAGGCTGGTGAGTTGTTCGGTGCAGACCGAGCGCGAGATCTTCAAGCCGGTGAGATCAGAGGTGGTCTTGAAGAGGCTGGCGGACGACTCGGTGTCCAGCAAGGACTGGGCATGCTGCAAGCCGGTGAGACAGCTGGTGGACTAGGTGAGATGGCATCGAAACTAGGCTACGGTGACGCCGCTGCGATGGAAGCGGTTGGTAAGCAACGACGCGGTATGGGTCAAGCCAGCCTCGATCTGGGATACCAAGACTTCCTCGAACAGCGAGACCTGCCGATGGATCGTGTCAAGTTCATGTCGGACATCGTGCGCGGACTGCCAACAAGCACAGCAACGACGCGTGAGGACTACGGTCCCGCAGACGTGTACCAGCCTTCAGGTCTGTCGCAGATCGTCGGTGCCTACGGCACGTACAAAGGTCTGACGGAAGCTGAAGGTGGATACATCGACAACGAGAGCGGTGAGTATTTCGAACCTAACAGATACGCACACGGGGGCTTGGCACTTGCGGGAAAGCTTTAAGCGCTGAGCCCTACATGTTGGGCGGCTTGGCGCAGGCAGCAAAATCCGGATGGACACGAGTGAAAGATTGGTGGCGTGGGCTCACTGGGAGCAACACTGGTCGAGAGGATCCGGGGTTCGCCCGAGCTGCTAACGAGCTGTACGAGAAATGTGACATGCGTAGCCGAGCACGAGGCGGCGTTCGGATTGAGGATGAAGACTGATGGCTAATTATCAAGCAGGTGGACTGGCAGCAGCGACGGGTGTAGATCCTGACGAACGGGATGATCCTTCCATCGTAGTTCCCGAAACTCTCGGCGGACTAGAAGAGGCGACTGAAAAGAAAGGCGCTCATCTGCCTACGCAGTCCAGTCGGGCTGGCAAGACGATGACTAACGTACAAGCCCTGAAGCGACTGGACGAGGCACGCCAACGTCTGGTTGAGCGACGTGACAAAATCGAGTCTGATAAGAGTGGTCGGTGGCTCGCACTTGCACAAGGGATGTTGGCACCGACACGGACGGGTAGCTTTGGTGAGTCAGTGGGTGCTGCTGCAGGTCTGGTCAGAGAGGCTAGGGGAGAGCACCGCGAGGCACTGACTAATATTGAGAAGGATCTTCTTGACGCTGAGGTGAAGCAGCAGACTCTACTGCAGGCATCACGTGCTCGTCTGGGGGGATCCAGCAAGGTGTACCACCCCGATGATCAAATTGAGTTCCCAGACGACCCCACGAAGTGGCGGCACATAGAAAAACAAACCATCGTACACAGCGATGGTACGACGGAGCACATCTTCACAGGCCTCGAAACAGGTGAGATTCTGGAGGTGGTGTCCAACCTCAATCCCACCGCAGTATCGGAGGCTGAGGCTGCGAAGAAAGCAGCGGGGGATGACACATTAAAGAGGTCTCATGAGATCGAGCAGGGTCTGAACTCAACACTGGCAGTCAACAAGTTGGTGAGGGCTCGTGAAATCTTCGCAGGCATATCGACCAGTGGAATTAAAGGGAAGTTCATAGATCTTGCCCAGTTCTTTGGTATCGAAATCGGTGAAAATGCAGACTTCCAGCTGGCACGGAGGCTCATGGGGGCTGAGGTTTTGAATCAGCTGACCTTGTTGACAGGTACCAAAACTGACTTCGAGTACAAGAAGATCGAGGAACTCAATGCCAGTACTGCGAAGGGTAAAGAAGCCAACCTTGCAATCATCGATGACATGCTGAAGCGGTATGAAAATATGATTGGCTTTGGGGAAGATGCAGCACTGCAGAGAGCACAAGATAGAGGGGATCCAAAGACTGATCTCTCAGTTAAAAGGTTCCGACAGTTCCGCAGCGAACAGGCTGCGGCAGCAGAGATGAAGCAGGTGGAGCAGGCTGCAGAGAAAGAAGTTCCAACTCCGGACTCCAATCAGTACCTGATCAACAACTACACTCCTGAATTACTTGAGACGTACCGGGGGAGGTTTGGGAACCCCTCTCCAGAAATAATTTCTGCGCTGCGTAAGAAGGGGGTTGATATCTAATGGCTGAGACTGACTACACGACAGAGGAAGATCTCCTCCGTATGCAGGCTGAGATGCAGGCGCAAGACCAAGCGCTGATGGCACAAGGGTACGCACCGGGGGAGATCCCACCTGAAGTAGAACAGGCTGCAGTAGAGGAGCAACTCCCTGAGCCAGACGTTTCGTTTGCTGAGGCAGACCCCTTTGACCAATTCCAGGGAGACGATCCCTTCTCGCAGTTTCAACCGCAGACGGATCAGCCACTGGCAAACCCGCTGGCACAGTTCCCGAGTGAGTTTCCGGAGGAGCCGGGGACGTCGCGTGCATCGCAGGAGCTGGGCGAGATGTTCGTGCCACCGATGCTGGGTGGTGATGCTCCGCAGGTAGGACCGGAACGTACCACAGAAGAGACTGGTGGTGGTGTAGGTGCAACGCTTACCGTTGGGCAGCGAGCTGCCATCTCAGCAGCTGCGATGACCATGACGGATCCGCAAGAGATCGCGAACATGTTGAAGGCAGTTTCTAATGATGTCATTGGCATCAGCTATGCACCGGACGGTGCGATCATCGCGACCAACAACGAGACCGGTGCACGTGGGCTCATCAACCGTCCCGGCATGAGCGGTATGGACGCACTGCAGATGTTAGGACTGGGTGCTTTGTTCACACCCGCAGGTAAAGTTGCATCGATGGGTGTGAAGACAGTGCTGCCTAGAGTAGCCAGTGCAACGATGCGTCAGCAGCTGGAGAAAGCAGCTGTTCGTAGAGCGAGCTACCAAGCTGCAGGCACCTTCGGTGCCACTCAAGCAGGGATTGAGGCAGGTCACGCAGCGGTGCCGGGTGGCGAGTTCGATCCCGAAGACGTTGCGTTCACTGCAGTCGCAGGCAAGGTGGGTGAGCACCTCGTGAAGCCACTGACGAACGTCATTACCAAAGGCAAGGAGCTGATAGGGAAGGTTGCTGATGTTGTACCCAAAGGTGTCCAGCAAGCACTGGATTATGCAGAGTCAACGGGGCGGAAAATCTACACCTCCGATGCTCTCTCGCAGTACATCAGTCCTATCCAAAATATCTTCATAAAAACGATTGAGCGTATCCCGATCACAGGTATCGGTCGTCAGAGAATCAGACAGAAAGCAGCGAGAACAGATGCACTCATCGATATCGCTAACAAGTACGGCATCGACATCGAGACTGAGCTGGGTCAAGACATCGCTGACAATTTCATTACGCGGATGGTCAAGCAACGCTTCTGGGGTAAGAACAAGGAGATCATGGACCCGGCAAACTGGCCCTCACAAGTCACGCGACCGCATGAACATCGGCAAGCTGCGGCGAAGGCACAAGAGCTGCTTGAACGTGCATACGTGAAGGAATCTGAGCAGGTTGTTGACGCTGCGATAGCTAAGCAACTGCGACAAGGCAACCTTGACGATGAGATCGTTGAGCGTGTTCTAGATCAAGGCGTGCCCAAACGCATCGATGATCTGTTTAACAAGCTGATGCCCGAAGGGAAGCAAGCAGTGAAGCAGCGCTTCCTCACCAAGGGACTGGAGAAAGCAGGTTGGACTCCTGACGCTCCGCAGATCGCTGATCCGGATGGCTTCGTGAAGTACCTCAGCGATCCTAAGAACAAGAAGATGTTGAATGTCTTCTTCGACGAAGGTGAACGAGAGTTGCTCGAAGGGGCTCGTGAGTATATGCGGATCACTTCGTTAGCTGCCCAGACAGGTAAGGGTTCGGGCATGGTTGCTGCGATGGGTGGTGGCGCTGCTGTCGGACTCGCTGTCCTGAATGGTTTGTGGGGGATAGCTGCAACCTCGGCACTCGCAGGGCGAGTCATTCAGAGCGCGCCGATCCGTAACGGGCTTTTGAAGCTGGTGTATGCCAAAGGTGACCCCACAAAATCTCAAGCCATCATGCAGGAGCTTCGCGGCTACGTTGTCGCTGCGGAGAACCAGTACCTCGAAGAAGGTGGTCCCCCTGAGTTACCTGACATCGAGTTCGACAAGGAGATGATGAAAGACTTGGGCGACTACGGCATGGAGTACTTGCGTGGTCTGGGTGACTACGGCATGGAGAAGATGGAAGACGTGACGCAATCATTGGGTAGGATGTTGGACTGATGAGCGCAACCTATCTAGGCAAACGCACACGCAATCAATCAGGTGCACTGCTGGCAGAAGGCAAACGTCTGTTCCTGCCCGACCACCTCGATCAGGTGCGAGCGATTGCAATGCGAGGTGTTAGTGAGAAGGAGATGTGCGACATCTTCGACATCCACCCGCGCATGATAAAGCTCTGGAAGAAGCAGTACCCCCTGTTTCAGGACGCACTCGTTGAGGGCTACACCGATGCTGATGCAGCTGTGCTGTCAGCTCTGTACCAGAGTGCGGTCGGCTACACCCACGACGAGGAGAAGATCTTCCAGTGGGACGGTGACATCATCCGAGCTGACACGCAGAAGCATTACAAGCCAGACATCGCTGCGATCAAGTTGTGGCTCACTAACAGGCAGCGCGAGAACTGGAAGGATCGTCAGCAGGTGGGTATGCATGGTGGTGCAGATGACAACGCTCCGTTGGGTCTGCGTGACGAGACGAGAATGGAAGTGATGTCGAGCATCCTCGCACTCATCAAACCGAAGCCAGACAACGTTCTCATCGACGGTAAGACTGGGCAGGTGGAGGAAGACTGATGCACCCCGGACCTGAACAAGCTTACCCACATCTCGGACTCGGTGGCTTCCTCAAGAAGGTACTGAAGTTTGAGAAGTCGCACTTCAAAAATCTGTGGAAGGGGCTCAAGGACGATCCGAAGCGTTTGATCCTGGGTGTCGATCCACTCAGCACCAAGATGTGGAACAAGATCCTCAACCGAGACGACCGTGCGTTAGTTAATCAGCTGGGTGGTGCAACTGCGCACGACTACCAGCAAGCAATGTCAGAAGGGATCGACATCGGTCCCGGTAAGCAAGTGCAAGATGTAGCAGGGATGATCGCTGGAGCTATCGGTGGAGGCGCAGCTGCGTCGGGATTAGGAGCCGCTGCAAGTTCCGCCAGTGGTGCGGCGATAGCACCTGCAACGCAGACAGCTATTGGCACTGCAACGAAGTTGGGGACAGCGTATGCATCAGGCATGGACGAACCCGGTGGCTTGACTGATGTTGTGAGGGGCTTTCAAAGTGGACCGGGAGAGCACCTGGGACAGGCGGAAGGTCTGCTGAGACGTTTCAGTGCTCTGGATGATCCGTACAGCTACGGACTGAAGGGCATGGAACACATGTTTATGAAACCTACGGGAAACGCGGAGGGTGGAAGAGTGCCATCAAAATCACCAGCACAGGCGAAGCTCATGCGAGCTGTTGCACACGGATGGAAGAAGCCCGGTGGCGGACCGTCACGTGCCGTAGCGAAGGAGTTCGTTGCTGCTGACAAGAAAGTGAAAGGGTATCAGTTCGGTGGTCTCGCTGAGATGATCGAGAAGGCGAAGAAACAAGGGATGACACCTGAGCAACTGGCTGAGTATGAAGCTGCCCAAAAGGAAAAGGAGAAGGCAGGACTGCTTCAGATCTACAACCAGTACGGGTCCATGGAACCGACAGGCATGTTCAGCAACATGCTCTACAACATCGGACAGAAGGCGGGCACACGACTCAGTGCGCTGGAACCTGTGGGTGGATTGGAAGATGCAACACGAGCTGGTGGCTATGCAATTCCTCAACCCAGCACGCGCACCGGCACTGACTTCGATCCAGGCTCCATCGCTGAAGAGATCTACAACAAGTACGGCATCATCGATCCGACGTGGACAAATTACGACCGCACCTCGCAGGAGGCGATGAAGGAAGATCCACTTGCACACTTGCCTGCAGACGACCCTGCACGAGCAGAGTACGAGGGGTGGAACCAGCAACGTGAACAGCAGGACCAGCTGCGCGAGGTGATTGCCTACCCCGAGATGGCTGGGAAACAATCGCCCCAACGTGAACAGTTACGACAGCACAAGGCGAGGGTGTCTGACATCCTTAGCGGTGGTGGGGGTGGTGGCAACGTCGTTGCCGGTGGCACGCCAGGATTCTACACAGAAGCACCACAACTGATCGAGGAGGAGGAGCCTTTGGAAATGCAAGCGGGTGGACTGGCACAGGCGATGCAACGCCAACGAGGTTCGATGGGCAGGAGAGGCTCCCCTCAGATGCAAGCTGCGATGCAACGTCCAACACGAGGTGGCTTCCGTGGTCGAGGACCGCAACGTATGCCGGGTGGACGACGATCACCGATGCGCGGTAACGATGCGCGACGTCCGAATCCGCAGATGATGAACATGATGCGTCAGAAGATGGCGCAGCAACGAGGTGGTGGTCGTCGTGGCATGGTGGCACCGGGGATGCGTGGTCCGATGAAGCAGCTAGGTGGTCCGCAGCCTCGTCCGGGTATGGGTGGTCGTGTGCAGCCGGGTGGACCGGGTGGCATGCCGGGAGGTCGCCCCGAGATGCTTAGACCGGACGACGCAAGAATGCCGGGAGGTCGAGCGATGCCGTTCCGTGGCTTCCAGCAGAAGCAGTCGATGCAGCGTCGAGGAAATCTTGGTGGGAATCGTGTTGGACCTGCCGATCAACAGGGTGGGCTGGCGAGAGCAATGCAGACTCAGACAGGTCGTCCGCCCATTTCTCGGAGGATGGGCTTCCCCGGACGTGCCCGGTGATCCCACACCGACCGCACGTGTAGTCGTACGTCCAGCGGTGGAATAGAAAGCCGTCAGTGCACTTCGCGTCCATGAAAGTCCTCCAGTCCTAGCACAGTGGTGTCAGGCGAGTGTTCCTTCACGAGATTGCGTACATCCTCTCGATCATCGACGAGGATATCAGGTCGGATAGATCCAGCCCAGATAGCAACAAGGTTCGGACCTTTGATCTGAGTTTCCGTGGGCTCTCGCTGCAGTAGCTCGATGTGCTCCCACAGCTCGTGACCTTTCAGCCACTCCTCTTCGTGTCTGTACTTGTTAGCGAACCGTGTGGTGTAGACCATCAAGAAGTGTTCCCTGCGGATCCACTCTCGAACAGCGCGGATGACATCCATGCGGGGCTCGTCGTCGGGGAGTCCTTTGTAGTATGTCTTCCACGCTTCTCGGTTCTTGGGGTCAGCTGCAGTGGTCGCCTCAAGGACACGTAAGCGGTCAGTGTGATCGCTCATCGTGCCTTCGAGGTCAACCATGATCGTCTTCATCTTTGCTTGCGACGTTTCCCTGCTGCCTTCTTCTTGGCTGGACCGGTTGGCTTACGCTTCGCAGCCTTCGCAGGGTCAAACTCCCTGAGCTGCTTGCGACACTCGTTGATCACATCGACCAGCTCCTTGCGGTCGCCTTGGTTGGTCAGGCTCACCTCGAACTTTCCTATGAGCTTGCGCCCTTCGAGTTCGAGGCTCGCCTTCCTGTGCTGTTTCAACACTGTCATTTTTTAGTTCCTATTTTCCCGCTTCGACCTCGCGTCGGCGCAGGTACGCAGCCCTGAACCGGCACTCGTCCGAGCAGTAGTTGGTGATCGCGAGTCCCTTGAATCTCTTACCACACTCAGGGTTCTCGCAGTTTTTCGATCCACGCTTACGCATCATTGCAAGCTGAGCACCGACGCTATCGCTGGTTGCCTTAACTTTGGGGCTCTTGCGTACTGCAGGCATCATAGGTCTCCTTACTTTAGCCAGCCCCTATTATACACGGATTCGCTCGCGTGTAAATATCAACCAGATGTAAGCAGTCTGGCGGCTGCAGCCTTCTCTTTGATGCTGTCTGCGAACTCGTCAGCACCGTCAGGGTCGAAGGCAATCCACGTGATCGGCTTAGGCCAGACAATCATCACTCGTCCGTCCTCGATCCCGATCCCAGTTTGAATTGAGCCTCCGTCCTCCTCGTTGAGTTGCCCGTCTGGGAACTCTGGCTCTTCGTTCTCTCCCTGTTCGTTGTCGCTCATGTACTCCTCCTAACAAGGCTACGGCTGCAATTCCAAAGGCTAACCCCCCGCAGAACACGGGGACCATCCACCACACACTGATCATCGCTTACTCCCTGATCGGATTCAGATCAGCGTTCGCTTTATCCATGAGCAGCGGTACTTCAAACCGTCGAGGATCCAGACCCCTGTCATGCTGAGAACACGCCTCAGCCCAGGTCCATCCGATAGCTTCCGCCCGAACGCTCCCGAGTAACTCTACCATATCTTTGTAACATTGGAACTCTTCAACGGTTCCTTTCTTCATCTCCGTGTTCGGTAGGATCTCCTCGACTGCCTTGTCGATGATGTCCTTGGCTCTCTCTTTGTCCCAGCTGCTCTGCTCTGATTCGCTCATACACCTCCTCCCTATGAATAGATACGTCGTCCGGTGCGATGATGCCGAGCTTTATCTGACTGCCTTTCATGCTCAACACTTTGATGCGCACGTCGTCGCCAATTACGATGGTCTCTCCAACGTACCTCGTAAGAACTAACATCCGGTGTCTCCATCAATCGTAGCGCCCCCCGACTGGTCCGCGAGGTAGATCCTCTTCCGTGACGGGGAACTCATACACAAAATTCTCGTCGCCTTCTGCAGCGACCCTGATCGCCATGGATGCTACCTGCACGGCTTCACGTAGCACCTCCTGCGTGGTTTGACTGCCGTCCGTGTCGTGCTGCATCAGAGCTTGCGCCAACTCACCGACTTCTTCCATCAGCGCTGCCAGCATGTGTGTGCTACCTGGGAACTGTTTGCGTGCAGCATCCAGCTCACCTCTGATCATAGAAATGATCACACCGTCGGTACTGTTCAGTCGCTGGTGTGCTGAGAGATCGACGTTCGCACACAGGCACAGGTCCATCGGAGTTCCGCACTCGGTGCAGCGCTCGATGTTGTGTGGGTCCAAAAAAGTGCATGTCCTCATTTGTCGTATCTCCATGTGGTCAAAATGTTGTGCAGCTGGTAGTGAGCGTCTTTGGTATCCTCTCGATTCAAAATACCCACAGAAATTCTTGACAGCTTTTCACGATCTGCACCATTGATTTCCTCGACAGCGCTTCCGGGGATCACATAGATCTCAGGAGGTGCCTCCGCGATGATGAACACGTAGCCGAAGACCTTGACACGCTTACGAATCCACTTGACCTGTGTGATCCTCATTCCTGGCTTGCCTGGAAAAGGGATCTCTTTGAGCTTCGAGTACTTCAGCTCGATCTGCCCACTGCAGCCGAGCCCGAGACAATAGTCCACGTCGGGGAATCCCGGCGACGTGAACGCAGACTCGACGCGAGAGTAGTGCCCCTCAGGCAACGTTATGTCACGCAGCCACTCCCATGTGCTGTCCTCATTCATTGTGCTTCGAGTGCTCCATGGTCTCTTTGTACCCGTGCTCGCGGAGCCACTTGCGCGACTCGTTCACTTGGATAGGGTTGCCAGTCTCGACGCGTGCTTTGTGCACACCTGCCACCATCACTCGCTTGTCCATGTCCGTGACCTTGTAGCCATCGCGAGTGCGCTCAGGCATGTACTTCTGAGCATAGTGAGCTGCTCCATCGGGAGTGGGATTGATGAAGAGCCTGCGCCAGTGACGCAGCTGCTCCCTATCCTTTCGGTTCATGCAGTTGCGCGACGGGCTTTTCGAACTCGCCTCTTACGACCGCTAGCTGTTGTCGCACGCTCTTCACGTCGCCGGGTATCGAGGACGAGGGTCGAGAACTCTTTTTTCTTCGCAACTGCCGTGTAGTACTCTTCTTCAATGGTGTTCCTCGCGATCAGAAATATGTAGTTGACCTTCTTCGTCGTCTCCATGTTCATCACCCGGAAGCGCGACTGCTCGAACGTGATGTAGCTGTGGTCCCAGCTGTAAAAGACGATGGTAGCTGATTCACTCAGGTCGAAGCCGAGCCCACTCCTCACCTGCAGGATCACGAAGTCGGTGTCGAACACACCGTCCCACTCGGAGGTGCCGCTGATCACCTTGTAGGTCCAGTTGAACTTCTCGAACTTCTTCGAGATCGCTTCAATCTCGTGCGTGTAGCGACAGATGATGACGACCTTCTCGTCGCCAATTCCTGAGCACACGTTCATCAGGTGGTCGAGCTTCTCGCTGCCGATCTCAACGACGATGCGCCTGCGCTTCTTCTCTCCGGGGATGCGCTGCTGGTGGAGCAGGAAGCCTCCGCAGATCTGTTGCAGCTTCTGGATCAAGGTGATGGGCAGCGGAGACTCGATGGTCAGGTCGTCGAGCACGACTTCGAGATCTTCTTTCATCTCGTTGTAGATGCCCCGACTGGTCTCACTGAGATCGAAGTATGCTTTCTTCCGGTGGATGCGCACGGGTGCTTTGCCTATTGATTGACGGGCTTCGTTGAAGGTCACCCGGTAGCTGTACTTGTGGATGATCTTCAGCATCTTGTCTTCGTGGTTGTAGCCCACGAGTTCAGGCCAGGATTTTGTCTTGCTCCTGTTGAACACAGTCTCGTAGTCGCAGTAGATCTTCTTGAAGCCTTCAGACGTGCGTGGAAAGGCGACACCATGCTGAATGAAATCCATGATCGCCCAGAACTGTTCGTAGTTCTTGTCGATGGGTGTGCCGGTGAGTGCTAGACGGTACTCGGCTCGCTTGCCCAGTGTTCTAACAACTCGACTCTGCGATGACCCAGGCTTCTTGATGTAGTGCGCTTCGTCTGCGATCACCATCAGGCGACCGTTGTGCTTGACGTACTCCAGTGACCACTTGTACCACTGCGCACGTAGCTTTTTGTTCTTGACCAGCTCCTGATAGGTCAGGATGAAAATGTCGCAGTCCCAGTCGAGGTCGAGATGCAGATCGATCTCTTCCTCCCACGTGAGCACTGCCTTCTTCGGACAGATGATGACCAGCGTCTCTGGTCGGATCCGATCCATGATGGCTAGAGAGATCAGGCACTTCCCTGTGCGCTGTTCTGGGAACAGGGCGAAGCCGTCGTATGCGCAAGCAGTACGAGCGGCGATGTCTTGATAGGGTCGGAGTTCAGTGCGGATCACTTTGCTGTTTCGCTATCCCATAGTAAAAGCGCCACTCACTTTGCTGTTTCGCTATCTCATAGTAAAAGCGCCACCCGATTTCCATTGACTCAAAGTAATGAGGTCTCCCTGCAATTATGAGCTTCTGGAAATCGAGTGGTGCTATGCGAGTGAACGGACCCTCGATGGTACGAGGATCCAGCCACCCTGGAGAGTACTGACTCAAGCTTTGGTCAGCTCGTCTACCGGGATCTCCCACTCACCATCTTCGTCGTCCACGACTGTGGCGACACCGTCATCGATGCTCTCGATCACGCCGCCATACTCATCGTCTTCGTCTTCGAAGGTGACACGTGCACCCGGACGCAGTGCGCCCTTTTTCTTGGCGGGTGCTTTTTTCTTGCGAGGTGCCTTCTTCGGTGGAGGCTCTTCTTCTTCCTCCTCCTCCTCTTCAGGCTCTTCTTCCTCTTCTTCCTCTTCTTCTTCGACAGCTGCTTTGCGAGCGCGACGTTTCTTCGGAGCTGGCTCCTCCTCCTCCTCTTCCTCTTCTTCTTCTTCAGCTGCAGGAAGTTCAGCTTGCTCTTCAGCAGCATCGTACGTGAGGTAACCTGTTACACGAGGCTGGTCCTTCTCTTCGTACTCCTCGTTGGTGATCTCGATGCCGAGCTGCTGCCCGACCAGATCATCAGGGTCGAAGTCGAACGGACCGTCCGGAGTGTCGTAGCCCATGCAATTCAGTGCGGTGCGGAGTACCCACAACGACTGAGGCAGCAGCATGAAGCGGTCGAACACTGTGGAGCCGATCTGCGTTCTGTAACGCACGACGACCATCTCGTTGCCGTTGGAACTCACGTCCTTCTCAGCGCTCTTCACCTCAGCGGTGTAGATGCCATCAGGCGTGGGCATCATCCCACCAGCATCGACGTCAGTGAAGTCCACGCTGATCATGTTTGCGTTGCGACGACCTCGCTTCTTCGCTGGCGCTTTCTTGCGAGCGGGAGCCTTGCGTTTCGCAGGCGCTTTCTTTCTAGGCATTTGCCTTTCTCCTTACTTTACGTTTTGGTTTAGTTCCTGCGATCAGGTGCCGAATCTTGTCGAACGTCGCGTCTACGATGAACTCAGGAATCGGACCTGCTGTCGGAGGTCTGCGGATCTTCGTTGAATAAAATGCGTGTGGACCGAGCCGCATACAGTAGTCCACGTGGCGCACCTCCTCCTTGTCTTCTGTCTCCCATCGCTCTTTGATGTACATCGAACCGATGGAATCAACTGCCCCGTCAAGGAAGGAGCCCACGGACGGCATGACACGAGCACCAATGCTGGGCTCGATCAGTTCGTCCTCGTCGTCACCCGGCTCATCGATGCGTTCATGCGCGATGAATAGGATGTGGTAGCGGTCGGCAAGCTCGCGCCAATCGCTGATTGCTTGTTTGATCATTCCACTGAGCTGTCCCCACATCTTCTGGGTGAACAGTTCGTCTCTGCCCTTGCGTGCTCGACGTCGCACCTCAGCCATGCCGATGTCTTGCAAGTTGGTGACCTGATCGACCACGATGGATGCGTACTCGGTCTCGGTCTCGTCGTTGACCAGTGCCCAGTACAGCTCATCGAACTCAGCCCATTCGGTGACACGTACGACGTCAACACCCTCGACCTGCTTGATGGTCTCGGTGCCTCGCTCGTTGGTGTCGATGAACAGGCAGGGCTTCGGGAACGTCGAACCGAAGTATGTCTTGCCTGTGCCACTCCTGCCGTACACGAGCATCACGAGGTTGGTCTCCAGCTCACTGACTGGCTGGATCTTGTCGAGAATGCTTGTGACCTTTTTCTTCCGCTTCTTCTTCGGTGCTGGTTTCTTCTTCGCTACCATTAGGTGTTCTCCTGACGCCACCGATCCATGTTGAGCGCACACTGATACGCTTCATTGATCTTGTGGTTCTGCTGAGGTGTTGGGTCGGTGCCACACTTCATGGAATAGGCATGAGCCCAGTTTCTGACTCTTTCCGGTGCCAGTTCGTCACGTGCTAAAAGCACAAACATCGGCTCATCTGGGTCAGCGCTTTCGTAACAATCAAACTCACCGGGGTTGTTTTTCGTTCCCATCAGTCGTCTCCAATTTCTCGTTGGGTGAACTCCGACTTGATGATGAACTCAGCATCGAGCCCACGGACTTCAGCCTCGCAGACAGGTCGGTACTCACAGGTGTTGCAGTTGAAAGGTGACATGCTGCGGGTGACATGCGCCTTCGGTTTCTTCTTCTCTTGGATCTCACGCGTGGTTTCGAGGAAGTCATCCGTGATGATTGCGATCATCTTCTTGGTAGGCTTCGGCAGGAACACACGCTCGTAGAAGGTGGTCTCCTTCCCATCGAGGTGAGTGAGCATCTCGGCGTAGTCGTTGGGATTGAGGTTGTTGTCCGCGATAGCTTTCTGATAGGTGTACGGATCGGTGTCGATGTTCTTGGCTTTCGACAACCCACCCTTCTTCAGGATCTCAGGTACTCTCGGTGCCTTCGAGCGGGCGTAGTCCCAGCACACACCATCGAGCGGCTCATCAGGGTGCGTCTCGTTCCACGCCCACACGTAGAGGAGCAGCTGCAACTCGCTGAACCTATCCTCGGCAGTCGGAATCGTGGCGACGAACTTGTGGTCCATCAGCCAGCGGCGATCTTGCTGATCGACTGCGACCTTGTCAATGAATCCCGTGAAGCGTGGCAGCTTACCCGGCAAGTCGAAGTACACGTTGACCTCACTCGCTTCGTAGCGCAGTGGATCCTTCCGGTACATCCGCAGGTAGCCCTCGAAGATCCTGCCGCAGTCACCGATGATGTCACCACCTGCCTCCCGCTCTTCTTCGAAGTAGGTGGTGTACTCCTCTTCGTATTTAGCGAGCACATCCCAGGCGTCACCTTTCGTGGACTTGCCCTTGGTCATTCTCATTCGGATGTGAGCATCTAACATGTCGTGCAGGATGCTGCCCTTGAACATGCGCACGAACTTCCGCTTGCGCTTGAGCCCATCGCGGTACTTGTACGCCCACGCCTGCTGGCAGCGTCGGAACTTGTCTACCTGAGAAAAGCTAGTCGTCGCTGACATTTAGTTGCCCCTTTCGCAGGTCGATGTGTTCGAGCAGAGCGCGGACTTCGAGCCACGTGCCTCCGTTCACGCGCACGCCGAGCAGCGGCTCTTTGAGCTTCCGGCCTGAGCAATCCTCGTCGAAATAATCTACTTCCCAGGTGTCGGTCTCCCAAGGATCGTGACTCGTCATATTTTCAAGCCGCATACTTTTCCCCTGCTCCCCATCGACCGAGTTCGGCTTCGCCTTCCATCGGTACGTCGAGATTAATTTTAAATGTGTCCATCAGTTTCGGTCGCTCTGCGATCTTCAGCATCTTCGGCACCACCTCATCTAGATGCTCGTTCTTCACGATCTGCAGCACGGCATCGTGGTGCTCACCTACCAACCTGAGCTGGGTGCGTGGGAACGTCTGGTGGACCTCGATCAGCACCATCGCTTTGTAGTCACCGATCATCGCCTGCACACCGCTGTTCACAGCCTGCCTCTCGGCTTCTGAGCGGATCATCCGATCCTTGGCACGGATACCCGGCAGACGTCTCAGACGTCCTGTGAGGCAGCGTACGTGCCCGTTCAGGCGTGCTAGCTTCTTCACCTTGCGGTGCCATGCTTCGAGGCTGGCGTACAGCATGAAGTACGCAGCACGCGACGACTTCGCTTCCGTCACTGACGGTGACCACCCGTAGTCTTTCTCCGACTGCTCGATGAACTTTTTGTATTGCATGCCGTAGATGTAGCCGAAGTTGATTGCCTTGGCACGCGTGCGTCCTTCGTACCAGTCACCATCGACAGCGGTGCACGCCTTCGCTCCTGCCATGCGGATCACTTCGAGTGCGTCAGAGTAGGTGGGCGTGCCGTTGAGGATGGCAACCTGCTCTGCGGTCGTGCGCACCTTCGCAGCGAACTCACCCTGCGTACCGACGGACAGTGTCTCGATCAGCGTGCGCCAGTGGATGTCTTCGCCTTGCTGGAAGCAGCGCATCATCTCTGGGTCTTTCGACATGTGTGCAGCGATGCGCATCTCTGCGGTGGCGAGGTCCATGGCGACCAGCGTCCAGCCTTTAGGTGCGGTGACCAGATTGCGAATGGATCCATCGCGAGGGATCGGGTGCAGCGGCGAGCTGTAGCGTCCAGTGACGGTGCCGTGCAACTTGTAGTCGAAGTGATACTTGTTGCCGATGCGGTACTGCTCCCAGCCCTTGATGTAGGTGTTGAAAAATTTATCGGCTTCCCGGTAGTCGAGCAGTTTGTTGACGATGGGATGCTTGCCTTTCAGGTGGAGCAGGGCTTGCTCAGATGTGCTCTTTTGCTTTTTCTTGGTAAGAATTTTGCAGGGTAACCCGAGATCGTCATATAGGAGTTCCCCGATCTGCTTGGGTGAGTTCCAGTTGACTGGCTCCTCGTAGCCCACCAGCTCGTTCAGCTCTTCATTCAACGTGATGCGTCTAGATAACAGTTCGAGTCCCACCTCTTTGCGTGCATCAGCGTCGATGGTCATGCCCTCCATCTCGGCATCTTCCATTGCACGCGCTCCCGGCATCGTGAGCTTCCAGAACAGTCGGTGCAGTTCGGGCTCCTCCCGCAGCATGTCTTCGAACAGCTTGCCCAGCCTGAGCGTGTACGCACCATCCTGAGCACAGTACTTGTAGTTGCGCACGGGCTTCTCGGATTTGCCCTGCTTCTCTGCCAGTGGGATGTCGTACTCAGGCTCATCGAGATAGGTGCGGCACATCGCTGTCAAGTCATGAGCAACGTTCTCATCGAGCAGATGGTGCGCTAGCATGATGTCGAAGGAGAGTCGGAAGCTGCCACCGAACTGACAGCGCATCCACTTATTGTCGAATTTTCCATTCTGAGCGTAGGTGCGTTTATTGTCTCGGTGGGCGATGAAGAAGAGCAGCTGCATCAGAGCTTTGAGGGCATTGCCATGCGCGAACGGACTGTGCGAGAACTTCTGATAATCCGGGTGCATGTAGCCGGGGATGACCCACGTGCGCTCTTTGAGTGCTATCGCGACAGCAGTCACATAGCCGAGCGGGTCGAATGGAAAGAGCCCGCTAGTTTCACAGTCGTAGGCAAATTCATCAGCCGCCTCGAATTCTTTCACGAACTCGTGGAGATTGCCCTTGCGAACGACATTCCACTCGACAGTGTCATTCCTGAGCCCCCCACGCATAAGTCTCGCGAGTCGGTGCAAGTCATCCTGAAGCCCAGGCAGCTTCGACGGATCTCGTAGCGTGTACGCCGGATGGAAGACCGGCATGCCGATGTAGTCCACCTTCGGGTTCTCGATCACCTCGCCATGGAACTGATTGATCTTCGCCTTGCCACGGAACAAGGTCTTGGTCGCGGGTACGCCAGCGGTCACCACGTAGTCTGGCTTCAGGCGTTCGATCTCTTCGTTGAGGTAGGGTCGGCAGGCTTTGATTTCGGCAGCGGTCGGAGTGCGGTTGTTCGGTGGGCGGCATTTGACGAGGTTGGTGATGTAGGTCTGGTCGATGATCTTATTCTGCTCCAACTCGTTCCGAATGATGCGCCCGGATTCGCCTATGAACGGATGCCCTCGCTTGTCCTCGCTGGCACCGGGAGCTTCCCCGACGAGGATCACGCGCACATCATCTGGTATCTCCGGACCGTCGCCGCGCATACATATAGTGCGAGCGGTCCTGTGCAGATCGCAGTCAGTACAGTTTGGATTGAGGCTCCTCATGAGCCAATGCAAGTCATTTTAGCGTGCGTCCTTTTCAGCGCTCTGATTAGCGGCTAGGATGATCAACCCCGAGCGAACTAATAAACACTCTGGAAAGAAAGGGGAGTACGCCCGAAAACGATACTCCCCAATCCCGACCCGGAAACCCCGGTCTCCACTCATCTTCTAAGGGACGAGATGCAGAAGAATAAAGCAGGCTTCGATCCAACGCAAACGGCAGAGTACTGGTTGGAAAAAGGAGTGCACACAGTACCGCTCCGCAAGCGATCAAAAAGACCCAAAGATCATAACTGGCCGCACCTCCGATTAGTCGGAGAAGATCTCAGAAAGAAATTCAAACCCGGTGACAATATTGGTGCGCTGTGGGGTGATGCATCCGACGGTGCGACCGACATCGATCTGGACATGATGGAGGCGTGCTGGATAGCTGAGTACATCCTCCCCGAGACGCTGGTCTACGGTCGGCGTGACAAACCCGGTTCGCACTACATCTTCAGGTGCAAGGGTGCCGAGACCAAGAAGTGGCAGACCAAGCTGCTGGGCACCATCGTCGAGATCAGATCCACAGGAGCGCAGTCAGTTCTGCCACCTTCTATACACCCAGACGGTGATCGGTACTCCATCGAGAATGACGTCGAGTTCGAGGTAGCCACCAAGCTAGAACTGGAACGCATGTGCGATGAGATAGCGGTCGGCGCGGTGTACCTGCATCACTACCCTGACTCCGGATCACGTCACGACTACGTCCACGTCTGCACGGGTGTGCTCTGCTGGGCTGACTGGCCGGAAGACAAGATCCGGCGCGTGATGCGAGGTGTGCTCAGTGAGGTGCTCGACGACGATGAAGAGATCAAGGACCGTCTCGGTTCCGTGATCAACACCATCAAGAAGCACAGCGAGGGTGACCACATCAAAGGGCTCACCTCGATGGAAGATTTCATGCCCATCGACAGCATCATGGGTCTGCGTCGGTGGATCCAGAGCGGCACGTTCGAGGGCAAGATGCTCACCGAGCCTGTGCGCCTCAAACCGAAGAAAAACGAGCTGGAGTTCAATGAAGAGTGGCTGAGGATGCCGGGGTTGATAGGTGACGTCGCCAAGTGGTCTCACAGGAGATCGTACATCCAACAGCCTGCCTACGATCTCGCAACTGCGATCACCTGCACCGCACTGGCGACCTGCAACAACTACGTCGTCGATACCTGGGATACTCCGCTGCAGCCATACTCTATGATCACGGGGGTGACTGGCGCGGGCAAGAATGCAGTGCTCAGTGCGATCCACAAGTTCGGCCAGAAGATCGCCATGGACGAGTATGTGTACCGGGGATTCCAATCCTACTACGCGATGCTCGACATCCTGAAGGAGCAACCGAACATAGCGTGCCTGACGTGGGATGAGGCTGCGCGTAACCTCGCCTCAGCGAAGAACGTCAACGGACCGGACTTCCAGACCATCACGCACATGCTGTCGCTCTACGGCGCTGCCAATCAGACAGTCGCAGGGATCCCTGGTAGAAAGAACGACATCCCCCCTCTTGAACACCCCTTCCTCATTCTCCTCGCTACCGCTCAACCAGACGTCCTCATGGAAGCCATCGGTGGTGTTGCTCAGCAGACAGGCTTCGTGAATCGTTTCGTCCTGTTCGACACGAGCGGTCACGATCTCCCACCCATCAACCGAGAGCGATCACACGTGTTCTCCTCTGCCATAACGAAGACTGCCCGAGCACTGCGCGACCACGAGCCTGATGGTGATCACACCACGATCCCGTTCAAGGATGGGAAGACGTACAACAAATTTCGAGAGTTCGAGGAGATCGCACGTCGGCGCACGCTGAAGAAAGACTACACGTGGGCACGGTCAAATCAGAACGCACTGATCCTCGCTGGACTTGGAGCCGTGGGTATGGATCCACACAAGCCGGTGATCGACGCGGACATCGCACGCTGGGCAATGCAGATCGTGACGTGGAGCAACAACTGTTGGGCTGAGCGAATTCACTTAGCGGGTGGGAATAGTCGAGAGGATCAAGACTGGCATAAGGTTCAGCGCATCATCGAACGACCGCAGGATCATTTGGGTCTTGCTGCGGATCCGAAACAGCACAGGCAACGCAAGCTGATGGAGCAGGGCTACGTTGTGTGGTCGGTCCTCACACGTGGTACTCACTTTGACAAGATGAAGCTTCAGAATATTCTCAACGCAATGCATGAAGCAGAGATCGTTAGCAGTACGGTGAGGGAAGATCGAGAGGTGTACTTCTCCACTCGTCGAATGGATCTCGCTGACCACTAGCGCTTGTGCTTGCGGTAGCCTCGCTTCGCAGCCTTCTTCCGATCAACATGCACGTGGGCCTTGTTAAAGGTCCGCGCATGCTTGGCTACAAAGTTTCTGCGTTTCATCTGACTGCTCCGTAAAAACCCATTATACCACACATACGCTTCCGTGTAAAGCGGGCACTTACATCCTCTTACTTTACACGTGAACGCTAATGTGGTTTACTGCGTGGCAAGATAGGAGTGAACAAATGAAGTACGGCGCAGAGCCCTACAAGATGAGCCTCTCCCGCAAGGAGAACAAAAAGAACCGTCGGCGCACCCGAAGCAAGGAACGTCGCATTGGAAAGGAGCAAGCAAATGAACGACGCAGATAGAGAGCGCTACGCTGAACAGCAGAAGCGCGAAGAAGAGAAGCGACTCGCAGAACACCTCAAGCGTGTTGAGAAGATGGACTACATCGAACGTCTCATCCTGCCCCTCACGTTCAAACCCCTCAAAGAGGGCGCGAGCGAAAACGCTCAGCTGCGTCGCACCATCATGAGCGGTGATGAGGACGTTGGATCCGTCGCGTGGGAAACCTCAGGCTACAGCTACCAGCACAAGTTCCGCTACCGTCTGCGCAGTCCGCGCATCCCATCACGGGGTCGGTACAGCAGGAGGAACGGACACCGCGACTACAAGAACATCGACTCGGTGATCCTAAACATCGCGAAGTTCTGCATCGCTGTGTCAAATGATGAGACGCGTGCGGAGGTGCTGCGTAAAGAGCTGCGCCACTACCGTGACGTGTTGCAGAACGCTTCCAGGCGCAGCCTGCACATCGAGGGCACCGGTTACGGCGCATCGCCCAACGTGGATGGCTTCATCCGATTGCTTGCCAGCGACATCATGCAGGACAAGCTCGAAGGTCAGGAGTACATCCGCATCCTCGTGCGCAAGAAGCGCGTGCACATCCGATTCAATGCCTGGGTGATGGAGAACTACATCACGCCACGACAAGACGAGCTGAACGCACTCGACACATCGAAGGAGATAGTCCGATGAGCAGAAGCAAATACAGAATGACCGACGCTGCCGCGAAGCGGATGCTCAAGCGCTTGCTTGAGATCTGGGAGAAGCAGCACCGCATCAACATCAGCGACGTCGAGATGCTGCTCAGAGAGGAGGACTTCTGGGGCGCGCACAAGGCGAGCTACATCGGGGATTTGGTTCAATGGCTGATCGAGGAGTCGAACGGATCGTTTGCCAACGATATAGCTCAGGCGTTCATCCGCTCGCACTACGATCTGCGCGAAGGGATCGACAGCATCCACGGTGGGCTCCAGAAGGTGGGCATCATCCCTTACCCGGAGGACGACGATGAGTAGAAGTAACACCAGCTGGCAGAAGGATTTCGAACACGTGATCCTTGAGCTGAGTGAGCGTGACGTGACTGGTCACGATGAAGCACTCGATCAAGCAGTGCGCCTCATCGAAGAAGTGATCCAGCGCATCGACGATGGAGTGGAACCCGGAGGAGCAGTCTGATGGACTATCGAATTCAAGTAAATGTGAGCGGTGACAAAGACGAAGACACGTGGACAGGTAATGCTGTCCTGTTCCCGACACCGACAGAGGCTGAGGAGTATGCCCGCGATCTCTTCATGCGATGGACTGCGGTGAAATTTTGGCGCGTCGTTGACGAGAACGGCAAGTGCCATGCGAGCAACAAAGAAGGTGAAACAGATGAAGACCTTTCTACTAGTGATCATCCTGGGGTTTCCCGGTAGCGAGATAGAAACCGGCGAGACGCACGTCGCCATCGTCATGCCCG
>Ga0255058_10000275_pt1 | contig 30862 bp, 28 predicted proteins | sample Cases_109_9_MG_FD_188637 | JGI IMG/M metagenome (GOLD analysis project Ga0255058, IMG submission 188637) | Seawater microbial communities from Amundsen Gulf, Northwest Territories, Canada - Cases_109_9 | ecosystem: Environmental > Aquatic > Marine > Gulf | place: Canada: Northwest Territories... | reverse complement strand
ACGACGTTGAGGGCCGCATCGAAGCCTATGACCTCGGCTTGCCGAAGGATCTCAATCACGAGTTCGCGGGCCTCGAGGCTGAAGAGTCCGTACAAAAGGAACTGGACGAATTGAAGCGACGTGTATCGAGCAAGCCAGATAAGTCGGCAAAGGCTGAGTAATTCGAGATGAGTGAATTGCTCGCGCTTGCGATCATTTTGTTTTTGGTGGTTGTCGCGCCGCTCATTGTCGTCTTGCACTTTGTCACGAAGTGGAAACAATCTCGCGAAATCTCGACAGACGATGAGCAATTGCTCGAGGATTTATGGATGTTGTCACAGCGTCTCGAGGAGCGGCTGATGACCCTGGAAGAAATTCTTGACGAGGACGTACCGGACGGGAGGAGAAAAATATGAGTCAACGCGCCTGGAATATTGATTACGGCCCGCTGCGCGGCCTGTATCGTGACCGCGAGTCCGGTTGGATATTCGGCGTATGCGCGGGCATCGCCGATCGTTTCAATCTTCAGCCAGCTGCGGTAAGAATTGTCGCGGTTGTCAGTTTGGCCCTGTGTTTCTGGCTGACGGCAGCAATATATCTCGGTGCCACAATTCTGATTCGCGAAAAACCATTGATATATTCGGGGCAGGAAGCGGAACATCATTTCTGGCAGCGTGACAGGGACGACCACTGGAGTCCTTCATGAGTCCGTACGCATCGACTTCAGGCCGCCGCTTCTTCCGCAGCGCAGACCAGGCCATTCTGGGCGGTGTGTGTGCCGGCGTTGCGGACTATTTCGGCTTCAATCTTCGTGTAACGCGTATCCTGACCGTCATCGCTTTCTTCATGGCGACGCCCATGACCGTGATAGCCTATATCGCGATAGTATTGCTTGTGCCCGCCATTTCTCTAAAAGGTCGAGCGGAGCAGGTCGACCCGGATTTCAGGAAGGCGTTGCGGTCGTCGCCGACGCAAACGATGGGTGATCTACGCAGTCGATTCAAGTCACTCGATCGGCGCCTTGCCCGGCTCGAAAAATACGTGACATCGTCCCGCTATCAGCTGGATCAGGAATTTCAAAACCTGCAGGAATGATGACTACAACAAACAAAGAAATTCGTCGATGAGCAGCTTATTCTTCGTCGTTTGCATTGTCGCTATCGCCTGTACGGCCAGTACCGTGCAGCATTATATGAAGCTGCGCGCAGGCAAGCAGGACAATAGCTCGGAACTCCAGGAAACGCTATTACAGCTCGAGCAAATCGAAAAACGCATGCAGGTACTGGAGCGCATCGTGACCAAAAGAAACTTTGACCTTAAGCAGGAGATCAACAAGCTCTAGCGCACAAGTCGACTGGCGAACGCGGCTGGAATTTACTGGGCGTTTTCCTTGTAAGCCCGAACTTGCTCGTTGAACCCGGCCGCAATGATTTCCATCTCTTCGACCGCCGCGTTGTACTTCTTGGCGAGCATAGTCTCTCGTTGCTGCAGTTCGGCCGGCTCCGGGCCATCCAGGTTGGCTACGGCGTCCGCTTCCTCGGCTTCAAGGCACGTAAGGTAGTCGTCCATGGCCGCCATATACTCTTTGACTGACCTCTGGCTCGCGATCATTTCATCTTTGGTCGCAGTGGCGCCATCGACAATACTTGCACGGTTCGGGTAATCGCAGGCGAATGCTATCGGTGCAGCCAGCAGCAGGTTAACGGCGATGGCAAATAGAATTGTTCTGTTCATTGGCTCATATCTGGGTTTGGTCCGGCGACTCAATGTCTATCGCCGAGCCGGGTTGGCAAGGACTGTATATTTAAGCATGACGGCCGTTATGAGTGAAGCCGGGATGTGGTGCGGATGGCTTGACAATAACAGGAGAGCATTGCTGCCTGGTACAGTAATTCAACGTGGAATGTGTGTCGCGCAGCGAGATAAGTCGCTGTTTTTAAGCCGATTTTAGATAATGCACTGATGTGTGCTAGGCGAACAGCGCTCGGTGAGAGTCGGTCCCCTCGGCCTGCGAGAGCAGCAGTTCGAGGTAATCGTCGGAACTCATGGGATGGCCGAACAACAAGCCCTGCACGTAAGTGCATCCGAGTTCTTGTAAAAAATTAAGCTGATCTTCCGTCTCGACGCCTTCAGCGACGACGTCCATATTGAGGTTCCTGCCCATTTGGACAATTGTGCTTACGATCGTAGCGTCATCCGGATTACTGGCAACATCGCGGACAAATGACTTGTCGATTTTCAAGGTATTGATAGGAAATTGCTGAAGCGCACTCAGCGATGAGTATCCGGTACCGAAATCGTCGATGGCGAGATGCAGCCCCAACGCATAGAGCTGATTGAGTAGTTTGATCGTGCGTTCGGGGTCCTCCATCAACGTCGTCTCTGTGATTTCCAGCTCCAGAGACGTTGGCGATACCTCGTAGCTCCTGAGGATCGAGCGTATTCTGTGGGTGAAGTTCGCCTGGCGGAGTTGTTTGAGCGACAGGTTCACGGACACGCGGCCGGGCGACGACACCGATCTCTGCCAACAGCGAAAATCCTCGCAAACCTTGTCGAGCACCCAATCACCGATTTCGATAATCAGGTGGGTTTCCTCAGCAATTGGAATGAAGTCAGATGGCAGAATCACTCCTCGCTCCGGCAACTCCCACCGCACCAATGCCTCAGCACCAAAAACCTCGCCGGTCTCGAGGTCATACTTCGGCTGGTAGTGCACCAGCAATTCGTCCCGCTCGAATGCGCGCTTTAGTCTGCTTTTCGTCATCAAGCGCTCGACCGCCGCTGCCGTCATGTCCGGCGAGAAATAAGAAAAGATATTGCCCCCGGACTTCTTGCCGTGATAAAGGGCGGCGTCGGCGTTGCGAATCAAATCAATGACATTCCGGGCGTCAACCGGGTAGAACGCAATACCCATACTGGCCGTCATGAAAACCTCATGGCCCTGCTCGATAAACGGTTCCGCGATGCTGTCGAGCAACTGTTGCGCCAATCCGTCCGTCTTACTCCTTTCGGCGGTGTCCTGAGCCTGACTCTCAACGATCACGGCAAATTCATCGCCGGCAAGCCGGCCGATCACGGTCCTATCCGGTAGCGCTGACCGAAGGCGCTCGGCGACCGTTGCAAGCGTTGTATCGCCTGCGCCGTGACCAAAAGTGTCGTTGATGTCCTTGAATCGATCGATGTCGATATAAAAGAGGCACAATGATTTGGCGTTGCGGCGCGCGCTGGCGATGGCACGCTGCAACAGGTGTTGAAATTGCATGCGATTCGGGAGCTTGGTAAGCGCGTCTATTCGTGCGAGGTAACGAATGCGTTTTTCAGCCCGCCGCCTTTCTGTAATATTTTGCGCTGCAAATATTCGGTCGCCGAACTCAGCCTCCTTGCCACCGAGTATGGAGCATGTGTAGGACACGGGGATAGATTCGCCAGTGCTGCTCTTGAAAATCGCTTCCTTGGGCAACCCGGACGGCGCATCATTTACCAGCGAACCACTCTTTCTTGTGTTGACGATGAAATCGATCGACGTGTTGAGCAGGTCCTCTTTCTCGTACCCGAGGAGGCGGGTCGTTGCGTTATTGACTCGTTTAATCGTGCCGTTCTGCGCCGTCACGATAATCGCATCGTTCATGCTCGAGAGTATGCTGTTCAGGTAGTCGCGGGAAATCGTCGTCAATCTCAACTTGGCGCGCATGTCATTGAACACGGATGCCAGTTGTCCGATTTCGTCGCCACGATTTTCGGGCAGCAACTCGCCGAAATCGGAATCTCGCAATTTCCTGGCCTGCAATTTCAACTCGCGAATTCGTGCGGATTGGTTGCGCACTATCAGCCATACGAGCGCACCGCATATTGCCAGCGTAAATAATATGCCGAGTCCTATCCACAGGTAACTGATGCGCCAGCTTTCGAGTTTCCTGGCGTCAAGCTGCTCTGCGAAGGCTGCTGACTCGGTTCGCAATTGGGTCAATTGAAATGATCCGGTAAGGTCGCCGACGTGACCGCTGTCGGCGATGACTGGATAAGTCATGACAAGTCGGTCGGGCAGCCATGTGACCGGCGCATTGCTATCGTCGATCGGGACGTTGCCTATCGAGAATTCCTGCTGATTTCTGGCGGTGAACCGCAATCCGGTCAAATTCATGTTTTCCGACAGCGCGCGGTCCATGGTCGCGAGAACCGCTGCAGCATCCGAAATATCAACGCCCGTTGCAAAGTGGTCCGCGATCGCGTGCATTTGCGATCGCATGCGTCGCTCGTAGCTTGCCTCGAGAAACATGTCGTGCTCGGCCGAGCTCGTGGCGATGATTTCATCGGCCAGCCAGCGATATTGGCCATAGAACATTGACAATATGATGACCATGACGGCGACGCCTGTCGTTATGGCGAACAGCAGGTAGCGAGGAAGTTCTCTGCCGGTCATGGTATATGGATCCAGTCTGGCCGAGCCTGCGCGCCGTTGGTCAATGCCAGGAGGGGTCGCAGGCCGCGCTCTTTGTTATTGGACGTAGCAGGCGCCCGTCTCTTTGTTGCAAAGCTACCGGGCGACGCAAGTTCGGTCGCGCCAGTGCCTGTGCCAGTTTAGCATTCGCCGGGTCAGCGCGCGGATATTTCCGACTTGTACTATATAACGGCTGGTGTGACACAAGATTTGTGTCTTGAGTGATCCAGCTAGCCGTCGTCCTCGCGTTTCTCGACGAATGCGGTTGGATCGTCTTGCCCCGCAGTCCGCATGACGCCTTCGACGATGCCGCCCTCGGCAACGGCGATTGCCTGGCCGCTGATAATGCCGGAAACTTTCGCCGTCTCAGTGATTTCCACTCGGCCTGTTGCGATGATGTCGCCCTCGACGTGACCCGACACAATAATATTGTCAGCCTTGATCGTGCCGGTCCACAAGCCGCTCCTGGCCAGCGTTACGGTTCCTGTCAAGTCGCAGTCACCGTCGATTTCGCCGTTGATCAGGAAATCACCATTGCCCGTAATCATGCCTGATATCTTGCAGCCTTCGTTGATCAGTGTGGCCGAACCCTTTGGCTGATCGTGTAGTCGTCGCAGTTGGGAATCGGTCATACGATGTTGGCTCCACATAAAGGTCACTGACAACAAGGCGCATAGTACCTGCAGTGAAGCGTATTTGTCAGTGGCAAAGCGTTCCTCGTAAGCCCCGGGCGCGAGCGTCGTTGTGCGATCCGATGTCGACCAGGGTGCCCCAATCGAGGTTCATCGGCGCATGCTCGGCAGCGCACAAGCGCTGCGGTATGGTAAAACAGCAGCCTCGACGCGCGGATCAGCGTACTCCCGGAAGAGCGCATTTGGCCGCGCACGCGCGATGGAGCGGAATGCCATGAACAGAGAGAAAGCTTGAGCGAGGAATTCGAAAAGCGTTACGGAGCGCTGGCAGCGACACGCGATTGTACGATTAGCGGCGGTCTGAAGGGTGTCGAGAAGGAGTCGTTACGCATCGACGGGAACGGCCTTCTGTCGCAAGCGCCGCATCCGAATGCACTTGGTTCGGCCCTGACCAACCGCTTCATTACAACGGACTTCTCCGAAGCCCTGCTGGAATTCGTAACGCCCGCATTCGCCAGCACCTGGGAGACGCTTCGCTCCTTATGCAATGTGCATCAGTTTACGTATGAACGTCTCGATAGTGAGTTGCTCTGGACAACGAGCATGCCCTGCCGCGCGCCACATGATGTCGAGATTCCTCTGGCACGTTACGGGTCGTCGAATGTTGGACAGATGAAGACCATTTATCGCCGCGGACTTGGCTATCGTTACGGACGGCAAATGCAGACTATTGCAGGCGTGCATTTCAACTATTCGCTACCCGACGCTTTTTGGCCGCAGTATCAGCAGACTTGCGGTGACACCCGCACAGAAATTGACTTTCGTTCCGATCAATACCTGTGCCTGATACGTAACTTCAGACGGTTCGGCTGGTTGGTCCTGTATCTGTTCGGCGCGTCGCCAGCATTGTGCAAATCGTTCACCAGCGGTACGGCTGTGAATTTACCGTCATTCAATGAGGATACTTATTACGAGCCGTTCGGTACGTCGTTGCGCATGAGCGATCTCGGTTATACCAATCAACGCCAGGCGCGCATTGGTATCTCACTCAACAGCCTCGAAGAATATATCGTCGATCTCAGTGATGCGATTCGTACCCCGGAGCCCGCCTATGAAGAAATCGGCGTGAAGGTGGACGACGTCTATCGCCAGCTCAGTGCCAATCAGCTGCAAATCGAAAATGAGTATTACAGCTCGATTCGCCCCAAGCGCGTTGCAAAATCGGGCGAGCACCCGACTGCGGCGTTGAGAAGAGATGGAATCGAGTACGTTGAGATTCGCTCACTCGATATCAACGTTTTCGATCCGGTCGGCGTAAACCAGAATACGATGCGCTTCATGGAAGCGTTCCTGATTTATTGTCTCGTGGAGGACAGCCCCGCTTTTGACGATGAGTCACTGGCAGAGGCCAATCATAATCAGTCGCAGACGGCCAAGAGTGGGCGAGACCCGGCGTTTCGCCTGCGGCGAGGCAATGCGCGCGTATCTCTCAAGGACTGGGCCGGCGAAATTCTTGAAAAAGTGGCGGCGGTCGCGGCACTTATCGATCGAGGAGAAGGTAGCGACTGTTATGGGAAAGCGGTCACGTTGATGCAATCAGTCGTCAGGCACCCGGAAAAGACGCCGTCGGCGCGTATTCTCGAGGAATTGCATGAGGCGGACTCCGGGTTTTTCGATTTTGCATTTTCAGTCGCACAAAGCCACAAGAATTATTTTGCGTCCATTGAGCCCCTGCCTGAAGAAGCAACAGAGGAACTCCAGCGCGAAGCGCAGGATTCCTTGCAGCGGCAACGTGATATCGAGGCGGCTGATAAAATCAGCCTTGACGAATACCTGGCGCGATACTTCGACGCCCGATGATCAGTAGGGCACGACCGTGCCATGCGAATAAGCGAAATCGCGGTGCATTTGCTGCAAGCGCCTGGTTACTTCACCCACGGTGCCCTCGCCGATGATGCGGCCATCTGCCTCCAGCACCGGCGTCAGTTCACCCATGGTTCCGGTCGTAAAGACTTCATCCGCCGTGTAAAGATCGGTCAACGAAAGATTGCACTCGTTGACCGGAATTCCTTGCTCTACGCAGATATTCAGAATCATCTTTCGAGTTAGCCCGGGCAGGCAACTATCCGTGTGCGGCGTACTGACCATGCGATCACGAACGATGAATAAATTCGCATCATTGGTTTCGGCTACAAAACCATGCAAGTCAAGCATGATCGCGCTGTCGGCGCCGGCAACGTTCGCCTCAATTGCAGCGAGAATATTATTCAGCAGGTTGTTGTGATGAATCTTGGAATCCAGGCACGACGGAGTGTTGCGTCGCGTTGCAGCCGTGATGACATGAATGCCATCGTTTGAATAAACAGGCGGCTTCCATTCGGCGAGCACGATCAACGTGCACCCCGATTGATTGAATTGCGGATTCATACCCGAAGTTACCTTTTCACCTCGAGTCAACGTCAAACGTATGTGTGCCTCGTCGCGCATGTCGTTGGCACGTAATGTGCCAAAGATGGCATCGCGCACTTCTTTAGTGGACGGTACGTCGGCGAAAGCGAGTGCTTTGGCGGAATGTTGCAGACGCTGCAAATGCTCGTCGAGCGCCGCGATGCGGCCGCGGTAGACACGAAGGCCTTCCCAAACAGCATCACCACCCTGAACAGCGCTGTCGAATACCGAGATGCACGCCTCATGGCGCGGTTTGAGTTCACCATTGATGTATATGACGATATTTTCGTTACGAGGATCAGCATTGGTCACAATCAAGCTCCGGCATCAGCACGAATCGCGTGCTCAAATAATTTGTCATACCATGGTTTGCACTCGCTAAGCAGGCCGCGCAGGGAATCGGGAAATCCTGTCTTGGGTTCATAGGGTGTAAAACCGGTACTGCGGTGAACGGTGTGATACCAATACGATGCCCACATGCCGTCCTCTGCTATCGATCCGGCATCCCAATGCAACATGTCGGACGAAAATTCCAACCCGATGTGTACACATAGCCGGGTCATTACGCCGCGCGGGTCCAATAGCAATTCACGCGAATCCAGAACCGCAGGCCGCCGGCCCGATTTGACGAGATCGGCATAGAGTTGCCATTGCCGTTTGAGGCCCGTATCCGCCAGTCCGGCCTGTGGCAACTGAACGGTCAGCGATGGCAGCATTTCGCGCGGATCACGTATCAAGAGGACGTTGCATGTCTGTCCGAGAAAGCGGAGGTCGAGATCGACGAGATGATGCGCCATGTGCTTGATGAACAATCGCCTGAACGAGTCTCGGGCCTGATTGTCGATGAGCTCGCGCATGACGGCATCTCCGTCGCAATTCATCGCAGCCAACACCTGTTCCCGGCCAGGATGATCGGCGCCCGTCACACGAAGATAGTGACCGTATAGCGGTTCGTCGATCACCGAAATACTGTCGTGCTGTGCAAAACTGTACATCAACGCGGTAGACACGTTGCGTGGTCCGGACCACAGGCAAATCGGTTCTCTCATGGGCACAGGCGCTGCTCGAAATCTACGCGCCGGCGGATTGTACTTGTATCTTCGACGCCACGAAATGTCCTGTGATTTTAGTCACTTAACCGGGCGCAATTCCGGCAATGCAAGCATCGGGTGTGCGCTCCGTCACAAATTGGGCTTGCGGCGTTGTGGCTCCTCGGCCAATTTAACTAAACTCCGTAGAAATCGCCCGTAGGGCGGGGGATAGCCGCACAACATGTTCAAGACCTTTATAGCCGGAATATTGATGGGTGCCGCTGCAGCGGTCGCGATCGTGTACTTTGTGCCCGCCGTCGATCAGCATCGCGAAGCATCGATCATTGCGGTGGCGAAAAATGGTGGCAACACAGAGATGTTTCATGTCAACGTGCCGATGGATCGAATCCTGATTGGCGCGTCAGGACAGAGCAATCCATTGCCACCGGGCCTCGAGTGGCCGGATGACCTGCAATTTGCCCACATACGCGCTGAGCTATTCAAGATCCGCAACGTAAGGGACGTGGTCGTGGGTGTTGCCAGCCGGATGGCCGCGAGCAGTGACAAGGTCGGCGATAGCATTGAATGGGTATTGCACTTACCGGCGCGCGGCTCGGCATTCGTGACGATGCGACCTGAAGTCATCGGCGGCGTTCATCGCGTAGGCCGTCTGCGTGCAGGAACGCGCGAATTCAGTCGCCTCGGTGGCCGGCTGACCGAGCGCTGGGTGGCCAACGCGTCTGACGATGAAGATGTGCCTGAGGGCCGCTTCGAACTCATGACGGAGTTCACCGCATTCGAGGACGATTCCCAATGAAGCATCTGGTCATGGCGATCATCGGATTTTTCATCGGTGCGACAATCATGATCGTACTGCTGTTCTTTAACCCGCTCGCCGCAACCAATCCCCTGTCGCCGTTATCTGTCAGTGACCACGAGCTGTTCAGCCTCAATTACTCTGCTGTGGCAGCAGACACGATCGTTCTGACGAATAGCGGTAATTCGAAGGTACGCCCCAAGCCGGCAAAAGTACTGCAGCTTTGGGAGGCTCCAATTCGCCACACCGAGGCACTGGTCACGGTGTTGACGGGCAGCCGCAATACCGCGGTCGGCCTGGGCGTCAAGATTACGTCGGACTCCGAGAGCACTCGCCTGATCAAAGCCGAAATGCTGGTTGACAGCGTGTGGCACATCTATTTGCCTGAACGCGGCAGTTTTTTCATCGAGCAGACAGAAAATTACTGGTCCTACATGCGTGAGGTCGTTGCGCCCGCCTACTGGAGTTCAGCCGACAACTGGAAGGGCGTCTGGAATGGCAACACGACGGCCGGGCCCGGTGCACTGGGTACCGCGCGCGTCACCGGCGGTAGCGGTGAATTCAGCAATCTTGAGATGGAGGCCGTCGAAGCGTTGTCGGCGCGAGTGTATTCAGTCAAGAACGGCCCACTCGCGATGGATGGCCACATTACGATCGAGTTGCGCAGTGACGACGGTGCGTTGGCCTCCGAATTCGCCGGGGACTAGTCGCGTTACGTGCGTCGAACGAGGTCCTTCAGCGCGACACCGGTGTCCACGAGTTGTTGCGGACTAATTATCGCGCGATCGGCAATCAGCGCCTTGGATTGCATGAAGTCCCGAGGAGAATTGACTCCGTCGACCGCGATCAGGCGGCCGTCTTTGAGATACAGGCACGCGAACGAGCGATCGCCCGGATCCCCACGAAGCAGAACCTGGTCATACCCGCCGGAGAGCCCGGCGATCTGTAACTTGAGGTCGTACTGATCGGACCAGAACCACGGCACCTGTGTGTAGCGCACTTCGTCACCGGCGATGTTGGCAGCCGCAGTCTTGCCCTGCTCCACCGCGTTGTGCACTGATTCCAGCCGGACGCGGCGATCGTAAATCCGATTCGGGTGGGAGGTACAGTCACCTATGGCAAAGATATCCGGAGCCGAGGCCTGACAACGATCGTCTACAACGATACCGTTGTCGACGTTGAGTCCGGCGGCGGATGCAAGTTCGGTATTGGGCAAGACGCCGACGCCGACGATGACAAGGTCGGTGGCGATGGTCTGTCCATCCTCGGTTTCGACCGTGTCAACGCGGCCATTGCCGCGAAACGCGGCGAGCTCGGTTGACAACATCAGGTTCACTCCGTGAGCGGCGTGTTCCGCCTCGTAAAAAGCCGCGACTTGCGGGGACACGACGCGACTCATCACATGGTCGGCCATTTCGAGGACTGTGACATCGAGTCCGAGTTGCCGCGTCACCGCTGCAACCTCCAGGCCGATGTAACCGGCGCCAACGATTACAATGCGTTTCGCGTGTTCGATCTCTTCACGGATGCGATTGACGTCGTCAATGCTGCGCAGATAGTGAACTCCGGCTAAATCATCTCCGTCGACGGGCAGCCGCCGAGCACGCGAACCGGTCGCGAGAATCAGCTTGTCATAGACAATGATTTCGCCAGCGGCCGTGCTTACACGGTGACGATCCGGGTCAATTGCCTCAATTCTTGTGTTCAGACGCGTCTCGATGTTCGGGTCGTCATAAAACCCGGGCGGTTTGAAGTACAGGCGCTCGGGTGGTATTTCACCGGCAAGAAATTTCTTGGACAACGGCGGTCGTTGATAAGGTAGGTACGGCTCTTCACCAACGAGCATAATTTTGCCCGCGAATCTCTTCTGTTTGAGCGTTGCGACGGCCTGACCCGCCGCATGACCGGCGCCGATAATGATGATTCGTTCAATCACAATGGTTTTCCCGGCACATTGCCATCAGACCGGCGCCAGCGGCCAAAGAAGCGGCAGCAGCACCATGACGGCTATAAATACAACGATCGTCAACGGTACGCCGACTTTAAGGTAGTCCACAAAACGATATCCACCAGGGCCCATAACGAGAATATTGGCCGGATGTGAAATCGGGCTCGTGAAACTCGCGGACGCGGCGATGGCGATCGCCATCATCGCTGTTTCCGGCTGCAAACCCATATCCGACATTGCCGAAAGTACGATAGGCGACATCAAGACAACGAGGGCCGCGGTCGGAATGATCATCGTCGCCAACGCCGTCAGAACATACAGCCCAAATATCACGGGCCATGGCCCGGCATCACCCAGCAAATTCATGACCTGGCCGGCAAGGTAGGTTGCGGCGCCCGTGTCCTGCATTGCCGTACCGAGTGGCAACATGCCGGCGATCAGGAAGATGGCACGCCAGTCAATAGCGCGATACGCGTGCTCCATCGTCAGGCAACCCGTCAATACCATGATTGTTCCGCCAACCACGGCGGCGACCGCGATCGGCGCCATGCCGAGCATTACGCTGACGACGACGCCCAGCATGATCAGCGCGGCGAGCGGTGCGCGCTGAGTGTCGGGCGGCTTTCTGCGCAGAGGCGACAGGATCAGGAAGTCGGAATCCGTCGACAATAACTGCAGTCGCTTATGGGGTCCGAGAAGCAGCAGCGCGTCTCCGATTTGCAGGCGCTCGTCTGCGAGTTCAGTTCCGACCGCTTCGCCTTCGCGCCATATGCCGGCGAGTTCGACGCCGTAACGCTCGCGAAAGTTGAGTTCGCCAACGGTCTTGCCAGCCAGGCGACTGCGTGGGTCGAGAGTTGCGTCCAGCAAGGTCAGGCGCTCGGAATCAAATTTGCCCAGGTTGGACGCCACGCTGATGTCGATATCCAGTTCCTGCAAGCCGCGAAGAACATCAAGATCGCCAGGTTGACCTTCGATCAGCAGCAAGTCGCCGCCCTCGAGTACCTCGTCGCCGCGCGGCATGACATCGAGCGCGCCCTCCCGAAATACGGCAAGCACGCGAAAGTCGAATACATCGGCGAGCCGGCTCTTGCGCAGCGTAACGCCCGCCAGCTCGCTCTCCTTCGGCAGACGCACGACAAACATGCGCTCGTCAGCGTGGTACTGCTCCGCGAGGCGCTCGGGGCTGAAAATTTCGACGTCGGTGAAGTCGGCGAACTTTTCCAATGCCGAGATCGCATCGGTCTCGCCCTGTACGAGTATCCGTTCGCCGGCTTTGAGGGGCACGTAGGCAAGATTGGTCAGCCGATAGCCGTCTTTGCGCAACAGCCCGACGACAGCGACATCGAAGCGCGAGCGAAATGCGGCATGTCGTATCAGCTCCGCAACCAGCGGTGAACCATCTGCGATCGTCACCTCGGCATACAGCACTTTGGCGGCAACCATCGACTTCAGAACCGGAGCCTCGCGTTCGATCACCAGGTCGCTCCAGCGGCGCAGTTCACGAAACTGATCGATGCGACCCTGCACGAGTATGCCGTCGCCGCCACGCAATACGATTTGCCGGCTCGGTAATGTTTGGCTGCGGCCGTCGCGGATCAGCGCGAGAATGATAAGTCCGGTGGAGCTGCCGATGCGGCTTTCCGCCAGTGTTTTGCCGACGAGGATGGAGTACCTCGGTACGCGCAGCAAGAAACTGCGCTCGTGCAGTTTGTAGCGTGTACGCAGGGTGCGTTGGCTGACATGTTTGTCATGCTCTGCACGCTTCCTCGGCAGCAGCAGGCGGCCGATGAGCGTGACAAACAGCACGCCGACAATCATGATGCAGCCACCGAGCGGCGTGAAATCAAAGAGTGCAAACGGCGCGTAACCGCTCTGGGTCAGTGATTCGCTGATCAGCAGGTTCGGCGGGGTACCGATCAATGTCGTGAGTCCGCCCAATAATGTCGAGTATGCGAGCGGCATTAGCAGTCTCGATGCCGGTATCCCGGTGCGGCGCGCGACATCGACGACGACCGGCAGCATCAGTGCCGCGACGCCGATATTGTTCATGAACGCCGACAGTACGGCGCCCGTGATCATGATGACGAATATCACCGCCATTTCACGGCGGCCCGCCAGCCGCATTACCTGACGGCCGATGACGTCAGCAATTCCGGTTCGTGTCAGGCCCTCACTCAGAATGAACATTGCCCACACGGTAATGACCGCGCTGTTACTGAAACCCGCGAAAGCCTGGGACGAATCGACGAGTCCGGTGATCGCGAGTGTCCCGAGTACGAGCAGCGCGACGACATCCATGCGAATGACTTCGCTGATGAACAGTATCAGCGAGAATACGAGGATACCGAGGACTAATGCGATCTCGAACGTCATGCCTACTTTTTTATTCGAAGTGTGCTGTCAAGGATGCACTGATCCGTTTATACACGACCGGGCGGACAAAAGCAGACCGTCAGCCTTCGGGTCACGTTGCGACTTTAATTGACGGAGTACTAGACTGTATGCCCCGCATATAAGGTCGAAATCGATGGTCGACAAATCGAACTACGCCCCTGAGGTTCCTCGCGAAACGGTTCGGCACACCATTCGTGGCGTCGATTATCTCGTTTCCCAATGGGGCAGCCCCGAAGCGCCATTGATCGTCTACCTGCACGGTTGGGGCGATACCGGCTCGACGTTTCAGTTTGTTGTCGACGAACTGCAACGCGAGTGGTTCGTTGTAGCCCCTGACTGGCGTGGATTTGGCGGCTCGACCTGCAGCGTCTCGGCGTACTGGTTTCCCGATTATCTGGCCGACCTCGATCACCTGCTGGCGCTTTACAGCCCATCCCGGGCTGTGCGGCTTGTTGGTCACAGCATGGGCGCGAACGTCGCGGGACTTTATGCGGGCGTGATGCCCGACAAGGTGCGCGCATTCGTCAATATCGAGGGTTTCGGGCTTGCGGATTCAGAGTCCGGTGACGCGCCAGAGCGCTTTCGCAACTGGATTGAACAGGGATGCTCGCCACCTGCTTCCCCTCAATATCCAGATTACGAGGCACTGGCCAAACGCATCGCCAGGCGTGTCCCGGGCATGACATCTTCGCAGGCAGATTTCGTTGCTCACGAGTGGGGCGAAGCCGCTCAGAACGGCATCCGGCTGCGCGCAGACGCGCTGCACAGGCTGCCGAACGCCGTCCTGTATCGTCGTGCCGAGGCTGAGGCATGCTGGCGCTCTGTGACGGCCGAGGTGCTGCTTGTGGCCGGCAGCGACAGTGACTTCGCCAGGGCGGCGGATCCCAGGCTTGCCGAAGGCGGACTGCAACTGCCATTTCCGAACTCCAGGCCCCTCGTGATCGATAGCGCCGGCCACATGCTGCACTTCGAAGCGCCGCGCGATCTGGCGCGTGCGATCGAGGACTTCTTCGCACCGACCTTGTAAATCCATCCAGTACTGTATAAAAATACAGGTTTGCTGGTTTGGAGCGACCGTGAGAGACGCCTGCCCGAAGCACGACCATCTCGACACACTCAACCAGGCGCAGCGTCAGGCCGCGGAGTATGGCGCGCGAGCGGCCGGCGAGGCATTCGCTGCGGGCCCATTACTCGTCATTGCAGGTGCTGGCACGGGCAAGACGATGACCCTTGCCCACAGGGTTGCCCATTTGATTATCGAGGGCGTCGATCCGCAGCGCATCCTGCTGTTGACGTTTACGCGCCGCGCCGCCCAGGAGATGACGTGCCGCGCCGAAGCCATCGTGCGAGCCGCCCTGGCGCAGCGTGACGCAGCACGGGCAGGGGCGGCGATCCTTCACTGGTCAGGGACGTTTCACTCGATTGCCAATCGAATGCTCAGGCGTTACGCCGCCAATCTTGGCCTCGACCCGGGGTTTTCCGTTCTCGACCGCGGCGATGCTGCCGATGTGATGGATGTTGTGCGGCATGAACTCAGGCTCTCCGGCAAGTCACGGCGATTTCCCAAAAAAGACACGTGTCTCGCGATTTACTCACGTTGCGTCAACACGCAGAGGTCTTTGCCCGACATACTTCACGACGCATACCCCTGGTGCGCCGATTGGGAAGCGGAACTTCGCGAGCTGTTTCGAAATTTCGTCGTACGCAAACAACAAAGTCAGGTACTCGACTACGACGATTTGCTTCTGTACTGGAGCCATCTCGTCACCGAGGCTGATTTCGCCGCTGAAATCGGTTCATGGTTCGATCACATCCTGGTCGACGAGTATCAGGACACGAATCTTGTGCAGGCGCAGGTGCTGCAGGCCCTCAAACCGGATGGCAGCGGCGTTACAGTTGTCGGCGATGACGCGCAGTCGATTTTTTCTTTTCGTGCGGCTGAAGTCGACAACATTCTCGGCTTTGCAGACCGGTTCACGCCGCCAGCGACGGTTGTCACGCTGGAAGAAAATTATCGCTCGACACAGCCAATACTCGATAGCGCGAACCACCTGATAGCGGCAGGCGAACGGCAGTACAGAAAGAACCTGTTTTCGAGTCGCAAGGGCGGCGCACACCCGAAATTTGTCAGCGTCGAGGACACTGATGCCGAGGCTGATTTTGTCGTCCGGCAAATTCTGGTCAATCGCGAAGCGGGCATGCAACTCAAGAATCAGGCAGTGCTGTTCCGCAGTTCGCACCATAGCGACAGGCTCGAGCTGGAACTCCTGCGCCGCAATATTCCCTATGTAAAATACGGCGGCCTGAAATTCCTCGAAGCGGCGCACGTCAAGGATGTGCTGTCAATACTCAAGTGGGCGGAGAATCCAAAAAACGAAGTAGCCGCATTCCGCGTTCTCAAATTGCTGCCCGGCGTTGGGCCCGGATATGCGTCGCGCTGTTTCCAACAAGTGGCACGCGTTGGTTACGATCTCGCGGCACTCGCCAGTTTTCGGCCACCATCCGCGGCGACTGCCGATTGGGCCGGATTCTGCGAACTCATGCAGTCGCTGTCGAATGCCGAGGCTGACGATAGTGGCTGGCAAACGCAGCTGACACAGGCTCGTCTTTGGTATAAACCCCAACTCGAGCGTATTTATGACGGCGTCGATACGCGTGTCGCCGATCTCGAGCAGCTCGAGCAAATTTCGGGCCGGTATCCGACACGCGAACGGTTTCTGACCGAACTGACATTGGATCCGCCGAGTGCGGCCGGAGATCTCGCTGGCGCCCCGTTGCTTGATGAGGACTACCTGATCCTGTCAACCGTCCATTCGGCGAAGGGTCAGGAGTGGGACGCCGTGTTCATACTGAATGTTACGGATGGTAACTTCCCGTCCGAGTTTGCAACGGGCAAGCCCGAGGCTATCGAAGAAGAGCGCCGTCTTTTGTATGTGGCGATGACGAGGGCGAAACAGTCTTTGGCGCTGATCACGCCGATGCGTTTCTATGTGACGCAGCAGTCTCGCAATGGAGATACGCATGTCTACGGTGCGCGGAGCCGCTTCCTGACCGATACCTTATTGAAGACCATGAAGCCGGTGTTCCACGGTCAGCAGGCGTCGCAATCCGGCCGGTTTTCGTCGCGGCTTGATAAGTCCATTGACGTGGCGGCGCGGCTCCGTGAAATGTGGTAACAAAAAAAGGCGGTGGCAAAGCCACCGCCAGTCACTACGAAACAAACAGCATAAGGGATTTTCAGTTTGTTACGTCAACCTCTTTGGTCATGATATGCAGGCGCCGAAGGCTGCAGGATCATCGTCTGTTCATCCGGGCTCAGCGCCGGCGTGGCTAACCTTGCCAGTCCGCATGGCGTGCCGATCGAGATTCGTTTTTCGGTCGTCAACGCGGGATACGCATGACTCGAAACCGTCGCGCTCGAGTGCCGCACGCGCTGCCGCTCGTTTTCGAACGTCGTTACGCTGACGACAAACATCATCAAAATAACGGTGATACTGTTGGCTTTCATCAGCGGCTCTAAAATGTCAATGTACTGTTTTGATGCATGGCGGCTCAATTTGGTTGCAATCGAAATGGAATAAGGTGTGCCCTTATGCACGATTATGAGTTGCAGATGGAACGAAGCGTTGTGGGGATTATGCTGCCGCGCAGGCGAGGGCCGCGGCTGGACACGGGAGGGCGATGATGGGCAGGAATCAGGCGATCCGGGAGCAGGTTTCGGACGAAGAATGGCAGGTTCGGATCAATCTCGCGGCGTGCTACCGGCTGATCGCCGTGCACGGCTGGGATGATCTCGTATTCACGCATGTATCCGCGAGGGTTCCGGGGACGGATGAGCACTTCCTGATCAATGCCTACGGCTTGCTCTTCGAAGAAATGACGGCCAGCTGTCTCGTCAAGGTCGATCTGGGCGGCGAAAAAGTGCTGGATTCGCCCTATGCCGTAAATCCTGCCGGTTTCATGATCCACAGCGCGGTGCACGAGGCGCGAGAGGACGTCACCTGTGTAATGCATACTCACACGAGAGCCGGGATCGCGGTATCGGCGCAGGCGGACGGGCTGTTGCCAATTTCACAGACATCGCTGTTTCCGCTGGTTTCGCTGGCGTACCACGACTATGAAGGTGTCGCGCTCAATGAGGACGAAAAGCCCCGGCTCGTTGCCGATCTTGGCGGCAACAACGCGATGATCCTGCGCAATCATGGCCTGTTGACGACCGGCGAATCAATTGCCGATGCATTCCTGATGATGTACGTACTGGAAACCGCCTGCCAGATACAGGTGCTTGCACAATCGACGGCGGGTGAGCTCATACCGATAGCACAGCCCATCATTGCCGGCATTCAGGCGCAGGCGGAGCAGGTAACTCGCGGCCTCGGCGGAGACCTGGTCTGGCCGGCGCTTCTGCGTAAACTCGATCGAATCGATCCGTCGTTTCGCGACTGATAGCTGTCAGGCCAGAAACATTGCGTAGGGGGGATTGCCGCTTTCCTCTCAGTAGGCGTAGCCGAGGGCGCCAAGGTGAGCCTCGAGCTTCGTGGTTTCGCTCGCCGGCACGTCGATGCCCGCGAGAATGCGACCATAATCAGAGCCGCGATTGCGGTAATGCAAGAGACTGATAGTCCAGCCTGATCCGATCGCGTTCAGGAAATCGAGTAGCGCGTCAGGCCTTTCCGGGAATTTAAAACGAAACGGTTTTTCGTTGGCGATATTCGGCGAGCGCCCGGCGACCATGTGGCGTACGTGCAGTTTCGCCACTTCATTGTCGCTCATCGGAGTCCCGCTCAAAAAGGCACAGCGTCGCTTATCGCATATGGGGCGGAGTCTCGCAAAAATTTGCACACCGCCGAGAATCATGACTCGTGATGCGGTGAGTCTCATGTTGGGATTGTGGTGATGCAATCCGACGCCAAGATTTCTGAATTGCCAGCGGCGCTGACAGTCAACGATCAACCGGGGGCGCCATTGTCCTTGTTTCGGGAGGATGCGCTGCAATCGAAACGGTATCGGTGGCTCGGGCGCGTTAGCGTCATAACCCCGCCGTCAGGGTTCGTGGCGCTCGTGCTTGTCGTTGTGGCCGGTCTGCTGTTGCTGCTGGCCGCAATGACGATTGAGATTCCCGAGCGCGTGCATGCTATCGGCATGCTCTTGCCCACCGATGATCTCCTGAAGGTGCGCGCGCAGCGAGCCGGCTGGGTTGAGCAGCTTGCCGTCGCGAACGGCAATACCGTCGTCAAGGGCCAGGCATTGATGCGGCTCACGAACAGGCAGCATGCTCCGCGGCGTCGCCCGCAGCTGGCTGAACACATCGCATCTCTGCAGCGAGAAATCGAATTGCTTGATGACCTTACGTCCCGCGAGGTGGACACCGCACGCTCACAACTAAAGCTAAACCGACGTCGCCAGAAATTGTTGCGTCAGCAGCTCCGCGCGGCCGAGCACGAGCACGAAAGCTGGCGCCAGCAGGTGGCGATATATCGAGATCGCGCGACGCGCGTCGCCGAGCTTCTCGAATCGGGGGCTATCGCCGAGCATCACGTGCAGGAGCTTGCTGCGGTCGCGTTTCAGGCTGAGGCTACAAGCCAGTCAGCGTGGCAGCGAATCCTGGCGTTTCATGACGATCTGGCGCAGCTCGAGCAGCAGATGTTGCTGGACACCGTGCGTCCCGAAATACTGCTTACGCAGGCGAACATGCGCCGTGAAGTGATCATGCGTGATATCGCGGCCAGCGAACTACTGTCGGAGGTCGAGGTGACAGCGCCCGATGGCGGTTCGATCGCAGGGCTCAACGTGCGCACAGGCGACTATGTCAACGCTGGCCAGGTACTGTTGACCTTGCACGATCCCGCGAGTCGTCTGGAAGCGTATCTGTATGTCGGCGCCGACGATGCCGGTTTTATTGAAGCCGGGCAGCATGTTGAGCTGCAGCTGCAGGCGTTCCCACATGAGCTTTACGGTACCCAGACCGCGATCGTGACGTCGGTATCCGGCGTGGCACAACCCGGCGAAGAAATCGGCGGCATGCTGTCGATCAAGGGGCCTGTGTTCGAGATTCGGGCCTCACTGGTCGACTCGTCTCGACAGGCGGGTGCAAGTTTCCGGGCATTGCCGCCGGGAACGTCGTTTCGTGCCGACCTGATTCGGCGCCGGTGGCCGCTTTATCGCTGGCTGTTACGTTCGGCGGTCGGTGCCGACACTGCAAATGCGTGAGCCGCACCCCCGTGTATCTGTCGTGCTGCAGTCAGAGAAGACGGAGTGCGCATTAGCGACGATCGTCATGATTGCGAGATACTTCGGCCACGAGATCGATCTCGTGACGTTGCGCAAGCGATACGCGCACCTGCATCAGGGACCGACGCTGCGTTCCATTCTGGCGATCACGGACGCGCTCGGCCTGGTCGCCCGCCCGTTGCGGCTCTCTGTTGCCGAGACAAGGCGGCTCATGGTGCCGGCGATACTCCATTGGGAATTCGACCATTTTGTCGTAGTTACGCGCATCCGTCGGCGCGATTTTGTTATTCACGACCCGGCGGTCGGCCGCCGCGTCGTCACTCCGGCCGAATTCAGTCAGTCGTTTACGGGAGTCGCTGTTGAATTCGCCCGCGGTGACCGTTTCCTGCGACTTGCCGGCGAGCACAAGCCATCTCTCCACACGTTGCTGCGTGGGATCGACGGGCTCGGTCGATACCTGGCGCTGATGCTAGGATTGTTGCTGGGTGCGCAACTGCTCGCGCTGGTGCCGCCGGTCGCAACGCAATTGCTTGTCGATGAAGTGGTGCTCGGTCAGGACAAGCGGTGGTTGTATCGTGTAGTCGCTGGCGTCGCGCTGGTCATGGTGACAATCATCATCGTCGAGACATTGCGGCGCCGGATTGCGCTGTACACCGGCATGCGATTAGCCGCCGACAGCACGACGATGATCGTGCAGCACATGTTGCGCCTACCCGTCGATGCGGTCGAGCGCCGTTCTGTCGGTGACCTGATGTCACGCATTGATTCGCTCCGACCGATTCGTTCGGCACTGACAGAAACCTGTCTCAATGTGATCGTCCAGATCACGATTCTCATTACGACCTTGGTTGTCATGTTTGTCTATAGCGCGCCCCTGGCGATGATCTCGCTTATAGCAATGGTACTGATAGTGGTTGTGCAATCAGCGGTGTTACCCAGGGCGCGTGCGCTGAACCTCGAGTCTGTCATTGCGTCAGCGCAGACGTCCAATTCACTGATCGAATCGTTGCGCTTGTTTTCCACAGTACGCGCACTTGGACTCGGGCCACAGCGCTTGTCACACTGGCGCAAGGGTTTTCTCACCTCGATCAATGCGCAAGCCGGTCAGGCGCGGCTCGGAATCGCGGCACTGGCTGGACAAAGCCTGATCCATGTCGGCGAGCACTCGCTGTTTTTGGGCATCGGTATCGGCGGTGTCGTGAGCAAGCAACTAACGCTCGGAATCCTGTTCGCGTTTCTGAGCCTGCGCGGCCGCCTGAGTGCTGCAACTGCCGAGTTGGCCAGGGCCGTGCGTGAGATTTACCTGCTGCGATCGCACGTGGATCGCGTCGAAGAGTTGCTGCGTGAAGAGATCGAGGTGCTGTCGCCCGATTCAGCATTGCGGCAGCGATTGGCCGGTTCCATCGACTGTCGGCAGCTCGTGTTCCGGTATCCGGGTGGTACATTGGTGCTCGACAACTTCAACTGTGCTATCGAGGCTGGTGAATCGGTAGTTATCTGCGGACCATCCGGTGCGGGCAAGTCGACGTTGTTGCGGCTGCTGTCGGGCGGGCTGCGGCCCGACCGCGGATCCTTGCGCTTCGACAACGTCGAAGCGGCGCTCTGGGACGTGGACGCGCTCAGAGAACAGTTCGGTGTTGTACTGCAGCTCGACAGGCTTTTCCAGGGTACGATCGCCGACAATGTCAGTTGTTTCGACCTTACTCCCGATGTCGGTCGCATCCGGGATGCCGCCAGTTTGGCTGCGATCTGGGAAGATCTTCAGGCGTTGCCAATGAACATTCAAATGCCGATTGGCGACGGTGGCGCCGGCCTTTCCGGTGGCCAGGTGCAGCGCATCCTGCTCGCGCGCGCCCTGTATCGGCAGCCGCGAATTCTCTTTCTCGACGAAGCAACGAGTCATCTCGACAAGGACACCGAGACCCGGGTACTCGAGAATCTTCGCGCGCTTGGCATTACGATGGTCAGCGTTGCGCACGGAGAGAACGCGTTGGCTCTCGGCGGACGTCAAATTCAAATAAAACGTCTTGTCGTGTGATCAAATACAGGGCGTCTCGCCACATGCATGGAATTTGTGGCCACACCCTTTCATAATGCGGCGCTTATCAACCTCATGCGAAGCACCGACACACGCATGGCCGAATCGTCAAGATTACTCATCACGAACGCACGGCTGGTCAACGAAGGCCGGATTCAGGATGCCGACGTTCTTATCACCGGGCAAAGAATCGAGAAGATTGCCGGCAGCATCGCAGCCGGCGATGGCGTGAAGATACTTGATGCCGGCGGCAGCTACCTGCTTCCAGGGATGATCGATGACCAGGTACATTTCCGCGAGCCGGGACTAATCGACAAGGGCGATCTCGCGACCGAGTCCGCCGCGGCAGTAGCCGGCGGCATCACCAGTTTCATGGACATGCCCAACGTTGATCCGCAGACCACGACACGAGAGGCATTGGCGGACAAGTACCGCATGGCGGTGCACCGCTGCACCGCCAACTATGGTTTTTACCTTGGCGCAAGCAATCGCAATATCGAGGAGATCAAGGCGCTGCGGCAAGGCGAGGCCTGTGGCATCAAGGTCTTCATGGGGGCATCGACGGGCGACATGCTGGTCGACGATCCTTCGACACTCGAGCGTATTTTCGAGCATGCACCGGTCATAGTGGCCACGCACTGTGAAGATTCTCCGATGATCTGGGAAAACGAGGCGCGGGCTCGCGAACAATTCGGTGATGCCGTGCCTTTCTCCGAACACCCGAAAATCCGCTCCGCGGAAGCCTGTCTTGCCTCGTCCAGTACTGCGATTGACCTTGCAAAACGTCACGATGCGTTGCTGCACGTGCTGCATTTGACGACGGCCGTGGAAATGGGGCTTTTCTCGCAAGCACATCGCTCGGAGAAACGCATCACTGCCGAGGTCTGCGCGCATCACCTGTGGTTCGACGAAGCGCGATACGAGGACCTGGGCGCGATCATCAAATGCAATCCGGCCATCAAGACGGCCGAGGATCGCCAGGCACTGATTGACGCACTTGTTGATGGACGGCTGGACGTTATTGCGACAGACCATGCACCACACACGGCTGACGAAAAACAGCGCGGCTACTTCGATGCACCCTCCGGGCTGCCTCTCGTGCAACACGCGATGCTGATGCTGTTCGACCTGGCTGCTCAGGGGCACATCGGCCCTGAACTCATCGTGGACCGTACAAGTCATGCGCCCGCTGATATCTTTGGCGTCAAGGATCGCGGTTATGTACGTGAAGGTTGGTTTGCCGACCTGGTCATTGTCGATCCGCAACGGCCATGCAAGGTGCAACAGTCAAACCTGCTTTACAAATGTCAGTGGTCGCCTTTTATAGGCGACGAATTCAGCGCCACGATCGATACCACGATTGTTAACGGCAACATCGTGTTTCGCGGCGGCGAGTTAACAGGAAATATTGCCGGTCAGCGCCTGCAATTCACGCGCTCACGCTAGGCAATCGAACCTTCAGGCCGGTGTCCGGGCGGCGCTCACAGTGTGCTCTGGCAATATGTTTACTTTCCGGTCGATCCCGCTATGCTAGCGTCCCACAAGGGATCGGACTGTGTGCGGGAGTCACGAACAGGCTTGGCGCTGTACTTGAATGAAACCGACTGAAACCTCCAACCCCGATTACTTTCACAAAGTGGTCGACTGCCAATGGGCCTGTCCGGCCCATACGGATGTGCCCCATTATATTCGGCTAATCGCCCAGGGCCGCTTCTCCGATGCTTACATGGTGAACCGGGAGTCGAATGTGTTTCCGGGGATACTTGGCCGCGTGTGCGATCGCCCCTGTGAACCCGCTTGCCGGCGTCGGCGTGTGGAAGACGAGCCTGTTGCGATTTGTCGCCTGAAGCGCGTTGCGGCAGACCATCGTGACGACATCAGCGATCGTCTGCCAACTGCTCCGGATCGGAGCATCGGCAAGAAGCTTGCGTTGATCGGTTGCGGCTGTGCATCCTTGACGGTCGCTAACGATCTGCGCCCGCTTGGTTATGACGTCACTATCTTCGAGTCGCTGGACGCGACCGGCGGGCTGATGCGAACAAACATTCCCAGGTTTCGCCTGCCGCTGGAAGTGCTTGACGAAGAAATGGGCTACATCCTCGACATGGGTGTAGAGCTCAAGCTCAATCATCGTATCGACAGCATGCAGGCACTGCTTGACGAGGGCGGCTTCGACGCGGTCTTTGTGGGCACGGGCGCGCCCCGTGGCAAGAATCTCGAAATTCCGGGACGGTACGACAGCGATCGCATACACATCGGCATTGACTGGCTCGAGTCCGTGGCGTTCGACCACATCGATTCGATCGGCGCTCGAGTACTGATTATCGGTGTGGGTAATACGGCGATGGATTGTTGTCGTACATCATTACGATTAGGCGCAAAAGACGTCAAAGTCATGGCACGCAAGCCGCGCGGTTTTTTCAAAGCCTCGGACTGGGAGCTTGAGGATGCCGAGGAAGAAAAGGTGGAGATCATCGTCAATCACTCGCCCCGGGTATTCGAGATCGACAAGGGCAAGCTGACCGGAGTGACGTTCGACATCATGGAATACAAGGTGGACAAGAATGGTGGTATCGACAGCGGCACCGTCACGGGCGAAACAACCATTCCCTGTGACGATGTCATACTGGCGATAGGACAGGAGAATGCCTTTCCCTGGATAGAACGCGACATCGGCGTCGAATTTGATGAATGGGATTGCCCCGTCGTCGACGAGCAGACGATGATGTGTACGAGAGAGGGCGTATTCTTCGGCGGCGACTCGGCGTTTGGTCCAAAAAACATCATCTGGGCGGTCGCGCACGGACACGAAGCGGCGATCTCGATACACAAGTACTGTCAGGGTGAAGACATCAATGATCGCCTGCCGGTCGGCGTGAATCTCAGCACCCAAAAAATGGGCATGCACGAATGGAGTTATTCGAACGACTACGATCCTGCGGCCCGCCGATTGATGCCGCATGTCGATCTCAAAGAGCGATTCAAGAAGCTCGATATCGAGGTCGAACTCGGATTCACGGTTGAACAGACGATTCGCGAAGTAGAGCGCTGTCTAAATTGTGATATTCAAACCGTTTTCGTAGCCAAACTATGTATCGAGTGCGATGCCTGCATCGATATCTGTCCGGTAGACTGCCTGACGATGACGGATAACGGCGACGAGGCCGACATGCGGACTCGACTTTCCGCACCGGCGGAGAACCTCGATCAGGCGCTTTATGTGTCAGCAGAGTTGCCACAAACAAGCCGTGTCATGATAAAGGACGAAGATCTGTGCGTGCACTGCGGTTTGTGCGCAGAGCGCTGTCCGACCGGCGCGTGGGACATGCAGAAGTCTGAAATACTGATTCCATACGCCACCGAGGAGGCGGCCGACGACCGGTCGCATAAGGCTGGCGCTACGGCCGCCTGACAGGGACATTCGCGTGGCAGCAGTAAACGACGTCATCATCAAGATAGCTACGGTCAATGGCACTGGTTCGGCGAGCGCTAACGGACTCCTGCGTAAGGCAATTTTTCGCATGGGCATCCCGGTTGTCGGAAAGAATTACTTCCCGTCGAACATTCAGGGTCTGCCGACATGGTATGAAATTCGTGTGACAGGCGACGGCTACCAGTCACGATCCAGTCGCGTTGACGTCATGGTTGCGATGAATGCGCAGACCCATGCGCGGGATATGGCGGAAGTTTCTCCGGGCGGCTGGCTGATCTATGACTCGACCTGGCCACGCGATAAGCAACTGGACCGCGATGACATTACGGTATTCGGTGTACCGCTGTCCCGCATGTGTAACGAACATTTTGACGGTGTCCGCGCGCGTATATTGATGAAGAATATCGCCTACGTTGGAACGGTAGCGGCGCTGCTTGAGATCGATCTCAATATCATCACGGGCCTGCTCGAAGAGACCTTTGCTGACAAGGAGGAACTGATCGACTCCAACATGGAGGCAATACGTCTGGGCTACGACTACGCGATGGAAAATTTCGTGTGTCCGCTGCCGAAGAAGGTCACGCCGATGGACGCGACCAAAGATAAGATTGTCATTGATGGGAATACGGCCGCCGCACTGGGCTGCCTGTATGCAGGTGCGACTGTTGGCGCGTGGTATCCGATTACGCCATCAACGTCATTAATGGATGCATTTCGTTCGTTTTGTATGAAATACAGAATCGAAGCCGATTCCGGCAAGCGCACCTACTGCATTATTCAAGCCGAGGACGAACTCGCGGCCATTGGCATGGTGTTGGGTGCGAGCTGGAATGGCGCACGTGCGTTTACACCGACGAGCGGCCCCGGCATATCGTTGATGAGTGAATTCATCGGCTACGCTTATTATGCGGAAATTCCCGCCGTTATCTTCAATGTGCAGCGCACAGGACCATCGACGGGCATGCCGACGCGAACGCAACAGGGCGATATTTTGAGCTGTGCGTACGCATCACACGGAGATACCAGGAATGTCTTGATGTTTCCCGCCGATCCGTCCGAATGTTTCTACATGGCCTGGCAATCCTTTGACCTGGCCGAGCGCTTGCAGACGCCGGTCATGGTGTTGTCCGATCTCGACATAGGAATGAATGACTGGATGGTGCCCGAATTCGAGTGGGATGAGAGTTACGTTCCCGATCGCGGCAAGGTACTGTCGGCCGATGATCTCGAGAAGATGGACAATTTCTATCGCTACCTGGATGTCGATGGCGACGGAATCACTTACCGCACGATTCCCGGCAGCCATCCGAAAGGATCCTATTTCACCCGCGGTTCCGGGCATACCAGGCTTGGCGCCTACACCGAGGATGGCGCCGAGTATCAAGACGTCATGGATCGCCTGTTGGTCAAATGGGAAACGGCACGCTCTGTAGTGCCGCAGGCGCAGATCGAATATTCCAAACTCAATAATGCGGCGATACTCACCGTTGGCAGTGGCAATGCCGCGTGCACGGAGGCTTTGGATCGCCTGAAGAAACAAAATGTCGGTTTGAATTATTGTCGTGTGCGGGCGTTTCCTTTCAACGACGATGTAAAGGACTTCATCGATAAACACGAGGTCGTTTATGTCGTAGAGCAAAATCGCGACGCACAATTACGATCGCTACTGATTCTTGACCTCGACGCGGACCAGACCAAGCTCGTGTCGTTACTACATTACAACGGCGTTCCGATTAACGCGGGTTTCATTGCAGACAAGGTGCTTGACGAAATTTCCAGGGGCAGGGCAGCGTAATGCGAATGAGCGGAAATCGACAATGAGTTACATCGCGAGGCCAAGTGTCGCACACCCGAGCCTGCCGCGTAACAAGCTCGGTCTGACATCGCGCGACTACGAAGGTACCGTATCGACGCTCTGTGCTGGCTGCGGTCACGATTCGATCACGGCGGCGATAATCCAGGCCGTCTTCGAACTGGAAATCGAGCCGCACATGCTCGCGAAAATGAGTGGTATCGGTTGCTCGTCCAAAACGCCGGCCTACTTCGTCAGTCAATCGCATGGTTTCAATGCGGTGCACGGTCGAATGCCGTCGGTGACGACGGGCGCGAATGTGGCGAACAGGGAGTTGACCTATATTGGTGTATCGGGAGACGGTGACTCTTTGTCAATCGGCGTTGGCCAATTCGTGCATGCGATTCGCCGCAACCTGAACATGTGTTACATCATCGAAAATAACGGTGTCTACGGCCTGACGAAAGGTCAGTTTTCGGCGTCTGCCGATATTGGCAGCATGCCAAAAAAGGGCTTGCCCAATCAGCAGGAACCGATCGACTCGGTCAGCACTGCGCTGAGCCTTGGCGCCACGTATATCGCGCGTAGTTTCTCGGGTGACAAGGAACAACTCGTGCCACTCATCCAGGGCGCGCTAATGCATAACGGCTTCGCGTTAGTGGATGTCATTAGCCCCTGCGTAACGTTCAATGATCATGAGGGATCGACCAAGAGTTACGCACACACGCGGCAGTTTTACCATCACGTGGTGGACATGGACTTCATTCCGCCAGCAAAAGAAATCAAGGTGGCCTACGACGAAGGATCGGCCATGTCGGTTGAACTGTACGACGGCAGCAAGATCGTGTTGCGGAAAATAGACCAGAAATATAATCCGACCAGCCGCGCAGCGGCATTCGGGTACTTGCGCGAACATTTCAATGCCGGCGAAATCACTACCGGGCTGCTATATATCGACGAGTCACGCGATCAAATGCACGATTTGATGGGGAATGTCGATACGCCACTGGCGCATCTGCCGCTTGATACTTTGCGTCCAGCGAAGGGCGAACTGAAAAAGATACTGAATCGATTTCGGTGACGGACCCCAGCATGTGGCTGGCCCCGATCAGGAATCGGGGCCATATGATGTGATATGCAAAGATCGTCGTACTCGAGTCAGTTCCAGATGCGTTTCCACCATGGATCTTTTATCGATTCCGGGGGTACGTTACCTGCAAACGAAATCCTGGCGCGAATATCGTCGATATCCCAACCCGTCAGGTCGGCCAATGCCTGCGCTTCTCGCTCCTGGCGATTACGCACGCCGGCTTCGTACTGTTTGATATCGCAAGTTGCGGGCCCTGTCCACGGGTGACGAATAACGTAGCGTCCCTGAAAATTCTGGCGATCACCGGTTTCCTGGAATTGCAGGTCCTCGGGGAAGTGTTCGCGGTCGTAGCGGACATGCAACCTGGTAACGAATACGTTCTGTGCCGGTGCCGGCGTAAAATTGCGGCGCGGAACTTGCGGTTCATTGATCCAGAAAACACCAAGCCGCCTCAGCTCGTCGGGCGACAGCGGGTCGGCGGCACACGGGTCGCACCAGGCCATGTCCCATGCGTATTCAAGGAATACCCCCCGGCTGTTCTCGGCGAGCGTCTGCTTGTCGAACATCGCACGATAAAAGTCACCGAATTCAGCCTGTACGAATTCGGGTACCTCGGTATTGCTCGGCAGTTTGACGGTTCGATAATTGGTGGTCTCTACCCGTCCCGTGCGTGTCAGTGTGTAAATGAACAATTCCTGATGTGCGCGGGCGTTCAACGTTCCGAGACGAATGGGCAGCATGAACTTGTTGCTTTCATAAGCAATCTGCAAAGGCCGCAAGTACGAATAGCCGGACTTCCGCTGTTCCTCGACGTTTACCTTGGCGACAAAAAACCGCATGTCCTGCTTCAGGTAACTGCCGACTACGTCTTCGGCGCCCTTTGGAATCCGGTAGCCGCTCTCATTGAGCCACTGAATCAAACCCTGGCTTTCAGTGGCAGACAAAATCAGGATGTCGTACTCACCGACTGAATAGCTGGCTTCGATGGTCACACCCGTGGCCGTGGCTCTCTTTTCCTGGTCGGACATCGACGAAGGCAGGGCCCGCGAGTTTGCAGCCATATTGCGCAGCGCCTCGAAACGGCGGCAGGGATCGGGATCGAAGTACTCGACCAGGCGCGGCGACGTATAGGCGTCGAGATGATCGATGACAGCTTTGTCGCCAACATTGATCTGTTCACGTTCGATGAACGTCGGCACCGGGATGACGACGGCGAAATTCTTGACGTCGCCTTCGAAGTCATTCGCCATCGTAATAACGGTCCGGTCTCCGTCGCGGACCAAAACAACCTGCGAGGCGCGGTTGAATAAGCTGGTGTCGGCTTTGGCGACGTAGAAACCGCAAAATGCCTGTGCCGTGCTGGTGAGCGCGACCGTCATGACGGCTGTAATAGTCGTAATCAAAATTCGCATCAATAGACTCCTTTGAATTGATGTTGTGGGCCGGGGGAAGTTTGTTTCCAACGATAGAGCTGGCCACCAAAAACGGCATCCATCAACGGCACGAACGGCGCCGAAATAAGCAGCGCCAGAATCGGCCCATGGGGCTCGTAGTAAACAAACTGAATAGTGAATGCGATGCATGCGACAAACGTCCCATACAGGATTCGGCTGAACGAAGAATCGGGCGTCGTCTTCGGATCCGAGATCATGAAAAACGCGAAGATCAACAAGGCGCCGTTTTGCATTTGGTGTAATGGAATGGCAAATGGATCGCCCAGCCATATGGCACGGCCGAACAACAGCAGCCCATAGGCGAGCAAGAATGCGATTGTCGTCTCGGCACGCTTTGCGCGGGTCAACACAATGAATCCCAGGCATGCGAGTGCGAATGCGCCGATTGCAGCGTTGCCCCACTGTCCTGACGAGATCCATACTTGATCGCTCAAGAGCATCAGTGTCACAATTGCGACGTTTGCAGGATTGAAAACGTGCTTGCCCTGGATACGCAGCAGAAACTTGCTGCCAATCGCAATACACGCCGCCAATATCGCGAGCGACGTAAATTCCGTTCGCAAGAACATGGTCAGCGATAATGATGTTATCAACGGGCTGAGCGGGTCAAATTTCGCGAGCCCGGCGATGTGCGTGCCAGCGAACTGAACTGCCAGTGCTGTAATGACAATCGCCAGCGCGTTCGGCCACAGCACACCGAAGTCGAGGGCCACAACGCCATAGATAACCAACATGCTGAGAACAGTAATCTGGTAGTAGCGTGGATCCTGAAATCTGAAATTGACATCCATGCCCGGTACAAACGTCGAGGGAGTGCAATCCGGGTTAGCTTATTTCGGGAAATTTCGCCTGCCGGTCGTCGCCGAGCGACATTCGACGGGTTGGCGAATTGTTGACGTCACCGCTATCCTGTCGGACAGTGTTTTCGCCCGGGTTTGCACCGATTGAGCATAACTTGTTGTTTTTAAGGAACAAAATTTCTTGAGAAAACTGCTGAAACCATGCATCCAATTGCACTTTGAGAGTCATCTACTAGCTGACAAATGAATTTCCAAATAGCACAAACAGGAGACAAATAATGCATCCAGATGGGGTTTGGGTACCGCTTTCGATGTTTATCGGATTGACGGTCATTTT